>Ga0196976_1000657_pt1 | contig 20394 bp, 17 predicted proteins | sample S3v_513CmetaG_FD_148644 | JGI IMG/M metagenome (GOLD analysis project Ga0196976, IMG submission 148644) | Soil microbial communities from Anza Borrego desert, Southern California, United States - S3+v_5-13C | ecosystem: Environmental > Terrestrial > Soil > Desert | place: USA: California...
CATGCCGCCGAAGGGCGAGCCCTGGTATTTCCTGGAGGAGCGCTACCCGAAGTTCGGGAACCTCGTGCCCCGCGACGTCGGCACCCGCGAGATCTTCCAGGTCTGCCGCGAGATGAAGATGGGCGTCGGCGGCCGGGACGCCGTCTACCTCGACATGACGCACATCCCGCCGGACGTGCTCACCCGCAAGCTCGGCGGCGTGCTCGAGATCTACGAGAAGTTCCGCGGCGTCGATCCGCGCCACGTGCCCATGGAGATCTTCCCGGGCATGCACTACTCGATGGGCGGGCTCTGGGTCGACTACGAGGCGGACGCCGGCGCGAACATCGTCCCCTCGCAGCGGAACCACGCGACGAACATCCCTGGCCTCTACGCGGCCGGTGAGTGCGAGTACCAGTACCACGGCGCGAACCGCCTCGGCGCCAACTCGCTCCTGTCCTGCATCTACGCCGGGCAGATCGCCGGCCCGGCGATGGCGCTGTACGCGGAGAGCGCGAAGGCCTCCGCCGACGCCGTGCCCGCGGCGGTGCTCGAGCGGGCGAAGCAGTACTGGGCGGACCGGTTCGAGACGATCCGCGGCCTCTCCGGGAAGGAGAACCCGTGGCGGATCGCGCGGGATCTCGGGGACGTCATGACCGAGAACTGCACGGTCGTGCGCGAGAACGGCAAGCTCCGCAAGACGATCGAGCAGCTCGACGCGCTCTGCGCCCGGGCGAAGGACGTGAACGTCCTCGACACCGGCAAGACCATGAACCAGTCGCTGGCGTTCGTGAACCAGCTCTGGAACATGCTGGAGCTCGCGAAGGTGATCGCCAAGGGCGCGCTGCTGCGCGACGAGTTCCGCGGCTCCCACTACAAGCCGGAGTTCGCGCTTCCGCGCCCCAAGACCAAGAACCCGAAGGAGGACCCGGAGTTCATGGCCCTCTGGAAGGCCAACACGGAGAAGTGGCGGAAGACGACGCTGGCCCGCTTCACGGAGAAGGGCCCGGACATCACCTACCGCGACATCCCCACCCCGGTGCTCGCGCCCGAGCCGCGCCACTACGACTAGGAGCCGAGGATCCCAGCCATGAAGACCCAGAAGAACGGCAAGACCGCGGCTTCTGCGCCCGCCCCGAGCCACATCGAGATCCGCGTCAAGCGCCAGGACGGCCCCGACGCGCCGGCGCACTACGAGACGTTCAAGCTGCCCTACAAGCCCAACCTCAACGTCATCTCCTGCCTCCAGGAGATCCAGCGGACGCCCGTCACCAGCGACGGCAGCCGGACCACGCCCGTGGTCTGGGACTGCAGCTGCCTCGAGGAGGTCTGCGGGGCGTGCAGCATGGTGGTGAACGGGAAGGTCCGGCAGGCCTGCACGGCCCTGATCGACCAGCTCGAGCAGCCGGTCACCCTCGAGCCGATGACCAAGTTCCCGCTCGTCCGCGACCTCATGGTCGATCGGCAGCGGATGTTCGAGTCGCTGAAGAAGGTTCGGGCGTGGGTCCCGATCGACGGCACCCACGACCTCGGGCCCGGGCCGCGCCAGGCCGCGAAGGACCAGGAGTGGATGTACGTCCTCTCGACCTGCATGACCTGCGGCTGCTGCCTCGAGGCCTGCCCCCAGGTGAACGAGGACAGCCCGTTCATGGGGCCGGCGCCGATCAACCAGGTCCGGCTCTTCAACGCCCACCCGACCGGCAAGTTGAACCGCGAGGACCGGACCCGGGCTCTCATGGGGGCCGACGGCATCCAGGGCTGCGGGAAGAGCCAGAACTGCGTAGAGGTGTGCCCGAAGCGGATCCCGCTCACGACGTCTCTCGCCGAGATGTTCCGGGCCACCACGATCCAGGCCGTCAAGGACTGGGTGCGGCAGGAGGGCCCGGGGGAGTAAGCCCGGATGAAGATTCACGAGTACCAGGCCAAGCAGATCCTCCGTCAGTACGGGGTCGCGGTGCCGCGCGGCCTCGTCGCGACGACGGCGGTCGAGGCCGAGGCGGATGCCCGGCAGCTCGGCGGCACCGTCGTGGTGAAGGCCCAGATCCACGCCGGCGGCCGGGGCAAGGGGGGCGGGGTGAAGCTGGCCCGCTCGCCGGACGAGGCGCGGGCGCACGCCCAGGCCATGCTGGGGATGATGCTCCGGACGCCGCAGACCGGGCCCGAGGGGCAGCGCGTCCGCAAGGTCTACATCGAGGAGGGCTGCCGGATCGCCCGGGAGCTCTACCTCGGCCTCACCCTCGATCGCGACGTCGGCCGGATGGCGATCATGGCCTCGGCCGAGGGCGGCATGGACATCGAGGAGGTGGCGGCGAAGCACCCGGAGAAGATCCTCCGGGAGTGGATCGACCCGCTCCTCGGCCTGGCCCCGTTCCAGGCGCGGCGCCTCGCCTTCGGGCTGGGGCTCCTGGGCGACTCGGTCTCCGCCTTCGTGAAGTTCGCGGGCGGGCTCTACCAGGCGTGCGTGGCGACCGACGCGTCGCTCGTGGAGATCAACCCGCTCGTCGTCACCGCGGAGGGTGGGGTGCTGGCGCTCGACGCCAAGATGAACTTCGACGACAACGCGATCTTCCGCCACCGCGACGTGGCCGCGCTCCGCGATCCCGACGAGGAGGATCCCAAGGAGGCGCAGGCCAAGGTCCACGACCTCTCGTACATCGCGCTCAAGGGCGACATCGGGTGCATGGTGAACGGCGCCGGCCTGGCGATGGCGACCATGGACGCCATCCAGCTCTCGGGCGGACACCCCGCCAACTTCCTCGACGTGGGCGGCGGGGCGGACGAGGCCAAGGTCACGGCGGCCTTCAAGATCCTGCTCTCCGATCCCGACGTGAAGGCGGTGCTCGTCAACATCTTCGGCGGCATCATGAAGTGCGACGTCATCGCGAACGGCATCGTGGCCGCGGCGCGGCAGGTCGCGCTCCGGATCCCGCTGGTGGTCCGGCTCGAGGGGACCAACGTCGAGATCGGGAAGAAGATCCTCGCCGAGAGCGGGCTGCGCATCACGCCCGCCGACGACCTCGGCGACGCCGCCCGGAAGGCGGTCGCGGCGGTGCGGAGGACGGCATGAGCATCCTGGTCGATCGCAGGACGCGGGTGCTCGTGCAGGGGATCACCGGGGCGGCGGGGAGCTTCCACGCGCGCCAGATGAAGGCGTACGGTACGGCGCTCGTCGCGGGCGTCACGCCGGGGCGCGGCGGGAGCCTCTTCGACGAGGAGGTCCCCGTCTTCGACACGGTCGCCGAGGCGGTCCGGCGGACGGGCGCGAGCGCGTCGGCGATCTTTGTCCCGCCCGCGGGCGCGGCCGACGCCATCGTCGAGGCCGCCGAGGCGGGCGTCGCGCTCGTCGTGGCGATCACCGAGGGGATCCCGATCCTCGACATGGTCCGCGTGAAGCGGGCCCTCGAGTCGCGGCCGGGGACCCGGCTCATCGGCCCGAACTGCCCGGGCGTCATCACGCCCGATCAGTGCAAGATCGGGATCATGCCGGGGCACATCCACCGGCCCGGGCGTGTCGGCGTCGTCTCGCGCTCCGGCACGCTCACGTACGAGGCCGTGAAGCAGCTCACCGACCTCGGGCTCGGGCAGTCCACCGCGGTCGGCATCGGCGGCGATCCCGTCCACGGCACCGACTTCATCGACGTGCTCCGGCTCTTCCAGGACGACGCGGGGACCGACGCCGTGATCATGATCGGCGAGATCGGCGGGGCCGAGGAGGAGAAGGCGGCCGCCTTCATCCGCGACCACCTGACGAAGCCCGTCGTCGGGTTCATCGCCGGCCGGACCGCGCCGCCCGGCAAGCGGATGGGCCACGCCGGCGCGGTCATCTCCGGCGGGACCGGGACGGCCGAGGCCAAGATCGATGCGCTGAAGAAGGCGGGGGTGACGGTCGTGGACGGCCCGCACCTGCTCGGCCAGGCGATGAAGGACCTGCTCGAACGACGGGCGCGGACGCGGCCGCGGCCGGCTCCCGGGAAGGGCACGAAGGTCGGCGGCGTGAAGAAGGCCGCGGCAGGGAAGAAGGCGAAGGTTGCTGGAAGGGGACGAGGGTAGGCAGCGCGAGACCGAGGCCGTTCACCCCGAGCGAGCGGCCGCGCGAGCGGCCGCGGAGTCGAAGGGGGGCGCGGGCTCGGGCTCCTTCACGGGGGAAAAGAGGAATCGTACGACATGGCGATCGAGCGGACGCTTTCCATCATCAAGCCGGACGGCCTCGAGAAGGCGGTCATCGGCAAGGTCATCGCGCGGTTCGAGGAGAAGGGGCTGAAGCCCGTGGCGATGCGGCTGACGCGGCTCTCGCGGGCGGAGGCCGAGGGGTTCTACGCGGTCCACCGCGAGCGGCCGTTCTTCCCTGCGCTCGTCGAGTTCATGACCAGCGGCCCCGTGGTCCTGATGGTGCTCGAGGGCGAGGGCGCCATCGCGCGCAACCGCGAGGTGATGGGGGCGACCAACCCCGCCAACGCGGCCCCGGGGACGCTGCGGAAGGACTTCGCCACGGACGTGCAGCGGAACACGGTCCACGGCTCGGACAGCCCGGAGAATGCGAAGATCGAGATCGCGTACTTCTTCCCCGAGGTGCAGATCTGCTCGTACGAGTGGAAGCGGTAGCGTCCCGAGCCCGAGCCCGGGAGCAGGCTCCCCCGCCCTCCGGGCGAGCCCGCCACGGGCCGTCCGGGCACCGGGCCGCAACCGTTTGAGGTAGTATGACCGACCCCTCCCGCCGGGAGGGGTCGTCCTGTATCGAGGAGAGGAGACGCTTGGAAGTAGTGCCGGTCTGGAAATGGCTCCTGGCCGCCTTCTTCGTGGCCGGGTCGGCGTTCTGCTCCGGCACCGAGACGGCGCTCACCGCCCTCGGCGACGCGCGCGCGCGGCAGCTCCGCGACCGCGGGGGCAGGCGGGCGCGCCTCCTCGGGCTGTGGGTCGACCACCCCGAGCGCGTCCTCTCGACGCTCCTCATCGGCAACACGCTCGTGAACATCGGCGCCGGCGCGCTCGCGGCGGCGCTGGCGCTCGACGTGGCGGCCTGGACCGGGCTGTCGGCCGGCACCTCGGTGGCCCTCGCCACCGCCGGCACGACGGCGGTCGTGCTCTTCGCCGGGGAGATCCTCCCGAAGACGGTCGCCAAGCGCCACCCGGTCCGGATCGCGCTCACCAGCCTGCCCGTCGTCCACGCGCTCTGCTTCGTCCTCTGGCCGCTCTCGGCCGGCGTGACCCGCGCGACGTCGCGCCTGCTGCGGCTCCTCCGCGTCGGCCCGGGCCCGTCGGTCACCGGCGAGGAGATCGAGTACCTCATCGAGATGGGCACGCGCGAGGGCGCGCTCGACCCGGTGAAGGAGGAGCTCCTCAACAGCGTGCTCGAGTTCGCCGATCGGGTCGCCCGCGAGATCATGGTCCCGCGGACGCGGATGGTGGCGATCGACCGCGACGCGCCGCCGGAGGCGCTCGTCCGCGTCATCACCGAGAACCCGTACAGCCGCATGCCCGTGTACCAGGGCACGGTGGACGAGATCGTCGGCATCCTCATCGTCCGCGAGATCGTGGGCGAGCTGCGCCACGGCGGGCCCATCGAGCTCGGGCGCCACCTCAAGCCCGCCTTCTTCGTGCCCGAGGCGATGAAGATCTCCCGCCTGCTGAAGGAGATGCAGCGGCGCCGCACCCACCTCGCGATCGTCGTGGACGAGTTCGGCGGGACGAGCGGGCTCGTCACCCTGGAGGACGTGCTCGAGGAGATCGTGGGCGAGATCCAGGACGAGGCCGACGTGGAGACCGCGAAGGTGAAGGAGGTCGCCCCGGGCGTCTGGCTGGCCGACGCCGGGATCCCGCTCCACGAGCTGGAGGCGTTCCTGAACCGCCGCCCATCGCAGACCCCGGGCGCCCACGCCGGCGAGGACGAGGCCGAGCCGCCCCCGGAGATCCGGTTCCCGGAGCGAGGGGACTACGAGACCCTGGGCGGCTTCGTGACCGCGACCGCCGGGCGCGTCCCGGCGGTCGGCTCGTTCGTCGTGTGGGACGACCTCACGTTGACGGTGCGGGCGGGCGACGAGCGCCGGGTGACCCGCGTGGAGATCGCGCGGCGCGGAGAGGCGCCGGCGCAGCCGGTCGCGCGGGTGGCCGCCGCGTCTTAAGAGAAGGACCCGATGGACGAGACCACCACGCTCCCCGAAGCCGACGCCCGGCTGGCCGCCGAGCCCCCGCGCGACGAGCGCCCCGACCTCCGGGGCCTGCCGCTCGACGTGCTCGGGCGCCTCGTCGCCGAGCTGGGGGAGCGTCCGTTCCGGGCCCGGCAGCTCTACCGCTGGCTCCACCGGAACTGCGCGGCGAGCCTGGAAGAGATGACCGATCTCCGCCGCGAGCTCCGGGAGGAGCTCGGACGGCGCGCGCGCCTCACCACGCTCGAGCGCGCGAGCGAGCAGCGCTCCGCGGACGGCACGATCAAGTGGGCGTGGCGCACCGCCGACGGGAAGCTCGTGGAGTCGGTCTACCTGCCCGAGCCGGACCGGAAGACGCTCTGCGTCTCCACGCAGGTCGGCTGCGCCGTGGGCTGTGCCTTCTGCCTCACCGCCACGATGGGCCTCTCCCGGAACCTGACCGCGGCGGAGATCGTGGACCAGGTGCACCGGGCGAACCGGCGGCTCGTGGAGCTGGGGGAGGGGACCGCGCCGCGGCCCCTCACCAACCTCGTCTTCATGGGCATGGGCGAGCCGCTCGCCAACTACAAGCACCTGAAGCTCGCCCTCGACCTGCTCCTCTCCGAGGACGGCCCCAACTTCTCGCACCGTCACGTCACGGTCTCGACCTCCGGCCTCGTCCCGCTCATCGCCAGGTTCGGCGCCGAGACCTCGGTGAAGCTCGCCATCTCGCTCAACGCCACCACCGACGCGCAGCGCGACGCGCTCATGCCGATCAACAAGCGCTACCCGATCGCGGCGCTGCTCGAGGCCTGCCGCGCCTTCCCGGCGCGCAACGGCCGGCGGATCACGTTCGAGTACGTGCTCCTCGGCGGCGTGAACGACTCGCTCGACGACGCGCGGCGCCTGGCGCACCTCGTCCACGGCATCCCCGCCAAGGTGAACCTCATCCCGTACAACGAGAACCCCGGGCTCGGCTTCTCCGCGCCGGCGCCGGAGGCGGTCCAGGCGTTCCTCGACGCCCTCGTCGCGAAGAACCTCACCGCCGTCGTCCGCCGGAGCCGCGGGCGCGACATCTCCGCCGCCTGCGGCCAGCTCGCCCGCGAGGGCGGCCCGGGGGATCCCCGACGAGCCCGGAAGTTGACCTCGACGGGGCAGTAGGGCTACAGGCTCCAGGCTACAGCCGTCAGGCTGCAGGAAAGACAGGGTGCAGTTCCTGTAGGCCGCAGCCTGAAGCCTCGCCTGGAGAGAACGCATGTCGCTCGTGGTGGTGGGATCCGTCGGCCTCGACTCGCTGGAGACGCCCTTCGGGCGCCGGGAGGAGGTGCTCGGCGGCGCCGCCTCGTACTTCTCCACCGCCGCGGCCTTCTTCGAGCCGCCGCGCGTCGTGGCGGTCGTGGGCGAGGACTTCCCCGCCGCGCACCTCGACTTCCTCTCCTCGCGGGGGATCGATCTCGCCGGGCTCGTCCGCCGGCCCGGGAAGACCTTCCGCTGGAAGGGGCGCTACGAGTTCGACCTCAACGTCGCGCACACGCTCGACACCCAGCTCAACGTGTTCGCCGAGTTCCGGCCCGAGCTGCCCGAGGCGTACCGCGACTCCGAGTACGTCTTCCTCGCGAACATCGACCCCGACCTGCAGCGCGCGGTCCTCGATCAGGTGCGCACGCCGGCGTTCGTCGGCTGCGACACCATGAACTACTGGATCTCCTCGAAGCGCGAGAGCCTGCTCCGGACGCTCCGGCGCGTGGACATGCTCTTCGTCAACGACGCCGAGGCCCGGCAGCTCGCCGGCGAGCACAACGTGGTGAAGGCCGCGGCCGCGATCCTGTCCATGGGGCCGAAGGCGCTCGTCGTGAAGCGGGGCGAGTACGGCGCGCTCCTGTTCACGGACGGCGAGGTGTTCTCCGCGTCCGCGGTGCCGCTCGCGTCGGTGTTCGACCCCACCGGCGCGGGCGACAGCTTCGCCGGCGGCTTCATGGGCTACGTCGCCCGGGCGCGCCGCCTCGACAAGGGCACGCTGCGCCGGGCGATCGTGGTCGGGAGCGTCGTCGCGAGCTTCGTATGCGAGCAGTTCTCGCTCGACCGGCTGCGCACGCTCCGGCCCGACGAGATCGCCGCCCGGTACGACGAGGTCCGGCGGCTCGCCCACTTCGACGAGCTCGAGCCCGGCGCGCTCCGCGGGGCCACCGGCGGTTGACGCTGCGGCGGCTCGACGGCTACGATGCCGCAGCCGGACGGTGAATCGCTCTGGGTTCGCCCTCGCCCGTCGGCGGGCCGAGCCCGCCTCCTCCGAAATGCGCATCGGGATCCTGTCGGACATCCACTCGAACCTCGAGGCGCTGACGGAGGTCCTCTCCGCCCTCGAGAAGCACCGCACCGATCTGCGCGTGTGCCTCGGGGACGTCGTGGGCTACGGCGCGAGCCCGAACGAGTGCTGCGCGCTCATCCGCGAGCACTGCCAGGTCACGCTGCTGGGGAACCACGACGCCGCGGTCAGCGGGCGGATGGAGTACAGCTTCTATTACGACGCCGCACGGCACGCGCTCGACTGGACGGCCGCCCGGCTCGCGCCGGAGCACCTCGAGTGGCTGAGGAGCCTCCCGTACGCGCACGCGGTCGAGGGCGTCGGGTTCAGCCACGGCAACCCGGTCGACCCGGCGGCGTTCGAGTACGTCTTCGCGATGGAGCAGGCGTACGAGCTCCTCCCGCGGGCCGCGAAGCTGCCCGAGGTGAGCTTCCTCGGGCACTCCCACCTCTGCAAGACCTTCGCCCTGCACGGCGCGGACGAGGTGCACGAGGTGCTGGCCGGGCGGTTCACGCTCCGGCGCGGCGGCTACAAGTACGTGGTGTCGGTCGGCTCGGTCGGGCAGCCGCGCGATTGCGACAACCGGGCGGGATTCGTGATCTTCGACACCGAGCGCCGCACGGTCGAGTTCCACCGCGTGCCGTACGACATCGAGACCTCCGCGCAGAAGATCTTCGACGCGGACCTGGCCTTGAACTTCGGGAAGCGTCTGTTCCTCGGAGTCTGACCGGCCGTTCGTCGGCGCCGCCCCAGGTCCGTCCATTCGCTCCGTTCGTTTTCCGTACGCCTCGCCTTTGGCGCGTTGCCGTGGGCGGCCGGCCGACTCCGCCGCCGCGCCGACGCGGAGAAGGAATGCTCGGCGCGGGTATCGATCAGACGCCACGCGCGGAGAACGCTGGGTCCAGCTGGGCGCGTCGGCGGTTCAACCGCCTCCGCGCGCTCTCATCCTGTTCCGCGCGCGGCGGACTGGCTGCACCGCTTGGGCGCCTGCGCCGACGGTCGGCGCAGCGGCGGAGTCGGCCGCCCGCTGGGCGGCGTTGCTTGTGGCGGCTCGGCTACGGTTCCTTCGTGTGGAGCGAGCGCGCTCGCCGGGGACGAACCGGGGCGGTGAAAGCCACACATGACGCTGCACGAATGCAACCGCAGCCGAGCCGCCACAAGCAACGCCCACAGGCGGGCGGCCGGCCCGACGGAGCGAGCCGACCATGGCGCAGGCGCCCGAACGCGATCGGCCGGAGCACGCGCGCGGACCGGACCGAACGCGCGCGCCGCCGGCTGTCCGCAGCCGGCCACCCGCGAGCGAAGCGAGCGGAAGTGGCCGGCAAGTTCCGGCGGCGCGCCCGCCGGAGCACCTCCGGCACGCGCGCGCCCTACAACAGCCTGGGGCGCCCAGCATTCTACCTGGTCGGCGAGCCCGGCGGGCCCGGCCGGCCGCCCACGGCAACGCGCCCAGGCGAGGCGTACGGCAAGCGAACGCGCCTCCCTCGACACGCTCCGCGCGAGGTCTGACGCTCCGTCACACCACGCTCAGGTGCGTGCTCAGCCGATGGACCGTCAGCAGCCCGTCGAGATCGAGCGCCGCCACCGAGAGCGCGCCGTCGACCGCGAGGCGGGTCGCCGAGACGGCGGGGAGGGCGCCCAGGATCTCGCCCGTCTCCAGCGCGTGGAACGACAGCCCGTCGCCCGCGACGACCAGCGTGTCCCGCGCGGCCGCGAGCGGGCGCGGGCCGCGCCAGGCGCCTTCGGGCGCCGGACGCGACCACCGCGTCTGCCCGTCCCGCGCCAGCGCGAGGAGCGCGCCTGCCGCGTCCCGCATCACGAGCAGCTCTCCCACCGGCAGCACCGCCGGGGCGCCGGAGAGCGCCGGCGCGGACGTCCACGCCGGCGCCCCGCCCGCGTCCAGGACCGTCACGGCGGGATCGCCCGCGACCGTGCCGGCCACGGCCAGCCGCCGCCCCCACGGCACGGGCGCGCCGCTCGGCGTGAGCTCGAGCGGGGCCTCGAAGCGGCGGACGCCGGTCGCCGCGTCGACCGCGAGCAGGGCCGCGCCGGACGCGGTCTCGCACACCGCGAGGCAGAGCCGGCCCCAGGCGACCGGGGCGCGGAGGATCGGGCCCGGCGCGCGCACCCGCCAGAGGAGCCGCCCCGCTGCGTCGACCCCGTGGAGGAACCCCGCGTCCGACCCCGTGACGAGGACCGCGCCGAACACCGCCGCCCAGCTGCGCGCCGCCCCCGGCGCGGCGAAGCGCCAGGCGACGTCGCCGGTCGCGGGGTCGAGGCCGGTCACCGCGCCCGGCTCGACGAGCGCGAGCGGCCCGCGCGCGAAGTGGACCGCGCCGGTCGCGGGGCCGCCCGGGATGCTCCGCTCCCAGCGGATCCGGCCGGTGCCGGGCGAGAGCGCCCAGAGCCGCTCGGCGCGCGCGGCGAGGAGGACGCCCGGGAGCGGCGCGACCAGGGTCGCGCCCGCCGCCCGCCAGCGGATCGCGCCGGTCTCGCGCTCGACGCAGACGAGCGCCTGCAGGCCCCCGACGACGAGCCGCTTGCCGGCGGCGGCCAGGCACGCTGGAGAGCCCACCTCGAACGAGACGACCTTGCGGAAGGAGAGGCGGCGGAGCCGCCCGGGCCCGAGCGGGCGCGGATCGGGGCGGGTCCGGTCCGCGACGCGCGCGACCGCCGGCTCGTTCGCGGACCCCGCGAGGTCCCCGACCGAGAGCTCCTCGAGCTCGGCGAGCCGAGCCGTCGCCGAGGCCTCGAGCTCGGCGAGGTGGGCGTTCTCCGCCTGGCGCGCGTTCTCCTCGCGCGCGACGCGGCAGAGCTCGAGCGCGGCCTCGGCGACCGCGCGCAAGAGAGGCAGAGGGGCGCAGGCGACGGGACGCCCGTCCAGCCTCACCGCGCCGGCCGCGAGCTCCAGCGTGAGCGTGGAGACGCCGCGTCCAGGGCGCGCCAGCGGGATCTCGACCCGAGGGTCGCCCCTCCGGGCGGCGCAGAGCGCGCGATCCGCGGCCGCGATCAGGTCGCGCAGCGCGAGGAACGGGTGCCCGCCGATCGCCAGCAGCTCGGCGCCGCTCGGGCCGAGGAGCGCCAGGCGGCCGGGCACGAGGAGCGATCCGAGATCCGGCCGGCCCCCCTCGTAGGCGGCCAGGAGGCCCTCACGGTCGTCGATCTCGAGCGCGCACCCGAGCTTCCCGGGCGCCGGCCGCTCGCGGCGGAGCGAGGGCTGGGCCGTCGTCCCCGACGGGTCCCGCGGCTCGGAACGGGCGAGGAGCCGGACGGCGGTCCGGAGGGGCCGTGCGTCCCGGGCGAACCCGGGCGCCGCCGCCGCGAGATCGCGGCAGAACTGGGCCGCTGCCTCGAGCGCCGCCGCCGCGAGCGCCTCGACGTCCACGGCCACGTCGCGCGAAAGGATCCGCGACGGGCGCCCGAGCGCCACGACCGTGAGGAGCACGCTGCCGCCCTTCCGGCGGAGCACGAGCTCGATGCCGCCGTCGCCGAGCACCACCGCCGCCTGCGCCCCGCCCGAGACGACGCGCGACACCGCCGAGAGGAGATCCTCGAGCGACGGAAGGAGCGGGGCCTCCGCGAGGCCGGCGGCGAGGTCCACGCCCTCCACCTCGAACGCGAGCGCATCGGTGAGCTCCCGGGCGGCGTCGCCGCCGGCGCGCAGGCCAGCGGCGACGCGCGGGTCGTCCCGCCAGCTCGTCCCGGTCCGGATCCGGATCATCGTCCTCCAAGAATCACCGCGGAATCAGGGAGTTTCAACGTTGACAGGGCAGGGGTCCGGCACGAATATGGACGCCTCGGGCAGCTCGCCGGCCTGGCGGGCGCCTCCTCTCCTTTGAACCTCACTCCCCTGCAGGGACATCCATGACCTTCACGGAAGCCGCCATCGAGGTGCTGCGGCGCGAAGGCAAGCCACTTCACTTCAAGAAGATCGCCGAGATCGCGGTGCGCGAGAGCCTGCTCGACCACGTCGGCAAGGTGCCCGACGACACCATGGCCGATCAGCTCGCCGCGCATTGCCGGCTCCCGCACGAGGACCGGCGCGTGATCCCCATCCTGAGCGGGACGTTCGCGCTCGTGGAGTGGGGAATGGACGAGGATCCGGCCGGGCTCGAGAACCTCGTCGAGCCGCCGCCGCTGATCGACGTCCCGTACCGAGGGCGGGAGCGCCACCCCATCCCCTCGCGCGACGTGGCGCGCGGCGCCGGGCGCGGCGAGCGCCGCCGGCGCGAGGAGGAGGGCGCCCGGCCCCGGAAGTTCCCGCCGCCCGCCGAGGTGGCGTACGAGATCCTCGCCGGCGCGGGACGGCCGCTCTCGCTCGTGGAGATCGCGGCCCAGGGAGCCGAGCGGCTGCTCATGCCGGACGCGTTCGTCCGCGACGCGAACGCCCTCCAGGCGGCGCTGCTCGAGGACAACCGGCGGCGCGAGGGGAGCGGCCGCCGGCCGCTGTTCCAGGTCGAGGACGACGCGGTCACGCTGGTCGCGCAGCCGGAGCCGGGCGAGAAGCCTGCGGTCGCCGTGGCCCGGGCGCCCGTCACGGCCGCCGACGCGCGGCGCGCCGGCCTGGTCGCGCTTCGGCGCCGGCTCCGCGAGTGCGACGGTCCCACGCTGGAGCACGTCGTCTGCCGGATGCTGGAGAAGCTCGGCTTCAAGGAGCTCAAGGTCGCGAAGCGCGGCCGCGAGCACGTCATCTACACGGGTCGGCGCAAGCTGGGGCTGGCCGACGTGCGGCACGGGATCCGCGTCCTGCGGACCTCCGCCGACGTGGGCCGCCGCGACGTCACCGAGCTGCGGCGCGACCTCGGGCACTACGGCGCCCAGATCGGCGCGGTGGTGAGCGCGGGCGAGGCGGGGCGCGAGGCGCGCGGCGAGGCCGCGGCCCCCGGGCAGCTCCCCATCGTGCTCCTCTGCGGCGAGGCGCTCGCGGAGGCCTTCGCGGAGGCGTCCGTCGGCTGCACCCAGGTCGTCGTCCCCGAGGTGGACGAGGCGTTCTTCCGGGACGCGGCTGCGGCCGCCGACCAGGAGGAGGCTGCGCGGCGCGCACGCAAGGAGGAGCGCGACCGGCGTGAGGGGCGGGAAGGGCGCGAAGGTCGCGACGGGCGGGAGGCCCGCCGACGAGAGGAACGGCCCGTCGAATCGTCCGCCGTGGTCGTCCCGATGGCCGCGCGAGCCGAGGCCGCCGACGCCGCGCCCACCGGAGGACCGGCCGAGCCGCGGATCCTCGAGGTCGCAGCCTCCCTCCCGGCCGAGCTCGAGGCGGTCGAGGCCGGGCTCGAGGAGGCCGAGCTCGACGGGGACGCCGATGACGAGGGCGACGACGAGGCCGAGGCGCCAGGTGGAGCCGAGGCCGGCGCCCCCGAATCCGCCCAGGCCGAGGGCGGCGCGGAGCCCGGCGCCGCAGGCGAACGCCGCCGCCGCCGCCGCCGCCGCCGCCGCCGCGGTGGTCGCGGGCGCGGGCGCGAAGGAGCGCAGGCCGCCGGGAGCGGCGACGGCGCGCCGGCGCCCGACGCCGGCTCCGGCGGCGCTGCGAACGGCGCTGCGCCGAGCGCTCCCCCGCCGAGCTCCGAGCCGCCGGGCGGTGGCTCCGCGCCGCAGGAGTGAGGATGCGTCCGAGGTGGCTCGTGGCGGTGCTCCTGGTGTCGCTCGCCTGGGTCGCCGGCGGTTGCGGCCGCGGGAACCCGAGCGTGACGGAGCCGCAGGTCGCCGCGGGCGTCCACGAGGAGGCGCTTCGCGCGGGCGGCCTCGGCGCCCCGGAGCTCCGGGAGGCGGCGCGTGCCGCGCTGCGGGACGCCGGGTTCCGCGTCGTGCGCGCGGGCGGGGACTACCGCGCGCGCGTCGAGGTCCTCTCGGTCGACGCGTCGGGCTCCGACCGAGGGGCGTACGAGATCGAGGTGGAGCTCCAGCTCCTGGGCGTGAACGCCGGGCCGCTGCGCTCGCTCGCCGACGCCGGGGTGGGGAGGGCCCCGCGCCCCGCGCCGGGGGAGCGCGAGGGGCAGGCCTGGCACGAGGCATTCTCCGCCGCGGTCGCCGACGCGTCCGAACGCCTCCGCCGGTCGCTCGCCGCCGAGGGGCAGCCGACGGAGAAGCTGCTGCGCGCGCTCGAGGCCGAGGATCCGCGCCTCCGGGAGGAGGCGATCCGCGTGCTCGGCGAGCGGAGGAGCCGCGAGGCGGTGCCGGGCCTCATCGCGCGTTTGCGGGATCCGGACCTCCGGCTCGCGGAACGGGCCGCCGGGGCGCTGGCGCAGATCGGCGACCCGCGGGCGGTGGGACCCATCATCGACTTCACGCAGCGCCTCGACGAGGGCCCGTACACGCCGCGCTACGCGCGGATCATCGGCGACCTCGGGGGGAGCGAGGCGCGCGGGTATCTCCTCACGCTCGAGTCGGGCCAGGTCCATCCCGAGGTCCGTGAGGCCGCGCGGGAGGCGCTGCGGGACCTCGAGGCGCGCGAGCGCGAGCAGGCGGCGCTGGCGCGCCCCCCGAGATCCACGACCCGGGATTCCGGTAGGATGGAGCGATGAACCGCCTCGCACCCCTGCTCCTCGCCGCCACGTTCGGCGCCGCGTGCGCCCACTCGACCGGGGAGAGCCGGCCGGAGGACCGTCCGGCGCCCCCCGCGCCCGCCGCGCAGGCGCCGGCGCCCGAGAAGCGGGGGGCCAAGGAGCGCCCGCAGACCTCGGCGCGCTCGGGCGAGAAGGCCGAGAAGCCCGTGGCCTCCGGGAAGGCGGCGGCGCCCAAGGTGGCGCCGGCCGGTGGGCCCGCCGACTACTTCCCCCTCGCCGTCGGGAACGAGTGGGTGTACGTGGACCGCTCTCCGGCGCTGCCCGAGAACCGGCGCGGCGTACTCCGCACGGTGCGGATCCTGGAGCGGACGGCCGACGGGTTCTACCGCGACAACGAGCGAGGCAACCTGCGCGTCGACGGCCCGTGCGTGCGAGACCGCGATCGCCGGCTCCTCTGCCAGCCGTTCACCGCGGGAGCGTCCTGGACGTCCGTGGTCTCCCCGACGGTGATCGAGCGGTACGAGATCGCCAACCCGAGCGAGACCGTCGAGACACCGGCCGGGAAGTTCGAGCGGTGCGTCCGCGTCCGCGCGCACAACCGGGTGAAGGCCAGCATCGACCAGGTCCTGGAGATCACGTACGCGCCGCGGGTCGGGCCCGTCCTCATCGAGACGTACGTCGTCGTGGACGGCCGGGTCACGCCGCAGGTCAAGGCGATGCTCCAGTCGTACAAGCTGAACGGCGGGAGCTGAGCGGCGCGGCTCGCGAAGGGGCAGGCGGGCCCAGCGGGCCCCCGGCGAAACCTACCCGGGGCGCGTCGGCTGCGCGCGCGCCTGGTAGAAAGGGGCTGGGCGATGGTGAGGACCGAGGTGCGCGTGCTGTACGCAGACCCGACCGCATGGGCGTCGTGTACTACGCCAACTACCTGCGCTGGTTCGAGGCGGGCCGGAACGAGTACATCCGGGCGAAGGGCCTGCGATACCGCGACTTCGAGGAGCGGTTCGGGCTCGTCCTTCCGGTGGCGGAGGCCGGCGTGAAGTACGTCGAGCCCGCGCGGTACGACGACGTGCTCGCGATCGAGACCTCGCTCGTGGAGCTGGGGCGCGCGTCGGCGCGGTTCTCGTACCGCATCCTCCGGGAAGGCAGGGTGCTCACGACCGGCTTCACCGTCCACGCCTGCGTCGACGCGGCGGGCCGGGTGGTGCGCTTGCCCGAGGAGCTCTCGCGCGCGCTCGGCGCGGGCGAGGCGCTGGAAGGCGCGAGGGCCTAGCCATGGACCGCAACCTCGCCCTGGAGATGGTCCGCGTCACCGAGGCCGCTGCGCTCGCGTCGGCGCGCCTCATGGGCCGCGGCGACCCGGACGCGGCCGACCGCGCGGCGACCGAGGCCATGCGCCGCGTGCTCGCGGACGTGCCGGTGCACGGGGAGATCGTGATCGCCGAGGGTCCCGGGGCGCCCGGCGAGGGCACCTTTCAGGTCGGCGAGAAGGTGGGGAAGCGGCGCGACGGCGACGCGGAGCTGGAGATCGCGGTGTACGCGCTCGAGGGCCGCGACGCGTGCGCGATCGGCGGCGCGAACGCGATCAGCGCGATCGCCATGAGCGAGCCCGGCCACCTGCTGCGGGCGCCGGACGCGTACATGGAGAAGGTGGCCGTGGGGCCGAGCGCCCGCGGGGTCATCGATCTCCGCCGCTCGGCCACCGAGAACCTCCAGCGCGTCGCCGAGGCGACCGGCAAGTACGTCGAGGACCTCACGGTGGTGATCCTCGACCGGCCCCGGCACGCCGCGCTCATCCGGGAGGTGCGCGAGGCGGGGGCGCGGATCAAGCTCATCCGCGACGGCGATCTGGCGGCGGCGGTGAGCACCTGCTTCCCGGAGACGGGCGTGGACATCCTGCTCGGCGTCGGCGGGGCGCCCGAGGGCGTGGTCGCGGCGGCGGCCATCCGCTGCGCCGGCGGTGAGATGCACGGCCGCTTCGTGTGCCGGAACGAGGCGGAGCGCGAGAAGCTGCGTGCCCAGGGCGTGAAGGAGCCCGAGCGGCTCCTCACGGCCGAGGAGATGGCCGGCGGCACGGTGATGTTCGCGGCGACGGGCGTGACCGAGGGGGACTTCCTCAAGGGCGTCGTCTTCACGGGCGACGGCGCGCGGACGCACTCGGTGGTGATGCGGGCCAAGACCGCCACCATCCGGTTCATCGACACGATCCACCACTTCACCCGCAGCCCGAACTACGGCTGGTGAGCCGGCCGGCGAGGAGAGACCCGTGGCGCTCGTTTCGAAGGAGGTCGTGGTCCAGGCGGGGATCGAGGAGCTCTTCGACATCATCGTGGACTACGCGCGGTATCCGGAGTTCGTCCCAGGGATCAAGGCGTGCACGCCGCGCACCGTCGGCGGCGAGACGCACGTCGAGTACGACCTCGATCTCGGCCTGCGCCGGATCAAGTACGTCCTCCGCCACACGGAGGACCGGCCGCGCAAGGTCTCGTGGTCGCTCGTCTCGGGGGACGTGCTGAAGGTGTCGAACGGGTCCTGGGAGCTCACGCCCGAGGGCGACGCCACGCGCGCGCGTTACTCGGTCGACATCCAGATCGCGAAGCCGCCGCTCGTCCCGCAAGCGCTCCTCGATCGGATGAGCGATCAGCTGACGCGCGTCCAGCTCCCGAAGACGCTCGAGGCGTTCCGCGCTCGCGCCGAAGAGCGCTGACGCCTTCGCGCTCCGAGACCGCTCCCGGACGGAGCGTGGTCTCCGCGCCACGGGCGTGCCCCATGCTCGCCCGGGCGGCCGGCACGCGCAGGTCCGCTTACATGTTGGGGTATTCGTCACCTTGACCCATCCTGGGTCGGGTGTTACTGCGATCACATCGGGAGCTCTGCTGCCGCGGTGAATGCGGGCGCGGGTTTCGGCCGTCGTTCGTGGTGGGAGCCGATCCGCGGAACGGAAGGAGCGAAGCCGCTCAGGAACGCGGCTTGCATCTGAAGTCGGGGCAGGGACGAAGACGAAGGCAGGAGAGAGCGATGCTGGACGCCTACGTCATCGAGGAGATCAAGCGGCGCGAGCGGGAGAAGTCCCGCGACGATCGCCCCTCCATCGAGCTCCCCGTCCCGATGGATCCGGGCCGCACGCCCGACGATCCGCCGGCCAAGGACGAGGACGGCGGCGGCGGCGTGGTCATCATCGACTACAACTAGTACACGGGGCGTGCCGCCCCGCCCCGCCGGCGGAGCCGTCGGGGCCCACCCCTGCTGCGCGGGGCCCTGCGCCGTGCTCGCCGCTTCGCGGCTGCGCGCGGCTGCCCCGCGAGGAGGGGCTGCGCCCCTCCCCGCGCATGCGCGCGGGGCCCCCACCCGCGCTCGGCTACCAGTTCGGGCGACGTTTCGTCGCCACGGAAATGCGTTGACCTCCCGCGGGCCTGCGGGCAGATTCCGCGCGTTTTCTCACTCAGGCGGTGAACCGCCTCGGAGGGCGCGCTGTGACCGAGATCATCAATGTGACGGCCCGGGAGATCCTCGACTCCCGCGGCAACCCGACGGTGGAGGTCGAGGTGGCGGTCGGGACCGGCGACGTCGGCCGCGCCGCGGTCCCCTCGGGCGCCTCGACCGGCGAGCACGAGGCTCTCGAGCTCCGGGACGGCGACAAGGGCCGGTACCTGGGCAAGGGCGTCCGCAAGGCGGTGGCCAACGTCGTCGAGCAGATCGGGCCGGCGGTGGTCGGGATGGACGCCTCGGACCAGGCGAGCCTCGACGCCAAGATGCTCCAGCTCGACGGCACGCCCACGAAGTCGAAGCTCGGCGCGAACGCCATCCTCGGCGTCTCGCTCGCCGCCGCCAAGGCGGCCGCCAAGGCCCACGATCTGCCGCTCTACCGGTACGTCGGCGGAGCCGGCGCGCGCACGCTGCCCGTTCCCCTCATGAACATCGTGAACGGCGGCGCGCACGCCGACTCGAACGTCGACTTTCAGGAGTTCATGGTCGTGCCGCTCGGCGCGCCCACGTTCGCCGAGGGCCTGCGCTACGGCGCGGAGGTGTTCCACGCGCTGAAGAAGGTCCTGAAGGGCCGCGGCGCCGCCACCGGCGTCGGCGACGAGGGCGGCTACGCCCCGAACCTCCCGTCCAACGAGGAGGCGCTCGCGGTCATCATGGAGGCCATCCAGCAGGCGGGCCTCAAGGCGGGCGAGCAGGTCGCGCTCGCGCTCGACGTCGCATCCTCCGAGTTCTTCGACAAGGCGACGGGCAAGTACACGCTCGAGGGCGAGGGCAAGACCTTCGACGGCAAGGGCCTCGTCGATTTCTACGAGGGCCTCTGCCAGAAGTACCCGATCGTCTCGATCGAGGACGGCTGCGACGAGAACGACTGGGCGACCTGGAAGCTCCTCACCGAGCGGCTCGGGAAGAAGGTCCAGCTCGTCGGCGACGACCTCTTCGTCACCAACGTCACCCGGCTCGAGAAGGGCATCCAGCAGGGCGTCGGCAACTCGATCCTGGTGAAGGTCAATCAGATCGGTTCCCTCACCGAGACGCTCGAGGCCGTCCGCATGGCGCACCGCGCGGGCTACACGAGCGTGATGAGCCACCGCTCCGGCGAGACCGAGGACACGACGATCGCCGACCTCGCCGTCGCGTGCGACTGCGGCCAGATCAAGACGGGCTCCGCCTCCCGCTCCGACCGCATCGCCAAGTACAACCAGCTCCTCCGGATCGAGGAGGAGCTCGGCTCGACCGCGCGCTACGCCGGCCGGAGCGCGTTCAAGGCGCTGCGGTAGGCGCACGTTCCGGACCTCGCCGAGGCCCTCGTCCGCGTCGCGCGGGCGGGGGCCTCGCCGTTCTCGCGGCCGGGCGAGGTCGGGCGAGGTGCGCAGCGCCGCTCTCGCGCGCGGCGCGGCCCCACCGGTCCTCGCGGACGCCGTTCTTTGGTAACCTCCCTCGCCGGATGTCCGAGGGCGAACACACCATCATCGGGAAGATCCCGCGCGAGCGGCTCAACCAGATCGCCTCGCGCAAGCTCTCGGCCATGGGCGTACCGGTGCGGCTCGGCGCCGATCGCGAGACGCTCGAGGGAGAGCTCGCGTTCTCCGGCCGGGTCGTCCACCCGGCCACCGGCCAGGCCATCCCCCGCGCCCGGTTCGTCGTCGAGGGCCACGACCACCTGCGCTTCCCGGACCCGCCGCTCTCGACGCTCGGCCCCATCAACTTCTACGAGCACGAGCGCGTGACGAGCCTCGAGCAGGCGCTGGCCATGGCGCTCGCCCGGCGTGGCGCCGCGCTCCAGGACGTCGCCGCGCGGATGCGGGCGCTCCGGCTCGAGGCGGCGATCGATCCCGAGCGCCTCGCCGTGCGCGCGGTGGTGAAGTCGGCCACCCACGCCTTCGAGATCCTCGGCGCGCCCGAGGGCGTACGCGTCGCGCGCGTCGCGCCCGTGGGCGGGCGCCCCTTCGAGGTGGCGAGCGACTTCCCGCCGCTCGCCCTGGCGGAGTTCGCCTCGCCGACC
>Ga0196976_1000658_pt1 | contig 20393 bp, 20 predicted proteins | sample S3v_513CmetaG_FD_148644 | JGI IMG/M metagenome (GOLD analysis project Ga0196976, IMG submission 148644) | Soil microbial communities from Anza Borrego desert, Southern California, United States - S3+v_5-13C | ecosystem: Environmental > Terrestrial > Soil > Desert | place: USA: California...
CCACCCCGAGCGGCTGCCCTGGGTGCGCCTGAGCGCCGAGCCGTACCCCCGCCTGTCGATCGTCCGGCAGGTGCGTCCGGACGGCGGCCCGCGGCCCGGCGAGGCCGCAGCGCACATCGGGCCGTTCTCGAGCCAGAGCGCCGCCCAGCAGGCGCTGCAGGCCCTCCAGGTCGCGTTCCCGCTCCGCCAGTGCGCACGACGCCTGCCACGTGTCGCCCCGGCCGACGCGGCCGCCTGCGTGCTGGCCGAGATGGGCCGGTGCGGTGCGCCCTGCATCGGCGGTCAGTCCGAGGATGCCTACGGCGCCGTCGTCGGGCAGGTCCGCGACGCGATGCTCGAGGACCCGACGCCGGTGGTGACGGTGCACGCGGCACGCATCGCGGCACTCACCGAGGCCGAGCGCTTCGAGGAGGCCGCGGAGTGGCGTGACCAGCTCGACGCATTCCTCCGCGGTGCCGCCCGCGCGCAGCGGTCCCGCCGCATCGCGGCCGATCCGCAGGTGGTCGCCGCACGACGGCACCCGTCGGGTGGCTGGGAGGTCGTCGTCGTCCGCCATGGGAGGCTCTGCGCCACGACGACGACCCCGCCGGGCGCAGACCCGCGCTCGGCCATCGAGGCGCTCCTCGCGACGGCGGAGCACGCCCCGGCGCCGTGCCTCCCGGCATCGAGCGCCCATCCGGAGGAGACCGACATCGTGCTGCGCTGGCTGGAGCAGCCCGGCGTGCGCCTGGTCGAGGTGAGCGACGGCTGGGCGTGCCCGGTACGGGGCGCGGAGGCGTACCGGGCGGAGGCCGGCGCCACGGCCGCAGCGGCTGCCGTGCGACGAGCGCTCAAGGCCGTGACGGACCCCGACGGCGGCGTCGCGGAGCTCGTCGCCGCCGACGCCGCCCTCACCGCCGGGCCCGGCGCGGACGCCCGCGCCGCGGGCGCGGCATGATGATCCCGTAGGCACCGACCCGGAGGGCACACCCATGATCACCGCCATCGTCCTGATCGACGCCGACCCGTCACGGATCCCCGAGATCGCCGCGGAGGTCGCAGAGGTGCCCGGGGTCAGCGAGGTCTACTCGGTGACGGGTGAGGTCGACCTGATCGCGATGGTCCGGGTACGGGAGCACGAGAAGTTGGCCGACGTCATCGCAGACCGGATGAGCAAGGTCCAAGGCATCATCCGCACCCAGACGTACATCGCCTTCCGGGCGTACTCCTCGGGCGACCTCGAGCAGGCCTTCGCCCTCGGCCTCGAGGACTGACCCGACGGGTCCGGGTCGCGCACGGGCCGTCCGGGCGCGCGCCGTTGAGGCGTCCCCACCCTCAGCGCCGGTGGCAGCGGTGCGGCCTACGCGCGGACCCGCACCGCTGCCACGGCATTGGCTCAGGCCGCCTGCGCACCCGTCATGATCGCCACCGCCTCCTGCGGCGTGTGGGTCTCCGGGGTGACGACGGCGACACGCCGACCCAGGCGCTGGATGTGGATGCGGTCGGCCACCTCGAAGACGTGCGGCATGTTGTGGCTGATCAGGATGACGGGCAGGCCGCGATCACGCAGGTCGCGGATCATCCGCAGCACCTGCCCGCTCTCACGGACACCGAGGGCCGCCGTCGGCTCGTCGAGGATCACGACCTTCGAGCCGAACGCCGCTGCGCGGGCGACGGCGACGGCCTGCCGCTGGCCACCCGACAGCCGCTCGACCGGTTGGCCCATGTCCTGCAGCGTCGTGATGCCGAGCGCCTTGACCTGGGCCTCCGAGCGCTCCCGCATCCCCTTGGTGTCGAGCATCCGGAAGACGGTGCCCAGGATGCCGCGCCGGCGCTCCTCCCGACCGAGGTAGAGGTTGCTGGCGATGTCCAGCGCCGGCGAGACCGCGAGATTCTGGTAGACCGTCTCGATACCGGCGGCCCGCGCATCCTGCGGCCCGTGGAATGTGACGCGCTTCCCGTCGAGGAAGAGGTCGCCCTGGTCAGGGGCGTAGGCCCCGGACAGGCACTTGATGAGCGTCGACTTGCCGGCTCCGTTGTCGCCGATGATGCCGAGCACCTCGCCGGGGTAGAGCTCGAGGTCCACACCATCGAGCCCCACCACCCGGCCGAACGTCTTCACCAGTCCGGTGGCCCGCAGGATGGGGGTCCGGGTCTCCAGCGCAGTCATCAGGCACGCCCCTTCCGGATCCACTGGTCGATCGAGACCGCGACGATCACGAGGATCCCCACGGTGAGTGTCTGGTAGAGCTGGTCCACCCCGGCGAGCGAGAGACCGTTGCGGAACACGCCCACGATGAGGGCGCCGAGGAGGCTTCCCCATACCAGCCCACGGCCGCCGAAGAGGCTCGTGCCGCCGATGACGACGGCGGTGATGGAGTCGAGGTGCGCATCGGCGCCGGCATTGGGGCTCGCCGCGTTGATCCGGCCGACGAGGATCCAGCCGGCGAGCCCGAAGGTGGCGCCCGCCGTCACGTACACGCTCATCAGGACTCGGCTCACGGAGATGCCCGCGAGGGCCGCGGCCTCCTTGTCGTCCCCCACGGCGTACACGTGCCGACCCCAGGCCGTGGACCGGAGGGCGTAGGCCGTCACGGCGTACATCGCCAGCATCAGGAACACACCGACCGTGACCCGGACCCCTCCGACCGAGAATGCCGTCCCCGTCCACGTCAGCAGTCCGGGCATCTCGCCACCACGCACCGTCGCGCCGTGTGAGTAGAGCAGGGTGAGCGCCAGGAACACGTTGTACGTGCCGAGGGTGACGATGAAGGGCGGCAGCTTCACGCGGGTCACGAGGAACCCGTTGATGACCCCTGCAGCGAGGCCCACAGCCATCCCGAGGGCCAACGACGGCAGTCCGGGCAGCCCGCTCGACGCGGCTGTCTGCGCCATGACCATGGTCGCCAGCACCATCGCGGAGCCGACCGACAGGTCGATCCCGGCGGTGAGGATGATCAGCGTCTGCCCGACCGCCAGCGCACCGACCACCGCGACCTGCTGGGTCACCAGCGACAGGTTCTCGGGACGCAGGAAGCGCTCGTTCAGGAACCCGAACACGATCACCGACAGCAGCAGCACCAGAGCTGGGCTCAGTGCCGGGTAGCGGTGCAGAGTGGATTGGATCCGGCCGGCGAAGGTCTCCCGTCGCAGGAACTCGTCGGCGACGTGCTCGCCGTTGGCCGGTACGGACGCCGCGGTGGACGCCTTGGTGGTCGTCACAGGTTCTCCTCCTCGAGTGTGACCGGGGGTCGGGGCCACCCGTGGGCCGCCCCGACCCCCCGCGTGCGTGCGTCAGCCCCAGCAGATCTCGGTGGCCTCGGCGTGGTCAATGCTCTCGACGCCATCTGCCGGGGTGTCCGTGACCAGTGCGACGCCGGTGTCGAAGAAGTCCAGGCCCTCCGTCGTCTCGGGCGCCTCGCCCGTGCGCACCAGCTCGGCGATGGCCCGGACGCCCTCCTCGGCCATCCGGACGGGGTACTGCTGCGACGTCGCGTCGATGATGCCCTCCTCGACGTAGCCGACCCCTGCGCAGCCGCCGTCCACAGAGACCAGCAGGACGTCCTCCGGCGTCTTGCCGGCGGCCTGGAGAGCCTGGAACGCGCCGTAGGCCGCGGGCTCGTTGATCGTGTAGACGACGTTGATGTCCGGGTTCTTGGACAGGCAGGTCTCCATCGCCGTCGCGCCGCCGTCCTCAGCGCCGTTCGTGGCCTCGTTGCACACGATCGTGTAGCTCCCACCGGAGTACTCACCGGACTCCGCCTCGTCACCGTTCACCTTCGGGTCTGCGACGTCGATCCCCATGCCGGTCAGGAAGCCCTGGTCGCGGTTGTAGTCGACCGTCACGACCTGGTCGTCGAAGAGGTCCAGCAGCGCGATCACGGCGTCCTCGCCGTCCAGCTGCGCCGCGGTCCACTCCCCGATGCGGAGGCCGGCGTCGAAGTTGTCCGTCGCGAAAGTGATGTCGACCGCGTCCGCCGGGTCGGGCGGCGTGTCGAGGGCGATCACGAAGAGGCCGGCGTCCCGTGCCGCCTCGATGGCGTCCACCACGCCGGGGCCGTTGGGTGTGATGAGGATGCCGGCCTGACCCTGGGAGATCGCGTTCTCGATGGCCTCGATCTGGGTGGCCTCGTCGCCGTCCTCCGTCCCTGCGGCGAAGGTCAGCTCCACGCCCTCCGCCTCAGCCGCGGCCTCTGCCCCCTCCTGCATCGCCACGAAGAACGGGTTGGTCGTCGTCTTCACGATGAGTGAGACGCCGATGGTCTCGCCGTCAGTGGTCGCGCCCCCGTCGGTCTCGGCCCCGCCCGGCTCCGTGCCGTCATCGGTCGTGCATCCCGCGGCCAGGAGCACCGCGACCACGCCGGAGACGGCGAGGAGTCGCGAGGTGGCCGCCCGGCGCGAACGCCGTCCGCTGGGATTCGTCATGAGTGCTCCTTCAGGAAGCGGCGCAGCCTCGGCTGCGCCAGACAACGTTGTCAACGCCTGTCTACACATCGGCGTGGCCAAGGGTCAACAGCTGCTGTCGTTTGCTAAGGTCACGATATGACAACGTTGTCCCAGGCCCGCGACGGGGCAAGGGTGGAGCGGCGCAGGGCCACGATGCGTGACGTCGCCGCTCTCGCCGGCGTCGGCATCAAGACGGTCTCCCGGGTCGTCAACGGCGAGCCGGGCGTGTCCCCCGCCATGGCGGAGCGGGTCACCGCAGCGGCTCGCACCCTCAACTTCCAGGCCGACGCACGAGCGAGCAACCTCCGCCGCGCGGGCCGCCGCACCCACTCCCTCGGCCTGCTGCTCGCCAGCGTCGACAACCCCTTCGCGGCCGCGATCCACCGTGCCGTCGAGGACGTGGCCGCACAGCGCGACGTGGCCGTGCTCTCCGCCAGCACGGACGAGCGACCCGAGCGGGAGAAGGCGCTCGTGGCGACCTTCACGGCCCGCAGGGTGGACGGTCTCATCATCACGGCCACCGGCGACGACCACTCGTACCTGCAGCCGGAGCTCGACGCCGGGACACCCGTCGTGTCAGTCGACCGCCCAGCCATCGGCATCGAGGTGGACTGCGTCGTCGTCGACAACGTCGAGGGCGCCCGGAGCGCGACGGAGCACCTGCTTCACGCCGGCCACCGGCGCGTCGCCTACCTGGGTGACCTTCCGATCATCGCCACCGCCCGCCAGCGGCACGAGGGCTATCTCTCCGCGATGCGGGGCGCCGGGGCGCCCGTCGACGACGGACTCGTCATCGACGGGCTGCACAGCGACGAGGCGGCCGCCGCCGCCGCGCACCGGATCCTCACGCAGCCCGACCCGCCGACCGCCATCTTCGCCAGCCAGAACCTCATCACGACGGGGGCGATCCACGCACTCCGCGCCCTGGGGCTCCACCGGGAGGTGGCACTGGTCGGGTTCGACGACTTCTCGCTCGCCGACCTGCTGGAGCCTGCCGTGACCGTCGTCGCGCAGGACCCGGTCGCCATCGGACGCATCGCCGCCGAGCGCCTCTTCACGCGCATGGAGGACCACGACAGACCTGTCGAGCAGATCGTCCTGCCCACCCGGCTCGTCGTCCGTGGCAGCGGGGAGCTCCCACCGCGCTGGTGAGGCGGCACGTCAGGCGGTCCCGCGCCTCAGGCGTCCCGCTTTGACGCCTCCACCCAACGCCGCAGGACGTCGGCCACCCGACCCTGGTCCACGGCGTCGGCAGCGTGGCCGAGTCCGGCCCTGAGCCGCTCCACCAGCGTGCCTTCGCCGGTCCCCGGCAAGGAGCCGTCGGCCACGAGCGCCGCGGCGGCGTTCAAGAGCACCGTCTCCCGCACCGGCCCGGGCTCACCGGCGAGGTACCGGCGGACCACCTCGGCGTTCTCGGCCGGCTGCCCACCGCGCAGGTCGTCGATGGCGATCGTCCTCAGCCCGAGGTCGGCGGCGGCGTCCAGGACGTGCTCGGTCACGACGCCGTCGTGGATCCACCAGATCTGCGACTCCCCGGCTGCGGCCAGCTCGTCGAGACCCTCCGGACCGCGGAAGACGAGGCCGGCAGTGCCGCGCGCCGCGAGGACGCCGGCCATCAGGCCCGCCATCCGTGGGTCGGGCACGCCGATGGCGATCGCCGCCGGCTGCGCCGGGTTCGTCAGCGGACCCAGGAAGTTGAACACCGTCGGCACGCCGAGCCCCTTGCGCGCGGGTGCGGCGTGGCGCATCGACGGGTGGAAGACCTGCGCGAAGCAGAAGGTGATGCCGACCTCCTCCGCGAGCTCCGCCACCCGGTGCGGCGGTTGGTCCAGGCGCAGGCCGAGTGCCTCGAGGACGTCGGCCGTGCCGGTCGAGGAGGACGCCGCCCGGTTGCCGTGCTTGACGACCCGGACCCCGGTCGCCGCGACGGTGAGGGCGGCCATCGTGGAGATGTTGACGGTGTGCTTGAGGTCGCCGCCCGTGCCGACGATGTCGACGCATCGGCCGGGCACCGAGATCCGGTACGCGTGCGCCAGCATCTCGTCGGCGAGCCCGGTGAGCTCGTCGACCGTCTCGCCCTTGGCGCGCAGTGCGACGAGGAACCCCGCCACGGTGACGGGGTTGGCCTCGCCACCCATCACCTGGCCCATCGCCCAGCGTGCCTCCGCGGCCGTCAGGCTGCGGCCGGCGATGAGACCCATGAGCAGGCCGGGCCACGTGGGCTCGGCCGGGGCGGGCGACGCCGCTGGCTCGCTCGGCGTGGTCACGCCGAGACCCGCAGCAGGCGGGCGACCGTCTCCTGGAGCTCCAGCGGGTCCAGCGGGCGCGCAAGGAGCGCGTCGGGGTCCGCCGACGCCGCGAGCCACATGTCCTCGCGACGCCCGAGGAGCACGAGCACGGGCGGGCAGCGGAAGATCTCGTCCTTGAGCTGGCGGCACAGCCCGATGCCCCCGGACTTGCCCGCCTCGCCGTCGAGGATCAGGAGGTCCAGGCCGCCCTCCTCCACGCGCGCCACGGCCGCGGCGTGCGTGGCGACCTCGACCCACTCGATGGGCGGCAGGTCCTTGGCAGCACGGCGCCCGACGCCGGTGGTCACGTCGTCCCGCGTCTGCGGGTGGTCGCTGTACAGGAGCACGCGCAGCACGCGCGGCGCGTTGGTGCCCTCGGCCTCGTCCCACTCGTCCCGCATCGCCCTCGCCTCACTCGTCGTCGTCCGCGCTGCCACCTGGCATCTTTCCACGTGCCCTGGGAGGAACCCGGATCGGACCCACCCTTCGCGCACCTGGCGCCCGGCCGGTGTGTTCGCCCACGGCGTGGCGACGCGCCATGATCGTCGCCTAGGCCGAAGGTCCCAAGTTCAGTCATAATGGCGGCGTGTCGACCACCACCGCAGCCCCGGCCCGGGCGCACCTGAGCGTCAACCGCCCGAACCCCGTGGCGGTCGGCACCATCGTGTGGCTCGCCAGCGAGCTCATGTTCTTCGCCGGGCTCTTCGCGATGTACTTCACCACGCGCTCCACGGTGCCCGAGCTCTGGCCCGAGGAGACGGCGAACCTCAACCTGCCCTTCGCGGCCGTGAACACGACGATCCTGGTGCTGAGCTCCGTGACCTGTCAGATGGGCGTGTGGGCCGCCGAGAGGTTCCAGCCCCGGCGCGCCGGCAGCCTGCTCCAGGTCACCCGGTGGGGCATGCACGAGTGGATGACCGTCACGTTCCTGATGGGCGCCGCGTTCATCGGCGGGCAGCTGTTCGAGTACGCGGAGCTCGTCCACGAGGGCCTGACCATCTCGTCCAGCCCGTACGGCTCGGTCTTCTACCTGACCACCGGCTTCCACGGGCTCCACGTCGTCGGCGGGCTGCTTGCGTTCCTGTTCCTGCTCGGCCGGTCGTTCACCGCCAGGCGGTTCGGCCACCACGAGGCCACGACGGCGATCGTCGTCTCGTACTACTGGCACTTCGTCGACGTCGTGTGGATCGCCCTGTTCGGGGCGATCTACCTGATCCGGTGAGCGCCCGCGAGGGCCTGACCAAGAAGCTGGGGAACGCTGCGTGAAGGCCATCGCCGACCGACGACACCATCGGCTCGCGCCGGTGCTGCTCCTCCTCCTCGCCCTCCTCGTGACCGGCGCCGTGTACGCGGCACTCAGCCCGTCAGCCACGAGCGCCGAGGCCCCCTCGGAGAGCGACATCGAGGCCGGTGCCGAGCTGTTCCGCACGAACTGCGCGACGTGCCACGGCACCGAGGCCGAGGGCCGCGACTCCATCCCCTCCCTCATCGGCGTCGGTGCGGCGGCCGTCGACTTCCAGGTGAGCACGGGCCGGATGCCCATGCAGGCCACGAATCCGCAGGCGCTGGCGAAGCCGCCGCAGTTCGACGACGAGCAGATCGCCCAGCTCGCGGCGTACGTCGCGTCCCTGGCCCCCGGTCCGGCCATCCCGTCGGAGAGCCAGGTCGACCCGGCGCTGGGTGACCCCTCCAACGGCATGTCGCTCTTCCGCACCAACTGCGCGATGTGCCACGGCGCCGTCGGCAAGGGTGGTGCGCTCACGGACGGCAAGTTCGCCCCGTCCCTCGACCAGACCACCCCGACGCAGATCTACGAGGCGATGATCACCGGCCCCTCGAACATGCCCGTCTTCAACGACGCGAACCTGACCCCCGAGGAGAAGCGCGACGTGATCGCCTTCCTCGCGGAGCAGAAGCAGGGCTCCCCCGGTGGCACCGACCTCGGCGGCGTCGGACCGGTCTCGGAGGGCCTGTGGGTCTGGGTGGTCGGCATGGGCCTGCTGATCGGATGCGCGGTGTGGATCGGAGCGAAGGCGTCATGACTGAGCACTCCAGCGAGCTGAGCACCCCGGGGGCCGGCGCGGCACCCGTCGCGGCGCGGCCGGCGGGCTCGGAGGTCACCCTGCCCGAGCGCTTCGAGAACCCCGGGCTGGCGCCGCACCGTGACCGCGTCGCCGACCGCGACCCGGCCGCAGCACGCGGCGCGGCCCGGCGCATCGCGCTCCTCTTCGGCGTCTCGATGCTCGGCAGCATCGGGTTCGTCGTCGCCTACGTCGCGGCGCCGAGCGACGGGACGGTCACGGGTGTGCGGAACTCCACGCTCTACCTGGGCATCGCGCTCTTCCTGGCCATGTTCGGCATCGGCGCAGCCGCCGTGCAGTGGGCGCGGACGCTCATGTCGGACCGCGAGATCGTCGAGGCACGGCACCCGCAGCGCACCTCGGACGCCGACCGCGCCGCCGCCATCGAGGTGCTCCGCCAGGGTGCGGCCGACTCCGCCATCGGGCGCCGTGGCGTCCTGAAGGGCGCGCTCCTCTCGGCGCTCGCGCTCGCCCCGCTGACGGTCGCGGTCCCGCTCGTCGGCGAGGTCGGCGGCACGTGGAACGTGAACGCCTTCCGGCACACGCTGTGGAAGAAGGGCACCCGGCTCACGCTCGACCCCTCCGGCCGACCCATCAAGGCGGAGGACGTCGTCGAGGGCTCGATCGTCCACGTGATCCCCGACAAGCTGCGGGACTCCGAGCACTGGATCGAGGAGAAGGCGAAGGCCGTCGTCCTCATGACGCGCATCGACCCGGCGGTCCTCAAGGAGGCGCCCGACCGCGCCGGCTGGTCGTACGAAGGCATCGTCGCGTACTCGAAGATCTGCACCCACGTCGGCTGCCCGGTGGCCCTGTACGAAGCGCAGACGCACCACCTGCTGTGCCCGTGCCACCAGTCCACGTTCGACATCGCCGACGGCGCCAAGGTCGTCTTCGGTCCGGCCAACCGGGCGCTCCCGCAGCTGCCCATCACCGTCGACGACGAGGGGTACCTGGTCGCGCAGAGCGACTTCACGGAGCCCATCGGCCCGAGCTACTGGGAGCGTCTGAAGTGAGCCGAACCGCGAGCGGCGCCGCCGCCACAGCCGACTACCTGGACCAGCGCACCGGCGTCGGGCTGGTGGTCAAGAACTTCGCCCGCAAGGTGTTCCCCGACCACTGGTCGTTCCTGCTCGGCGAGATCGCGCTGTACTCGTTCGTCGTCCTGCTGCTGACGGGCATCTTCCTCACGCTCTTCTTCGTCCCGAGCATGGGCCAGGTGACGTACGAGGGTCCGTTCGCCCCGCTCCAAGGCCAGGAGATGTCCGAGGCGTTCGCCTCCACGCTCCACCTGTCCTTCGAGGTGACCGGCGGCCTGCTCATGCGCCAGATCCACCACTGGGCGGCCCTGCTGTTCATCGCCTCGATCGTCACGCACATGCTGCGCGTGTTCTTCACCGGGGCCTTCCGCAAGCCGCGGGAGATCAACTGGCTGGTCGGCTTCACCATGATGCTGCTCGGCCTGGCGGCCGGGTTCTCGGGCTACTCCCTGCCCGACGACGTGCTCTCGGGCAACGGTCTGCGCATCACCGACGGCGTCGTGAAGTCGATCCCGATCATCGGCAGCTACCTGTCGCACTTCATCTTCGGGGGCGAGTTCCCGGGCGAGGCGATCATTCCCCGCCTGTTCACGGTGCACATCCTCCTGGTGCCCGGGCTGATCCTCGCCCTCGTCGCCCTGCACCTGTTCTTGGTCGTGGTGCACAAGCACACGCACTACGCGCGGCCCGGACGGACCGAGCGCAACGTCGTCGGCCCCCCGTTCTTCCCCGTGTACCTGGCGAAGGCCGGCGGCTTCTTCTTCGTGGTCTTCGGGGTCCTCGCCCTGATGGGCGCGACGATGACGATCAACCCGGTGTGGAACTACGGCCCGTACGACCCCTCACCCGTCTCCGCGGGCGCCCAGCCCGACTGGTACATGCTGTTCCTCGAGGGTGCGCTGCGGCTCATGCCGGGGCAGGGCACGGAGTGGGTGATCGGCGGGTACACGCTCTCGCTCAACGTGCTGATCCCGGCCGTGGTCGTCCCGGGCCTGCTGTTCACGGTCCTCGCGCTCTACCCGTTCATCGAGGCGTACGTGACCGGCGACCGTCGGGAGCACCACATCGCCGAGCGGCCGCGGAACAACCCCGTCCGCACGGCCGTGGGCGTCGGGACGCTCACCGCCTTCGTGATCCTGGTGCTCGCCGGGTCGAACGACATCATCGCCACGCACTTCGGGCTGTCGATCAACGACATCACGAACACCTATCGCGCCCTCATCATCGTGGCGCCACCGCTCGCCTTCTGGGCGACCAAGCGGATCTGCCTCGGCCTGCAGCGCAAGGACCGTGAGCTCGTGCTGCACGGGCACGAGACGGGACGCATCGTGCGGTTCGCGTCGGGCGAGTACACCGAGGTCCACCGTCCGCTCGACGAGTTCGAGCGGTGGCCGCTGGTGGCGCACGAGGGTCGCCGCCCCGTGGAGCTGCTGCCGGCCGAGGACGAGCGTGGCGTGCGCCGTCGCGGGTACCGGCGGGACGCCGTCCGGGCGCGCCTGTCGCGGGCCTTCTACGCGGACCGCGTCGACCCGGTCACGCCGGCGGAGCTCGCGGCCGCCCAGTCGCACGGCGAGCACGACGCCGTCGCCGCCGTCGAGTCGCGGCACCCGGGCGAGCTCCCGGTCGGCTCCCACGTGGTCGACGACGCCGTGCCGCCCACGGAGGCCGTCGGCAAGCACGTCGCCGACGAGCCGGAGGTGCGCCTCTCGTGATCTTGGACCAGAGTGGGGAATGACCCTCTCGAGCGGGGGGTTCGCACAGACACAACGCACGTCCACTGAGCCGGAGGAGCCTCATGGCTGACTACACGCTGCCCGACCTTCCGTACGACTACGCCGCCCTCGAGCCGCACATCTCCGGCCGGATCATGGAGCTGCACCACGACAAGCACCACGCGGCGTACGTCACGGGCGCGAACACGGCCCTCGAGAAGCTGGCCGAGGCCCGGGACAAGGGCGCATTCGACGCCGTCATGGGCCTCGAGAAGACCCTCGCGTTCAACCTGGGCGGACACGTCAACCACTCGGCGTTCTGGGCGAACCTGACGCCCGACGCCGGTCAGCGACCCGACGGCGAGCTCGGCGCGGCGATCGACGAGTTCTTCGGGTCGTTCGAGGCGTTCCAGAAGCACTTCGCGGCGGTCGCGACGAGCATCCAGGGGTCCGGCTGGGCGATCCTCGCCTGGGACTCCGTGGGCCAGAAGCTCGTGATGTTCCAGCTGTACGACCAGCAGGGCAACATCCCCCTGGGCGTCGTGCCGATCGTGCTCCTGGACATGTGGGAGCACGCCTTCTACCTCGACTACGTGAACGTCAAGGCCGACTACGTCACGGCGTGGTGGAACATCGTCAACTGGGCCGACGCCGCAGAGCGGTTCGCGCGCGCGCGCACCCAGACGTCGGGGCTGATCATCCCCGCCTGACCTACGACGATTCCGCAGGATCTGCGCCTCCGGGGCGCAGATCCTGCGGATTCGTCAGTCGAGCGCTGCTAGTGGGCGTGCTGCCCGCGGGAGAACTCGAAGACCCATCCCACCAGGGCGATGAGGCCCAGCACGACGCCGACGCCCACGAGCCACCAGCCGACGGCCAGACCCAGGAACACCACGGCCCCCGCTGCTCCGCACGCGATGGGCCACCAGGAGCCCGGGCTGAACACGCCCTGCTCCCCCGCACCCTGGTCGATCTCCCCGTAGGGGTCGTCCTCCGGGCGCGCGTCGATGCGCCGGGCGACGAGGCCCAGGTAGGCGCCGATCATCCCGACGAGGCCGGCCAGCAGGAGCAGCGCCAGCGTGCCGACGGGCTCGAACTCGCTCCACCAGCCGTACCAGGCGGACACGACGAGGAAGAACGGCGTCAGCCACAGGAAGAGCCTGGTCTCGAACTTCATCGCCCGTCCTCCTCACCGCGGCCGCGACCCTCGGTGCCCTCGGTGCCACCGGTGCCGTCGTCCGGGTACGGCGGCTCGCCGTCGTCGACGATCGTCGTGGTGGACCGGTCCTCGCGACCGGTGCCGGTGGCCGTCCGCTCCTGGCCCAGGTCGACCTGGCCGCGGCGGTCGGCCTCCCAGTCGAGGACGCCACCGGCGTCGGGCTCCACGTGGTCCATGGCGGCGACCTCGGGGTGGTGCAGGTCGAACGCGGGTCGCTCGGAGCGGATCCGGGGCAGGGCCACGAAGTTGTGCCTCGGCGGCGGGCACGACGTCGCCCACTCGAGGGAGTTGCCGTAGCCCCACGGGTCGTCGACGGCGACGCGCGGGGCGTTCTTGGCCGTGACGTAGACGTTCCAGAGGAACGGCAGAGTGGAGGCGGCGAGGAGCACGGAGCCGATCGTGGACAACTGGTTCATCCACGTGAAGTTGTCCTCGGGCATGTAGTCCGGGAACCGCCGAGGCATGCCGCGGGCGCCCAGCCAGTGCTGGATGAGGAACGTGGCGTGGAACCCGAAGAAGAGCATCCAGAAGTGCAGCTTCCCCAACCGCTCGTCGAGCATCTTGCCCGTGAACTTCGGCCACCAGAAGTAGAAGCCCGCGAACATCGCGAACACGACCGTCCCGAAGACGACGTAGTGGAAGTGCGCGACCACGAAGTACGTGTCGGTGACGTGGAAGTCGAGCGGAGGCGCCGCCAGGATCACGCCGGTGAGCCCGCCGAAGAGGAACGTCACGAGGAAGCCGATCGTCCACAGCATCGGGGTCTCGAACGTGATCTTGCCGCGCCACATCGTGCCGATCCAGTTGAAGAACTTCACGCCAGTCGGCACGGCGATGAGCATCGTCATGAGCGCGAAGAACGGCAGCAGGACGGCCCCGGTGGCGTACATGTGGTGCGCCCACACGGTGACCGACAGCGCGGCGATCGTGATCGTCGCGTAGACGAGGCCTTTGTAGCCGAAGAGCGGCTTGCGGCTGAAGACCGGGATGACCTCGCTCACGATGCCGAAGAACGGCAGCGCGATGATGTAGACCTCCGGGTGCCCGAAGAACCAGAACAGGTGCTGCCAGAGCACCGCACCGCCGTTCTCCGGGTTGAACACCTGGGACCCGAGCCGGCGGTCCGACCCGAGCGCGAACAGCGCCGAGGCGAGGGGCGGGAACGCCATCAGGACCAGCAGGCTCGTCACGAGGATGTTCCAGGTGAAGATCGGCATCCGGAACATCGTCATGCCGGGCGCCCGCATGGTGATGACGGTGGTGATGAAGTTCACCGCGCCGAGGATCGTGCCGAAGCCGGTGAGGGCGAGCCCGAACACCCACAGGTCCCCGCCGAGGCCGGGCGAGTACGTCGTCGTCGACAGGGGTGTGTAGGCGAACCAGCCGAACGACGCCGCGCCGGTCGGCGTCAGGAAACCGGCGCCCGCGATGAGGCCGCCGAACAGGTACAGCCAGTACGAGAACGCGTTGAGGCGCGGGAAGGCGACGTCCGGGGCGCCGATCTGCAACGGCATGATGATGTTGGCGAAGCCCGCGAACAGCGGCGTCGCGAACAGCAGCAGCATGATCGTGCCGTGCATGGTGAAGAGCTGGTTGTACTGGTCCTTGCTCTGCACGATCTGGATGCCCGGCTCGAAGAGCTCGGCGCGGATGAGCAGCGCGAGCACGCCGGCGAAGGCGAACCAGACGAACGACGTGATCAGGTACATGTACCCGATGGTCTTGTGGTCGGTCGTGGTGACCCAGCGGATCACGGCCCGGCCGGGCGATCGGGTGACCGCGACGCGTGGCGCCCTCGCGGCGTAGGTGGTCATCAGCCCTCCCCGGACGGGATCGCGTTGTCGTCGCCGCGCTCCTGCAGGCGGTCGTTCTCAGGGCCGAGGCGGCCCGTCTGCCCCGCGTCACGCAGCTCGGCGATGTGCGCGTCGTACTCCTCGCGGGAGACGACCTTCACCTGGAACAACATGCCGGAGTGGTGCTCGCCGCAGAACTCGGCGCACTTGCCCTGGTAGGTCCCCTCGCGCGTCGGGGTCACCTGGAAGACGTTGGTCTGACCGGGGAACACGTCCTTCTTGTAGAGGAAGGCGGGTACCCAGAACGAGTGGATGACGTCGCGCGACTCGAGGGTGAACTCGACGCGCTCGCCCACCGGCAGGTAGAGCGTGGGGAGCGTCTCCGGGTTGCCCGGCGACCCGATGTCGGTGACGTGCACACCCGAGTCCCAGACGTCGTCGTCGAGGTAGTTGAAGTCCCAGCTCCACTGGCGGCCGTAGACCTCGATGTTCACGTCGGGCTCTGCGGAGGTGTCCTCCAGCGCGGCGATGTCGCGCGCCGTGAACACGTAGAGCACGCCGATCATGAGCACCGGGAGCACCGTGTACATCACCTCGAGAGGGATGTGGTACCGCAGCTGGACGGGCAGCACGTCGTCGTCCTTGCGCTTCCGGTACACCGTCACGGCCCACAGGATGAGCCCCCACACGATGACGCCGACGGCGAGCGCGGCGATCCAGGAACCGTTCCAGAGCGTCGTGATGCGCTCGGTCTGGTCGGTCACCTGGCCGTCGGAGTAGCCGGGCAGGAATCCCCGGCCGACCTCCTCGGACGAGCAGCCACCCAACAGGAGCACACCGCTCGCGGCGAGGGCGGCGGCGCCGGCCACTCGACCGCGACGCCGCGGTTCTTCCACGTCCACTCAGGCCCCTCCGTGATCGGATCCGTGCTTGATCAACACCCGCAGTCGGGACTTTAGTCCTTATCCCCGAAGACTACCGTGCGAGGGCGCCCGGACACGGCCGCGGGCGCGCCCACGCTCACGCCCGGACTACCGTGGCCGGGTGCGCAGCTACCTGGACGCCGGCGGGCGGGCACCCGTGCATCCCGTCGCGCGGGAGGCGTTCCTCGCCGCCCTCGACGACGGGTGGGCGGACCCCCGCCGCCTGCACGCCGAAGGGCGACGCGCGCGTCTCCTCCTGGACTCCGCACGGGAGGCGCTGGCGGAGTCCCTGGGTGCCCGGCCTGCCGAGGTGCACCTGACGCCGTCGCACACCGCCGGCCTGCACGCCGCCGTCGCGTCCGTCGCCCGGGCCCGCCGGCGCACCGGCAACCGCATCGTCTGCTCGGCGGTCGAGCGGGCGGCGGTGCTGGCCGCTGCCGCGCACGCGAGCGACGACGTCGTGCGCGTCGGCGTCGACCGCACCGCCCGGGTCGACCTGGACGCCTGGGCCGAGGCGCTCCGACCGGACACCGGGCTGGCCGCGCTGCAGCACGCCAACGGCGAGGTCGGCACCCTGCAGCCCGTCGCGGAGGCGCACGAGGCCGCACGGCGGGCCGGTGTCCCGCTGCTCGTCGACGCCGGGGCGAGCGTCGGGCACGTCGACGTCGACGCGTCGTGGGACGTCCTGGCCGCCGACCCGGGTGACTGGGGAGCCATGGCGGGCGTCGGCGTCGTCGCGGTGCGGACCCGCGTCCGGACCACCGCGACCGGGCCGGAGGACGAGGACCCGTGGGCGCCGGGCGGGGTCAGCGTCCCCGCCGCGCTGGCGGCGGCGGCGTCGTTGCGCGCCGTCCTCGCAGGACGGGACGCGGCCGACGCCGGACGGCGCGCCCTCGTGGACCGGATCAGGGCCGCCGCCGCTGCGGTGCCCGACGTCGAGGTGGTCGGCGACCCCAGCCGGCGCCTCCCCCACGTGGTGACCTTCTCGTGCCTCTACGTCGACGGAGAGGCGCTGGTGACGGAGCTGGACCGGCGCGGCTTCGCCGTCGGCTCGGGCTCCGCGTGCACGTCGAGCAGCCTCGAACCGAGCCACGTGCTCGCCGCCATGGGGGTGCTCACGCACGGGAACGTGCGCATCGCCCTGGGCTCGGCCACCGCGGACGTCGAGGCGTTCTGCGCGGTCCTGCCCGAGGTGGTCGCGCAGGTGCGCGGGCTGGCCGGAGCGGGCGACCTGTGAGCGAGCCGCGCGTCGTCGACGCCCGCGACCTCCGGTGCCCGGCCCCGGTGATCGAGCTCGCCCGCGCCGCCCGGACGGCCGCGCCCGGCGACCTCGTGGCCGTCTGGTGGACGGACCCCGCCGCGGAGTTCGACATCCCCGCCTGGGCCCGCATGCGCGGCCATGCCGTGGTGTCGTCCACGCCTCTACCCACCGACGACGACGCCGCGGCCGCGCGTCCGGCGTTCGTCACCACGGTGCGGATCCAGTCCGCGTGAGGGACGCACGAAGGCCGCCCGGATCCCTCCGGACGGCCTTCGGTGACGTGGTGTGCCGACGTGCCGGGCGCGCGTGGCGCCCCGTCGTGGTCAGGCGAACGAGCCCCCGCACGCGCAGGACGAGCCCGCGTTCGGGTTGTCGATCGTGAAGCCCTGCCGCTCGATGGTGTCGGCGAAGTCGATCGTGGCGCCCTCGAGGTAGGGGACGCTCATGCGGTCGACGATGACCTCGACGCCGTCGAAGTCCCGGACGGCGTCGCCGTCGAGCACCCGCTCGTCGAAGTACAGCTGGTAGATGAGGCCGGAGCAGCCGCCCGGCTGCACGGCGACGCGAAGCCGCAGGTCGTCGCGGCCCTCCTGCTCGAGGAGCGTGCGCACCTTCGCGGCGGCGACGTCGGTCAGGGCCACCCCGTGGGTGGCGGTCTGGGTCGTCTCGGTCATCGTGTCTCCTCGTCGGGGCCGCGGGTCACTCACAGTGGTGAACACCCGGCCCGGGCCTGTTCTTCCAGGGTAAGGCCTCTCGGCCCGCACGCCCGCGTCACAGGTCCCGGGTGGACCGGCCGGACGCCTCCCCCGCGCGGGGCGACCAGGTCCGCGCCACCCGCTCCGCCCGGGCCGCCAGGGTTCCCGCCGGGTCCGCCAGCGCCGCGGCCACCTGGTCGGGGCGCTCCGCGACCGCGTAGGCCCCGGAGATCCCCGCCGCCGACCACTCCCGACGGCCGAGGTGCACCTGGCCGGCGACGACGACGACCGGCACCGCCCGCGCGAGGCCCCGGCGCGCCACAGCAGCGACGACCTTGCCGTGCATCGACTGCCAGTCCAGCGTTCCCTCGCCCGTGACCAAGAGCTCGGCGCCGTCCGCCGCGCGGTCCAGCCCGACGGCGTCCGCCACGACCTCCGCGCCGGGCAGCAGCCGTCCGCCGAGCGCCGCGAGGGCGAACCCGAGGCCGCCCGCCGCGCCGGCACCCGGCAGCTGCGCCCACCGGTGCCCGCCGCCGTCGCCCGCGCCCCCCTGGCCGAGCTCCAGGGCGAGGCGCGGCGCCGGCACGGTGGCCCCCGCGTCACCCATCGCCGCGGCGAAGCGCCCGAGTGCACGTTCGAGCTGCTGGGCCTGCTCGGGAGTGGCGCCCTTCTGGGTGGCGAACCCCGCGCTCGCCCCGTGCAGGCCCAGGAGCGGCACGTCGACGTCCGTAGCGACGACGAGGTCCACGCCGGCCAGCACGCCGCGGGCCACCTCCAGGTCCGCCAGGTCCGCGGGCGTCACCTCCGCCAGCGCACCACCACCCCGCCGGAGCACGGGGGCGGCCAGGCCGAGCCCGGCCAGCAGCCCGGCACCGCCGTCGTTCGTCGCCGACCCGCCGAGCCCGACGACGACGCGGCTCGCGCCGAGACGGCAGGCCGCCGACACCAGCTCGCCGACGCCGACGGACGTTGTGGTCGTCGGGTCGCGGCGCTCGACCGGCACCAGGTGCAGCCCCACGGCGTGCGCGGCCTCCACGTAGGCGACGGCCCCGCCGGGGGTGTGTGTCACCAGCACGGCGGCAGGAACCGGGTCCCCGAGGGGACCGGTGACGACGACAGGCACCACATCGCCGCCGGTCGCAGCCGCGACGATGTCGACGAACCCCGGTCCGCCGTCAGCGAGCGGGAGCGTCACGACGTCGTCGTGCGGGGCGCCGCGAAGCCACCCGGTCGTGAGTGCCGCCGCGGCTTCCGCGGCGGTGAGGGTGCCACCGAAGCAGTCCGGGGCGATCAGCACGCGCACGCGCTCATCTTGCCCCCGGTCCTGCGGCGGGACGTCCGACGCGCGGGCATTCCCCCGGCAGGCGTGGGGTTTGTCACGAGCGGGGCCGCGGCGTGCCCGGCGCCGTGTGGGAGAATTGCGGCGTGAACGCGCAAACCTTCACCGAGCCTGCGCCGTCGGCCCTCCTGCTCCTCGGCCGCGGCGTCGACCTGGCGTCCGAGCGCGGCGTCGAGTGCCCCGGGGACCTGCCCGCGCCGAGCGACCCCGAGCTCCGGGAACGCGCCCGCGCGGCGAAGGCGGCGCTGGGCGACCGGGTGTTCGTGCTCGGCCACCACTACCAGCGCGACGAGGTCATCGAGTTCGCCGACGTGACGGGCGACTCCTTCAAGCTCGCCCGCGAGGCAGCGGCCCGGCCCGAGGCCGAGTACGTGGTGTTCTGCGGGGTGCACTTCATGGCCGAGTCGGCGGACATCCTGACCGCGGACTCCCAGGCCGTGGTGCTGCCCGACCTGGCGGCCGGCTGCTCGATGGCCGACATGGCCGCCATCGACCAGGTCGAGGAGGCCTGGGCGGTCCTCGCCGACGCGGGCGTCGCGGAGCGCACCGTCCCGGTGACCTACATGAACTCGACCGCCGCCATCAAGGCCTTCACGGGACGGCACGGCGGCACGGTGTGCACCTCCTCGAACGCCCAGGTGGCCCTCCGGTGGGCGTTCGACCAGGTGGGCGGCGTGGCCGGCGACGGCAAGGTGTTCTTCCTCCCCGACCAGCACCTGGGGCGCAACACGGCTGTGCTGCAGCTCGGCCTCGCCCTCGAGGACTGCGTCGTCTACGACCCCCGCAAGCCCGGGGGCGGCCTCACGCCTGCCGAGCTGGCCGCCGCCCGGATGATCCTGTGGAAGGGCCACTGCTCGGTGCACGGCCGGTTCACCGCCGCGAACGTGGCCGCCATCCGCGAACGCGTCCCGGACGTCACGGTGCTCGTGCATCCGGAGTGCACCCACGAGGTCGTCACGGCGGCGGACATGGTGGGGTCGACGGAGTACATCATCAAGGCGCTCGACGCAGCGCCGGCGGGGTCCTCCTGGGCCATCGGCACCGAGCTCAACCTCGTGCGCCGGCTCGCGAACGCCCACCCCGACAAGCAGGTGCACTACCTGGACTCGACGGTCTGCTTCTGCTCCACGATGAACCGGATCGACCTCCCCCACCTGGTGTGGGCGCTGGAGTCCCTGGTCGACGGGCGCCTACCGAACCGCATCGTCGTCGACCCGGACGACGCACACTGGGCACGGGTGGCCCTCGACCAGATGCTGGCTCTCCCTGGCGTGTGACGTGATGTGAGGTCTCGATGACGACTCGTCCCATCCGGATCGGTGTCTTCGTCTTCGACGACGCGGAGGAGCTCGACGTCGTCGGCCCCTATGAGGTGCTCGCCGCCTGGGCGCACCGCAGCGAGCTCCGTCCCGAGGTGGTGACGTTCTCCGCCGACGGCGCGGGCGTCCGCCTGGCGAAGGGGCTGCGCGTCGTGCCGGACCACTCGGCCGGGGACGTCGGGCCCCTGCACGTGCTCGTGTACCCCGGCGGGCGGGGCACCCGGCGGCTCGCCGCCGACACGGCACACCTCGAGTGGCTCCGGCAGATGCGGGTGCGCACACCGCTGATGACCTCCGT
>Ga0196976_1000659_pt1 | contig 20367 bp, 12 predicted proteins | sample S3v_513CmetaG_FD_148644 | JGI IMG/M metagenome (GOLD analysis project Ga0196976, IMG submission 148644) | Soil microbial communities from Anza Borrego desert, Southern California, United States - S3+v_5-13C | ecosystem: Environmental > Terrestrial > Soil > Desert | place: USA: California...
GCCGCTCCGTCCCGCGGTCGTAGGTGTAGAAGACGCCATGCCCGCCGTGCAGCAGGGGGACCAGGGTCTGAACCAGGGTCTGCGCGAAGTCGCGGTGCGTTTCCGTCTGCTGCAGAGCGCGGCCCAACTCGGCGACGCTGGTCTTCAGCCGGTGCTGCGCCTCGGTGCGCTCCGCCATCCGCTTGAAGACGTCCGCCGCCCGCGCCATGTCGCCGATTTCGTCGCGGCGCTCCATGCAGGGGATCTCGACGGACCGGTTGCCGGAGGCGAGGCCGTTCATCGCTGCCGTCAGGCGCACGATGTGCGGCGCGATGCTGCGCGAGACGACGGCGGTGAGCAGGGTCAGCAGGGCGGCGGCGAGCACGGCCACGACGATGCCGACCCGTTGCGACCAGGCCAGGGTCCGCACCGCCTCGTCGCTGGTCTCCGACGCCCGCGACCACGCGGCCTCCCGGGCTTCGCCGGCGGTGCGGGCGATGGCCTGGACGGCCAGATCGAGATCGTGCAGCCCGGCCTTGAGGATCTCCTCGTTCTGCAGCCACGTGGTGATCAGGCGCAGGTAATCCTGGGTGACCGCGCGCAGCTCGGCAAGGCGCTTGCCCAGGTCCGCCGGGATCCGGCGCTGCTCGGTCTCGCGCAGCACCGCCAGCAGTTCGGCGCCCTTCGCCCGGACGGCCTCGTAGTCCTCGGCCAGCCCGTAGATGATGTGGTTCTTTTCCGAGATCCGCATGTCGAAGGCCAGCCGTTCGATGCGGACCGCGGCCTTGTGCAGCTCAGCGCCGGCGAAGACCTCGCTGAGTTCGGCCCGGCCCGTCGCGGTGTCCTCGACGCGCTCGGCGGCCGCGGCCAGCTCGTTCGCCTGGGTGAGGACGGCGATGCCTTGTTGGCGCAGCTTGGCCTCGGCCTTGGCGTTGTCGTCGATGGCGCTCAGGCTGCGCTTGGTGATCTCGGCGAAGGCCTGGGCGTCGCGCCGTGCCCGTTGCGCGATCTCGAGCGTGCGGGCGTCGTTGATGCCCCGGGCCACGTCGACGAGGCGGTCGAGCGCCCCGTAGATGCGGTCGAGCGCCTGCAGCATCTCGGCCTTGCTCGCGTCATCGCGCTTGTTGAGGAAGCGCTGGGCCTGGAGCCCGGCGACGAGCGCCTGCTCCTCGACGTCAACGACGGCGGTGATCTTCGGGAAGATCTGTCCGGTGATCCGGCTGACAATTCCGTCGACCGCGCCCATGGAGACCATGCCGACGCCGCCGGCCAGCGCCACCAAGCCCAGGGCGGCCACGAAGCCGCCGAGAATGCGCACCCCAATCCGCATACCGCCATCCCCAAGATGTCCGCGCACCGACACACCGGGAGCGGGTGCCGCCAGATGCCCATCAAAAAAAACCACAATCGCCGGACAGGCATTAAGGATCGGTAAGGGGCAGGCCGGAGGGTTCCGTTCTGGCCATCGTGGAAGACGTGAATCGCGCCAGGGTTGTTGGTGTGGGCGGCTTACGGCGTTGCAAGCTTTCCGTTACAGCATCCGGACGTGGATGAAGAGGGCCTTGGATTCAATAAGTTCAGGCGGGGGCGCTGAACAGGGCGGGGATCGCCGAAGCTGTGGCCAAGCTGCAGTTCCCCGATTGGCCGGCAGACTTCCGTCGGATCGAATGATGATCAAGGGGACCGCCACGGCGCCTTTCTGAGTGCTGCTAAGGCTGGCTTTTGCCCGACCTCGGGTCCAGGGGGTTTGTCAGGCCTGAACTGAACCGTGCCGTGTTTGCGCTCGCTTCCAGGCCTGATGCCGCGCCTGTTCGGCAGCCCGAATGCGGCGAGCGAGCACCGCCTTGCCCAAAGCCCGAAGCGTTGCATTTGCCTCAGGAGCGGACCACGGCCGCCGCAACCGGAGCGCCCCCTTCCTGAGGACAGGATGCGCCGGCGGGCGGCATGCCGGGCGCCGGCGCACCCAGCTTGGCGCCCGGGTGCGGAAAGCGGATGGTGTGGACCATGCCGTCATCTTCGACGGTGCGGAGTGTGCCGTCGATGCCCTGCACCAGGGAGCGCACGAGCGACATGCCGAGGCTCCCGTCGCGGGGCGCCTGCCCCTCCATGCCGACACCGTCGTCGCGGATCACCAGCTCGCACGCGTGCGGTTCGCGACGCATGCTGATGTCGACCCGGCCGCTCCGCCCGTCGCGGAAGGCGTACTTGAGGGCGTTGGTCAGCAGTTCGTTGACGACCAGCCCCATCGGCACGGCGTGGCTCAGCGGCATGGTGACCGGGTCGGCCTGCACCCGGACGGCCACCGGCTGGACGCCGACCAGCGTGTTGCGCAGGTCGTCGCACAGGCCTTCGAGAAACTCCTTCATGTCGACGGTCGCCTCGGTGTCGCGCCGGGTCAGCCGTGCATGTACCCGGCCCATGACGCCGACCCGGTCGGCGGCCGTGGCCAGGGCTTCCCTGGCTTCCGGATTGCCCAGTGTCCGCCCTTGCAGGTGGAGCATGGCCGAGACGAGTTGGAGGTCGTTCTTGATGCGGTGATTGACCTCGCACAGCAGGACGTCCTTCTCGGCGTCCGCCGCCTGGAGGCGCCGCACGAGGTCCTGCAGATCCTGTCCGCGCTGGTTGACCGCATCCACGGCCTTCCGCAGATCCTCAATGATGCGGACCATCAGCAGGGCAATGGGCACGTACAGGGCCAGCGCGACGCCGTTGGGCAGATCCGGCCAGTCGAACGAGAAGCGCGGAGGAATGAAGAGGAACCAGGCGCACACCGTGCCCAGGACGGCCGCGTAGAGGCCGGTGCCGTGATCGAACAGCAGGGCGATCAGCATCACCGCGGGAAGCAGGATGAGGAACGGGTAGCCCGGCAGGACCGTGTCGAGGGCGAGCCGGACGACCACGAACACGGCGAGGATGGCTGTCGCCGCCGCGTACTGCTGAAAACGGGTGAACGTCCTCAGGGCGGAGGCCCGGGCGATGATGCGGTGCATGGAAGGCTGGGTTTACGCTGGTGTGCCGGAGTAAAGAACCGTTCAATGCCCGCAGGAGCGCCGGGATCTGAATAGCTGGGGATACCGGCAGGCCCCGGCCAGGGGGGCGGTGTGATGAAAATGGAACAAGGGCCGGAGTTGGGCGGCCGGAGCCGGCCCCGCTCCCTGCCAACGCCAACGCGCCAAAAGAAAAGCGTCAACGGTCGTTTCCAGCAATCACCCAGCAATCACCATACGGGAAAATCGCGCGCAATCCGGCGCCTCTCGTGGCATCATCGCGGCGATCAAGTGCTTGATAGAGAAGATATAGTAGCGTCTTGTCGCATATCGGCGCTGCTCCGTCCCATCAATGGCATTGTAGAGGTCAGGAGTTCGATCCTCCTTGGCTCCACCAAACAAGACAAGGGCTTGGCTCAGAGATGGGCCAAGCCCTTGTCGTTTTCGGGCCACCGGCTGGCCACCGGCCGGAAGCGTCGGGGCGTGCCATTTTGCGCTCCGGGCTGTTCCCTTCATGCCTGACGAACATCCGGCATACGTCTGAAGAAAGACCGGGAGCATCCCATGACTCACCATGGACGGTTCGGCATCGGCCCGGCGCGCGCCGGGGCCGCTTTCAGCCAGGGCGGCATCGACGCCTCGGCGCCGCGCCTGCTGGTCGTCGACGATCATGGGCTGGTGCGGCACGGACTGGCGTTGGCGATCCGCACGCGCTTTCCCGCCGCCGCCGTGTTCGAGGCCGCCTCCCTGGCCGAAGCGGTCCGGCGGGTGCGCTCCGTCGGCCACTTGTCGGCGGTGCTTTATGACGTGCAGTTGGGCGACGCCGACGGGCTGCCGGGGGTCGAGGCCATGCTGCGCGTCCTGGGCGACGTGCCGCTGGTGGTCATGTCCGGCTCGCAGGACGCGGCGCTGGTCGCCGCCTGTCTCCAGGCCGGGGCGCGCGGCTTCCTTCCCAAGGGCGGCGAGGCCGAGATCCTGGACCACGCCCTGCCCATCATCCTGGGCGGCGGCATCTACGCCCCGCTGCCGCGCCCGGCGACGGCATCGGCACCGACGGCGTCGGCAGCACCGCCCTCCAAGCCGCCGCTGCCGCACGGCGCGGTGGAGGCGCTGACCGACCGCCAGCGGGAGATCCTGCTGCTGCTGCTCCAGGGGCAGTCGAACAAGGAGATCGCCCGCTCGCTCGGCATCGTCGAGGGCACCATCAAGGTGCACCTGCGCAGCGTCATGCAGCGCCTGGGCGTACGCAACCGCACGCAGCTCGCCCTCATGGCCGCCAGCGCCGGCCTGGGCTCGCGAGGCGGTTCGTGAAGGGGGAGGACGGGTTCCGTCGCCCCGGCACGACACCGCCGGGCTGAACCGCCGCCGCCCCGATGAAGGCGCGCCGCGGAGACCGGGAGCGACCGGCGGCCACCCCAGGTGCGGCGCGTCATTTGCCGATCAGCACCTCGGAGGCCTTGATGATGGCGAGCGCTAAGCTTCTTGTTCGGCTTCCTTGAGTTTGGCACGATGCCGCACGGAGCAGGTGCCGCGCGAAGGCGCGATAACCAACCCATTGCGAAGACAATGCTGGTGTTCTTGCGCACATCGCCGGCCTAGCCGGACGACATGCACAGAAAATTGGCATTCTATATTTGATGCCAAACAGACCGTGCCTTGCCGATGCCGCGACGACGTGCGGACGACACCTTGGCTTGGCCGGCACAGCCGGTGTGAATGCGCAAAGAATACAGGGTTCCTTTCCGGCGTCAATGGCGTTATATAGTCACAGTACACATCGCCAGCACGCATCGGCCGCGACCGCCGGCCGGGAAAGGAGATCCGGAATGAAGAGGCTGCTGCTCGCCACCGCCCTGCCGCTGTTGGCCGCCGCCGGTGCCACCACGGCCGCGCACGCGGCGGAGACCAACGTCGCGGTGGCCGCCAACTTCACCGAACCGGCGAAGGAGATCGCCAAGGCGTTCGAGGCGAAGACCGGGCACAAGGCGGTGCTGAGCTTCGGCGCGACCGGCCAGTTCTACGCCCAGATCCGCCAGGACGCCCCCTTCACCGTGTTCCTGGCGGCCAACGACGAGACGCCCGCGAAGGCGGTGCAGGAGGGTTTGGCCGTCGCCGACAGCCGCTTCACCTACGCCATCGGCCGGCTGGCGCTGTGGAGCAAGGACCCGGCCAAGGTGACCGGCGAGGAGACGCTGAAGAAGGCCGCCTTCGAGAAGGTCGCCATCGCCAACCCGGCCACCGCCCCCTATGGCACCGCCGCCGTGCAGGCCATGAAGAAGATGGGCGTCTACGACGCGCTTGCCCCGAAGCTGGTGCAGGGCAACACCATCGCCCAAACCTATCAGTTCGTCGAAACCGGCAACGCCGAGGTCGGTTTCGTGGCGCAATCGCAGGTCATCGCGAAGAACGAAGGCTCGCGCTGGCTGGTGCCGGAGCCGTTGCACGAGCCCATCCGCCAGGACGCCGTCCTGCTGAAGAAGGGGGCTTCGGACGAAGCGGCCAAGGCCTTCCTCGCCTTCCTCAAGGGGCCCGAGGCCGGCGCGGTGATCGCCCGCTTCGGCTACGGCACGGCCACGCTGAACTGATGCTGCTCACGCGTCGTTGGCGGGGTGGCCGATGCGGGTGGCGAGGACGGCGGCGATCCGCCCGTCGGTCGGCAGCGGCCCCTGCCCCTTCAGGGCGTCGCGCATCATGCGGTTGATGGTGTCGTCCGGTCTCTTATCCCAAAGCAGCGCGTTGAACGTGTTGCCGAACACGGTGCGGTAGCGGCTCAGCAGGTCTCCGTCGATCATTCGGGCCTCCTTTCGTCCAAGGCCTGTTTCGACTTTGGGACGTCCGGCGGTCCGATCAAGCCCTCCGAAGGAGGAAGGGGAGAGCCGCCCGCCTCACACCGGGCGGGCGGGGGCAAGCGTCTCCAGCGTGCGCAGGAAGGTCGTGGCACCGCTGCTGCGCAGCGGGATGAAAGGCTTGCGCATGCGCCGGCACAGGCCCTTCACGCGCAGGCAGGCGTCGTGGCTGACGCAGTCGATGGGGCAGACGACGAGGTCGGCCCGCTCCACCAGTCCTTCCAGACAGTGCGTGGCCTGCTCGACTCCGCCGTCGTGGTGCAGCAGGTCGCCGTTCAGCGTCTGCACCGTCTCGCGCAGGCGCGGCACCAGATTGGGCCGGCCACCGACGTAGAGGATCGCCTGCCCGCCGAGGTCCGGCGGCGCCGCCGGCAAGGCCGGCGCGGCCGGGGTGGTCGGTTCCGGCACGGCGGCACGCTGGCCGACCGTTGGGACCGCGTCGAACAGTATGCGCAGGCGGGCGAGTTCGCCCTCGGCCGCGCGGGCGCGGGCGCGTTCGGCGGCGACCCGGCGGTTGGCGCGGGCGAGCCCGCGTTCCAGCCGCCCCGCCGAGGGCGACGGGCGGGCCGCCGGCCGGGCCGGGGCCGCCTGGGCGGCGCGGGCCTGGGCCAGTTCCGCCTCCAGCGCGCGGATGCGGGCGTCCTTCTCGGCGATGCGTTCGGCGGTCGAGCGTTCGGCGCGCGCCAGCCGGTCTTCCAGTTCCGCGCAGCGCGCCTCCAGCGTGTGCTGCTGGCGCAGCGTCCGGCGGTTCTGCGCACCCAGCAGGTGGGACAGCATGTGCACGTCACCGTAGGCGCGCATGGCCACGCTTTCCGGGACCCCGGCGTGGCTCAACACCGCCCAGTAGGCGGCGGCGACGCTGCCGGAGGCGACCGCCTGCTCCCACAGGGCCAGCCAGCCCTCCTCGTCGGTGGCGCGGGCGAATCGGCGCACCTCGCCGGCGTACTTCTCGTCCAGACGCTTGTGGAGCAGCCGGGCCGGCGCCCCGCTGTTGCCCACCTGCTCGACGAAGTAGCGGTGCAGGTCATAGTCGCGCAGGCCCGGCGGCCGTTCGATGCCCAGGCGGCGGCAGGCCCATTCCAGGTCCTCGTGGCTGAGGCAGGTGCCGACGATGGAACAGTGGTGCTTGCGGTCGATCTGCCAGATCTTGCGACGCTTGGCATGGCTGATCAGGCGCGCCGGTTCGGACTTCCTGCACTGCTCGCACATCGTCGCACTCCACAGACGACCTCGGTCCCTCCTTGATAATGCGAATGATTTGCATTTGCAAGCCTGCAGAGGGGCTGCGACATCGTGCGTTGACGCCGGTCAAGGCAATGCGGCACACCGGCGTGCCACAACGTCGCCCACCATCACTCGCAAGGCCCCCACCATGACCGAACCGCTCGGCGCCGACACGCGCCTGGACGCCCTCGCCGCCAGCGACCCCGCCGCCATCGCGCGGCTGGCGCAGCTCCACCCCGCGTTCCACCCGGAAGCCGGCCGCGAGATGGGCGTCCCGCCCGAGGCGAGCCTGGGCGACCTGGCGCGCGCCATCGGCCTGCCGGTCGACGCCGTGCTGTCCATCGCCCGTGGCGAAATCCGCGTCCAGGTGCACGAGGGCGGTGGCTGCGGCTGTTCCTGCGGGGGCGGCAAGCACTAGCGGAGGGAGGGGAAGCGCCTCACCTTCGGGCGGGTTGGCAGGCGGGCGCGGCCGCTTCATGGTGTGGGCATGTCGCTCGTCCACACCGCCATCGTGCTCCTTGCCGCCGCCGTCCTCGCGGTTCCGCTCGCCAAACGTCTGGGCTTCGGCAGCCCGCTGGGATACCTGGCGGCCGGGCTGGCCATCGGACCCAGCGGCCTCGCCCTCGTCACCGACGTGGAGGCCATCGCGCACGTCTCCGAACTGGGCGTCGTGATGCTGCTGTTCCTGATCGGGCTGGAACTGCGGCCGCAGCGCCTGTGGGTCATGCGCAAGGCGGTGTTCGGATTGGGTGGCGCCCAGGTGGCGCTGAGCGCCACGGCGCTGGCCGGCGGCGCGCTGGCGCTGGGCCTGCCGTGGCCGGCGGCGGTGGCGGCCGGCGCCGGGCTGGCGCTGTCGTCCACCGCCATCGCCCTGCCGCTGCTGGCCGAGCGCGACCTGCTGGCGACCCAGGCCGGGCGCGACAGCTTTTCCATCCTGCTCTTCCAGGATCTGGCAATCATCCCGCTGGTGGCGCTGCTGCCGCTGTTGGGCAACGGCGGCGCCATGCCGGACCACGGCGACGGCCTGGGATGGCCGATCGCCAGGGCGGTGGGGGCGGTGCTGCTGGTGCTGGCCGGCGGGCGGCTGCTGGTGCGGCCGGTGTTCCGGCTGGTGGACGCCGCCAAGACGCCGGAGATCTTCACGGCCACCGCGCTGCTCATCGTGCTGGGCACCGCGGCGCTGGTCGAGGCGGCCGGGCTGTCGATGTCGCTGGGCGCCTTCCTGGCCGGCGTCCTGCTGTCCGAATCGGAATACCGGCACGAGGTGAAGGCCGACATCGAACCGTTCGAGGGCCTGCTGCTGGGCCTGTTCTTCGTGTCGGTCGGCGTGTCGGCCGACGTCGCCGGCTTCCTTGCCAACCCCGGCGGCATGCTGCTGCTGGCCATCGGACTGGTCGCGGTGAAGGCGGCGGTGCTGGCCCTCCTCGCCCGCATCGCCGGGCACCGGCCGGGCGGCGCCGTGCGCATGGCGGCGGCGCTGTCGCAGGGCAGCGAGTTCGGCTTCGTCCTGTTCGGCGTCGCCGTCGCCGACGGCGTCATTGCGCAGCCTCAGGCCAACGCGGCCATGCTGCTGGTGACGCTGTCGATGATCGCCACCCCCTTCCTGTTCGCCGCCGAGGAGCGCTGGCTGGCGCCGCGCCTGACGCGCAAGGCGGCGCGGCCGTTCGACACGATCGACGACACCGCCGGGAACGCGACGCCGCCGGTCATTATCTGCGGCTTCGGCCGGGTCGGACAGATCGTCGGCCGCGTCCTGCGGCTGCGCCGCATTCCCTTCACCGCTCTGGAGAAGGACGCGGGCCAGGTCGATTTCGTGCGCCGCTTTGGCAACCAGGTGTTCTACGGCGATCCCACCCGGCCCGAGCTGTTGCGCGCCGCCGGAGCCGACACCGCGCGCCTGCTGGTGGTGGCGCTGGCCGACGTTCAGGAATCGCTGACGGTGGTGGACATGGCGCGCCGCCTGTTCCCGAACCTGCGGATCGCCGCCCGCGCCCGCAACCGGCGGCATGCGCACCAACTGATGGACCGCGGCGTCGAGGTCATCGTGCGCGAGACCTTCGACTCGAGCCTTCACCTGACCGAGCGGGTGTTGGAATCCTGCGGCCTGCCGCCCGACGAGGTCCGGCATACCATCGACACCTTCCGCACGCACGACGAGCGCACGCTGATCGCACAGCACGGCGTCCACCACGACGAGGAGCGCCTGATCCAGAGTGCCCAGGAAGCCGCACGCGAGCTGCGCCGGCTGTTCGAGGCCGACCGCCCGGACGGCTGAGGGCCGCGCGCCACACCTTCTGCTTGTGGGTTCGTGGACTCCAAACACTTCCTTAGCCTTCCAACCGATACATTCAATAAACTTCAAACGAATCCGGGGTAGCTAAAACGCAGGCTCGGCGTTCTCGCAGAATCTGCAATATTAGTGATTGATCAGCATCCGAAGTCCGGTAAAGCTGGCGGCACACGATGAAACGCACGGCTCTTCTCTGGATTGTCGCAGCAGGAACGGCGCTTCCCGTCGCCATTCTGGTGACGGTCGGCCTGCTGCTGTTCGGCGACCAGCACGCAGGCGCGGTGCAACGACAATTGATGCAGGCGTCGTATTCATCTGTTTCCGCCGTGGAGAATAAGATTTCCGGCGACCTCGATCTTCTGGAAACGCTGGCGCTGGACGCCGGCACGTCCTCCACGGATCTGTCCGCTCTCTACCGCAAGGCGAAACTGGTCGAGGCCCGGCGGCCGGACTGGCTGGGCGTGGTGCTGACCGACCAGCGCGGCCAGATGCTCAACACCACTCTGGCGTTCGGGGCGGCGCTGCCGCCGCTGATCGACGCGCGCGGCGTCGAAACGGTGCTGCGCACCGGCCGTCCGCACGTGAGCGGCGTCCTGCGCAGCGCGGCGACAATGAACGAGCCGGTGGTCGTCCTGCGCGTGCCGATCGCCATCGACGGGATGATCAGCCACACGCTGGCGGTGCTGACGCGCGCGTGGTCGTTCGCCGAACTGCTGCGCCAGCAGGGCCTGACGCCGGAGGGCAGCATCCTGCTGGCCGATCAGGACCACCGTCTGATCGCCCGCACGGGCGCCACCGATCCCCAGGAAGGGGCCATCGGCTCGCCGGTGCCGCAGTCTGTGGTCCAAGGCATGGAGCACGCGGGCGACGGCTTCTTCTACGCCACCACCGTCGACGGCACGCCGATGATGGGCGTCGGCGCCCGCGTGGCCGCGACCGGCTGGACCGTGCTGACCGGCATCCCGTCCGCCGCACTGGTGTGGCAGGCGCGCTGGTCGCTGGCGCTGGCCGTGCTGGGCGGCCTCGCCGTGCTGGGCACGGCGCTGGCGGTGACGGCGGTCATGCTGCGCGCCCGCCAGCGGCGGATCGCCGCCGAACGCGAACGGCTGGGGCTGAAGGCGGACCGGCAGGCCGAGCGGCGCCTCGCCGACATCGCCGCCAACTTCCCCGGCATCATCTACCGCCGCGAGCTGCGGCCGGACGGCCGCATGGCCTACACCTACCTGAGCCCGAACCGCGATCTGGTGGAGGCCGCCGGCCGGCCGCCCCCCACCCTCAACGACTGGCAGCCGCTCGACCGCGTGGTCGAGACCCTGCCGCGTGAGGTCCGTCTGGAATGGCTGGCGGCGCTGCGCCGGTCGGCGGAGACCCTGACGCCGTTCGTGTTCGAAAGCTCGATCACCGACGTGCACGGCCATGCGCGCTGGGTGCGCAGCACGGCCGGCGTCCACCAGCGCGGCGACGGCACGGTGGTGTGGGACGGCGTTTTCCTCGACGTCACCCACATCAAGCGGACGGAGAGCGCGCTGGCCGCGGCCATGCGCGACGTCGAGCGGGCCAACTCCGCCAAATCGCGCCTGCTGGCCGCCGCCAGCCACGACCTGCGCCAGCCGTTCCAGGCCATGAGCCTGTTCTCCGCCCTGCTGCTGGCGCACCTGCCCGACGACGGCCCGCGGCGCATCGCCGAGCGCCTGGACGAGGCGGTGCGCACGGCGCTGGAGTTGCTGAACGCGCTGCTCGACCTGTCCACCGTCGAGTCCGGCACCATCACACCGGTGGTCGGCCCGGTGGCGGTGGCGGACCTGCTGGAGCGGCTGCGGCGCGAGTACGAGCCGCTGGCGACGGCCAAGGGCCTGACCCTGCGCGTGGTGCCCTGCGGCACCGGTGTCCTGAGCGACCGTGCGCTGCTGGAGCGCATGCTGCGCAACCTGCTGGTCAACGCGCTGCACTTCACCGAACGCGGGCGTATCCTGGTCGGCTGCCGGCGGCGCGGGCCGGATCTGGCGATCGAGGTGTGGGACACCGGCCGGGGCATCCCGGACGACCAGCACGACGCCATCTTCGAGGACTTCCACCGCGTCAACGGACCCGAACCGGTACGCCACCGCGTCCGCGGCCTGGGCCTGGGGCTCGCCATCGTTCGGCGGCTGGCGCAGTTGCTGGGGCACCGGATCGGCGTGCAGTCGCGGCCGGGCCGGGGCTCCTGCTTCCGGATCGTGGCGGCGCGGGTGGAGGTGCCGCAACGCGCCATCCCGGCACCGGCTGTCGACCGCCCGGCGCGGGTCCAGCGCATCCTGGTGGTCGAGGAGGACGAGGCCCAGCGCACCGGCCTGCGCCTGACGCTGGAGGCTTGGGGCCACGTCGTGTGGGCGGCGGCCGACGCCGACGGGGCGCTGGCGCTGGCCCGCCGGAGCGGCGAACGGCCCACGCTGATCGTCAGCAACCACCGGCTGCCCGGCGATCGGTCCGGCGCCGACCTGATCCGGCAGATCCGCCGCGAACTGGACGAGGACATCCCCTGCATCCTGGTGACCGGCGACGAGGACGCCGCGCAGCTGGCCACCGCGCGGGCCGTCGGCTGCCGGCTGCTGCAAACACCCTTCCGGCCGGAGGATCTCGCGGACGCGGTGTCGTCGCCGGGCCACCGCGTCGCCTGAGTTGTCCCTCGCTTGACCGTGATCAAGTCCATTACATAAGGGTATTCTAACGTAAAGGGACAATGTCGGATTTGGGAGGACAACATGCCCGGAATGTTGCCGCGCACCGATGACGAAGGCTATCTGATCGACCCCGGCGACTGGACGGACGAGGTTGCCGAAGAACTGGCCCGGCGCGAGGACATAGACCTTACGGACGAGCACTGGGAAGCCTTGACGTTCATGCGCCGATATCTTGACGAGCATCAAGTTGCGCCGGACGCCCGCCACGTCATGAAGCACCTGACGCAGACGCGCGGCGCCGGCCGCAATCGGCTGTTCGAACTGTTCCCCTACGGCTACGTGCAGCAGGCCTGCAAGATCGCCGGCATGAAGCGCCCGCGGGCCTGGAGCACGGGGTGATCACCGCCTGAACCCAAGCTCGGCCAGCGCGGCGGCGATCTCCGGCGCCTCCAGGGCGGCCAGGAAGCGGCGGACGGCGGGGCGGTCCAGGCGGTCGCGGGGGATGGCGAAGTCGTAGTGCTCCTCCTGCAAGGGCAGGAAACCCAGGCCGTAGAGGCGCGCCACGCTGTCGATCGCCACGCCCCAGTCGGCGCGCCCCTGCGCCACCGCGGCGGCCACCGCGTTGTGCGATTTCGCCTGCGTCCAGTAGCCGACGGGCCGTAGGCTGCCCCCGACACCACCCAAGATCCGGTCCGTCAGGATCCGCGTGCCGCTGCCGGTGTTGCGGTTCATCATGATGCAGGCGGCGTCGGCCCCGGCGGCGGCGATGGCCTGTTCCGCCGTGCGGCCCTCGAACCGGGCGTCGCCGGGGCGGAACACCACGCCCTGCAGACGGCGGTAGCCGGCCACCAGTTCCAGCGCCGGGGTGAGGAAGGGGCGGTTGTAGGCGCCCGTGGCAGGATCCATCAGGTGGATGGGCGCCACGTCGCACTCGCCGCGCCGGGCGGCGTTGAGGCCGCCCATGCTGCCGACGTTCAGCGCCTTGACGCTCACCCCCGCTTCCACCAGCCGGCCGACGACGGCGTCCAGGCCGACGCAGTGGCTGCCGACGACGATGAGGTCGGCGGGCTCCACCCGGCGGCCGATCAGCTGCACCGACACCGGCGTGCCGGCCTCCACCGCCTCCGCCTGGGCGTCCACGGCGATGAAGCCGTCGGCCTGGGAGAAGGCGGTGACGGCGCCGGAGCCCTTGCCCATCGGGTAGGCCGCCAGCCCGTCCGCCCCGCCCACCAGGGAGACCATGACGTACTCGGTCCGTCCGCGCTCCGACGGCACGCGCAGCGGCAGGGTGGCGGGCACGCTCTCCTTCGCCGCGGGCGGCAGGCCGGCCAGGGCGCGGATCACCGGGGCCAGGAACTCGTGGAAGGTGAACATGGCGGAGGTGGGGAAGCCCGGCAGGATCGCCACCGGCTTGCCGGCGCTGACGGCGAGGCAGAGCGGCTTGCCCGGCTTCAGCGCCACGCCGTGCGCCACGATGCCGGGGTCGGCCAAGCGGCTGATGATGCGGTAGGACAGGTCCCCCGCCCCCTTGGACGTGCCGCCGGACATCAGCAGCACGTCGTGCTTCAGCCCTTCCTCGACGAGGCGGGCCAGCGTCGCCTCGTCGTCCGGGCTGACGCCCAGGCGGACGGGACGGCCGCCCAGCTCCTCCACCGCGGCGGCCAGGATGGCGCCGTTGGAGTCGTAGACGGCCCCGGTGCGGATCGGCTCGCCGGGGGAGACGATCTCGTTGCCGGTGGACAGGATGGCGACCGTGGGCTTGCGGACCACCGGCACGGTGGCGCGGCCGATGGCGGCGAGCACGCCGATTTCCCGCGCGCCGAGCACCTGGCCCTTGCGCAGGACGGTCTCGCCCCGGCCGATGTCGGAGCCGGCGGCGGCGACGAACTGGCCGGGAACGGCGGTCTTGCGGATCTCGACGCGCACGGCGCCGTCGTCCTCGCGGATGTCGGTGTGCTCGACCATGACGACGGCGTCGGCGCCGCGCGGCAGCATGCCGCCGGTGGCGATCACCGTGGCGGTGCCGGGGGCGACGGTGCCGGACGGCACGGTGCCGGCGGCCAGCACCTCGTCGTTCAGCGCCAGCAGGACGGGGCTGTCCTCCCCCGCCCCGGCGGTGTCGGACGCGTGCACGGCGAAGCCGTCGACGCCGGAACGGTCGAAGCCGGGCACGTCCACCCCGGCCACCACGTCCTGCGCCAGGACGCGGCCCAGCGCCTCGGCCAGTTCCACCTCCTCCGCGCCGCGCGGGGCGAGGTCGAGGTGGGCGGTGAAGCGCGCCCACGCCTCGTCCCGGCCGATCACCTCAAGGAACTGCTCCTGCCGCGCCGCCTGACGGACGAACCGCCGGACATCCTCGTTGGACACGCTGCCTTCTCCCGAACTGCACCGACCGTTGTTCTCATTTCAGCATAGCGCGTTCGGCGGGGGATCATAGAGCCAGACATTGGTCGGGGCTCCCGGCGCCACCCCCTCGCTCTCCGCCGGGATCAGCACGAAGCCGTCGGCGCGCGCCGCGGCGGCGAGGCCGGGCACGGCGGCCGACGCCAGCGGCTCGACCCCACCGTCGGCGGTGAGGCGCACGCGGTAGAGTTCGGCCGTGCCGATCTCCGACACCAGCTTGCGGGCGGCAATCCGCCGCACCACCGCGTAGGGCGGGCGGCCGTCCAGCCCGGCGCAGCGGCGCACGGCACGCGCCCCCAGCAGGTCGTAGGCGGCGAGGCAGGCCGCCGGCTCGCCCGGCAGCAGCACGGCAGGCATGGAACCCGCGAGCCCCAGACCGGCCGAGTCGCCGGGGCGCAGCGCCACGCCGTGGATGGCCAGGGTTCCGGCGTCGGCCAGCGCCAGGGGGGCGACGTCGTCCTCGCCCACGCCGGTGCGGCCGCACACCAGCACCACGTCGGCGCCCGGTTCGGCCAGCGCGGCGGCCAGCGCCGCGCGGTCGGCGGGCAGCGGGCCGCGCACCTCGGCCAGCCCGCCGTCGCGCGCCACCAGGGCGGCCAGCAGCGGACCGTCGGCGTCGGGACCACCCCCGGAGTCATCGTCGCGCGGCCCGCCGACGACCAGCACGCGCACCCAAGGACGCCGCACCACGGATACCCCGTCGAAGCCCAGCGCGGCGAGCAGGCCGACGTCCTGCGGCCGTAGCACCCGCCCGGCCGGCAGCAGGGGCGCGCCGGAGCGCGCCTCCTCCCCCCGGCGCTCGACGCCGTCGCCGGCGGCCAGCGGCGCCAGCACCTCGACGCCCAGGGGGGAGCCTTGCGCCGCCTCCACCGGCAGCACGGCGTCCGTGCCCGGCGGCAGCGGCTGCCCGGCCGCGACGGGTGTCGCGGCGCCGGCCATCAGCAGGACGGGGGCGTAGGCGCCGGCCCCCAGCGTTTCTTCCGCCCGCACGGCGACGCCGTCGCGCGTGGCGCGGTCGGCGGCCGGACGGTCGGCGGGGGCCGCGACGTCCACCGCCAGCACGCGCCCGACGGCGGCGGCCAGCGGCACCGTCTCGGCCGGCAGCGGGGCCGTGCGGGCGTCGATCCAGCGCGTGGCGTCGGCCAGCGCGGTGCGCCTGGGAAAGCCGCGCCCGCGCACGTCGTTTACCGGCCCGGCGGTCTGGGTGGGGGCGTCGTGTTGCGGCATGGCGTCACCGTCCGTCTCTCGCTCATGGTGTGCCATTGTGCACCGTTGTGCTGTCTGCGCGGAATGCACCGTTTGCACAACGCCGCCGGACCGGGCCACCGGTCCGGAGCGAATCGTAACGGGGAAAGCGGAACTTTTCAAGAACAACCGCGGTTGGATGGCTGCGGCGTTGGGTTTTCGCCGTGCTCAACCCAACCTCCGCGGAAGGCCCAACGTCACGCCTCGCGCAACGCGGCCAGTGCCCTGTCGGCGGCGTCCACGAGGGCAGTGGTAAGGGGCTGGGCGTCGGCGCCGCCGGTGCGGAGCGCGGCGCAGAGCGCGCGGGCGGCCGAGGACAGTTCGCGCAGGCCGACGTTGGCGGCCAGCGAGATCACCGCGTGCGCCTCGAAGCCCTGGCGTTCCGGATCACCCGTGGCGGCCTGCACGCGGGCGATCCGGGCGGGGAGTTCCGCGGCGAATTCGGCCACCAGGGCCCGGGCGCGCTCGGACCCGAACTCACGCTCCAGGGCCTGCAGAGCGGCGGGGTCGAGGACCGCCGGCTCCGCCGGAGCGGCGGGAGCAGCGGGAGCGGCAACCGGTAGGTCTCGGTTCTGCAGGGCATGGTCGATGGCGGCCAGCATCTCGTCCCGCTCGATCGGCTTGGCGACGTGGCCGTCCATGCCGGCGCTCCGGCAGCGCGCCACCTCCGGGGACAGGGCGCCGGCGCTCATGGCGAGGATGGGGATGGTGCCGGCGGGCGGCGGCAGCGCGCGGATGGCGCGGGTGGCCTCCAGCCCATCCATGACCGGCATCTGCACGTCCATGAGCACGAGGTCCCAGGCACCGCCGCTCACCGCATCCACCGCGGCGCGGCCGTTCTCCACGGCCTCCACCGTGTGGCCGGCGTTGCGCAGCAGCGTGACCGCCAACTCGCGGTTCATCGCCAGATCCTCGGCCACCAGGATGCGCGCGGCCCGACGACCGCCGCCCGCGACGTCGGCGGCGGGTCCGGTGCGCGCGGCTTCCGGCAGGGCGACCGTGAACCAGAAGGTGCTGCCCACGCCGGGCTGGCTCTGCACGCCGATGGCGCCGCCCATCCGCTCGACGATGCGGCGGCTGATGGCGAGGCCGAGACCGGTGCCGCCGCGCGTGCGGTCGATCTGCACGAAATGGCGGAACAGCTGCGCCTGCCGGTCCTCGGGAATGCCGATGCCGGTGTCGGAAACGCGCACCATCAGGGTCGGACCGCCGAACGCTTCCTCCACCCGCGTGACGTTCACGAGGATGCTGCCTCGCTCGGTGAACTTCACGGCGTTGCCGAGCAGGTTGAGCACCACCTGGCGCAGCCGGTCGGGGTCGCCGCGCAGCCGTTCCGGCACTTCGGGTGCCACGGTGACGTCGAGGGCGAGCCCCTTGGCCAGGGCGTCCGCGCGCACCACCGCCTCGCACCCCGCCATCAGTTCGCGCAGCGAGAAGTCGGCCGCGCGCAGGTCCAGCGTACCGGCTTCGATGCGCGAGAAGTCGAGGATGTCGTTGATCACGGTCAGCAGCGCCCGGCCGGCGTCGCGCACATGGGTGGCGTAGCGGCGCTGCTGGTCGTCCAGCGGCGTGCCGAGCAGCAGGTCGGCGAAGCCGACGACGCCGTTCATCGGCGTGCGGATCTCGTGGCTCATGGTGGCCAGGAACTCGTCCTTGGCGCGGCTGGCCGCCTCCGCCTCGACACGGGCCTGGACCAGGGCGCGCTCGTCCTCCTTGCGGGCGGTGACGTCGTCGATGATGCCGACGAACGCCTGCAGGTGCCCGTCCGCGTCCTGCACGGGGGAAACGTTCAGCTTGGCCCAGAACGGCCGGCCGTCCTTGCGGTAGCACAGCACCTCCAGCCACACCGGCCGGCCGGCCTCGCCCGCCTCCAGGATCCGCGCGGCGGCGTCCGGATCGGTGTCGGCGCCGTGCAGCATGAATCCGCTGCGGCCCAGCGCCTCTTCGGCGGTGTAGCCGGTGATGGCGGTGAAGGCGGGGTTGACGAAGACGATGGGGTGGTCGGCCCGGCGGGCGTCGGTGATGACGACCCCGGTGCCGGTGGCCTCGATGGCCTTGGCGAAGCGGGCGTTGAGGGCGCTGGCGCGCTCGGCCGCTTCCTTGGCCTCGCGCAGCAGTTCCTCCTCGCGCTTGCGGTCGGTCACGTCGACGAGGAAGCCGTCCCAGACGACGTCGCCGTTGGCGCGGCGGTGCGGCTGCGAGCTGCCGCTCAGCCAGCGCACCGTCCCGTCGGACCAGACGATGCGGAACTCCTCGTTCCAGGGCGTCAGCGCCCTGGCGGAGGCGCGGATCGAGGTGCGCAGCCACGCGACGTCGTCCGGATGCACCGCCTGCGTCAGCCGCTCGATGGTCACCGCCTCGCCGTCGGGAAGGCCGAACAGCTTGTAGAAGCCGGGGCTGCAGAAGGGATAGGTCAGACCGCCGCCGGCGGTGAGCACGCGCTGGTACACGCCGCCCGGCGCGTTGGCGACGATGGCGGCGAAGCGGCGCTGGCTCTCCGCCAGCGCGTCGGCGAGGCGCTGGCGCTGCACCTCGCGCATCAGCAGCCCGCCCAGCACCAGGATGCCCAGCGCGTTGGCGACGGTCAGCGGCACAAGGGCGGAGCGCAGCATCCGTTGCGCCATGTCCGGCGGCAGCAGCAGGAAGGCCGATGGCGTGATCAGTGTGACCGCGATGGCGAGCAGGGCGAGGTGCGGCCAGCGGAACGGGCGCCCGCTGCGGCGCAGCCAGACCTCCAGCCCGATCCCGGCCAGCGCGATCAGCGTGATGGAATAGACGCCGGGCCAGGCGCCGCCGCCGCCCAGCCACAGGCGGTAGCCGCCGATCGTCAGCGCGGCGACCACCCCGGCCAGCGGCCCGCCGAACGGGCCGGCCAGCGCCGCCATGACGTTGCGCCCGTCGACGATCAGGCCGGAGGCGAGGCGCACGGGATCCAGCATGCCCAGCACGGCCACGCCGCCGAACACGCAGCCCAGCAGCATCTGGCGCAGCAGCACTTGGCGCAGCGGCGCGCGGGCACCGTTCGTGGGCGCGCGCAGCCGCAGGAACACCAGCACCACCAGGGCGAACAGGCCGATGTTCTTGGCCAGGTCGAGGAGGAAGAGCCTTACGGTGTCATCCACGCGCACCCTCCCCTCTTGCCGCGTTCCGGGACCGGCCGGTCCATTGCGCCACCGCGTCCAGCAGCGCCTCGCGCTCGACCGGCTTGACCACCACGTCGTCCATGCCGGCGTCGCGGCACTTGGCGACCTCGTCGGGCATGGCGTTGGCCGTCATGGCGACGATCGGCACCTCGCGCGCCGGGCCGGACAGCGCGCGGATCGCCACCGTCGCCGCCAGACCGTCCATGACCGGCATGCGCACGTCCATCAGGATCATATCATATACCGTATCGTGCACCGCCGCCACCGCCGCCGCGCCGTCGGGCACCACGTCCACCGTATGCCCGGCGCGCCGCAGCATGGTGGCCGCCAGCTCCTGGTTCATCGGCAGGTCCTCGGCCAGCAGGATGCGGGCGGGCGCCGTGGTCCGCGGCGGCCCGTCCGGCGCCACCCCGGCGGCGGCGGCGCCCGCCGTCGCGGCCGGCAGCGGCACGGTGAACCAGAAGGTCGAGCCGACGCCGGGCGTGCTGAGCACGCCGATTTCGCCGCCCATCAGGGCGACCAGCTGCTTGGAGATGGCGAGCCCCAGCCCGGTGCCCGGGTGTGCGGACCCGAGCTGCGTGAAGCGCTGGAACAGGCGGGGCCGCTCCTCCTCCGCGATGCCGGGGCCAGTGTCGGTGACGGCGAACTTCAGCACGGCGGCGGCGCCGTCATCGAAGGCGCCGCCGGTGTCGCCAACGGAATCCGACGACACGGACAGCGCCACGCCACCCTGGCGGGTGAACTTCACGGCGTTGCCCAGCAGGTTCAGCAGCACCTGGCGCAGGCGGTCGGCGTCGCCCAGCACGCGGTCGGGCACGTCCGGCGCCACCGTGATGCGCAGCGCCAGCCCCTTGGCCGCGGCAGCGTCGCGCAGCACGGCCCCACAGGTGGACGCCACGTCGCGCGGGCTGAACGGGGCGGAGCGCAGAACCATGCGCCCGACCTCCAGCCGCGAGAAGTCGAGCACGTCGTTGATGACCGTCAGCAGGGCGCGCGCGGCGGCGCGCACGTTGTCCGCGTGGCGGCGCTGCTCCTCGCCCAGCGGCGTGTCGAGCAGCAGGTCGGCGAAGCCCAGGATGCCGTTCATGGGCGTGCGGATCTCGTGGCTCATCATCGCCAGGAAGTCGGACTTGGCGCGGTTGGCGCGCTCCGCCTCCTCGCGGGCGTGGGCCAGCTCCTGCTCGATGCGCTTGCGCCCCTCGATGTCGCGCAGGCCCATGACGAACTCATCCGCCTCCACGCCGGCCGGGTCGCGGACCAGCCGGACCGCCGCCTCCACCCAAGCGAAGCAGCCGTCGCCGCGCCGCGCGCGGTACTGGATGGTGGCGCGCTCCGCCCCCGGCCGCAGGGAGCGCAGCGCCGCCACCATGCCCTCCAGGTCGGCCGGGTGGCAATACAGCGAGGCCACCCGCCCCTTCAGCTCGGCCGGCGGGTAGCCCAGGATCTCCTGCGCGGCCGGCGAGACGTAGAGGAAGCGCAGCTCCGGGTCGAGCCGGGCGATCATGTCGGTGGCGTTCTCGGCCAGCAGGCGGTAGCGCCCCTCGCTGACCCGCATCGCCTCCTCGGCCAGGATGATGTTGGTGATGCTCT
>Ga0196976_1000660_pt1 | contig 20344 bp, 20 predicted proteins | sample S3v_513CmetaG_FD_148644 | JGI IMG/M metagenome (GOLD analysis project Ga0196976, IMG submission 148644) | Soil microbial communities from Anza Borrego desert, Southern California, United States - S3+v_5-13C | ecosystem: Environmental > Terrestrial > Soil > Desert | place: USA: California...
CGGGCGACGCCCTTGGGACTTCCGATCTGCAGCACCCGGTCGACTGGAGAGAAGTCGACGCCGAGGTCGAGTGACGACGTGGCAACCACGCAGCGCAGCCTGCCAGTGCGAAGGCCGTTCTCCACCCAGTCCCGTCGCGCGCGATCCAGGGAGCCGTGGTGCAGCGCAACAGTGCCTGCCCAGTCCGGGCGCGCGGCGATCATCGCCTGGTACCAGATCTCCACCTGCGACCGCGTGTTGCAGAAGACGATTGCCGTTTGCCCTTCCTCGATCGCGACGATCACCTGCGGTAGCATCTGCGTCCCGAGATGACCAGCCCAGGGGAATCGTTCGATCACCGGCGGGATGAGCGAGTCCACGACGACCTCACGTGGCTCAGCACCACGAACGATTCGGCCGGGGGATCCTCCCAGGAGTGCGTCGAGCGCGGTGTCGAGGTTTCCAATGGTGGCCGACAGTCCCCAGATGCGTGCGTCAGGCACCATCGCGCGAATGCGCGCCAGCGCAAGCTCGACGAGTACGCCGCGCTTGCTCCCCAACAGCTCATGCCATTCGTCGACGATGACGGCGCGAAGCGTGGCCAGCGACGTCGCGGAATCCGGACGCGAGAGCAGCATCGAGAGGCTCTCGGGAGTGGTCACGAGCGCGGTGGGAAGCCGGCGCGATTGGCGCGCGCGTTGCGCGGTACCGGTGTCGCCAGTGCGTGCCTCGATGGTCCACGGGATCCCGACGTCGCGCAGCGGCTCCTGCAGCGCTTCGAGGGTATCCGCGACGAGCGCGCGGAGCGGCGTGATCCAGAGTACCCGCAGTCGAGGAGGCTTGCTATGCGAAGTGTCCGCTTCGAGCAGCGGGCCCCACCATGCGGCCAGCGTCTTCCCTGTCCCCGTCGCGGCGTGAATCAACCCGCTCTCGCCCGCGCGATAGGCATCCCAGACGTCGCGTTGAAACTGGAACGTCGACCAGCCGCGCGATGCGAACCATTGCTCAGCGGCGTTCTGCACCGGCTTCCAGGAGGAGCTTGAGCGCGGAGAGTGAATCCGCGTCTTCTGGCTTCTTGTCCGTGCGCCAGCGGATGATTCGCGGAAAACGCACGGCGATGCCAGCCTTGTGTCGCGTCGATCGCTGGATGCCTTCAAAGGCTATCTCGAAGACGTGCACCGGCTCGACGCGTCGTACCGGGCCGAACTTCTCGATGGTATGCTGGCGAATCCAGCCGTCGAGCTGACGCAACTCCTCATCGGTGAGGCCGGAGTACGCCTTGGCGAACGGCACGAGGGCGCCGTTGTCCCACAGCGCGAACGTCATGTCGGTGTTGAGCGACGCGCGCCGTCCGCTTCCTGCCTGCGCGTAGACCATCACGGCATCGAGGCTGTACGGCTGCACTTTCCATTTCCACCAGGCACCCTTTCGACGTCCCACGCCATAGGTGACGTCGCGTCGCTTGAGCATCAGCCCTTCCGCGTGCATTTCGCGCGAACGATTGAATGCAGCGCGAACCACGTCCCAATCCGATGAAGCGACGAGTGGCGATATGATGATCCGTGCCTCCGCCCGCGCGCTCGCCAGGGTCGTTTCGAGGAGTGCGCGACGCTCGGCAAGCGGCCGTTCCCGAAAGTCTACGCCGTCGGACTCGAGCAGGTCGTATGCAACGAGCACCACTGGCACGTCGGCCAGGATACTCTGGCTGAGCCGCACACGGCCGATTCGCCTTTGCAGCTGCGCGAATGGCAGGGGCGCGTTGTCCTTCCACGGCAGGATTTCGCCGTCCAGGACTGTGCCGTCCGGCAGAAACGATGCTGCCTCCACGATTTCCGGGAATCGCTCGGTCACCAGTTCTTCGCCACGCGACCAGATGTGGGTGATGCCATCGCGATGCACGAGCTGTGACCGGATGCCATCCCACTTCCACTCCACCTGCCAAACCTGAGGTTCGCCGAGTGCTTCCAGTTCCCCGTCGAGCGCATAGGCGAGGAAAAACGGGTAAGGGCGCGTCCGGTCAGCGTCACGCGTATCCGTTGCAACGAGCGCTTCGAATGCCTGCGCGGTTGGTGTCCATGCTCCGGTCAGGCGATGGGCAATCGTGCCCTCATCCACGCCACTCACCTGCGAGAGCGCCCGGGTCACGAGTTGACGCGACACGCCAACCCTCCAGGCTCCGGTAATGAGCTTGTTCCACACAAAACGCTCGGTACCGCGCAAAGTACCCCACGCGTCGAGGATCGCCTGTCGCTGATGCGCTTCCGGGAGCGACGGCAATGTGAGCAAGGATTCCTCGACCCATGCGTAGAGCGGGCGATCGTCCGCCCGCTCGGCGTCGGGCAGCAACAGCGTGATCGTCTCCGCGAGATCACCGACCGCCTCGTAGCTCTCGTCGAAGAGCCATTGGGGAACGCCGGCAGCGTCCATGGCCCACGCAGCCAGCACGCGGGCGTTGAGCAAACGCTTTGGGCGATTACCACTCAGGAAATACACCGCCCAGGCGGCGTTCCGCGGAGGAGCGTCCGCGAAGTATCGCACCATGGCGTCGACTTTCTCAGACGTCCGCGTCGTGGCGTCGATCTCACCGAACAACTGCGCGAACCGCTTCACGTCACGACATCCGCCTGAGACGCGGCGGCCTCCGCCGCTTCTTCCCCCTCCCAGCGGCTCGCAACGGACTGTGCATCGATCCCGCGCTCTCCCAGCCAGCGCACCACCGGCTCGCGATAGCCGTGCGTCACCCAGACACGCGTCGCGTTCGTTTCCGCGATCGCGGCGAGGAGCGAGGGCCAATCCACGTGATCCGACAGCACGAACCCGCGATCCATGGAGCGGCGCCGACGATTGCCTCGAACCTGCATCCATCCCGACGCGAACGCGGTGCTCGATTCCCCGAAGCGGCGCAGCCAGGTGCTTCCCGCCGCCGACGGCGGCGCGACGATCAGCGCACCCGCGAAGTCATGACCGCGCGGCATGGACGCCGCGTGGGTGGTCGGCGGGAGCGCGATACCACTGTCCCGATAGTCGCGCACGAGCTTCTCGACTGCGCCGTGCGTATAGATGGGACCGACCATCGCATCGCGCAGCCCTGACAGCACGCGCTGCGACTTGCCGAGCGCGTAGGCGAAAATGATGGATGCACGTCCCGCGGCGGCGTTCCTGTTCCACCAATCCATGATCTGCGCGAACACCTCGGCGTCCGCGCACCACCGGTAAATGGGAAGGCCAAAGGTTGATTCCGTGACGAAGGTGTTACAGCGCACGGGCTCGAACGGTGTGCAGGTCGGATCCGGATCGGTCTTGTAGTCGCCGGACACCACCCAGACTTCGCCGCGATGCTCCACGCGGACCTGCGCAGACCCCAGGATATGTCCCGCGGGATGGAGCGACACGCGGACGCCGTTGATCGTGGTGGGCTCGCCGTAGTCCACACTGGAAATGGATGCGCCGACGCCGAGTCGGGTGCGCAGGACACGCTCCCCTTCACGCGTGGCCAGGTATTGTCGCGATCCCCAGCGTGCATGGTCGCCATGCGCGTGCGTGATGACCGCGCGATCCACCGGTTCCCACGGGTCGATAAAAAAGTCGCCAGCCTGGCAGTAAAGCCCGCTGGCGGTAAGGCTGAACAGCATCCCTCAGGAATCTAGGGGATCACAGCACGCCGCCGATGAAATTCTCGATGCGTCGGCGGGGCGAAGCTGCTGCGTCCCGCTTGCTCCAGCGAATCGAGCCAATCAACTTCCCGCGATGCATGCGGTAGGAACGAGCGTCAAGCGGAAGGATGGCATCGGCAAGGCCACCGGCCAGACGAAATACGCGGACGACCTGCAGTTTGCCGGGATGCTGTACGGCCGGACGGTGCGCGCCACCATCCCCTGCGGTCGACTCGTCGGCGTGCGGCACGATTTCGACACGACGGGCTTTACCATTTGCGATCACCGTGACATTCCCGGGCGCAACCTCGTGTCGCTCATTGTCGACGACCAGCCCTGCCTGGTGGAGCGCGACATCCGCCATGTCGCCGAGCCGGTGGTGCTGCTCGCGCATGAAGACCGGGACGCGCTGCTCGCCGCCAATGTGCTACTCGAATACGAGGAGCAGGCACCCGTGTTCGATCCGACCGCGTCGCAGCATGTATTGAAGGAACTGCTCATCGAGAAAGGAAATCTCGACCGCGGATTTGCGAGCGCCGACGTCATCGTCGAGGGGACGTACCGCACAGGGCACCAGGAGCACGTGTACATCGAGACAAACGGCGTCGTCGCGGTGCCGGAAGGAGACGGCGTGGTGGTGTACGGCTCGATCCAGTGCCCCTTCTACGTCGATCGCGCCCTGCGCGTGATGCTCGGCGGACAGCGGCACGTGCGCGTGGTGCAGACGGAAACGGGCGGCGGGTTCGGGGGAAAGGAGGAGTACCCGTCGATGCTCGCTTGTCACGCCGCGCTGCTCGCGATCAAGTCGAATCGCCCGGTGAAGATCATTTACGACCGCGTGGAGGACATGCTCGCGACGACCAAGCGGCATCCGTCCATCATCCGGCATCGGACAGGCGTGAAGAGCGACGGCCGCATCACCGCCATGGACGTGGATGTGGTGATCGATGGTGGCGCGTATGTCACCCTCAGTCCCGTGGTCCTGTCGCGAGGCGGCATCCATGCGGCGGGGCCGTACCGGTGCGCCAACACTCGCATTCGCGGACGTGCGATGTTCACCAACACCCCGCCGAATGGCGCCTTTCGCGGTTTCGGCGCGCCGCAGACGCAGTTCGCGATGGAAGTCCACATGCAGCGCATCGCTGAGACGCTGCAGATGGATCCAGTGAAGCTGCGGGAACGCAACGCACTCCGTCCCGGTGACCTGACAGCGACAGGCCAGAAGCTTCGCGACGACTGCAGTGCACTCCAGGTGCTGAAGGAAGCCGTGAAGCGCTCTGGCTACCGCCGGAAATCGAAGAAGTACGCCGGGACGAATCGCGGGATCGGTGTCGCGCTGTTCTTTCATGGCTCAGGCTTCACCGGAAGCGGAGAGCTCAAGCTCGGTTCGCGCGCCGCGGTGGAATGCACTGAGAGCGGCGTTCGTCTGCTTGTGTCGAGCACCGAAATCGGCCAAGGGACGCGGACGATGCACGCGCAGATTGTCGCGGATGCCCTCGGCATCCCGTACGAGCAGGTGGAAGTCGCGCCGGTGGACACGTCCATCGTGCCGGACAGCGGACCAACTGTCGCGTCGCGCACCTGCATGGTTGTGGGAAAGATCCTGGAGCGCGCATCGCACGAGCTGAAGGAGAAGCTGAACGGGATGGCGCCCGCCGAATATTTCCGTCTGCGTGGCGCTGTACGGGTCGACAAGCAGCATGTTCCGCCGGAGTGGCTCCGCTGGGACGAAGAGCGATACCGCGGTGATGCATATGCGACGTACGCCTGGGCCTGCGACGTCGCCGAGGTGGAAATGGATCGTGACACCTTCGAAGTACGACCGATTCGCATCACCGCCGTGCAGGACATCGGCAAAGCCATTCACCCGGCGCTCGCGACCGGACAGGTGGAAGGGGGAACCGCGCAGGGGGTTGGCTTCGCGCTCATCGAGCAGGTCGTGATGAAGAATGGCGCGATGGTAAATGCGCAGCTCACCAACTACACGATCCCCACGACGCTCGACACACCGGCGATGGACGTTGTCCTCCTGGAAAATCCATTTCCCGAGGGACCGTTCGGTGCGAAGGGACTGGGGGAGTTGCCGATCGATGGCCCAGCGCCGGCGATCGTGAATGCGATTCGTTCATTCGGGATTGACGTACGCGAAGTCCCCGCGACGCCGGAAGTCGTGATGCTGGCGGCGCAGGGATCGCGACCCGCCGTGGAGCGTCACGTGGACGTATTGACCTACGGCGCACCGGTGAGCGCGTCCGCATGAACCTCACCCTGAATGGCGCACCGGTGAGCGTCGACGCTCATCCACTGAAGCGGTTACTCGACGTCCTGCGGGAGGAGTGTGGGCTGACCGGCACGAAGGAAGGGTGCGGCGAAGGAGAGTGCGGCGCGTGCACGGTACTGCTCGACGATCAGCCGGTGTGCGCGTGCCTCATCCCGTGGGCACAGTGTGAAGATCGCAGCGTGATCACGATCGAGGGACTGGGCGACGCGCACCCGCTCCAGCAGGCATTCATGGACGAGGTGGGAGCGCAGTGCGGCATCTGCACGCCAGGCATGGTGCTGACAGCGCTCTCGCTGGGCCCGAATCCGTCGATGGAACGCACCAAGGAAGGACTCGCCGGCAACTTGTGCCGCTGCACTGGCTATGAAGCCATCTATCGCGCCATCCAGTCGGTGCAAGCGCACAAGGCGAAACGATGAGAACGGCAACGAGCACGCTCGACGTGGAGCGCCCTCGCTCGCTGAAGGCGGCGCTGGCGGCATTGGCGCGCGACGCCACGCTGGCGCCGATGGCCGGGTGCACGGATTTGTACGTCGCCGTGAATTTCGGGACGCTCGACGCCAGCCGGTTCCTTGACCTGACCGCAGTCGACGCCTTGCGGCGAATCACGATGCGCGAGGATGTCCTGGTCATCGGCGCCACGGCGACCTATTCGGAGATCATCAGGTCGCGGCATGTCAGGAAGGCGCTGCCAATGCTCGTGGAGGCGTCGCGGCAAATCGGCGGATTGCAGATCCAGAATCGCGGCACGCTGGGTGGCAACATCGCGAACGCGTCTCCGGCCGGCGACTCACTTCCTGTGCTGGCGGCGGCTGATGCCATCGTCGTCCTGCAGAATACGCTCGGCGAGCGGCGCGTTCCCCTCACCGAGTTCTACTCGGGATATCGGAAGTCGGTGCGCGCGAATGAGGAGCTCATCACCGCCATCGAAGTTCCGCGACAGCACGGCGCCCAGTGGTTCCGCAAGGTGGGGACGCGTGCGGCGCAGGCCATTTCCAAAATCGTCATGGCGGGTGTACGCGATATGCCACCGCGGATCGCACTCGGCTCGGTGGCGGCAACCGTGGTGCGCGCGACGCGAACCGAGCGCGCGCTCGCGGACGGCGCCGATATCGGCGAGGCTGCGCGCATTCTCGGGGATGAAATCCATCCCATCGACGACGTGCGATCCACGGCGCTGTATCGCAGGACGGTGGCGATGAATCTGCTGCGACGTTTCTGGGCTGATACCATGCCCGCCTGATGCGCTGGCATCGTCATCCCTCGGTGGTTGTCGGAGAGCGGGTCGCGACACCCAACGGTGTTGTTCCCGCATCGATTCACATCGCGGACGGGCGAATTGTGCGCGTCGGGGGAATCGATGACATCCGCGGTGCATCGCCGTTTACGGTGCTGGACGCCGGCGATTCGGTGGTGCTGCCCGGGCTCGTCGATACCCACGTTCACGCAAACGAGCCGGGGCGAACGGACTGGGAGGGATTCGCGTCTGTCACACGCGCCGCGGCCGCCGGCGGAGTCACGACCCTCCTCGACATGCCGCTCAACAGCGTTCCCGCGACTACCATGCGCTCCGCGCTCTCGGAGAAGCGCGCATGCGCGGAGGGACAGTGCATGGTCGACGTCGGGTTCATCGGCGGCGTGGTCCCCGGGAATACCGACCAGCTCACCGCGCTTTGGAACGACGGCGTGTTTGCATTCAAGTGTTTCATGGTGCCATCCGGCGTCGATGAATTCGAGCATATGACAGAAGCGCATCTGCGCGACGCCATGCCGGTTCTCCGGCGCCTCGGCGCGACGCTCATGGTGCATGCGGAAACGCCTGGCCCGATCGAGCATGCCGCGGCATCGCTGACGGGGGCAGACCCCCGGAAATACCAGACCTATCTGGCGTCGCGTCCATCCTCCGCCGAAGTCGAGGCGGTCGGCCTGGTGTTGCAACTGGCAGGTGAGTTCGGCACGCGCGTGCACATCGTTCACGTTGCATCGGCAGACGTGGTGCCGCTTCTTGCTGCCGCGCGGCGACAGGGCGTACCCGTCACCGCGGAAACCTGTCCGCATTACCTCACAATCGAAGCGGCTGAGATTCCTGATGGAGCGACCGCGTTCAAGTGCGCGCCGCCGATCCGTGAATCGGAGCACCGCGACGCGCTTTGGGCAGCGCTGTCCGAGACCATCATCGACCAGGTCGCCTCGGATCATTCGCCCTGCCCGCCCGCAATGAAGATGATGGAGACGGGCGACTTCTTTCGCGCGTGGGGAGGCATCGCGTCCATCGAGTTGATGCTCCCCGTTGTGTGGACCGCGATGCGCGAAAGATCGATGAACCTTGTGCAGCTCGCCCGCTTGCTTTGCGAGAACCCCGCACGGCTGGCCGGACTCACCGGTTACAAAGGACAGATCGCACCCGGGAATCGCGCCGACCTCGTGATGTTCGATTCGGACAGCTCGTTCGTGGTGGACCCGGTGCAACTGCATCATCGCCACAAAGTCACCCCGTATGCCGGCCGCACCCTGCACGGAGCAGTGCAAGCCACCTATCGCGCTGGCGAGCTGATTTTCGTAGACGGTGACGCCGTCGGCCTGCCCGCGGGCGCGGTACTGACGCGTGGCGTTCCATGGTGAGGCCTTGCGCCCCATCTGGCCAACTCTAACGTCCGCGCAATGACGGGCTTCACGGATTATGTGGATCTCGCCGCCGAGCGACTCGGGGGCGCTGTCCTGCTGGCGAACGACGAATTCTTTGCACCGAAGGAATCGCTCCTGCGCGCACATCCAGCCGAGTGGCGCGAAGGCGTCTACACCGATCGCGGCAAGTGGATGGATGGTTGGGAGACGCGTCGCCGGCGATCGCCTGGCCATGACTGGTGCGTCGTTCGCCTTGGCCTTCCGGGTGTCATTCATGGCGTAGTGGTCGATACGAGCTTCTTCCGCGGCAACTATCCGGAATCGTGCAGCATCGAAGTGGCCACGGTTCCCGGTACGCCGTCGCCAGACATGCTCGCCGATCCCGCGACGGCCTGGACGGAAGTGCTCGCGCGTTCACCTCTCGCGGGCGACACAAAGAACGGCTTCGCGATCCCGGACGCACCGTCCGCCACGCACGTACGACTGTCCATCTATCCGGATGGCGGCGTCGCCCGGTTGCGGGTGTACGGCGAACCGGGGTTCAATCCCGCACGTGTCCGTCCCGGCAGCGAGATGGATCTCGCCGCGATGGAAAACGGCGGCTTCGTCGTATCGTGCAGCGACATGTTCTTCGGGCATCGGCACAACCTCATCCTGCCGGGACGCTCGTCGCATATGGGCGACGGCTGGGAAACGAAGCGGCGCCGCGGTCCCGGTCATGACTGGAGCATCGTGCGACTCGCGACGCGGGGCGTCGTCCACCGCATCGAAATCGATACCGATCATTTCAAGGGGAATGCGCCGGGCAGCGCGATGCTGGAGCTGGTCAATGCATCTGGAACCCATTCTGCGCTCGAGGAACCAACCGACGACTGGAGTGTGGTCCTGCCTCAAACACCGCTGCAACCGCATGCGCGGCATGCCTTCGACGTGACGTGCATCCCCGCGACCCATGCGCGGCTCTCGATCTTTCCAGACGGTGGCGTGGCACGCCTGCGGCTCTTTGGGACACCTGCGTGACCCTCGCCGAGCTCAATGGGGCTTCTCCGGCAGAGGCTGTGCGCGAGCTGCAGCGCTGTTGCGGCTCAGCGAGATGGGTGGCATCGATGCTGTCACGACGTCCATTCGAAAATGCGGACGCCCTTCTGCGTGCTGCGGACGAGAGCTGGTGGGCGCTCGGCACGGCGGATTGGCTGGAAGCATTCTCGCATCACCCTCGCATCGGAGATCGCGCCGCTGGCTGGGCGGCGGATGAACAATCCGGCGTCCGCGGCGCGTCTGCGGAGGCCACGAAAGAGCTGGCGCAGCTGAACCGGCAGTACGAGCGCAAATTCAATCACGTCTTCCTGATTTTCGCGAGCGGGAAGGACGCGGACATGATGCTCGATGAACTGCGACGCCGGATCACCCAGGATCCCGCAACAGAGCTCCGTACGGCGGCGGGGGAGCAGGCGAAGATCACCGCGCTGCGCCTGCAGCGACTGCTCGCGGTCCACAACAGCACTGGAGCTCCATGATCACGACACACGTACTCGACGTGTCCACCGGCAAACCTGCCGCGCAGGTCCGTGTGTCGCTGAGCCGGGTGGAGGGTTCGACGCGAAAGCCGATCGGCGCCGGGCTCACGGACGCGGATGGGCGGTTGAAAGAACTTGTCCGGAGAGGATCAGAGCCAGGCGCGGGGGTCTTCGAGCTGCAATTCGAGACCGGCCCATACTTTCGCGCGCGCGGTGTCGAGCACTTTCATCCACACATCATCGTGGTGGTCGAAATCACTGATCCGAAGCAGCACTACCACGTGCCCCTGCTCGTGAGCCCGTTTGGGTATACGACGTATCGGGGGACGTAGATCGCGGCTTGTCGGCTTGTCGGCTTGTCAGTTACTCCGCGATGCCCATGCACGCAGCACCTCGCGCTCGGCATCGGTCATTCGCGTCTTGTTCGCGGGAGGCATCGTCCGCGTCGTGACTGCGCGTTCCAGGATCCGGTCGGTGAGCGCCTGAATCTGCTGCGGCGAATCGAATGCGACGCCGGATGGCATCGCGCCGAGTGAGATGTCCGCGGGATTGGCGGAATGACAGCTTGCACAGCGGCGATCGATGATCCGCTGCGCGTCCGCGAACGTGGCGGTCGGGGGCGACGCGGCGGCGTCACCGGTGCGACGGTCCGATGGCTTCACCATCATGAGCGAACCAAGCAAGATCAGTGGTAGCGCAATCGCGACCGCCAGGGCGGGCTTCCAGTGTGCGTAGGTGAAGCGGATGTTGAGGATGTGCCGGACGCCGGCTCCGGCAATTCCGAGCATCACCAGCGCGCCGAATCCACTGCGCTGCGAATAGAGCGCCGGAAAGTGCGCGCTCAGCATCAGCACGATCGCCGGAAAGGTGAAGTAATTGTTGTGAATCGAGCGCAGCTTGGCGGGATCGGCGAGGTGTTGCATCGGTTCCCGACCAGCTGCGAGCGCGCTCACCAGCTCACGCTGCGCCGGCATGATGGTGAAGACCACATTCGCCGCCATTAACGTGCCGAGCATCGCGCCAACGTGCAGGAAGGCCGCGCGTCCGCTGAGGAAGCTCAGGAGAATCCAGCTGGCTCCGGCCAGCACGGCGAGCGTACCCGCTCGCGCGGCCCTTCCCGACCACTGCGCCACGGCGCGCCACAGCAACTCGTAGAGGAGCCAGGCGCCAATGATGGTGCTAATCGCGATCGCGCTTCCGACGTGCGATGGGATGTCCTTGATGGCCGGATCCACGATGAGGGCTCGTCCACCCACGTAGTACACGACGACCAGCAGGGCGGCACCGCTGATCCATGTGGTGTATGCCTGCCACTTGAACCAGTGCAGTGGCGTCGGCAGGGCACGCGTTCCGTCGGGCCGGCGTTCTCCCTTGTTCTTCTCGACGAGGTAGAAACCGCCGCTATGGATCAACCACAGATCGCCATAGACGTCCCCCTGCCCCGGGCGCAGGCTGCGGTCGAGCCAGTTGAACAACATCGAGTTCCCGATCCACATGATCCCCGCGATCACGTGGACCCACCGGGCGACGAGATCGAGCAATTCGAGCATCGTCAGGCGTTGTAGATCATGCCGCCGCGCTTCCGGTAGTGCTCGAGCACCTCGCGTGCTTCCTCACGCAGGACATTCCGCACGATCTCGATGCCGCGCTCCTCGAGGTACGCATACGACTGCGGAAAGACGGGACCTTCCTCAAAATCGAGTCGGGTCGCGTCGTCCCGCGTTGCGCCGCACACGACGCGCTTGACCCCACTCCACAAGGCTGCGCCGAGGCACATCGCACACGGCTCGCACGAGGTAATGAGCTCATGCGCCGGCATCGTGGGAGCCGCCAATGTGAACGATCGCAGCCGCTGCTGGGCCATCATGAATGCGACCATCTCGCCATGCAGGGTGCAGTTGTTCAGGCGCACGACACTGTTCGCGCCCACCGACACGACTTTTCCTGAGTCGCGCTCCACGATCACCGCGCCAAACGGCCCACCGGTTCCCCGCTCGACATTCTCCCGGGCGATCCGGATAGCCAGTCGCATCCGATCTTCACGCGAATGCAGCGGCGCATCCCAGTCGACCGACGACGGGATCCAGTCCGGATATTCAACGATGACGCGGTGGTCCATGTGTGAGGGGCTGGGCGCTCGCGGCAAATATCCCGTGCCGCCGGGGCGAACGATAGCCGGGAACCCGTTGGCACGGGGGCTGCTTTATACGTCCCGGCAGGGCAGTCTCTACTGGACCAACACAGGAATCCGAGACCATGACCGCATCGACCTTTGAATTTGCCACTCGCGCCGCGCAGGCGCCCCGGCGCGCCCGGAAGGACCGCCGTACGCGCAATCGTCTCCGCGAATTGTGCGACGAGGTGCTCGCGTCGTACCGGCTGGCGCAGGGACAGGACGTCGTGACGCCGGAGGATCGCGAGCTGGCGAGCCAGGTATTGCGCGGCATCGCGCCGGTCTCGAAGTAAAGCAAATGAAAAGCCTCCCAGTCTGAGCACGCTCGGCCTGGGAGGCCTGACATCGCTGGCGGGATTCAGTCGTCGGTTTGACGCCATATCGTGCATGGCCCGGCTGACTTCCCTTTCTCAGGACGCACGGTAACGACCCGAGTGCTCCGTTCAGTTTTTTGTCTCGAGTGGAGCTACTAGCTGCGACCAGCGACTCCGCAGCCGTCTCATCGGGGTCAAACGCCCGGTGAGAGATCGTGCGATGAATGCTTTCGCATTCGCATCGACGACCACGTTCCGATCAAAACCGTGAGATCGAATCGCGCGAGCATAATGGAAGCGCGCAATTTTCCGCGCAATCCAGAAAGTTTCCCGAACGCTTCGAGCTGAACGCTGGTTACTCACGCGCGCCCTGCCATTCGCGGTTTTACTCTCGTGTGGCAAAGCAAATGCTGTTGTCCACATCGCCACCAACCTCGAGGATAGCGATGGCAGCGAGAAAAAAAACCGGCGGACGCAAGTCAAAGCGGAAGAAGGCGGGCGGTCGCAAGTACAGCCGCGGCGCGAGCAAGGACGTCGAGCGCGCCATGCGGCGGCGGAAGCGCGGTACGCTGCGCAGCGGTCCGGGGGGAAAGGGCGGCAAGGTGAAGAGCCGCAAGCAGGCAATCGCTATCGGACTCTCCGAGGCGCGCGCGAAAGGCAGGAAGGTTCCACGCAAGCGCGGTGGCGCGAAGCGTGGTGGCACCAAGCGCGGAAGTTCCCGGGGCGGCCGGAAACGCAGCCGCTAGCCGCCCGAGGTCGGTCAGCGAACCGGCGCGATCGCGGCCGCGGCTGCGATCGCCTGGTTCCCCTCGAGTTGGGACGTACAATGTCCGCAGCGGATCGCGTTAAGTGGGATCGCGTTGCGGCAGTACGGACACTCCTTGGTGTTCGGCGGTGCAGGCGCGGGTTGCCGGGACATTTTCGACGCTGCGCGGACGATCACGAACACCGCCGCTGCGACGATGAGAAAGCCGAAGATGCTGTTGAAAAACAGCCCGTAATTCAGGGTGACGGCACCGGCTGCCTTTGCGTCCGCGAGCGACGCGTATGGTCCCGCGGCCTTTGTTCCATCCTGCAGCAGGAGATACAGATTCGAGAAATCCACCTTGCCGAGCGCGAGTCCAATCGGCGGCATGATCACATCATCCACGAGCGACTTCACCACCCCGCCGAACGCGGCGCCGATGACGACTGCGACGGCAAGGTCGAGCACATTGCCGCGCATGATGAAGGCTTTGAAATCCTTGAGCATCGGCGTGTTGGTGAAAGGATCAGGCCCGCGCGACCGGGCGAGGTAAGGTGGCGGCGACAAGAACATAGCTCAGGAATGCCACTGCGAGCGAGATCAGGAATGGTGCGGTCGCGTCCAGCAACAGAGCGGCGAGATACGCAACCAGTCCAGCCACGAGCGTGGTTATCGCGGCGCGTGCGTCCCCCCATGCCGTGAACAGCCCGAAGCTCACCGTGACGAGCGCCCCGGCCGACCCGAACGCAGACGCCTGCTCCACCAGTGCGAACACCCCTTCAGCGTGCAGCGCGAGCACATACGCAACGACACCGAAGGCAAGCACGCCGAGGCGCGCCACGCGAACCTTGCGTCCTTCGTCGGTGATGCCGAGCAGTGGGATCACCAGATTGTGCGACAGCAGCGCCGACGCCACGAGGAGGGTGCTGTCCACCGTCGACAGGATCGCAGAGATCAATGCACCCGCGAAGATGGCGTAGAGCGCAGTCGGCAGTAGCGTGCGCGCGAGTTGCGGCAACAGCTGCTCCTCATCCGCAATGCCTGGCATGACCTGGGGACCGATGAGCCCCACCATCAGCGGGATGATACCAACGCCAACGTACAGTGCAGCGGCCATATACGAGGATCGTTGGGCAACCTGTGGCGAGCGTGCGGCCAGTACGCGTCCGATCAGCTCCGTGGCGATCACCGACCCGGCAACCGGCACGGCCCAGCGCTCCAGGAGCGTGAGGAACGACTCCCCCGCCGGCAAGACGTGGATGCGGTCTGGCCGCGCGAGCGTCTGCGTGAGCTGCTCCCATCCACCCATGTGCGGCAGCACGGCGACGAACACGATCACGAGCCCCAGCACGAGTACGACACCCTGAACGACATCCGTAATGGCGTCGACCAACATGCCGCCGAATGCCGTGTAGAGAATGGTGAATCCGGCGGCGATGGCGATCGCCGTCTCGCCGGAGATCCCCGCGCCCGACGTCTCGATGACATATCCAAACGCGCGGATCTGCGCCCCCGCCCACAGCACCGAGCTCGGGATCAGGATGATCGCCGCCAGACGTTCGGCGCCCGCAGAGAACCGCTGCCGATACAGGTCAGCGAGCGTCGTCAGCTTGCGTCGCCAGAGCGGCGCCGCGAAAATCGCCCCCATCAGGACGATGCACAGCCCGTAGCCAAAGGGCTCCGCCGACCCGAACGACACGCCATCGCGATAGGCTCGGCCCGCCGATCCCACGATTGTCTCCGCACCGAACCAGGTGGCGAAGATGGAGAATGTCGTGAGCGTGTAGCCGAGGTTGCGGCCGGCCAGGATGTAGTCGCTTTCGGTCCGGACGCGGCGCGACACCCACACGCCGAGCGCGAATTGCGCGGCCATGTAGAGCGCGATGGCGAAGAGAGGGCTCACGGACGCCAAACTTTGGGGTTCCGGTTGCGGGGCACAACGTCTTTTTTTGTATGCATGCCCCACGAAACAGGCCTCATCACGATCCTTGCGGCCGGCTTTGGCCTCGCTTTCATCCTCGGGCTCGTCGCGACGCGGCTGCGCCTCCCGCCCCTGGTCGGCTATCTCGTCGCTGGCGTCATCATCGGGCCGTCCACGCCTGGCTTTGTCGCAGACGCGAGCCTCGCGTCGCAGCTCGCGGAAATTGGTGTGATCCTATTGATGTTCGGCGTCGGGCTGCACTTCTCCGTCGCGGACCTGTTCGCGGTACGCAAGATCGCCGTGCCTGGCGCGGTCGCGCAGATCACCGCGGCGACGGCGCTCGGCGCGCTCGTCGCGCATTTTTGGGGATGGTCGTGGGGCGCCGGAATCGTGTTCGGGTTGTCACTGTCTGTGGCGAGCACCGTGGTGCTGCTTCGCGCGCTCGAGGAACGGGGCATCCTGGATACCGCGGGGGGAAAAATCGCGGTGGGGTGGCTCATCGTCGAAGATCTCGCGACGGTGCTCGCTCTCGTGCTCCTGCCGGCGCTGGCCAGCACCCTCGGCGCGAGCGCCACGACAACGGATGTGCCGACACGCAGCATCGGAATGGAGCTGACACTCACCTTCGTGAAGGTCGGTGCTTTTCTCGCCCTGATGTACTTCGTTGGCCGTCGGACGGTGCCATGGCTGCTGGCGCGCGTGGCGCGTACCGGCTCGCGCGAACTCTTCACCCTGGCAGTGCTCGCGGTCGCACTGGGAATCGCCGTGGGGGCGGCGTCACTCTTCGGGGTTTCGTTTGCGCTCGGTGCCTTCTTCGCCGGCGTCGTGATCGCAGAGTCAGACCTGAGCTATCAGGCGGCGTCGGACGCGCTTCCCCTGCAGGACGCGTTCGCGGTGCTCTTCTTCGTGTCCGTGGGCATGCTGTTCGACCCGATGGTTATCGTCGAACAGCCGCTGCACGTGTTGTCGGTTGTGCTCATCATCATGATCGGGAAGTCGCTTGCGGCATTCGGGATCATGATCGCCTTCCGGAAGCCGGTGCGTACAGCGCTGTTGATCTCTGCCAGCCTTGCGCAGATCGGTGAGTTTTCGTTCATCCTGGCAGGGCTCGGCATCACGCTGGGGTTGTTACCCGCGGAAGCGAACAGCCTGATCCTCGCGGGCGCCCTGCTGACCATCACCCTCAATCCCGTCACGTTCGCGACGATTCCGGCGCTGGAGCGATGGCTGCAGCGGCAGCCGCGGTTCTATGCTTTTCTCGAGAAGGGCGAAGCGGATATCGACGTCTCACCTGCGGACGCACAGACCTCCACGATGCGTGACCACGTGGTGCTCATCGGGTTCGGACGCGTGGGACGGCGCATCGGCTACGCGCTCGAGCGCTCAGGCATCCAGTACGTGGCGGTGGAGCGCGACCAGAATACCGTGGAAGCGCTACGCAAGCGTGGCATCCCGGCGGTATTCGGTGACGCGGCGCGTCCGGGGATCCTGAACCACGTTCATCTGGAGACCGCAAAGCTGCTTGTCATCGCCTCCCCTGATCCGTACCACGCGCGTGCCATCGTAGAGCTCGCACTGAAAGTGAATCCGTCCATCGAGATCGCGGCGCGCACGCACAGCGAGGCCGGACAGAAGTTTCTCGAGGAACGTGGCGTCCACCGGGCATTCATGGGTGAACGCGAACTGGCGCTGAGCATGGCGCATCACTCCATGATGCGTATGGGGCAGACCGACGACCAGGCCGACGCCACGGTGGACGCGATGCGTCGCGCCACCTCCCTCGGCATGAAGGCGATCGACAAGGACGGGACGATGGTCGACAGGCCCTCGGCCGACGAGCCTGTATTGCCGCAGCCGACCTGAGGGAGGGCTTTACGACTTCGCGACCGGCCCACACCGCGACAGGCCCCACAGGTCCGCGACCGGCTCCACAGTTCAAAGAAGACAAATTGAATACGCGAATGCGTGAATGCAGGAATGAGGAGGGTGAATGTTGTATTCGGGCATCCACTCATTCCCGCATTCCTTTCTTCTTTTTGAACTGTGGAGTTTGAGGATCACGCCTTTGCGCGCCGGCCTCCTGTGCCATACACGCGGCCTGAGGTTGATGGGGCGTGCAGCGAGCCGCGCGGATTGCGCGGCGGCTCGTCGTACTGCTGACGGTCCATCTGCTTGGCCGCCATTCGTTCGCCGATCGCAGGGGCGAACTTGGCCATGGCGACATTCATCTTCGCCATCGCGCTCACCTTGATCGCGCGCTTCTGTGACGTGGCGGCCTCGAGGATCTTTTCGGCGACATGGAACGGATCATCGAGCGGGGTGGGGAGCGCAGGCTCCCGGTCCATGTAGTTTCGCGCGTGCTGCGGGAACGGCGTGTCGGTCGCACCGGGCTGGATGAGCGTGACGGACACCGGGATTTCGTCGTGCTTCAGCTCGACCCGGAGCGCGTCTGTGAACCCTTTTACCGCGTGCTTCGACGCGGAATACATCCCCTGAAGCGGAACGATCGCCTCGGATACCTCACTGCCCACATTGATGAGTGCTCCCCGGCTTTCGCGGAGATGCGGCAGCGCGACCAGCGAGCCGTTCACAACTCCCCAGAAGTTTGTGTCGAACAGCCGGCGATTGTCCTCCTCGCTTGTCTCGGTGATGCGGCCGTAGATCGAGACGCCTGCATCGTTCACCCAGGTATCGATACGGCCGAACCTGCTGATCGCCGCGTTCGCGATGCGTTGGACCACGATACGGTCCGCGACATCGCCGGCCACGTGCTCGGCGTCGCCGCCGGCGGAACGGATGTCCGCAACGACTTCCTGGAGGGTGTCTTCGCTGCGCGCATTGAGGATGAGCTTCGCGCCACCCTCAGCGGCCACGAGCGCTGTAGCCAAACCAATTCCGCTCGATGCGCCTGTGATGACCATGACCTGCTGGTCGAGCGGCTTCAACGATTTCGACCTGTCCGTCTACCGTGGTCGTGACGGACGCGCATCGCGCAACAAGTGTTCCTTATCGAAACTTCACCTTCGCGATGAAGATGGCAGCGGTGAGCAGCACCGTGCCGCTGTTCGTGAGCACCACAGGCATCTGGCTGCTCATCACACCGTACACGATCCAGAGGACGCCGGCGATCACGAGCATCGCGACCATTCCCCAGGAGAGGTCGTCGACCTTGCGCGTTTTCCATGCGCGCAACGCCTGGGGGAAATACGAAATTACTGTAAGCGCACCCGCTGCATATCCGACGTAAGCTGCCGTTTCCATGTCGTCAGCCTACGCATGAGCTGCGCCCGTGATCGCTACGCGCGCACCAGCCTCTTGTACGCGATGCGGTGCGGCTGGTCGGCGTCGATTCCCTTCCGGCGCTTCAGGTCCTCGTGGTACGAGTTGAAATTGCCCTCGTGCCAGACCACTTCGGAGTTGCCCTCGAAGGCCAGCACGTGGGTCGCGACACGATCGAGGAACCAGCGGTCGTGGCTGATGACGACGACACAACCGGCGAAATCCACGATCGCTTCCTCCAACGCGCGCAACGTGTCGACGTCGAGATCGTTGGTCGGCTCGTCGAGCAGGAGCACGTTGCCCCCGGACATGACGGTCTTGGCCAGATGCAGGCGATTGCGCTCGCCGCCGGACAGGTTGGCGACGAGCTTCTGCTGGTCAGCGCCGCGGAAGTTGAAGCTCGACAGATACGCGCGTGAGTTGAGCTCCTTCTTGCCGACCATGATCTGTTCGCGACCGCCGGACACCTCCTCCCAGACCGTCCGCTTGCCTTCGAGCGTGCGCGATTGATCCTGATACGAGAGCTGCACGGTGTCGCCGAGCTTCAGCGTGCCGGCGTCTGGCTTCTCCTGACCGGTGATCATGCGAAAGAGCGTGGTCTTGCCCGCGCCGTTCGGTCCGATGATCCCGACGATACCACCGCGCGGCAGTGAGAAGTCGAGTCCATCGATCAACACCTTGTCGCCGTACGCCTTCTTCAGCCCCTTCGCGATGACAACATCATTGCCAAGTCTCGGCGCCGGCGGAATGACGATCTCGTGCTGCGCGATCTTCTCATTCTGCGCTTCACTGGCGAGCTCCTCGTACTTCTGAATACGCGCCTTGTTCTTGGCCTGGCGCGCCTTGGGCGCCATGCGCACCCAGTCGAGCTCCTTCTGCAGTTCTTTCTGGCGCGCGGACTCGGTCTTCTCCTCGACGGCGAGGCGGGCCTTTTTCTGCTCCAGCCATTTGGTGTAGTTGCCTTCGTACGGAATGCCGCGGCCGCGATCGAGCTCCAGGATCCACCCGGCGACGTTGTCGAGGAAGTAGCGATCGTGCGTCACCGCCACGACGCAACCCTTGAACTCGGCGAGATACTGCTCGAGCCAGTTGACCGATTCGGCGTCGAGGTGGTTGGTCGGCTCGTCGAGCAGCAGCATGTCGGGCTCCTCGAGCAGAACGCGGCACAGTGCGACACGTCGCTTCTCACCGCCTGAGAGCCTGGTGACATTCGCATCCCCGGGCGGGAGGCGGAGCGCATCCATCGCGATCTCAACCTTGGTTTCGAGGTTCCAGAGATCGTGCGCGTCGATCTGCTCCTGCACCTTCGCCTGCTCGTCGAGCAGCTTCTCCATGGCCTTATCGTCCATCGGCTCGGCGAACTTGTTCGAGATCTCGTTAAAGCGGTCGAGCAGCTTCTTCTGTCGAGCCACGGCCAGATCCACGTTGCCGCGAACGTCGAGCGTCTCGTCCAGCTGCGGTTCCTGCGCCAGATAACCGATGCGCGTTCCCTTGGCTGCCCAGGCCTCGCCCTGAAAATCCTGGTCGACGCCCGCCATGATGCGCAGCAGACTCGACTTGCCGGCTCCATTGGCGCCGAGGACGCCGATCTTGGCGTCAGGGTAGAAGGAGAGCCAGATGTCGTCGAGAATGATCCGGGAAGGTGGAACCACCTTCTTCAGACCCTTCATTACGTAGATCAGTGGAGCAGCCATGCGATCTGTGCGGCGTAGAGGTTGGAATGCAGCACAGAAAGTTAAACGGAGAAACGGTTTAAGGTTTCAGGGTTTCAAGGTTTCAAGGTTTCAGGGTTTGTCGGCTTGTCGGCTTGTCGGCTTGTCGGCTTGTCGGCTTGTCGGCTTGTCGGCTGCTAGTGCT
>Ga0196976_1000661_pt1 | contig 20332 bp, 14 predicted proteins | sample S3v_513CmetaG_FD_148644 | JGI IMG/M metagenome (GOLD analysis project Ga0196976, IMG submission 148644) | Soil microbial communities from Anza Borrego desert, Southern California, United States - S3+v_5-13C | ecosystem: Environmental > Terrestrial > Soil > Desert | place: USA: California...
AAGGAGGAGGTGCTCATCCGCGCATCGTGTGGATCAGCGCCTCCATGCGGTCGAGATAGTGGCCCAGCGCCTTGCGGCCGGCGCTGGTGAGCTTGTAAGCGGTTTTCGGGAGTCGTCCCTCGAACGATTTGGTGCATTGGATGTAGCCGGCTTCCTCGAGCTTGCGCGCGTGCACGCTCAGGTTTCCGTCGGTGGTGGCGAGCATGGAGCGGAGATCGGTGAACGTCAGCGATTCGTTCACCGCGAGCGCGGAGACGATGCCGAGACGGAGCCGTTCGTGGATCAGCCGGTCGAGCTGATGCGTCGCGCCGCCGATCGCTTCGAGCCGCGGGGCTGTGTCGGCTGCCTGAGCCTTCCTGAGCGGCTTAGCCACCGTACCTCCGGATGATCACCACTCCGCCGGCGATCTGGACGAGCCCGAAGCCGACGCCGAGCAGCAGGTTCGCCGCGGCGAACGGCACCAGCAGCGCCGCGACGCCGGTCACGAGCAGCGCCAGCCCCATGAAGGGAATGACGCGCACCGAGAGGGCGCCTCCGGCCGAGACGGCGACGCCGTAGAGCAGGAGCCAGAGGGGCGGGAGCAGGTCGAGCTCGGCGCGGCTGGCCAGGACGACCGTCAGCGCGGCGGCCGCCGCGATGGCGGGCACGAAGGCCAGCGCGAATCGCCGCGCGGGCGCGGAGACGAGCGAGACCCCGGCGCGCCGGCTCTTCCAGGCCATGAAGAAGATGCCGAGGCTGGTGGCCACGACCGCCGCGCTCAGCCAGATGGCCAGCCAGCGCGTGGGGACGCTGGTCTGTGTGGCCGCCGCGACGGCAGCCAGGAGCCCCGTGACTCCCATGGCCACACCGCCCCGTCCAGAGACGGCGGTGAACTGACCGGCGTTCTCCACGGTGGAGCGGATGTAACGGATGTCATCGAGCGCCTGCTCGTGAATGGAGTGCGGGACAGGGGAGGGTCGACTCATGGTTAGTAAGGTACCACGGAGTACTTTGTGCAACAAAGCTGCCGAAGTGAAACTGCGCTCACGAGACGCGCGCTTCGGGCGACAGGCGTGCGGAACGGCTAGGCAGAAGCATAGGCGGACCGCCGGCGTCCCGCCGGCTGTCTGTGGCGGCGTCCCGCCGCCACTGTGCGGGCGAGACGCCCGCACAGACAGCCGGCGAGGACGCCGGCGGTCCGCTGTGCTTCCGTTGGCGAAGCCAGCGCTGCCGCCCGTGCCGGCTACTCCGCGCAGCGGGCGCGTTCCATCTCGGCGCGTTGCTGGGCCTCGCGCGCTTTCCGGCCGTCGATCTCGGCGCGGAGGCGGTTGCTGTCGGCGCGACGCAGGGCGCTCTCGGCGATGGCCACCTCCTGCTCCGCCTTGATCTTCTGGGCGAAGGCGTACGACCCGAGCGCGAACGTCAGCACCGAGGCGATGGCCAGCATCAGGACGAGCATGCGGGCGTGTTTCAGTTCGCGGCGGCGGCGCTCCTCGGCCTCGCGGATCTCCCGGTCGCGCTCGGCCCTGCTGGCGTCGAGGAAGGCCATGGCCTGTCCGAACGACGGGTCGTAGCGCGCGGCCCAGTGTTCCGTGGGCCATTCCCGGTCGCGCCACTCGAGGGCGAGCTGCAGCTCCGGATCGCGCCAGAGCGCGGCCGCGCCCTCCGCATGGCGCCGCGCCGCCTGGGCGAGATGGAGATAGAGCTGCGCGGACCGCGACTCCTCGTCCGCCCAGACCGAGAGCCGCTCCCAGATGCGCATCAGGCTCTCGTGCGAGAGATCGATGATCGATTCCGGCTGCAGCGAAACGTCCGCCGGCGGCATGAGGAACGAGCGTCCCGGCTTGCGGAAGGCCTCCACCACGCGGGTCACTTCGTCCATGCCCCAGCCGGTGCGGGCGCAGAGCTCGCGGAGCGTCGCCGGCCGGCGGACGCCGCGTGCGTCGGCGCCCTTGTCGGTCAGGGCCTTGAACATCTTCGCCGCGATCTGCTGCTGCCGGGCGTCCAGCTCGCCGAATGCTTCTTCGGCGTGCCGCGAGAGGGCGGCTTTCATCGTGCCGATGGCCTCGTAGTGCTGGAGATCGAGCGGCCGGTGCGGCTGCAGGTCCTGCTCCCACCGCTCCCAGGTGCGCATCAGCGCGTGCTGCAGGATGGGAAGCTGGTCGGGGTCGTCGCCGACGTCGTTCAGGAGGCGCGACACGAGCCGCGGCGCGATCGTGGCGCGGCCCACCGTCACCGGGCCGGTGATGGCCAGCTTCAGCTCCTCGCGGCTCATGCGCGGCACGAGGTAGATGCCGTCGTTGATGGCCTCCGGCAATCTGCCGAACTCCATGCAGTCCCCGATGAAGTCGGAGCGCATGGTGATGGCGATGTAGCACGGCACTTCGCTGTCGTGCGCCTCGAGCAGGAGCTTGACGAAGGCCACGGCCTCGTCGTGCCCGGCGTTGCGGCGGCTGCGCTTGTAGCGGAAGAGCTCCTCGAACTGGTCGACCAGCACCAGGACGTTGGAGCCGGGACCGATGCGCGCGTGCTGGATGCACTCGACCAGGCCGCGCTGGCTGGCGCGCAGCGTGGTCTCGAAAAAGGCGCGGGTCAGGCCGGAGTCGGCGGTCTCGGCCGGAAATCCCTCCGGCCCGAGGACTCCCGGCTCGCTCAGCGCCTGGGCGAGATTCCCCAGCGGATTCTCGCCGGGCCGCATGATGGCCACCCTCCAGCGCGAGCCGGCCATCGTCATGCCGCCGCCGTAGAGCGAGGGGATCAGGCCGGAACGGACGAGCGACGACTTCCCGCTGCCGGACTGCCCGAGGATGGAGAGGAAGCGCGTCGTGCGCAGCTTCCGCATCAACTCGTCGGTCTGCTTCTCCCGTCCGAAGAAGATGTAGTCCTCTTCCGGCTCGAACGGACGCAGGCCGGGGAAGGGATTGAAGGCACGGGCGGCGGCGATGCGGATGTGCGGCGAGCTCATGGCGTACTTTTTCTGGCCGTCTCGATGGCGTCGAGGAACGGCTGCAGGACCGAAGGGTCGAATCCGGTCTCGGGCTCGTGGAGGAGCAGCGCTTCCAGGGTGCGGAAGCGTTGCTTCTGGGGCGTGGAGGGAGGGCCGATGTAGATGGCGCTGGCCAGCCACGGTTTCTCGCGGCCGAGGGCCGCGCTTTTCTGGAGCTCGCGCTGCTTGCGCCGGAGCCAGAGCTCTCCCCCCGCGCCGTAATAGATGAGGATCGCGTCGGACGACTGCAGGCTCTCCTCGTGCTCGAGCCGCGCCTGCGTCTCGTCCTCGTCGAAGATGGGGCGGATCACTTCGAAGCGGCGGTCGAAGAGGAAGTCCTCCAGCGGCTGGATGGCCTCGGTGTCGTCGCGGTCGCAGAGCAGATAGACGCGCGTCACTTCCTGCGTCTGCGCTTCCGCCGCCCGCGGCTGCTGCTTCGCCGGAGGCGGCGGCGTGAGCTTGATGTGGATCAGGGTCTTGAGGTCTTCGAACGGGACTTCCAGCAGCTCGGCGGTGGCGTGGACCCGCGGGTCGGTATGGAGATCCTGGAGGAACTGGCGCTGCCGCGCGTCCTCGACCTCCAGTCCGGGCGGCAGCCAGATCAGCCGGGAGAGGCCGGTCTCCAGGCCGATCTCCGCCGCCAGGAGCTGTTGCCGCTCGGCCATCGAATGCACGGCGCCTTCCGGGACGACGCCGTAGTTCCTGCCGACGAGATGAATGGACAGCCTGCTGCGCTGCAACTGTTCGCGCACGACGGCATCCAGCTCTTCGGCCACGAGCGGCAGCGGACGATCGGGGAGGACCTGGCAGCCGTTCCGGAGCAGGTCGCGCTTGATGGCCTCCCGCTCGTCGCGCAGCTCGAGGCTCGTTTCGGCGAGAAACACGGTGATGCCGGTCGGCGCGCGCGCGGGCTCCGTGGCGCCGTTGCGATGGAGAGCCTCGAGCAGCCGGGCGATGTCGTAGGCCAGGTCGTCGAGCCTGGTCAGGAAGGCCCGGTCGGCGTCCGGCCCGTACTCCGCCGCCAGTTCCCGCGGGCGACCGGACTCGGGGTCGTAGATGAAGAACTCGTAGCCGAGCATGGGCTGGACTTCTTCCGGCAGCTTCTCGGCCTGGACCGGTGTCTTGACGACCTTGAAGATGCGCGCTTTGTCGGCGATTCTCACGCCGCCCGACTGTTCCGCCGCGCGGACGAATTCTTTCAGCTCGCGGTTGCACCACTCGGATTGCACGTAGCGCGGGGAGACGACGGAGACGAGCGCGGCGACGCGGGGGAGGCGCTCCAGGATGGTGTCGGCGAAGAAGTCGTTTCCGTGCAGCTTGGGATCGCGCCAGATGCGGGGAGTCTGGCCGAGGAGCTGGCCCACACGAATCTCCAGCAACCGGTGCAGGCGCGACACCCATCCACTCTCGCCTGCTACGAGCGCCTGGTCATCGATATGTGCGTAGCTGATGAGGAAATCGTGCTCGAATTCCACCCAGCCATATTGTAGTCGCGGAAGTCGTGCGTCGCGCGGGCGCAGAGGACGACCGGGGGGCCTCCGGCGGGCCGGCCCGGCCGGCAGCGCTTGTTATGGCGCGGGACGCGGGTCGCGCGAGAAACGTGTTCAGTGCGCGAAGGCAACATCAGCGCTGCCGGCCGGGCCGGCCCGCCGGAGGCCTCCCGTCGTTCCCTCGTGCCTACGCCGAACGCGCGTCTTCCGCGATCACATCGGCGGCTTTCTCGCTGATCATGTAGATCGGCGTCACGATGAAAAAGCCGGGGATGCGGGGGAACACCGAGGCGTCGACGATGCGCAGCCCCTTCGTGCCGATCACGCGGAAGCGGCTGTCCACCACCGCCAGCGGATCGTCGGGCGGGCCCATTCTGCAACTGCACGAGGCGTGATGGCCCCAGGCCTGGTTGCGGACCCATTCGGGAATGCGCTCCTCCGGATACTCCTCGCGGTTCGGGATCACCTCGCGGGCGATGTGCGGATTGAGGTCGTTCATCCGGCGCACCAGCTTCACCGCCTTCACCACCGCGGCGAGGTCTTCCCCTTTCGTGTCCGTCCCTTCCTCGAAATAGTGGAAGCGCACGTCCGGCGTCTCGAACGGATTGCTGCTGCGCAGCCGCACCGTGCCGCCGGTGTTGTTCGTGTGCGCCTTGAGGATCGCCCAGGTGAGGTGGTCCTTCCGCCTCTCGACTTCCTCCGAGTACTTCGGGAAGTAGCCGTGGAAATCGCCGGGAAGGCTGAAGATGAAGAGGTCGGGGTCCTTCTTCGACGAATCCGACTTCAGGATCAGCGCGGCCATGGCCCCGTTCGAGGTGTACAGCCCGCCGCCTTTGCGCCACTCCTCGAAGACAGGATCGGGAGGGATACCCTCGACCGGCGCCTTGAACGTGGCGTCTTTCAGCAGCGAGAACGGCCTATCCATCTGCGAGACGATGCCCACCTCGTAGCGGTCCTGCAGGTTGCGGCCGACGCCCTGCCGGTCGACGCGGCAGGGGATGCCGATCTTCGGATCCTCGAGATGCTCCTTCGGACCGATGCCGGAGAGCATCAGGAGCTGGGGGGTGTTGAACGCGCCGCCGGCGAGGATGACCTCGCGCGTGCAGCGGTACTCTCCCTCTTCTCCGGGCGGTGCGGAGGTGGCCCTTGGATCGGCGCGATAGAGACTTTGCCCTTCGCGGTACTTCACGCCCACGGCGCGGTTGTCGGCGTCGAGGACCACCCGCGTGACGAAGGTGTTCATGCGCACCGTCAGCCGGTCGGGATGCTGCTGCTGCACGCGGCGGATGAACTCGCGCGCGCCGTTGCGTTTCCCGCCCACCGTGGCCAGCGGGACGGTGGTGGTCATCCCCTCGAAGGCGGCGCGGTTGCGCTTGTCGTTCGGGTCGTCGCCACCGGTGATGAAGAACCGGAAGATGCGCCGGATCAGGCCGCGGTACCAGAAGCGACGCGCCGCCCAGCGCAGCGTCGACACGATGGTGGCGATGACCTCCCGGTCGCCCATGGCGATCAGCGGGTCGACGCGGCTCGTGGACAGCCAGCCGTCGAAGCCGTGGCCGCTGCGGTTCGCCTCGCCCGGCTGCGGCCGGTCGCGGTAGAGGCAGCGCTCCACGCGCTCGAAGTACTGCCACATGTTCTTCGCGCGCCACGAATCGTCTTTGGTCAGCTCGGCGATGGCCTCCCAGTCGCTGTCGTGCGGCACGATGGTGATCATCGCGTTGTGCGCGGTGCAGCCGCCGAGGGTCCCGGCGCGGGGGTAGAGGACGCCGCCCTGCTTTTCGCGGTACTTCGGGTCGCGCGCCTCGTCGGTGTCGTAGTGATGGACGAAGAAGTTCCACGACATCTCTTCGTCCTCGCTGCAGAGGGCGTGGAAGCAGGGGACCTGATAGTGCCAGTTCTCGGGATCGGAGCCCGCCTCGAGCAGGAGCACACGGAAGCCCCTGGCGGCGAGATTCGCCGCCAGGGGGCCGCCCCCGGCTCCCGAGCCGACGACAATGTAATCGTGCAGTGCTTCAGAAATGGCAGTGTCCTCAGAACGTCTTCAGCAACTCGATCAGCGCCCGCTTGTCCGAGAGCGGCAGGTTCCGGCCGAACTCGTGCCCCTTGTCGACGTAGAAATCGGGGCACTTGTTCACGGCCAGGAACCGCGGCACGAGCTCCCGCGACATCAGCTCCTTCACCTGCGCGTCATTGAGATTATCCTTCTTGATCCTGGCCAGAGTATCGAGGATCGCGGCGAACAGCTCGGCGCGCCGCACTCCGACCGCCAGCCCCGGATCGAGGTTCGTGTTGGCGATGAGATTGATCGGCGTCCCCTCGGGAATGGGGCCGACCTTGAGGCTCTGCGTCTTCGGGTCGATGAGATGCGGGTGGCGCTTGACCGCGTCCTGCAGGATGTCGGGGAGATAGGGGAGCGGAATGTTGATGAACGACTTCTGGGTCGTTTTGTAGATCAACTTGCCGCGGTCCTGGATCCAGAGCATCTTCTCGATGCCGTCCTGGAAAGCGCGCATGCGCGCGTCGACGCTCACGTCGGCCTGCCCGGCTTTTCGCCAGGCGGCCGTCGGATCGTAGCCGACCGTGTTGTTGTGAAGGTACGGCGCGCTGGACCAGAGGCTGATCAGCGACGGCGGGCGATAGTAGCCCGGTCCGTTCGGCTCGCCCGGCAGCGGGATGCTGACCGTGCTCTTCCCGTTCGGCGCGTACGGGTTGTCGACCTCGAACTTCCCGATGGGCGGCAGGTTCTTGTACGTCTCGGAGGAGAAGTTGTCCCAGATGTGATTGCGCGTGGCGTTGGTGGCGGCGGCGCGCGCCGAGTTCGTGCCGATCTGCGTGACCGGATGCCGGCGCTCGTCGCTGAGGAAGTTGTCGGTGAAGAACTCCGGCTTCATGACCTCGGTGCGGAACCAGGTCTTGGCCGGCTCGGAGATGGCTCCCTGGGCGGTGAACGGATCGAACCCGGGCTGGCGGCTGGAGTGGCATGCGGCGCAGTTCTCCGCGAACACCACTTTCCCGCGGTTGAGCACCGCCTGGTCCGTGGTGAGGTGCCGTGCGCCGCCCGGCGCGTCCTTCAGCAGCAGCGGCTTGGCGTAGTTGACGAAGTAGGTCGCCAGCGCCTGCGAGCGGTCCTCGCTCCAGTTCCAGGAGGCGGAGTTCATCTGCAGCGCCTTCACCGGGACCGGCGACTGCGACGCGAATTTCGGGTTGGCCGGCAGCGGCCCGCCGACGAGCGGGCGGAAGTGCTTCCGCCACTCCGGCCAGGCGTGGCCGATGTTCACGTAGACGCGGCTCAGCGCTCCCTCGAAGCCGACCGAGTCATCGCCCTGCTTGAGCACGCGCGGGATCTTCTGGCCGTTGTCGAGCGTCAGCCACTTCAGGTCGAGCGAGCCGCCGGCCATCTGCTCGACCATCGGGTCGTACTTGCCCGGGGCCTTCGTCACGCCGTTGGCGGCGCGGCTGAGGCGCTGCGCGACATTGAAGACGCCGTTCATCGTGCCGGGGTTGTTGATGTAGTCGGTGGCGATGAACGACGTGTCGAGCGCGCCCGGGACGCTGGTGTGGATGAGCTGCCAGACGAAGCTCTCCTTGTCCGCCTCCGAGATGTTCACCGCCTGGCCGTTCATGCCGCCGGTGATGATGCGCGGCACGAAGAACTCCGTCACGTCGAAGTACTGTGCGCCGATGTAGTCGTTGAGGTTCTCCCACTTCGGCTTGTTCACGTCGGCCGGCGGGCGCACCGGATCGAAGCTGACGTGGCAGAGCGCGCATGACATGCCGACGATGTAGGGGCGCACCAGCTTCGGGTTGTTGAAGTACGACGGATCTTCGTAATAGCGCTTCGCGTAGCCGCCGGTCTTCGCGATCTCGTCCATCCAGGCCTGCTTCGCGGCGCCGGTGAACTGGGGGTTGTCGGAGATGCGCAGTCCGATGACGCCGGTGGAGCGGCCGTAGGTGGCGTAGTCGACCTTCTGGTCGAACTGTCCTTCGGGATCGGCCGGGTCGGGGACGTCGATGAAGAGGCCGTACTGGTCGGGCTTCGTGGCCTGCACGAAGCCGGGCTGGTTGATGATGCCGATGTCGCGGAAGCGGGTGTCGTGGCGGCGGGAGTCGACGGTCTTGATGAGGTCCGCCGTGCCGAAGCCGTGCTGGGCGAGCCAGTCCCACATCAGGCCGCTGTCGCCGACCCAGAGGTTCCAGACGATGCGCCCGGGCAACGCGGGATCGTTCGGCGCGAGGGTGACGCCGTTCATCCCCGGAAAGACGTCGACGTTCGTCTCTTTCCAGTTCGCGGGGATGGCCTTGTACCGCGGCGCCGCGGTACCGCCCGGTGTCTGCTCGGCCGTCTCCTTTTCTTTGCAGGTCGTGACGACGAGGAGGGCGAACAAAGCGACGACGAGAAATCCGGGACGGACTCGGGCCATGGATTCTCCTTCTACCGATGTGGGCGGATTGTCTATATGGGAGTGTACCAAGCGGCGGGTTTCCCTACCCGGGAAGCTGTTGTTGGTTGCTGGTTGCTGGTTGCTGGTTCGTGGTGGTGTCGCGCATGGTTGGTGGCGTGGCGTGGCTTCAGGCCATCGGTAGAGATCCCGCGAATGAGCCATCGCCGCTCGCGGCTTTTCGTTTTCTAAATGACCGTGGATCACCTTCTAAATGACCGTGGATCACCTTCCAAATGACCGCGGAGCACCTTCATCGCGCCCGCGGGAGCGTCGATCCCATCGTGGATCATTTTTGAGTGTCGACCGAGGGGCAGTTGCATGGCCTCTGCAATCATTTGCAAGATGAGCGCGGATCACGCGGAAAGTCATCGCGGAGCACTTTCAAGTGACCTGCGGTCATTTTTCAGATGATCCGCGGTCATTTTTCAGATGATCTGCGGTCATTTTTGGATCTGCACCGGTGCATTTACGCGAGTGCTGTCCGGAGATGCGTGGACGCCGATGGCTGATGGAAGCTCACCCCGTCGCAGGAGCCCCCGGGGGGGCTCATAGGTACACAGGCTCAAGAGGGTGTCCTATGAGCCTGTGAGCCTATGGACCTGTGAGCCTCTCCTCACATCCCCTCCTCCGCCAACGCGTGCATGGCCATGAAGTGCTCGCCGCCGGCCGGCGCGACGAGGAGCGCACGGAGCGGGTCGGCGACGGCCGATTGCACGAACGCGTTCGTGCGGCTCTGGCGGTCGGCGCTGTTGAAGTTCTTGACGATGCGGTACTTCACGTCCGGCACTGTCAGGTCGACGACCAGCGTCGCGCCGCCGCGGAACTTCGGCACGGCCGACCCCGCGGTTCCGGTGCCGATGGTCTTCGACTGCGTCAGCACGACCACCACCTGCGGAATCACTTTGCCGTTCGGGCCGACGTGCATGGCCGTGCGGAGCGAGTGCACCTCGAACCGGTCTTCCTTCGGATCGAACTCCGCGCCGATGTCCAGCCCCAGCTCGCCGGCGAACGCGGGGTTGGCCGTGAATGCCTCCTTCAGCATCTCGTGCAGGTTGCGGCGGTGCTCGCGCGTGCGGTGGAACAGCACCTCGCGGTCGTTCAGGTAGAGCGCCTCCTGCGAGTACGTCTTCAGGCTCTCGACGATTTTCCCGTACTGCGTTTTCTGCTCGTCGCTCAGCATGGCCGTGTTCAGTCCCCCCTTCCAGCGGAGCGTGTCGACGGAGAGCGTGCGCGGCGTCTCGTCGATGCTCTGCGGGTAGATCCCGCGGCGGCGGAAGGCTTCCACGAACGCCACGCGGTACTCGTGCCCCTCGGGATTGAGATCGGAGTCGGCGGTGATCAGCGCGCGCAGGTATTCGAAGAACGTCACGTCGATGGGCGGGAGGTAGTCGAGCGCGCGGATGCACATCTCCAGCACGTGGCCGGCCGCGGCCCCCGCCTCGGCCGCGAGTCGCCGGACCATGTCCGGATGGATCGCGCCGTTCGGCAGCACGCCCGTGCCGCCGGTGTAGATGCGCAGCAGGTCGGCCGTGCGCATTTTGTAGATGGCCAGGAAGGCGTCGAACACCGCCGCCACGAGGATCGCGCCGCGCCCGTGCGGGGTGAGGCGCTTGGGCAGCTCCGCCGGATCGGGCGCGTTGCGCACCCAGACGCCGTTCTCGTCGAGGCGGCCGATGGCGTTGCGCAGCGCCCCGCGCCCGCCGGAGGCCTGCCCGAACTGGACGGCCAGCATGCCCAGGGTCGACTCGGTCTCGATGTCGCCGCGCGTGCGGGCGATCTCGCTCTCCAGCAGCTCGGGAATGGTGAAGTGCTGCATCAGCGCCACGATGTCCGCGAAAGCCTCGTGGAACGCCAGCACGTCGGGATTCGTGGCCTCGTTGAAGCGGCGGTGCATGCCGTCGAGGATGGCGTGCGTGGTCTCGTGGGCGATGATGTCGTGCGAGAGGCACGTGTACACGCGGCTGCCCGGCATGTGCTCGCCGGGATGGTCGGCCGAGGCCTCGAAATAACCGAACTTCAGCGCGATCTCGCGCGGGCTGTAGAAGGCGTTGGCCTGCCGCAGCGCGTGCGGCTTGACGGTGAGCTGGCCGGCGAAGCCGCTGTCATCGTGCTCGTTGTCCGGATTCACGAGCGGACGCCAGAGCACCGGCCGGCCGAGGGCCTTCTCGAAGTGCGCGATGGTCTTCATGGCCACCGCGTAGACCATCTGCTGGTGGAACTGCGCGTTCCCTTCCGCGGGCGCCCAGCCGTCCTGCGCCAGCAGCTCCGGCGCGTTCAGGTTCACCGACTCGTACTTTTTCCCGGTCACGTCGACATCGTCGAAGGCGAAGTACTCGCCCCTGCCGCCGGCGTACTTGGCGTCCCACGGGACCTGCAGAGTGACCTCGTTGATGGAGGCCGTGGCCAGGCGGGTGGAGAGGCTCGGGTCGAGGGCGTAGACGCGCAGGCGGCGGTGCGCGGGCGGGCGCGGCACGGGCTGCGCGTCGCAGGCGGCCAGCAGGTCCGGCACGATGCCGCGCCGGTTGTCGTTGTACGGCGCCGGCGTGCCGGCGACCGCGGGATAGCGCGCGGCGACGTGCTGCCGCAGGGCCCGCGAGGCCTGCTTGTCCTCGATGATGGCTTCCATGACTTTGCGCATCTGCGCGTCGTCGAGGCGGTCGAGCGCCTCGGGGTCGGGGACGAGCTCCTGCAGCTCCTCGTTCTTCAGCCAGCGCTGGCCGAGCTCGAGGTTGAACATCTCCTCGCGCGGCGTCGGCTCGGCGATCCCGAGGCCGGTCAGGAGACGGAGCACGCTGAAGGAGTTCTTCGACTTTGCGCTCATCGGGCGGTTGAGGTCCGGCGCGATGTCGAGCGCGGCGCGGGCGCGCAGGATGCCGTTGCCGAAATGCTCCGGGTCGACCTTGCGCGCGGAGTCGAAGAGCGCCTTGCGCACGGCCTCGACGCGGCGGAAGTTGCGCGGCAGCACGGCCTTGTACTTTTCGATCCAGAGCGCGGCCGCGGCGGCGACCTGCGGCGTGGCCGAGGACGTCCCTTCGCCGTTCAGGCGGACCACCGTCGGGCAGCCGAAGCGCGCCCACGGGATGTTCGGCGTGTACGCGGCCAGCGCTTTCTCCATGGCGCTGCCGGGCCCGAAGCACCCCTCCAGCGCCCTCTGCAGGTTCTTGTACGGCTCGTGGTTGGCCATGGCCCCGACGACCGCGATCACGCGCGGGTAGCGCGCGGGATAGACGAGCACGGGCGGGGGCGCGGGGCGCGTGCGGTTGCCCGCGGCGGCGCAGTAGACGATGCCCGCCTCGTACAGCCGGTCCACCGCCTCGGCCCACGCCTGCGACGGCACGCCGCCCATGCTCATGGTGATGACGTCGCACTGCTGGGCGACGGCGTAGTCGAGCGCGCGGGCCAGGGCGCTGGTGCGGAGGAGCACGACGCTGTCGGCCACGCGCAGCGGCACGATGTCGGCGTCGGGCGCGCCGCCGAGGGGAATGTTGAACGGCGCGAAGGCCCGGCCGGCGAGGATGCTCAGCGTCCCGGTGCCGTGGCCGGAGTTGTCGAGGATGCGCCGTTCGTTGTTCGGGTCGACGGCGCTGTTGGGATTGCCGTCGCCCTCGACGAAGCTGCGCTGCAGGTCGACGCGCAGGCGCGCGGGCGTGGTGACGTGGCCGGGGAAGTAGCCGGTGTCGATGTGGGCGATGCGCGTGCGCGGCTCGGTGAACCGCACCAGGGCGCGGGCGCTGCCGAGCTGCGTGTGATCGTCGTCGAGGTGCCAGATCGCATTGCCCCCGACGACCTTGCCGCGCGTGTTGTCCTGCGGGTTCTGCACGCACTCGATCTTCGTCGCGCCGAAGGCCTCCCCCTCGGCCATTTCCTCGCTGTCGTCGCGATAGATGTCGTGCAGGAGATCGGGCTCGGCGAAGACGACGTCCGACTCGGCCACGCCGAGCTGGTCGGCCACGCGCCCGTGCGCAAAGTCCCACGCACTGTCGGCGCCTTCCTCGAGCTCGGCGATGAACCACTCGGGATTTCCGGAGAGGCCGAACGCGGCCGCGGCGCGCGTGCTGTCGTACAGGGGCCGCAGATTCACGCGCGATTCCGCCGCTTTGAGCGCGTTGGAGGGGTGCATCTTCACCAGCACCCGGTTCGTTTCCGTGGGCATTACCGGCCTCCGTTCCGTGATCCGCAATCTCCAGTCGCGATCAGGTCACACTGCTCTGGCGTATGAGAAGTTCGCCGCCGGCGCGGCGCTGGTGTCGAACCTCCGGCTCGCCGTGCGACTGGATGTACTCGCGGTAGAAGAAGGGGAAGTAGTAGGCGTCCTTCTTCGGCAGCAGTCCGCCGCTCCACTCGAGAAAGCGCGTCACCGCGCGCGCCGTGGCCGCGCCGCGGCTGAAACCGAAGATGAACACCTCGTCGCCGGGGAGATAGTTGAGGCTGAGGAAGTGCAGCGCGTCCTCGACGTTCCCCTCGAAGCCGGCGCCCCACACACCGCCCAGGAGCCGGTCGGCCTTGAACAGCAGCTTGTTGGCCCGGCCGGAGTACTGCGCCAGCGAGCCGACACCGTTGTCGTAGTAGGTGATCTGCATCCGATCCGCCGTCGTCAGCACGGCGCGGCAGATCTTCAGCGCGTTGGTGGGACGGAAGACTTTGCTGTGGTCCTCGCGCTCCCGCTCGTTGGCGGTGCTGTTCCAGGTGCCGTCGAGGCACAGGATCAGGCGGCGGCCCGGGGTGGTGGTGGTCATGGAACCCGGGTAGAGGTTAGCACGCATGTGGAGTGCGGTAGCGCCAGCTACCGCTTTCCATGCCGCAGCGCCAGCTGCGGCCGCGGCGACTGGCGTCGCCGCGATCCAGAGCGGTAGCTGGCGCTACCGCACTCCAGATTACGCCGCCGCTTCGTTGCGCGTGTCGCTCGTGATGCGTCCGTCGCGGATCTCCACGATCCGCGACGCGCGCTTGGCCAGGGCCGGGTCGTGGGTGATGATCACCAGCGTGCGGCCGCTCTTCCACAGCTCCTGGAAGAGGCCCATGACGTCGGTGCCGGAAGTGGTGTCGAGGTTGCCGGTGGGCTCGTCGGCGAGGACGATGTCGGGGTTCATGGCCAGGGCGCGGGCCACGGCCACGCGCTGCATCTGGCCGCCGGAGAGCTCGGTCGGCTTGTGATCGATGCGGTCGCCGAGGCCGACGCGCGCGAGCAGCTCCGTGGCGCGCTTTTTCCGTTCTTTCGGGTTGATGCCGCCGAAGAGCATCGGCAGCTCGACGTTCTCCTGCGCGGTGATGTGCGGGAGGAGGTTGAAGTTCTGGAAGACGAATCCGACGCGGCGGTTGCGGATCTCGGCCAGCTCGTCGCGAGTCACGCCGGCCACGTTGTCGCCGCCGATCTCGTACTGGCCGTCGGACGGTGTGTCGAGGCAGCCGAGGAGGTTCATGAGCGTCGATTTGCCGGAGCCGGAGGGGCCGACGATGGCCACGAACTCGCCCGCGTAGATGTCCAGGTCGATGCCTTTCAGCGCCTCGACCTTCACCTTGCCGGTGTCGTAGACCTTGCGAATGCCGGACATCCGGATGATCGACTGGTTCTTGCTCATGGTTGCCTCATTCATAGCGGAGAGTCGCCGCGGGATCGATGCGTGCCGCGCGGCGCGCGGGGAAGTAGCCGGCCACGAGACCGATCATGCCCAGGATGACCGAGGTGGCCATGCCGATCTGCGGGGAGAGCGTGGGGTGGCCGAGGAACGACATGACGTCGCTGTCGAGCGGGATGAACGACATGGCCGCGACGAGCAGCGTGGCGATGATGATCCCCAGCGCGCCGCCGATGAAGGTGTACACGAGCGCCTCGAGCACGAACGGCCAGATGATCCACGACGCCTTCGCGCCGAGGGCCATCTTCACGCCGATCTCGCGGGTGCGCTCCTTGATCACGGCGAACATGATGTTGGCCACCCCGACGCCGCCGATGAGCAGCGTCAGCGCGCCGACGATTCCGAGGAACATCTGGATGCCGCCGGTGATCATGCGGTTCACCTTGGCGCTCTTGACCGTGTCCCACGTGCCGAAGGCGCCCTCGTCGGTCGGGTCGTAGCCGAGCTTTGGTCCCATGACCTCGTTGTATTTCTTCAGCGCGCCAGCCATCTGCTCCGGCGTGTGAGTCTCGATGAGGACGTTGTTCAGCCGCTCGCGGCCGAACTGGGCGCGGAAGGTGGTGATGGGAATCGTGGCGTGGTTGGCGTCCGGGCCGCCGTAGGTGCCCATCTGCGTCTTGTGCTGCATCACCCCGACCACGAGGTACGGCGCGTTGCTGACCAGGACGACCTTGCCGACCGGGTCTTCTTTTCCGAACAGGTCGGTGGCCACTTCGTCGCCGAGAAAGATCACCCGGCGGCGTTGCTGCTCGTCCTCGGGCGAGAGCCAGCGGCCGCCGGCGACGGGGTAATGCTTGCGCGCCTCGCCGTACTGCCAGCTCACGCCGATCACGCGGCTGTTGATGGTCTTGCCGGCGTAGGCCAGCGGCGTGCGCCACGACACGATCTCCCCGATCACCGACTTGAGCTCGGGCAGGCGGCCGCGCATGAACTCGAGGTCGTCCATGCGCGGGCGGATGGGGCGTCCCGGGGGGAGGCCGCGATAGCCCTTGGTGGTCTCGCCCGGCCAGAGCACGGAGATGTTCTCGCCCATGGCCCGGCGGTTCTTGTCGAGCTGCCGCTTGAGCCCTTCTCCGAACGCCAGCAGGAGCAGGATGGCCACCGTGCCCCACGCGATCGCGGCGATGGTGAGGAAGGCGCGCTTCTTCTGGAGCTGGCTCGCGCTCGCGAAGAGGGAGAGGATGACGTGCAGGCTGCGTCTCATAGTTTCATCGCCACGACGGGATCGAGTTTCGATGCGTCACGCGCGGGAAAGTAGCCCGCGATCAGTCCGACCGCGCCCAGCGCCACCGCGGTCAGCACCGACACGAGCGGGGAGAGCTCGGGCGCGCCGACGTATTCGATGGCGCCGGCCGTGAGCGGATTCCGCGGAAAGATCCAGCAGATCCCGTAGGTGATGGCGAAGCCGAGGGCGCCGCCCAGGGCCGTGACGAGCATGGTCTCGATGAGGAACTGGGAGAGGATGAAGCCCTGCTTCGCGCCGAGGGCCATCTTGATGCCGATCTCCCGGGTGCGCTCCTCGACGATCACGTTCATGATGTTCGACACGCCGATCCCGCCGACGATCAGCGTCAGCACGCCGATGATGCCGAGGAAGGCGTTGAACGAGAGCATGAAGATGTCGAAGAACCTGAACTGCTCGGTGGTGTCCCAGATCGACAGCGCTTCCTTGTCGTCCTTGGCGAAGCGCAGGCGGCGGCCGAACGCGGTGCGCAGGCGCTCGATGAGCTGCTCCGACTCGGCCGCGTTCATTCCCTGCAGGACGATGTTGTCGACGTACTTGTCGCCGCTGAGGGCGCGGAAGGTGGACGAGGGGATGAAGGCTTTGTCTTTGTCCCGGCCGCTGTAGCTCGAGTCCTGCGGCTTTTTCTTCAGCACGCCGACCACGGTGAAGGGCGACTGGTTCAGGAGGACGATCTTGCCGATGGCGTCGGACTCGCCGAAGACACTCGTCTTCAGCTCGTCCCCCAGGAAGATCACGCGGCGCTGATTTTCATCGTCGATGGGATTGAGGAAGCGGCCGCCGGACTCGGGGATGAGGTTGCGCATCTCCCCGAACTCGGCGATGACGCCGGAGATGTCGACGGACAGCGTCTTGGTGCCGTAGTCGAGGCGCATGGAGTTCATGTACTCGCCGGACGCGCGCTTGAGGCCCGGCACCTCCTTGCGGATGGCCTCGATGTCGTCCTCCGTGACGCGCAGCCGCCGCCCCTTGCCCAGACCCTCGTGCGGGATGGAGGTCAGCCCGGGCCAGATGATCATGATGCGGTCGCCCAGTCCGGCCGTGTTCTTGACGAGCTGCTTGTGCAGCCCCGTTCCGAAGGCGAGCATCAGCGAGATCGCCACCGTCCCCCAGACGATGCCGAAGATCGTCAGGAACGTGCGCAGCTTCTCGTTGCGCAGGTCGCGGTAAAGCTGGCGGAGGATGTCTTTCATGGTTGATGTGTTGCTGGTTGCTGGTTCGTTGCGGTTTCTCGCATGCCGGTCCCGTTGAGCCGATTGCCCACAAGGAACCAGCAACCAGCAACGCGGGCGAGCCGCGTGTTAGGAGATTTCCTTGGGCGGTCTCTCGACCACTTTGGCCCCCTTGGCGAGCCCGCTCACGATCTCCACGTTCAGGCCGTCGGAGATGCCGGTCTTGATCTCTTTCCTGGTCGGTTCTTTCTTCGGGTCGGCGTTCGGCAACTCGACGAAGGTCTTCTTGCCGCCGTCCTCGAAGAGCACCAGGCGCTCGGGGAGGACCAGGACGTCTTTCTTCTCGCGGATGATGACGTCGGCGTTGGCGGAGTAGCCGGCGCGGAGGGTGATCTTCTGGCCGGGATCGAGCTCGATCTCGACGTCGAAGAGCGTGGCCCCTTCTTTCTGCTGTGCCTGCGGCGCGATGCGCTGCACGCGGCCGGTGACGACGTCGGTCGGAAGCGCGCCGACTTTGATGCGCGCGACCATGCCCATGGAGAGCTTGCCGACGTCGATCTCATCGACCGTGCCCTTGAAGATGAGGTCGGACATGTCGGCGATGGTGGCCATCTCGGTGCCGGGCTGGTAGGAGGTCAGCGGCACGATGGGATCGCCTTCGTTGACGGTGCGGGTGAGGATGGTGCCGGCGGCCGGCGCGCGGATGATCGATTCCTGGGCGCTGGTGGAGGAGAGGTTGCCGCGGCGGGTGAGCTCGCGGTCCTGCCGCGCCTTGTTCAGCGCGACCTGGGTCAGCTCGAACGATTCTTTCTTGGCTTCGACTTCGGACTTCGGCAGGACGCCGCTGCTCGAGAGCTCCAGGGCGCGCTGGTAGTCGCCCTGCGCGCGCCGGAACGACGCCTCGGCCGACTCGACGCGGCGATCGACCTCGGTGACCTCGAGCGGCGTGGGCGTCGGCGCGATCTCGAAGAGCGGATCGCCCGCCTTGACCGTGTCTCCGACCTGCACCATCGCCCGGCGGACGATGCCCGAGATCTTCGACTTCACCTGGAACTTCTGGCGGGGCTGGATCTGCCCGACGGCGACCGCCTTCTCGACGATCGTCCCCTGCGTGACTTCGACTTCCTTGAGTCCGCCGTCCTTCTTCTGCCCGTTGCGCACGACCGCGTACACACCGACCGTCCCGAGGGCGAGGACGATCAGAAAAAGAAGGATTTTCCCGAGTCTGGACATGGCGTAGCTCTCCTGTCGAAGCTTATGTACGCCTCGTCTACGTAAAAGTTGCGGGATTGGTTAACAGGCGCCACACTCATCGCCATGCCTGAAGTGGTGTACACGATCGGTGGGCTGATCACCATCCTCGCCTCGGTGCTCGGCCTCTGGTCGGCGTGGCGGCGGAGGCAGATCATGAATCGTTTGCTGAAGTCGCTGGATGAGCAGCAGCGCCGGGCACTCGGCCTCGACGACCCGCCGAAGAACTAGAGCGGTGTGAGCGCCCGCGTCTCGTCGATGTGCACCACCGCGTCGAACTGCTCCCGCAGCGTGGCCGTGTAGTAGTGCGCGTCCAGCTCCGCGTGGGGCAGGTAGACCACGCCGACGGCGCGCTGTTGCCGCGGCGTGCGCACGGCTCGGGCTTCGATCTCGCCGAGGAGGACCAGGAAGCGGGGGAGGCCGACCTCGTGGAAGAGGGCGCCGTGGCTGCCGCGCAGCGAGGGACGCAACTGCTGGATGCGCGGCGGGGAGTCCCACGCATCCGCCGCCATGACCGTGCCGGTGTTGGTCATGAAGCCGACCGTGAAGCTCGCGCCGGCCGGCCAGTGCTCGCGGACGAGCTGGCCCATGTTCCATTCGCCGAAGCGCGCCCGGGCGGTGGCGCGGGCGTCGCCGACGTGGCTGTTGTGGGCCCAGACGGCGATGTTGTCGTGACCGTTGCGCTGGAGCAGATAGCGCTGCAGCTCGTCCATCGTGGCCACCATGTGCTTGTCGCGCAGGTTCCACGTCGAGACGTGGCCGCGGCTCTGCTCGCGGTAGTACTCCTCGGCATTGCGCACCACCCGCGCGTTCTGCTCGGCGGAGAAGAGCTCGTCCAGCATGCGCTTGTCCGTGGCCTTCAGGCGGCGCGCGCGGATGGCCTCCACCTGCTGCGGCACCTTCATGGTCTTCACCTGCGCGGCGAGCTGCGGATCGATCGCGGTGAGGTGGCGCTGCACCGCCTCGCGCGACTCCTCGAGACCGTAGAGGTCGAGGCCGTACACCCCGACCTTGATCGCGTTCGCCGGCAGCGACTGGTTGTGCTGGCGGATCCATTCGACCAGCGACGCGAACTCTTCGTTGCGCCACATCCACCGCGGAAAGTCCTCGAACCCGCCCAGCGCCTCGGCCGCCGTGCGGTCGGACGATTGTCCCTTCACGTAGCGGTCGACGCGCGCCGCGTCGGCCCACTCCGCCTCCAGCGCCAGCGCGGTGAAGCGCTTCTCGCGGATGAGCCGCTGCGTGATGCGCATGCGCTCGACGTAGAACTCGTGCGTCCCATGCGTCGCCTCGCCGAGGAGGACGAGATGCGCGCCGCCGATCGCCTGCAACAGCGGGTCATAGTCGTTTGCCTCTCCCGTGAGCGGATGCGGATGCAGATCGACCGGCTCGGGAGCGGTGGCGGTGTTGCAGGCGAGCGCGAGGAGGAGCGCGAAGGAGAGGGAGCGCATATGCAAAACGTAGGGCGGGCTTCAGCCCGCCCACCCACGGGGAGGCGGGCTGAAGCCCGCCCTACGTTCGTTAGATCGGGGGGCCGGGCGGCACCGCGGGGAGCGTCGGCGGCTGCCACGTCTCGGGTCTGGCGAGGAATCGCTCGATGTCATCGCGCGTGGCGCGGCGGTGCGTGTTCTCCGCGACGTCGTTCACGGCCACGAGACCAGCCGACAGGCGCCGCAGCGCGTCGAACGCCTCGGCGCGGGCCTGCGGGTCGGCATCGCGGTCGTTCGCCAGCCCCGCGAGGCGCACGAGCAGCACGGTGCGCGTGGCGCGGGGCATGGCCCCGGAGCGTGAGGCCACGTCGATGAGCGCGTCCGTGACGTCGCGCAGGGTGAAGTCCTGCTGCTGCGCCAGGCGCGCCGCGCGTGCGGGGTCGAGCAGCGCGGAGATGGTGATGTCCGCGGACGTCATGGCCGCGGCCATCGGGTCGAAGGTCGGGTCGGTGCGGCGGGGGAAGAGCTCCGTGTTCGCGTCGCCCCACGCGTACGACGGCGGCGGGATGAGGTCGCGGATGCGTTTCGGGATCTCCAGGAACGACGGCTCGAGCGTGGCCAGCACCGCCTCCAGCGCCTCGCGCTGGCGCGCGGCGGGCACGGGCCGCGGCGGCTCGGTCACGCCGTACGAGTAGTACACGCC
>Ga0196976_1000662_pt1 | contig 20304 bp, 25 predicted proteins | sample S3v_513CmetaG_FD_148644 | JGI IMG/M metagenome (GOLD analysis project Ga0196976, IMG submission 148644) | Soil microbial communities from Anza Borrego desert, Southern California, United States - S3+v_5-13C | ecosystem: Environmental > Terrestrial > Soil > Desert | place: USA: California...
CCGGCCATCACCCCCGCACGGCCGCCGTTCCGTAGCGCGCGTCGGCCCAGCGGCCGGCCAGCAGGGTCAGCGGCTGGGTCAGCGCCGTGGTCGCCACCGCCATCAGCACCATCGCCGAGAAGCAGCCCAGCGACAGCACGCCGGCTTCCAGCAGGATGGTCAGGACGATCACCTCCATCAGCCCCTTGCACGGCATCAGCGTGCCCAGGCGCAGCGCGTCCGGCCAGCTCTCGCCGGTCAGGCGGGCGGGCAGGGTGGTGCCCAGCACCTTGCCGGCCAGCGTCGTCAGCGTCGCCACCAGGAAGACGGTCCACTGCGCCGGCTCGCCCAGGTCGATGGTCACCTTGAGGCCGGTCAGCGTGAAGAAGAAGGGCAGCAGCACCAGCGTGGCGAAGGGGTCCAGGCGGTGCAGGATGGATTCGGCCACGCGCTTGGGCATGACCAGCCCGGCGATGAAGGCGCCCAGGATGTAGTGCAGCCCGATCAGCTCCGTCACCGCCGCGGAGCCGAGGAGTGCCGCGCAGGTGGCGACCACCGCCGTGTCGCCGAAGTGCCCGTCGGGGGCGGCGTGCCGCATCACCCGCTCCAAGAGCGGCCGGGCCACCAGCAGCGACGCCCCGGCGTAGAGTAGGCCCAGCGCAAGCACCCACCCCATGCCGTCCAGCCCGCCGCCATGCCCCCAGGCCAGGACGCCGGTCATCAGCACCCAGAGTGCTGCGTCGTTCACGGCGGCGTAGCCCAGCGCCAGCTGGCCGACGCGGTGGTTGACCAGCCCCATCTCGCGCAGGATGGCGCCCAGCACCGGCAGCGCGGTGACGCCCAGGCAGATGCCGAACCCCGCGGCGAACAGCGCCGGCGACGCCTTCGGTCCGGTCATGCCCGGCACCGCGTCGGCGATCCACAGTCCGGCCAGCACGCCCAGCGCGGTCGGCACCAGCATGCTGGACAGGCTGACGGCGGCGAAGGCACGGCCCTTGCCCTTGAACTCCGTCACGTCCAGGTGCAGGCCGGTGAGAAAGGCGAAGAACACCACCGCCAGCCACGCCAGCCCCGACAAGGGCGCCAGCGAGGCCGGGGCGAACAGCCGGCCCCACAGGTCCGGCGCCAGATGGCCCAGCACGGAGGGGCCGAGCGCGATGCCGAACAGGATCTGCACCACCACCATCGGCGCCACGCGCTTGATGCCGGTCAGCCGCCACAGCAGGAACGGCACGGCGATCAGCAGGATGGCCTGCACCAGGAAGACGAAGACGGGGGAGACCTCCAGGTGCACGGCCGCACCCGGCTCAGTATTCCGCGAACTTGGCGAGGCTGGCGCGCAGCTCGGCGATGCCCACGCCCTTTTCGGCGCTGGTCACGTGCACCTCGGGGTAGGCGGCCGGGTGCTTTTTCAGCGCGGCGGCGGTGCGCGTGCGCACGGCCTCCAGCTCCGCCGCCTTCACCTTGTCGGCCTTGGTCAGCACGATCTGGTAGGGCACGGCGGTCTGGTCCAGCATCTTCATGATCTCCACGTCGTTCGGCTTGATGCCATGACGTCCGTCGATCAACACCAGCGCCCGGCGCAGCGTCACGCGGCCGCGCAGGAAGCGGCGGACCATGTTATTCCACGCCTCGACCTTCTCCTTGCTCTCCTTGGCGTAGCCGTAGCCGGGCATGTCCACCAGCTTCAGCCGGTTGCCGAGGTTGAAGAAGTTGAGCTGCTGCGTGCGCCCCGGCGTGTTGGAGGTGCGCGCCAGCGTCTTGCGGCCGGTCAGCGCGTTGACGAGGCTGGACTTGCCGACGTTGGAGCGGCCGGCGAAGGCGATCTCCGGCAAATCGGCCTCGGGCAGCTGGGCCAGCTCGCTGGCGCCCCAGACGAAGTCGCACGCCTGCGCGAACAGCAGGCGCCCGGCCTCGATCTCCTCGTCGCTGAGGTTGGCGGTGAGGCTGGGGGTCTTCGATTCGGTCATGGGGGGTGTCCGTTGGATTGTCCCTCTCCCGCCCCCGGCGGGGGAGGGAAGAGTGGGGGCAATGGCCTCTGCGACCGGAGGAGCCCCTTAGGTTGGGTTGGGCCGCAGGCGAAAACCCAACGTGTCCGCGATGGGAGGAATGTTGGGTTTCAACCCAACCTACAACAACAAGCCGCTGATCCTTGGGTGGGGGGCTGCCCCCACCCTCCCAAGCTTCGCTTGGGTCCCTCCCTCCCTCCCCCTGCGGGGCAGGGGGAGGGGCTGGAACGCCGTCAGGTGATCTTCACGCCGTCCTGGCGCATGATGATCCACTGCTGGATGATGGACAGCGTGTTGTTCCACGCCCAGTAGATCACCAGGCCGGCCGGGAAGCTGGCCAGCATGAAGGTGAACACCACCGGCAGGAAGGCGAACACCTTCTGCTGCACCGGGTCGGGCGGCGCCGGGTTCATCTTCTGCTGCAGGTACATGGTGACGCCCATGATCAGCGGCCACGCGCCCAGCATCAGCATGGCCGGCGGGTTCCACGGAATCAGGCCGAACAGGTTGAAGATCGTCGTGGGGTCCGGCGCCGACAGGTCGTGGATCCAGCCGTAGAACGGCGCGTGCCGCATCTCGATGGTGACGAACAGAACCTTGTACAGCGCGAAGAACACCGGGATCTGGATGATGATCGGCAGGCAGCCCGCCATCGGGTTGACCTTCTCGCGCTTGTACAGCGCCATCATCTCCTGGTTCAGGCGGGCCTTGTCGTCGTCGAAGCGCTCGCGCAGCTGCTGCATCTGCGGCTGCAGCTTCTTCATCTTGGCCATCGCGTGGTACGACTTGTTGGCCAGCGGGAAGAAGACCGCCTTGACGATCACCGTGAAGATCAGGATCGCCACGCCGAAGTTGCCGATCAGGCGGGCCAGCATGTCCAGCGCGTAGAAGAACGGCTTGGTCAGGAAATAGAACCAGCCGAAGTCGATCGCCAGGTCGAAGTTGGTGATGCCGTACTTCTCGGCGTAGGCATCCAGCAGCTTCACCTGCTTGGCGCCGGCGAACAGGCGCGCGGTCTGTTCGGCGGTGGCGCCGGGCGCCACTTCCAGCGGCTGGTCCGCCATGGCGTCGACCTGGTAGCGGTCCTCGGTGCCGCGGGTGTTGTGCAGGAAGCGGGCGGTGACCGCCTGCTTCTGGTCGGGGACCAGCGAGACCAGCCAGTACTTGTCGGTGATGCCGATCCAGCCGCCGGTGGTCTGCTTGGTGACGGTCTTGGCCGACTTCAGGTCGTCGTACTTGGTCTCGTACAGCTTGCCGTCGAAGACGCCCAGCGGGCCTTCGTGCAGGATGTAGAAGCCCTCGGTGAACGGCGTGCCGTGGCGCGAGACCAGGGAGTAGGGCAGCAGGCGCACCGGGGCCGACCCGGTGTTGCGCACGCGCTGGGTGATCGTGAACATGTAGTCGGGGTCGACGGCGACCGTGCGCTCGAACACCAGACCCTTGCCGTTGTCCCAGGTGAGGACCAGCGGCTTGTCCGGCGTCAGCTCCGTGCCCTGGGCGGTCCAGCGGGTGTTGGCGTCTGGCGTCGGCACGCTGCGGTCCTCCGGCACCCAGCCGAACTCGGCGTAGTAGCCGTTCGGCGCGCCGGCCGGCGAGAGCAGGACGATCTCCGGGCTCTTCGGGTCGGGCGTGACGTGGTAGTTGGCCAGCGTCAGGTCGTCGATCCGGCCGCCCTGCAGATTGACCGACCCGTGCAGCGACGGCGTGGCGATCTTCACGCGCGTGCCGGCCGCGAACTGCTCCGCCAGCAGCTGCGGGCGGTCCTTGGGGGCCTCGGGCGCCTGGGCCGTGGGGGCGGGGACGTTGACCGTCTGTTCGGTCTGCCGCGCCTGTTCGGCCTGCCGCTGCTGGACCTTCGGGCCCTCGTAGAGGAACTGGAAGCCCAGCAGGATGGCGATCGACAGCACGATCGCCAGGAGGAGGTTGCGTTGGTCGGTCATGGTTCCCCGAGAGTGTCCGTCGGACCTTGCGTCAGTCGCTCGTGTCAGGCCGCTCGTGTCACGCCGCTCGTGTCAGGCGCGCCGCCTAGTGATGCCTGAAGTGCTGATGATGCGCCACCCCGCATGACGCGTCGCCACAGCGATACCCGGCTTTTCGCGGCTCCGGCACGGGATCGTAGCCCGAGCCGCCCCACGGCTGGCAGCGCAGCAGGCGGCGCACCGTCAGCCAGCCGCCGCGGATGGCGCCGTGCGTGGCCAGTGCCTCCAGCGCGTAGTTGGAGCAGGTCGGGAAATAGCGGCAGTGGAAGCCGACGAAGGGCGACAGGGTCCACTGGTAGCCGATCACCAGCGCGCGCATCAAATGGGCAAGCGGGCTCATTCACCCTCCGTCCGGCGTGGGTGGTGGCGCCGTGGGTGGCGGCGTGCGCAATGGTTCGCCGTCGCGCCAGAGGCCGAGGCGTTTGAGGGCGGCCGTCAGGTCGCCCAGAAGGTCGGTCCAGGGCCGGTCAGCGGTGTCCTTGCGGGCCACCAGCACGAAGTCGTGGCCGGGGGCGGCGTGCGCGGGCAGGATCAGGCGGGCGGCCTCGCGCAGGCGGCGGCGCGCGCGGTTGCGCACAACCGCGTTGCCGACCTTGCGACTTGCCGTCAGCCCAATACGAAGCGGCGGCTCGCCGGGGGCGGGCCGCTGCCTGTCATCATGTCGGCGCACCTGCAGGATCAGGCCGGGTGCCACGTGCTTGCGGCGTGTCCCGGCCACGGCCAGGAACTCCGGCCGCCGCTTCAGGCGCCCGACCAGCCGGTCCGGCGCCGTCATGGGATGCCTTAGGCGCTGAGAACCTTGCGGCCCCGCGCGCGACGGCGAGCGAGAACCTTGCGGCCACCAACGGTGGCCATGCGGGCGCGGAAACCATGCCGGCGCTTGCGCACGAGCTTCGAGGGCTGGTACGTGCGTTTCACGTTACCTACTCCGTACTTCGATCACGGGACAAAACGAGCCCCGCTGTATAGAGAGGTGCAGGGGCGGAGTCAACCGCGCGCCGTCCACTTTCTTGCTGATTGCCGCCCGGACCGGCGGCGCTCCTGCAAAGAGGGGGTGCCCCCTTCGCGCCTTTGCCCCATTGGCCGCCTCCCGCCAGTTTTCGCTCTCGTGGATCAAGCAGGCGAGAGCGGGCACGGGGCATGGCGGGACGACGGCACACACGGGCACGCGGCGACTCCATCGTTCTGATCGGCGTGCTCGCGCTTCTCTTCTGCCTGTCCGCAGCCGTGCCCGCCCTGGCGCAGGGCGTCGTCTACGTCTCGCCGCGCGGCGACGACCGCTGGACCGGCCGCTCGCCGGAACCGAGCCCGGACGGGCGCGACGGTCCCTTCGCCACGCTGGACCGGGCGCTGGCGGCGGTGCGCGGCGGCGGCCCGAAGACCGTGCTGCTGCGCGGCGGCACCTATCGCCTGACCGAACCCGTGCGCCTGGGGCCGGAGGACGAGGGGCTGCGCATCGCCGCCTTCCCCGGCGAGCGGCCGGTGTTCAGCGGGGGCGAGGCGGTGGGGCCGTTCCAGGCGGAGGCCGGCGGCGTCTTCTCCGCTCCGCTCGCGCGTGAGCCGGGGCTGGACGCGGTGCTGGACGGCACGCGGCTCACAGCCGCGCGCAGTGGCGACTACGACCCGGCGGAGCCCATCCGTACGGGCTGGTTCGTCGCCACCGCGATCAAGGGCGGCGGCGACAAGCGCCGCTTCCGCTACGCGCCGGGCACGGTGGACGCGCGCTGGGCCGCACCCGGCGTGCGCGTGCAGGCGCTGGACCGCGACCGGCAGGCCGACGACATCGCGGGCATCGAGCGAATCGAGGCGGCGCGCAACACCCTGGTGCTCGACCGCGACGGCGTCCAGCCGTTCCGCGAGGGTTCCACCTTCCGCCTGCTGGGCCATCCCGACTTCCTGAAGCACCCCGGCCAGTTCGCCTGGCGGGCGCGGGACAAGCGCCTGCTGGTCCTGCCCGAGAACCCGGCCGACCTGGACGCCCAGCCGGTCGTGGTGGCGCGGCTGGGCGCGCTGTTCCGGCTGGTGGACGCGCGCGGCGTCGCGCTGGAGGGGCTGCGGTTCGAGGACGTGCCCCACACCGGCGCCGCCGTGCGCATCGAGGGTGGCGAGGGCAACCGCATCGTCGGCAACGCGTTCCGCCACGTCGGCACGGCGGTGGAGGTGCTGGCCTCCCCCGACAACGAGATCCGCGCCAACCGGATGGAGCACCTGGGCCGTGCCGGCGTCGACCTGAAGCCGGGCAGCCACGGCACCCGCGTGCTGGGCAACACCATCCGCCACGTGGGCGAGGTGGCGCTGTTCAGCGCGGGCGTGTTCGTGTCGGGCTGCCAGAACACGCGGATCGCCCACAACGACATCCGGCACGCCGCGCGCTACGGCATCTCGGTGAAGAACACCGGGCCGGAGACGATCAACATCGACACCGCCATCGAGTACAACCGCATCGAGGACACGGCGCGCGAGACCGCCGACGCTGGTGCCGTCGAGGTGCTGGGCCTCAGCGACATCGACACGCGCACCGCCATCCGCTTCAACGACATCCGGCGCACCGGCGGGCTGGCCACCGACGCCGCCGGCCGCTGGCTGGAGCGCCACCGGGGCTTCGGCGTCTACCTGGACGACCTGACCAACGGCGTGCGGGTGGAGGGCAACTTCCTGATGGACACCGGCATGGCGGCGGTGTTCATCCACGGCGGCGACGGCAACCGGGTGCACAACAACATCGCCGTGCTGACCCGGGCGCAGGACAAGTTCCTGCGCCTGGAATGGGTGCCGCGGGCGGGCATCGCCGGTTTCCTCAAGGACAACGCCATCACCCGCAACATCATCCACGCCCGCGCCCCCGTCACGCAGATCGTCGAAACGCACACCGGCGGGGAGGCGGAGATGGACCTCAACATCATCGACCGTCCCGGCCGCAGCCCCGGGCGCGGGGCGCCGACGCAGGCGCGCGCGGCGTCCGGGCCGCGTCTGCCGGCGCCCTACTTCGTCGACCCGGCGGCCGACGACTTCCGCCTGCGCCCCAATTCCCCCGCGCAGGAGCTGGGGATCGAGGACCTGCCGTGGGCGCGCATCGGCCCGCAGGGATTGGGGCGCTAGGCGGTGGACGGCCCGACAGCCCCCATGGCAAACCTGGATGCCGGCCCCTCGGCCACCTGCGGGCTGGTTCCGCCCGTCCTCGACTTCGCCGCCCTGCCGGCGCGGCTGCGGCGCGAGCTGCGCGCCGACCACGTGGGCGAGACGGTGGCCGTGCGCCTGTACGAGGGCGCCGTCGCTGGCAGCCGCGACGCCGGTGTGCGCCGCTTCGCAACCAGCCACCGCGCCATCGAGGAACGGCACCTGTGCCTGTTCGACGGCCTCGTGCCGCCGCCGCACCGCAGCCGGCTGCTGCCGCTGCTGCGCGCCGGCGGCTGGCTGATGGGCTGGCTGCCGGCCAAGGCGGGGCCGCCGGCCTTCTACGCCGTGGTGGCGGCGGTGGAGCGCTGGGTGGACGGCCACTACGCCGCCCAGATCGCCGCCGCCCGCCGCCTGGGCGCGGACGACACGCTGCTGGCGCTGCTGGAGGCCTGCCGAAGCGACGAACGCCACCACAGCGAGGACGCCGCGCACGCCGCCAGCACGCGTCCGCCGCTGGCCCGCCTGCTGGCGGCCGTGGCGGTGGGCAGTTCGCGCGTCGGCGTGGTGCTGGCGCGGTGGGTGTGAGGAGCCGGCGGCAGACGCGCTTCAACAAGGCGCGCTTCAAAAATGTCCGTGGACCGGCGCCGGGTCCCCGCTCCGCCGGCCGGTCAGCAGATCGGCCACGATCTTCAGATCCCCGCCGCGCGGATCGGGCGGTGCCACGCCGGTGCGCGCCGCCGGGTGGCGCGCCTGGAAGCGGCTCCGCAGGGCGGGGCTCGGCAGCAGGTGGCGGCAGGCCGGGCCGCCCGCCCGCACCAGCAGCGCCGTGCCCAGCGAACGGCGCGCCGGGTCGGGGAGGGCACCGTGGTGCACGAACACCGCGTAGCCCAGCAGGCGCGCCAGGCCGGCCAGCGCCACGGCGTGCCAGCAGCCCCGACCGGCGTCGGCGGGCAGGTACAGGCGCCGGTCGTCCTCGAACGCGCCGGCCAGCAGGGTGGAGGCGGCGCCCAGCACCCGCACGAACCGGTCCAGGCGGTAGCTGACGCTCCGGCCCTCATAGCCCGGCGACAGGTCGGCCACCTGCACGGGCTGGCGGTCGAGCAGGCGTTCGAGCACGAGCAGCGTGGTCCGGCTGGTGCCGTCGCCGGGCGGGGGCAGGCGGCCGGCGACCACGATCCACGGCATGGCGTCCTCCTCCCGTCTCCCGTCCAGATCTCACGTTCAGTCTGGGGCGTCCCGCCAAGGCAACGGCTCTTATGGCGTGTTGTTCCCCGTCTTCCCGGCTAGCGTGAAAGACGGAGACTGTGGACCCGGCCGCGCCGGTCGCCGATAATGGCGCGATCCGAATGGGGGAATTCACGGCATGGCGGAGCACGACACGCGCTGGCTGGAGGCGTTCCCGGCGCTTGCCGCGCTGGAGCCGGAGGCGCTGGCCCTTCTCTGCACGCGCGCCCAGCGGGTGACGCTGCCGCGCGGCACGGTGGTCTTCCAGGTCGGCAGCCTGTGTCAGAACTACCTGATGATGCTCGGCGGTTCGGTGCGGGTGCAGATGGTGTCCGAAACCGGGCGGGAGATCGTGCTGTACCGGGTGCAGCGCGGCGAGACCTGCATCCTGACCACCGCCTGCCTGATGACGCGCGGCGACTACAGCGCCGAGGGCGTCGCCGAGACGGACCTCGACGCGGTGGCCCTGGGGGCCGCCACCTTCCACGATCTGATGGCCCGGTCGGCGGTGTTCCGCGACTTCGTCTTCGCCTCCTTCGGCTCGCGGCTGATGGGCATGATGATGCTGGTGGAGGAGGTGGCGTTCGGCCGCATCGACCTGCGGCTGGCGCGCTTCCTGGTGGATCACCGCGACGGTGGCGGCGGACTGGACACCACGCACCAGGCGCTGGCGGTCGAGCTGGGCACCGCGCGCGAGGTGGTGAGCCGCCAGCTCAAGGAGTTCGAGCGGCGCGGGCTGGTGGCGCTGACGCGCGGCCGCATCGCCGTGCGCGACCCGGCGGGGCTGGAGGACTTGGCGGGACAGCGGGAGACTGCGATCCCGTAGACTGTGACCTAGTCACAGACAGGTTGTGCGGGACGCGCTTCAATCGCGCCATCGAAACCGCACCCTGGACCCGGAGAGTTCCCATGCAAAACGTCGGTGGTGTCGACCGCGCGCTGCGCGCCGTCGTCGGCCTGATCCTGATCGCCCTGGTGTTCGTCGGCCCGCAGACCCCGTGGGGCTGGGTCGGCCTCGTGCCGCTGCTGACCGCGATCATCGGCTTCTGCCCGGCCTACACGATCTTCGGCATCAAGACCTGCAAGATCAATTGAGCCGTCCAGACGCTTGAGCCGAACATGACATTGGGTTTTCGCTGGCGCTCAACCCGATCTACGCGGACCATCGCACGTAGGTTGGGTTGAGCGCAGCGAAAACCCAACGCTTTTCCGCCTCACCCGCGCGGGGCGTGCTTGTTCAGGATGCGCTGCAGCGTGCGGCGGTGCATCTTCAGGCGGCGCGCGGTTTCCGACACGTTGCGGTCGCACTGCTCGAAGACGCGCTGGATGTGTTCCCAGCGCACGCGGTCGGCCGACATGGGGTTGTCCGGCGGTTCGGGCAGCGTGCGGCCGTCGGCCAGCAGCGCCATTTCCACCGCGTCCGCGTCGGCGGGCTTGGGCAGGTAGTCGACCGCGCCGGCCTTCACGGCGGCCACCGCCGTGGCGATGTTGCCGTAGCCGGTCAGCATGACGATGCGGGCGTCCGGGCGCGCGTCGCGCAGCGCCTTCACAACGTCCAGGCCGCTGCCGTCCGCCAGACGCAGGTCGACCACGGCAAAGGCGGGGGCCGATTCCTGCGCCACGTCGATGCCGACCTGCACGCTGTCCACCGCCACCACATTGAAGCCGCGCTTCTCCATCGCACGGGCCAGACGGATTCGGAAGGGCGCGTCGTCGTCCACGATCAGAAGGCTGCGGGTAACGTCGCCGGTGAACGTGAGCTTGGCCGCTTCTCCCGCTGGACTGTCGTCCGTGACCATTGCGTTATCCACCACTATTCCCTTGGTTCTAGACTGAAACGGTCCCAGCGTACGATAACTCGCGCGCCACCGCTACGATTATTGCTGAAACCCACGCTTGCACCCGTCTTTTCCAACAGCGTCTTGGCGATGAAAATTCCCAGTCCCATGTGCCCGCCGCGTTCGGCGCGCGTGGAGATGTAGGGTTCGCCGATACGGTTGAGGACGTTGGGCGGGAATCCGGGCCCGTCGTCCATCACCGACACGCTGACGGTGCGGTCGTCCCACGCCGCGGTCACGGTAACGCGGCGCTGCGCGAACTGGTGCGCGTTCTGGATGAAGTTGCCGAGGCCGTGCAGGATCTCCGGGCTGCGGCGCAGCACCGGCTCCTCGCTGTCGCCGTCCGGCTGCGGCTCCACCACGAAATCGATGTGCGGCAGCTCGTGCGGCGCCCCGGCCTCGTCGATCAGTGCGGTCAGCGCCAGCCGCTCGAACGGGTCGCCGCCGTCGGCCTCCGGCTTGCGGGCGAGGTCGGCCAGGATGTCGCGGCAGCGCATCACCTGGCTTTGCAGCAGCTGCACGTCCTCGGCCAGCGGGCTGTCCTTGGGCAGGTCGTGCAGCAGTTCCTTGGCGACGACGGCGATGGTGCCCAGCGGCGTGCCCAGTTCGTGCGCCGCCGCGGCGGCGAGCGCGCCGAGCGCCCCCAGCCGCTGCTCGCGCGACAGCGCCACCTGGGTGGCGGCCAGAGCGTCGGCGAAGCGGCGCGCCTCGTCGGCGACGCGGAAGACGTAGGCGGCGATGAACACCGACGACACCGACAGCGACAGCCACATGCCGAAGGCGTAGAGCGGCGCCAGCACCCGCCCGCCCTCGTCCGGCCAGGGCAGCGGGAAGTGCCAGAGCGCCAGCGCCGTCAGGCAGATGAGGTTGAGCCCGGTGAGCAGCACCACGCTGTAGCGCGACAGGATGGCGGCACCCACCGTCATCGGCGCCAGAAGCAGCACGGCGAACGGGTTCGACAGGCCGCCCGTCAGGTACAAGAGCAGCGTCAGCTGCAGCATGTCGTAGGCGAGGTACAGCGCCGCGTCGCGGTCGGCCAGCCGCAGCCGGCCGCCGCGCTGCGCCATTGCTACGAGGTTGAGCAGGACCGAGGCGCCGATCGCCGCCACCACCGGCCCCAGCGGCAGCGGGAAGCCCAGGCCGACGTGCACCACCAGCACGGTGGCCAACTGGCCCGCGATGGCGATCCAGCGGATGAGGATGAGCGTGCGCAGCGTCACGCGCCCGTCCATGGCCGACCACACGCCGGGCGGCAGCAGGAGGGTGGCGGGCGCGGGCGCCGGGGCGGTGTGGCCGGCGAGGGTCATGGGGCGGGCGGCTTTCCGGACGGCTTGCTTTGAAAGGAGGGGTGCCGGGAACGGCCCTGGCGTTCCGCTTTCCGGCGGCCATATTCTACGCCCATGACCCATCCTGCCATCAAGGCCGAACGCCTGACCAAGCGGTTCGGCGACGTCACCGCCGTCGACGGCGTCTCCTTCACCGTGGCCCGGGGCTCGGTGACCGGGCTGCTGGGCGGCAACGGGGCGGGGAAGACGACCACCATTTCCATGCTCCTGGGGTTGCTTCTCCCCACCTCCGGCACGGTGGAGGTGCTGGGCGTGGACATGGTCCGCAACCGGCACGCGGTGCTGCCGCGGATGAACTTCTCCTCCCCCTATGTCGAATTGCCGCACCGGCTGACCGTGCGCGAGAACCTGTCCGTCTACGGCCACCTCTACGGCCTGCCGCGCGTTGGCGCGCGGGTGCAGGAGATCTGCGCCCACCTGGACCTGACCGCCTACCTGGACCGCCCCGCCGGCAAGCTGTCGGCCGGGCAGAAGACGCGCGTGGCGCTGGCCAAGGCGCTGCTCAACACGCCGGAGGTGCTGCTGCTGGACGAGCCGACCGCCTCGCTCGACCCCGACACCGCCGACTGGATCCGCACCTACCTGGAGCGCTACCGCCGGGAGACCGGCGCCACCATCCTGCTGGCGTCGCACAACATGCTGGAAGTGGAGCGGCTGTGCGACGAGGTGCTGATGATGCGCCAGGGCGCCATCGTCGACCACGGCTCGCCGGACGCGCTGCTCGCCCGCTACGGGCGCGAATCGCTGGAGGAGGTGTTTCTCGACATCGCCCGCCACCGCCGCGGCGAACGCGCGGAGGCCGCGCAATAGCACCTTGACCAGGGCCTTCCCGGTGCTAACCTGATAACAGGTTATCGGGCCGCCGGAGTGAGCCATGACTGCACGAGCGCAGCGTATCCGCACGAACATGCAGGTTTACCGCAGCCGCATGCGCGCCCAGGGCCTGCGGCCGGTCCAGGTCTGGGTGCCCGACACGCGGTCTCCCCAGGTCGCGGCGGAGTGGCGTCACCAATCCTTGGCTCTGGCCGGTGACCCGGCTGAGCGCGAGATCCTCGAGTGGATCGAAGAGGCGGCCGACACCGAGGATTGGAAGTGAACCGCGGCGACGTGGTGGTGGCTGCCGCCAAGGGGGCCTTCAGCGGCAAGCCGCGGCCAGCCGTGGTGATCCAGACCGACCTCCTCAACCCGACGCACCCATCCCTGATCCTGGCGCCGATCACCACTGATCTTCGCGACCTTCCGGGCTTCCGCATCCGGGTTCCGCCCAGCGAGGAGAACGGCCTGCGCGAAGTTTCGGAAATCATGATCGACAAGCCGCTGACGGTGCCGCGCGCCAACGTCCAGCAGCGCATCGGCCGGATCGACGCGGAGACGCTCGGAAAGCTGAACCGGGCTTTGATGATCGTGCTGGGGCTCGCGTAGTCTTCGGGTGTTCGCATCCCGGGGCTTGCGGCCCATATTCCATCGATGACGACACGATCCCTGCCCGCCATGACCGACGCCGTGACCTTCTCCCCGCGCCGCATCGGCGCCATGGTGCTGCGCTACTGGTACCTGCTGCGCGGGTCGTGGCCGCGCCTGCTGGAACTGGCCTACTGGCCCACCATGCAGATGATCCTGTGGGGCTACATCAGCCAGTTCATGGCGCAGAACAGCACGTGGCTGGCGCAGGGGGCCGGCGTGCTGGTGGCGGCGGTGCTGCTGTGGGACGTGCTGTTCCGCGGGCAGCTGGGCGTCTCCGTCTCCTTCCTGGAGGAGATGTGGTCGCGCAACCTCGGCCACCTGTTCGTCAGCCCGCTGCGGCCGGGGGAGTGGGTGGCGTCCCTGATGGTGATGAGCCTGATCCGCACGCTGCTGGGCGTCGTCCCGGCGGCGCTGCTGGCCATTCCGTTCTTCGGCTACTCGGTGTTCGGGTTGGGCCTGCCGCTGGGGCTGTTCTTCGCCAATCTGATCGTTCTGGGCTGGGCCCTGGGGCTGTTCATCGTCGCGCTGATTCTGCGCTACGGCATGGGCGCGGAAGGGCTGGCGTGGATCCTGGTGTTCATGCTGGCGCCCGTCAGCGCCGTCTACTACCCCATCGCCGTGCTGCCGGTGTGGCTGCAATGGATCGCGCTGGCGCTGCCGTCGGCCCATGTGTTCGAGGGGCTGCGCGCGCTGGTCTTCCAGGGCGAGGTGCTGTGGGGCCACATGGCCTGGGCGGCGCTGTTGAACGTGGTCTGGATGGCGGCGTGCGTGGCCGCCTTCTTCTGGTCCTTCCGCGGTGCCCGCGTGCGCGGCGCGCTGTTGCAGACCGGGGAATAGGGGGCGTTGGCGGCGGATAGGGCGTTTTGCTATCATCCGCCCGCCGCAGGGAGAAGAGCATGGCCAGCCTGCACCTTCGCCAACTCGACGACGACCTCGTCCGCCGCCTGGAGGCGCGCGCCGCCGCGCACGGCCGCAGCGCGGAGGCGGAGCATCGGGCCATTCTGGAAGAGGTTCTGGGCGCCAGGGCGCCGAAGATGACCGGCCGGCAGTTCGTTGCGGAACTGGCGCGCGGCGGCCCCATGGACGTCGACTTTGACCGCCTGGGCGTGGACGAGGCGCCCGGTGCGGCGGACTTCACGTGACGGGTATCGTTCTCAACACCTGTCTTGTCTCCGAGCCGCAGCGGCCGGCACCCGCGGCGTGCCGGTGGTCAACCCCTGGGATCACGCCTGATCCGCCGCCGTCTCTTTCGTCGTCTCCTCCGCCGTCTCCGCTGCCGTCTCCTCCATTGAAGCCTTCGGCGCGCCCTCAGCCAGATAGCGCACCAGGGCGGCGGCCCTCTCGGCGGTCAGGCGTTCGGGGCGGAAGGCCTCGACGCCGCAGAAGCGGCGGCAGGTGTCGCGGGTCAGCTGGTCGGCGCCGATGAACATCATCGACCAGGAGGGAAACAGCCGCTCCGCCACCGGCGTGAAGGTGATGAGGCTGACGTCGCTGTGCCGGGGATCGCCGACGATGCGCGCGAACACCCGGTTCACGTGCAGCCGGCGCCCCTCCAGGATCTGCAGGAAGAAGCGGTTGTCGAAGCACAGCGCACCCGTCACGTCGACGCGCGCGTTGTTGACGCGCGACCGTGTCAGGATGTTCTTCAGGTCCACCTTCGAGATGCGGCCGGCGAGGCGGCTGAAGTAGATCAGGCGGCACAGCTCGCCCTCCGCCTCCACCCAGTTGGGCTCCCACCCGCCTTCCACCGGCGTGTCCGTCATCCCGGCTCCCCGTCCAAAACATGTGCGCTCATCATACGCAATCCGGCCCCATGCGGATCGTCCGCCGTCAGGTCCCTTTGCGCCGCTTGGCGGCGGGCTTGCGTTTCGGCTTCGGCGGCGTGGTCATCGCCTTCAGCACGGCCGCCTGATTGCGCTTGGCGGCGGCCACGGCCATGCCGGTCCAGGCGCCGGCGGCGCGGTTGGCCCAGGACAGCCAGAGGCTTTGCGGTGTTCCCTTCATTGCGCGTCCTTTCCATTGAGGATCATCTGAGGATCATCCCGTGAACAGCGCGGCCGCCGTTTTGCTGCGCCTGCACAATAGATGCGCCGCCCCGATCCGTGCTAGCGTCCCGGCCCCGACGACCAGCAGACGACGCGCCCGCCCATGAACCCCTCCATGCCCCAGCCGATGACGCTTTCCGAGATCGCCGCCGCCCTGGACGCCCGCGTGGAGGGCGATGGCGGCATCGTGATCACCCGCGCCGTCCATCCATCCGACGCGGAAGGGCCGGGCGACCTTGCGCTCGCCATGGACAAGGATCTGCTGGCCCTGCTGCCCGGCACCAAGGCGCGTGCCGCCGTGATCGCCGAAGGCGTCGAGGTGCCCGCCGGGCTGGACGGCTGCATCCTGGTCAAGCGCCCGCGCTACGCCATGGCCGGGCTGATGGACGTGTTCGAGAAGCGGGTGCACGCCGAACCCGGCATCCACCCCGCCGCCTTCGTGGCGCCGGACGCGGTGGTGGGCGACGGCGCCTCCGTCGGCCCCTTCGCCTACGTCGGGCCCAAGGCCGTGGTGGGCAAGGGCAGCATCGTCATGCCGCACGCCACCGTCGGCGCCGAGGCGCAGCTGGGCGAGGACTGCCTGATTCACCCCGGTGCCCGCATCGGCGAGCGCGTGGTGCTGGGCGACCGCTGCATCATCCACCCCAACGCCGCGGTCGGCAACGACGGCTTCAGCTTCGTCACGCCCGAGCCCGGCAGCGTGGAGAGCGCCAAGTCGACCGGACAGGTCAAGGCCACCAACGTGGTGATCCGCCGCGTCAACTCCATCGGCACGGTGATCCTGGGCCACGACGTCGAGGTTGGGGCCGGGGCCTGCATCGACCGCGGCACGGTCACCGCCACGCGCGTCGGCCACGGCACCAAAATCGACAACCTCGTCCAGGTCGGCCACAACGTGCAGATCGGCTCCAACTGCATGCTGTGCGGGCACGTCGGCATCGCCGGCAGCGTCGTCATCGGCGACCGCGTGGTGCTGGCCGGCAAGGTCGGTGTGGCCGACCACGTGACCATCGGCAACGACGCGGTGGTCGCCGCCTCCTCCGGCGTGGGCACGGACATTCCGCCGAAGACGGTGTGGATGGGCTATCCCGCCATGCCGCGCGCCCAGGCGTTCGAGCAGTACCGCAACCTGGCGCGGCTCAAACGGATTAACGCGGACGTGGCAGACCTGAAGAGCCGGGTGAAGGCCATCGAAGCCGAGGGTAACGTCTCCGGTGGTGCGCCACCGGAGACGACCTGAATGGACCGAATCGCCGAAGACGTTCTCGCCATCATCGCCGACAAGGGGCATGTGGACCGCGCCAGGCTGGCGCTCGACGCCCGGCTGGCCGATCTCTCCATCGCGTCGCTGGACGTGATCGAGATCATCTTCGCGCTGGAGGAGCGGTTCCAGATCGCCATCCCCTTCAACGCCAACGACGCGCGCCAGGAGTTCGACACCGTCGGCGACATCGTGCGCGCGGTCGAGGCCGAGGTGGCGCAGCGCCGCGTCGCCTGAGCGGCGCGCGCCCGGATGCCAATGCCCATGCGCAAGGTCGTCGTCACCGGGCTGGGCGTGGTGTCGCCCATCGGGATCGGCGTGCCGGCGTTCCGCGAGGCGCTGTTCGCCGGCCGCTCCGGCATCGGCCCGCTGACCGCCGTCCTCACCGACCGGCTGTCCATCCGGATCGCCGCCGAGGTGCGTGGCTTCACGCCCGAAGACCATTTCGACCCGCGCCGGCTGCCGCTGCTCGACCGCATCAGCCAGTTCGCCGTGGTCGCGGCGCGCGAGGCGATGGCCATGGCCGGGCTGGAGTTTTCCGATGCGCTGGCCGCCCGCACCGCCACCGTGCTGGGCGTCGGCGTCGGTGGCATCGGCACGCTGGACGACGCCTTCCACCGCCTGTACGCCGAGCAGGCGGCGCGCCTGCACCCCTTCACCATCCCGCGCCTGATGGTCAGCGCGCCGGCCTCGCACGTGACCATGGAGTTCGGGCTGACCGGGCCAGCCTTCACGGCGTCCAGCGCCTGCGCCTCGGCCGGGCACGCGCTGGCGACGGCGCTGATGCTGCTGCGTTCCGGCATGGCCGACGTGGTGGTGAGCGGCGGCACGGACGCCCCCCTGACGCTCGGCACGCTGAAGGGATGGGAGGCGATGCGCATCGTCAGCCCCGACACCTGCCGCCCCTTCTCCCGCGACCGCAGCGGCATGGTGGTGGGCGAGGGCGCCGCCGTGCTGGTGCTGGAGAGCGAGGAGCACGCCCGCGCGCGCGGCGCCGAGGTGCTGGCGGAACTGGCCGGGGCGGGCATGAGCGCGGACGCCCGCGACCTCACCGCCCCGGACGCCGAGGGTGCCGCGCGCGCGATGCGGCTGGCGCTGGACGACGCGGGCCTGAACCTCGGGGAGGTGCCCTACGTCAACGCGCACGGCACCGCGACGGCGGCCAACGACGTGACCGAGGCGCAGGCGATCCACGCCGTGTTCGGGCCGCACGCGCGGCGGCTGATGGTGTCCTCGTCCAAGTCGATGCTGGGCCACGCGCTGGGTGCTGCCGGCGCCCTGGAGGCGGCGGCGACGGTGCTGGCGCTGCGCCACGGCGTGGTGCCGCCCACCGCCAACTTCACCGAACCCGACCCCGCCTGCCCGGTGGACGCCGTGCCCAACGAGGCCCGCGCGGTGCCGATCCGGGCGGCGCTGTCCAACTCCTTCGCCTTCGGCGGGCTGAACGCCGTGCTGGCCTTCCGCACGGCGTAGCCGCGACGCCCCTATTGGACCCTATTGGAACGCCACCCGCGCGTTGTCGCCGGGGTTGGGGCGCTCGCCGGTCAGCTTGGCCTTGGCGTAGCCGTAGGCCCAGACCATGGTGCTGGACGGGCTGTCCCAGTACTCGGCCGAATCCACCGTCACCTTGATCAGCGCGATGCTCGGGTCGTCCGGCCCCTTGGGGAACCACGTCATCATGATCTCGCGCCACAGCTCGTGCACCTTGGCGCGGTCGCGCACGATCTCCGCCACGCCGGAGACGGAGACGTAGTTCTGCGCGTCCGGGTCGGCGTAGGCGAGGTTGACGCGCCAGTGCCGCTCGATCTCCGATGCCTTGTCGGAGTGTGCGTCGGTGAAGAACCACAGCGTGGCGTCGTCGAAGCCGGCGTGCGGCAGCGTGCCCATGGGGCGCGCGTGCAGGTGGCCGTTGTCGTCCAGCGTGGTCATCATGGTGATGCGCATGTCCTTGATCATGCGCCACAACTTCTCGGCGGCGTGTTCGTCGCTCGCATGGCGTGCCATGGCAGCCCCCCTTCTTTGCGGTGTCAGCCCAACGGCCGATCAACCGGGGTGCGGGGAGCGGAGTTCCACCCCCTTACAGCGGCGGCAGCACCGTCCCCGGCGGCAGGTTCACGCCGGCCACGCGCCACACCGCCGTGCGGTCGGGCAGCCGCAGATGGTCCAGCCGGGTCAGCGACAGCGTGTCGATGCGGAAGCGCAGCGCGGCCTCCGCGTCGATGCCCAGCGCCACGGTCAGCGCCGCGCGGATCGGCCCGCCGTGCGCCACCGCCACCACGTCGCGCCCGGCGTGACGCTCGCTCAGCCGGTCCAGCACGGCGCCGACGCGGGTGACCACCTGGGTGAAGCTCTCGCCGCCGGGCGGGCGTTCGGTGGCGGGGGCCAGCCAGAAGCGGTGCGCCTCGGCCGGGCGGCCGGCGTTCAGCTCGTCGTGCGTCAGGCCCTGCCACTCGCCGAAGTGCTGCTCGGCCAGATCGCGCTCCACGTGGTGGGCCGGCGGCAGGCCGCCGCGCGCGGCGTGGATGGCGGCGGCCGTCTCCTGCGTGCGCAGCAGGTGGGTGACCACCCACGCGGCGTCCGTCGGCAGCGCGGCGGCGAGGCCGGCGTAGGACGCCGTGTCGCCGGTGTCCACGGGGATGTCGGACTGGCCGTAGATGCGGCGGTCCGGGTTGATGGGCGGGGCGTGGCGGATCAGCCACCAGCGGGTCACGACGATGTCCGTGTGGGTCATTGCGCTGCCGTCATTGCGTTGCCACCAGGGTGAGAAGGATGGCCGTCTCGGCCGCCTGCTGGGCCGCACCCAGCACGTCGCCGGTGTAGCCGCGGATCTGCCGCAGCGCCAGGAAGCCAACGACGGCTGCCGCCAGCGCGCCGGCAACCGCCACCGCCAGCACCGCCTTGCCCACCGCCAGCAGCGCCACCACCGCGGCGATGGCCAGCGCCAGCGCCACGCGCTTCGACGGCGGGCAGCCGTGGTTGGCGGCCAGCCCGTCGCGCCGCGCCGGCATCAGCGTCCAGGCCAGCGCCGGCAGCACGGCGCGCGAGCACGCCCCCGCCGCCGCCAGCGCGCCCACCACCACCACCGGCTCGGCCAGCGCCGCCAGCGCCGAGGCGCGCAGGCCCACCGAGAACACCACGGCCAGCACGCCGTAGCTGCCGACCCGGCTGTCGCGCATGATCTCCAGCTTGCGCTCGCGTGAGCGGCCGCCGCCGAAGCCGTCGGCGACGTCGGCCAGCCCGTCCTCGTGCAGCGCGCCGGTCACCCAGGCGGAGGCCGCCAGCGCCAGCAGCGCCGCCGCCATGGCCGGCAGGTTCAGCCCCAGGGCCAGCGCGTAGACGCCGCCCGCCAGCAGCCCCACCGCCGCGCCCACCAGCGGGAACCAGCCCATGGAGCGGGCGTGCAGGTCGACCTCCGGGTCCAGGCGCAGGCGCACCGGCAGGCGCGTCATGAAGACCGTCGCCAGCGCGATCTCGTCCAGCCAGGTGGCGCGCCGGCGTTTGGGGCGCGGTTGGGGGAGGGCGTCGTGCATGGCACCCTACCTAGCCCAAAGCGCGGCCGTGGGCGAGTGCCTGTTGCGCATCGCCGCCGCGACCCGGCGACCTTTGACCTGCGCGGCGAATCCTGCCAATGTCCGGCCGCTTTCCCACCCCCACGCTTGGTTTCATGCGATGAGCAATCCGCAGCCCGCCCTGACGTTCGAGGAAATCCGCGCGCTCGTGCGCAACCTGCCCGGTCCGGACCTGGACGCCGGCACCGCCGCCGTGCAGCGCGAGCGCACCCTCACCAAGCCGCCGGGCTCGCTCGGCCGTCTGGAGGAGCTGGCGGAATGGCTGGCCACGTGGCAGGGGCAGCACCCGCCGGAGGTGCGGCGCCCGCGCGTCGCCGTCTTCGCCGGCAACCACGGCGTGGCGGCCCGGGGCGTGTCGGCCTATCCCACCGAAGTGACGGCGCAGATGGTCGCCAACTTCCAGAACGGCGGGGCCGCGGTGAACCAGCTGTGCGAGGCGGCGGACGCCGACCTGCGCGTCTACGAGCTGGACC
>Ga0196976_1000663_pt1 | contig 20274 bp, 18 predicted proteins | sample S3v_513CmetaG_FD_148644 | JGI IMG/M metagenome (GOLD analysis project Ga0196976, IMG submission 148644) | Soil microbial communities from Anza Borrego desert, Southern California, United States - S3+v_5-13C | ecosystem: Environmental > Terrestrial > Soil > Desert | place: USA: California...
ATTCGCTCAAGGACACCGCCAAGGCGGTGGGCGCCGAGACCATCGAGGGGGCGCTGAACGTCGACTTCACCCAGTACAAGACCAACCCGCAGGCGGCGGTCGGCCTGGACAAGTTCGTCGAGGCGTACAAGAAGAAGTACGGGACCGAGCCGCGCTCCGGCCACAGCCTCGCCAACTACTTCGGGGCGATGGTGTTCTTCGACGCCATGGAGAAGGCGAAGTCGCTGGACGGCGACGCCATCCGCGCCTCCGTGCTGGCGACCGAGAAGCCGCCGTTCCAGTCGGCCACCGGCTGGGGCGTCAAGTTCGACGCCAAGGGCCAGAACGTGGCAGCCAAGCCCTTCCTGATGCAGTGGCAGGGCGGCGAGCTGGTCACCGTCTATCCCGAGAACGTCGCCGTGGCTCCGGTGAAGCTGGGCTCGGGCGGCTGAGGGGCAGGCCAAAGCCTCTCCCCCGAAATGGGGGAGAGGCTTAACGGCGCCCCGCCTCGGCGACAGAAGGAAAACTCCCGATGGACGTCTTCATCCAGCTCGTCGTCAGCGGGCTGCTGCTGGGCGGACTCTACGCGGTCATCGGCGTCGGCCTGAACCTGATCTTCGGCATCGTGCGCGTCATCAACTTCGCGCACGGCGAGCTGCTGATGATCGGCATGTACCTGACCTACCTGATGGCCGGCCAGTGGGGCATCCACCCCTACATCTCGGCGGTGCCGCTGATCGTGCTGTTCTTCGCGCTGGGGGCCGCCATCCAGCGCTTCCTCATCCAGCCGCTGCTGGACAGCGACCCGCACGTGCAGATCTTCGCCACCGTCGGCCTGTCGACGGCGCTGATGAACCTGGCGCTGCTGGTGTTCGGGGCCGACCTGCGCTCCATCGACGCGCCGCTGGTGCGCGAGGGCTTCTCGGTCGGGCCGGTGCGCGTGGTGTTCGGGCAGGTGGCGATGTTCGTGGTGGCAGTGGCGCTGGTGGCGGGCCTGCACCTGTTCATGCAGCGCACTTACCTCGGCCGCGCCATCCGCGCCACGGCGCAGCACCGCATGGCCGCGCGCCTGATGGGCGTCAACGTCAACCGCGTCTACATCATTTCCTTCGGCCTGGGCGCGGCCTGCGTCGGGCTGGCAGCGGCGCTGCTGACGCCGATGTATTCGGTGTTCCCGACCATCGGCACCTACTTCGTGCTGACCGCCTTCGTCATCGTCGTGCTGGGCGGCATGGGCAGCCTGTGGGGTGCCTTCCTGGGCGCGCTGATCATCGGGCTGGTGGACTCGCTCAGCGGCTACTACATCGCGCCGGACCTCAAGGAGGTCGTGTACTTCGGCATCTTCCTCGTCCTCCTCGTCGTCCGCCCCACCGGCCTGTTCGGGCTGGGCCGCGGTTCGGAGTAAGTGCCATGACCGTCCAGGCAAACGGAACCTCCGCCGCGCCGGGTGCGGGCGCGCCGTCCCGGCCGCTGGCGCGGCTGACCGACCCGCGCTTCTACGTCAGCGTGGCGGCGCTCAGCCTGTTCCTGCTGGTGCCGCTGGGCATCGGGCAGCCGTTCTTCACGCACATCGCCATCACCATCTGCACCTACGCCGCACTCGCCACCGCCTGGAACATCGTCGGCGGCTTCACCGGGCAGCTGTCGCTGGGCCATACGATCTTCTACGGCATCGGCGCCTACACGGCGGCCCTGCTGGCGATCCATTACAACCTGACGCCGTGGATCGGCATGTTCGCCGGGGCCGCCATCGCCGCGGTGGTCGGCATCGCGATCAGCTACCCCTGCTTCCGCCTGCGCGGGCCGTTCTTCGCGCTGTCCACCATCGCCTTCCTGGAAGTGACGCGCCTCCTGGCGCTGCACGAGAAGGCGTGGACCGGCGGGGCCGCCGGCCTGATCGTGCCGCTGCGCCTGGGGTGGGAGTGGATGATCTTCCGCGACCGCATGCCGTCGCTGATCATCGCCTTCGGCCTTTTGGTGCTGACGCTGCTGGTGTCGGTGGCGATTCGCAACTCGCGCATGGGCTCCTACCTGGATGCCGTGCGCGAGCGGGAGGACGCCGCCCAGGCGATGGGCATCAACACGGTGATGATGAAGATCTGGGCGGTGGTGATCTCGGCCGCGCTGACGGCGATGATCGGCACCTTCCACGCCATGTACGTCACCTTCGTCGAGCCGGCGCAGATGTTCTCCCTGCCGTTCGCGGTGCAGATCGCCATGTTCGCGCTGATCGGCGGCGTGGGCACGGTGGCCGGGCCGCTGACCGGCACGCTGCTGGTGGTGCCGCTGACCGAGATGGCGCGCGTCTGGCTGGGGGCCGGCGCCACGGGCCTGCACGGCTTCGTCTACGGCGTGGTGCTGATCGCCGTCGTGCTGCTGCTGCCGCACGGCATCGTGGGCGCGGTGGGGGAGCGGGTGGCGCACTGGGTGGACGGGCTGCCCGGCGGGCGCCGTCGCCGGCCGGAGCCGCCGTTGCCGGCGCTGCCGCCGGCCTACGTCCGCAACCCGGAGGGGCGGACGATCGGCGAACCGATCCTGCGCGCCCACGGGCTGACCAAGCGCTTCGGCGGCCTGCTGGCGACCAACAACGTCAGCGTCGAGCTGCGGCGGGGCGAGGTGCTAGGCATCATCGGCCCGAACGGGGCGGGCAAGACCACGCTGTTCAACCTGCTCTCCGGCTTCCTGACGCCGAACGACGGCACGGTGGAGGTGATCGGGCCGGACGGATCGGTGCTGCGGCCACGGCAGCCGCACCAGTTCGCCGCCGCCGGGGTGGGCCGCACCTTCCAGATCGTGCAGCCCTTCGGCCAGCTGTCGGTGCTGGAGAACATCATGGTCGGCGCCTTCCGCGTGCATCCGGGGGTGGACGAGGCCAAGGCGCTGGCCATGCAGATCGCCGGGATGGTGGGCCTGGCCGAGGAGCGGGACACGCTGGCGCGCAACCTGACCATCGGCGGGCTGAAGCGGCTGGAAGTGGCGCGGGTTCTGGCCATGAAGCCGCGCATCCTGCTGCTGGACGAGGTGATGGCGGGGCAGAGCCGGGCCGACGTCGAACGCTCCATCGCCATGATCAACGCCATCCGCGAGGCCGGCGTCAGCATCATCGCCATCGAGCACGTGATGCACGCGATCATGAGCATCTCCGACCGCGTGCTGGTCATCAGCTCCGGCGCACCGCTGCTGGAGGGCACGCCGCAGGAGGTGGTCAACGACCCGCGCGTGATCGAGGCCTACCTGGGCAAGGAGTACACCCATGCTCACGCTCACTGACGTCTCGGCCGGCTATGGCCGGGCCGCGGTGCTGGACAAGGTGTCGATCCGCGTGGACGCCGGGGAGGTCGTCACCATCATCGGCGCCAACGGGGCCGGCAAGACGACCACGCTGCGCGCCATCTCCGGCCTGATCCCCATCAGCACGGGCAGCATCACGCTGGACGGCGAGGCGATCCACGGCCGGGGCTCCCACGAGGTGGTGGAGCGCGGCGTCACCATGGTGCCGGAGGCGCGCCAGCTCTTCCCCTTCATGACGGTGGCCGACAACCTCCTCATGGGCGCCTACACGCCGCGCGCGCGTCGGCAAGCCGACCAGCGCCTGGAGCAGGTGCTGGAGCTGTTCCCGCGCGTGCGCGAACGGTTCCGCCAGCGCGCGGCGCTGCTGTCGGGCGGCGAGCAGCAGATGGTGGCGATCGGGCGCGGGCTGATGTCCGCCCCGCGCATCCTGATGTTCGACGAGCCGTCGCTGGGGCTGGCGCCCATCGTCGTGTCGCAGGTGTTCGAGGTGATCGACCGCATCGTCGCCATGGGCGCCACGGTGCTGATCGTCGAGCAGAACGTCTTCCACACGCTGAAGATCGCGCACCGCGGCTACGTGCTGGAGAACGGGCAGGTCACCCTGACCGGCACCGGGGCGGAACTGCTGGACAACCCGCACATCAAGAAGGCCTACCTGGGTGTTTGACGGACGAGGAGCGCTGCCATGCCGGTGACCGGCCACACCCGCCTGTTCGGCATCGTCGCCGACCCCATCGCCCAGGTGCGCACGCCGCAGGTGGTGAACGAACATTTCGAGCGGCAGGGATTCGACGGCATCCTGGTGCCGTTCCATGTGGCGTCGCCCGACCTGCCGACCTTCGTCGCCGCCATGCGGGCCATGCGCAACCTGGGCGGCTTCATCGTCACCGTGCCGCACAAGACGGCGATGGTGGAACTGGTCGACCGGGTCGAGGACGCCGGCCGGCTGACCGGCGCCATCAACACCGTGCGGCGGGAGGCGGACGGCACGCTGACCGGCACCATGTTCGACGGCGTCGGCTTCGTCGCCGGCTTGCGGGCGGAGGGGCTGGATCCGCTTGGGCGGCGGGTGTGCATGGCCGGTGCCGGCGGGGCGGCCAACGCCATCGCCTTCGCGCTGGCCGAGGCCGGCATCGCCCGCCTGACCATCGCCAACCGCACCGCGAAAAAGGCGGAGGAACTGGCAGCGCGGGTGCGCGCCGCCTGTCCCGGCGTCGACGTGGCGGCCGGGCCGGCGGCGGCGGACGGGCACGACATGCTGGTCAACGCCACGTCCCTGGGGCTGGCCGAGGGCGACGCCCTGCCGTTCGACGTGTCGACGTTGACGCCCGGGGCCGTTGTGGCGGAAATCATCATGAAGCCGGAACGGACGCCGCTCCTGGCCGCGGCGGAGGCGCGCGGATGCCGCACCCATTACGGGCGGCACATGCTCGACCACCAGGTGCGGCTGATGGCGGATTTCCTGATCGGCGGCCGGTGATCCGGGGGCACGGGGTGGGGGTACAGGTGGGTTCAGGGGGAAGCATGCGCGGCGAGCAGACCATTCAGCGGCGGCCGGGACTGCCGGACGAGGTGGCGCGGCGCATCCGCGACGACATCACGGCCGGCCGACTGAAGGCGGGCGACCGCCTGCCGTCGGAACACGAGATGAGCGACGCCTACGGCGTGTCGCGCCCGGTGGTGCGCGAGGCGATTTCGCAGCTGAAATACGACGGGCTGCTGGTGTCGCAGCAGGGGCGCGGCATCTTCGTCAGCGAGGAGGGGCGGACCAAGGCGCTGCGCATGGATTTCGAGAGCATCCACGACGCCGCCGAACTGGCCCACATGATCGAACTGCTGGTCGCCGTCGAGGGGGCGGCCACCGGACTGGCGGCGGCACGGCGCACGCGGGCCGACCTGCGCACGCTGGCCGGCCACCTGAAGGCCATGCAGCGTGCCATCGACGAGGGGGAGACCGGCGTGGAGATGGACGTGGAGTTCCACCGCACCATCGTCGCCATGACGCGCAACCCGTACTTCATCCAGCTCTCGCAGTTCCTCGACGACCAGGTGCGCAACTTCATCCGCCGGGCGCGCACCAACACGGCGCGTTTCCAGGGGCTGGCGCTGGACGTGCAGCGCGAGCACGAGGAGATCTACGCCGCCGTCGAGAAGGGCGACCCCGCCGAGGCAAGGGGAGCGGCCGAGCGCCACCTGCGCAACGCCGGCCGCCGGCTCAACCTCTACACCACCGAAGAGGCACCGCCGCCGCCCTCGCCGTCGCGCCGGCGCAAGGCCACGGCCCCCACCAGCGACAAGGCCGGCGACAAGGACACCAGCAAGGGGTGAAGCCCATGGAGCGGTTCGACTACGTCATCGTGGGCGGCGGCACGGCCGGGTGCATCCTGGCGAACCGCTTGACCGAATCCGGCCGGCATTCGGTGCTGATGCTGGAGGCCGGCGGGCGGAAGTCGTCGTTCTGGGTCAACGTGCCGGCCGGCTTCAGCAAGCTGCTGGTCAACCCCGACTTCAACTGGCTGTTCCAGACCGAACCGGAGGAAGGCGTCTACAACCGCCGGATCGTCGTGCCGCGCGGCAAGGGGCTGGGCGGATCGACGCTGATCAACGGCATGATCTTCGTGCGCGGCCAGCCGCAGGACTACGACCGCTGGGCGCAGGAGGGCGCGGCGGGGTGGAGTTTCCGCGACCTGCTTCCGTACTTCAAGAAGATGGAGAACTTCGAGGGCGGCGGGGGCGAACTGCGCGGCCGCGGCGGACCCATGAACGTGGTGCGCGTATCGGAGCGGCACGAGATCCCCGACGCCTTCATCCATGCCGCCGAATCCCTGGGCTACCCGCGCAACCCCGACTACAACGGCGCCGACCAGGAGGGCTTCGGCTATTATCAGGCGGTGCAGCGCCAGGGGCGGCGCTGGACCGTGGTCGACGGCTATCTGAAGCCGGCGCTGGCGCGCCCCAACCTGACGGTGCGCACCGACGCGCATGCCACCCGGCTGGATATCGCCGACGGCCGCGTCACCGGCGTCACCTACCGCGTCGGCGGGCCGGCGGGCGAGGAGCGGAGCGTTGCCGCAGGCGTCGAGGTGATCCTGACGGCCGGCGCCGTGCAGACGCCGCAGTTGCTGGAGCTGTCGGGCATCGGCGACCCAGCGGTGCTGCAGGCCGCCGGCATCCCCGTGCGCCACGCCCTGCCCGGCGTGGGCCGGAACTATTACGACCATTACTGCACGCGCATGAACTGGCGCGTGACGTTGCCCATCACGCTCAACGAGATCTCCCGTGGCTGGCGCCTGGGGGTGGAGGTCGCCAAGTACTTCGGCCTGCGCAAGGGGATCCTCACCTACGGCACCGGCATCGCGCACGGCTTCGTCAAGACGCGGCCCGAGATGGCGACGCCGGACGTGCAGTACTTCTTCGTGCACGCCAGCTACGGCAACGCGGCGACGCGGGTGCTGGACCGCGCGCCGGGCATGACCATCGGCGTGGCGCAGCTGCGCCCGGAATCGCGCGGCACCATCCACGTCACGTCGCCCGATCCCCACGCCTGCCCCTCCATCCGCCCGAATTTCCTGGCCGAACGCGTCGACCAGGAGGCGCTGGTGGAGGGCATGCGGATCGCCCGCCGCATCATCGAGTCCCCCGTCATGGACCGCTACCGCGCGCATGAGATGACGCCGGGGCCGGACGTGCAGTCGTACGACGAGTGGCTCGACTTCGCCCGGCGCAACGGCCAGACCATCTACCACCCCATCGGCACCTGCAGCATGGGGACGGGCCCGGACGCGGTGGTTGACCCGGCGCTGAGGCTGCGCGGGCTGGCCGGGCTGCGCATCGCCGACGCCTCGGTGATGCCGCGCATGGTGTCGGGCAACACGCAGGCGGCGGTGATGGTGGTCGCCGAAAAGGCCGCCGACCTCATCCGCGCCGACGCCGGGGCGATTCCCGCCGCCGCGTGACGGGCGCGGCGAACGGTCCGGCGGCCCAGGCGCCGGACTGTTTGCGGCTTGACGGGCGCCCTATTATTCGATAGTCGTCAAAACATGAAACAGACAACCGCCATCGCCGCGCTCGCGGCACTCGCCCAGGATTCCCGGCTGGAGGTCTTCCGGCTGCTGGTGCGCCAGGGGCCGGACGGCCTGCCGGCCGGCGAGATCGCCGAACGCCTGGGCGTCCAGCCGGCCACGCTGTCCTTCCATCTGGCGCAGCTCAGCCACGCCGGGCTGGTGGCGTCGCGCCGCCAGGGACGTTCCATCATCTACCGCGCCGACGTCGCGACCATGAAGGACCTCATGGCCTTCCTGCTCTACGACTGCTGCTCCGGGCACCCGGAGCTGTGCGGCGTCGGCGATGCCGCCGCGCCGGCCCAAGGACCGGGTGAGCCGCCGTGCTGCGCCCCGGCGCAACCGAAAGCCGCCGGGACGGCCTGAACGGGAGGGGACCATGGCGGTGCGTGTCGGCATCAACGGTTTCGGGCGCATGGGGCGGCTGGCGATGCGCGCCGCCCACGGCAACCCGGACTTCGAGGTGGTGCACGTCAACGAGGTGAAGGGCGGCGCGGAAGCTGCCGCGCACCTGATCGAGTTCGACAGCGTGCACGGCCGCTGGCCGGTGCCGGTCGGGGCGAGCGACGATCACATCACGGTGGACGGCCGCCGCATCGGCTTCACCGGGCACGCCAAGCCGGGCGACATCCCCTGGCGCGCGTTGGGCGTCGAAGTGGTCATCGAAAGCTCCGGCAAGTTCGTGAAGACCGACGCGCTGTACCCGCACTTCGACACCGGTGCCCGCAAGGTGGTGGTCGCCGCCCCGGTGAAGACGCCGGGGGCGCTGAACATCGTCATGGGCATCAACGACCACCTGTACGACCCGGCGGCGCACGACCTGGTCACCGCCGCGTCCTGCACCACCAACTGCCTCGCCCCGGTGGTGAAGGTGGTGCACGAGGGGCTGGGAATCCGCCACGGCGTGATCACCACCATCCACGACGTGACCAACACCCAGGTCATCGTCGACGCCCCGCACAAGGACCTGCGGCGGGCGCGCTCGGCGCTGGCCTCCCTGGTGCCGACCTCCACCGGCTCGGCCACCGCCATCGGGCTGATCTACCCGGAGCTTCAGGGCAAGCTGAACGGCATGGCGGTGCGTGTCCCGCTGCTCAACGCCTCCATCACCGACTGCGTGTTCGAGGTGAACCGCGCGACCAGCGCCGGGGAGGTCAACGCCCTGTTCCAGGCCGCCGCCGATGGGCCGCTGAAGGGTATCCTGGGCTATGAGACGCGGCCGCTGGTGTCGGTCGACTACCGCTCCGACCCGCGCTCGTCCATCGTCGACGCGCTCTCCACGCTGGTGGTGGACGGCACGCAGGTGAAGATCATCGCCTGGTACGACAACGAGATGGGCTATGCCCACCGCCTTGCCGAGCTGACCGCCAAGGTCGCCCGTTCGCTGGAGCGCTGACGTGAGCGATCTGCGCAACTACGCCATCGTCACCGCCGCCTACTGGGGCTTCACGCTGACCGACGGCGCGTTGCGCATGCTGGTGCTGCTGCACTTCAACGCGCTCGGCTACACGCCCTTCCAGCTGGCTTTCCTCTTCGTTCTGTACGAGTTCTTCGGCGTCGTCACCAACTTGCTGGGCGGCTGGATCGGCAGCCGGCTGGGGCTGACGGTGACGCTGTTCGCCGGGCTCGCCTTGCAGGTGGCGGCGCTGCTCATGCTGTCGGCGGTCGATCCGGGCTGGACGATGGCGCTGTCGGTCGCCTGGGTGGTGGCGGCGCAGGGTCTGGCCGGCATCGCCAAGGACCTGACCAAGATGTCGTCCAAGAGCGCCATCAAGCTGGTGGTGCCGGAGGACAAATCCTCCACCCTGTTCCGCTGGGTGGCGCTGCTGACCGGATCGAAGAACACGCTGAAGGGCGTGGGCTTCTTCCTGGGCGGGCTGCTGCTGGCGACGCTGGGCTTCGCGGGTGCCTTGTGGGCGATGGCCGGCGCACTGGCCCTGGTGCTGCTGGCTTGCGCGACGCTGCTGAAGGGCGACTTCGGGCGGTCGAAGGCGAAGGTGAAGTTCACCCAGCTGCTGTCGAAGACGCCGGCGGTGAACCGGATGGCGGCGGCGCGCTTCTTCCTGTTCGGGGCGCGCGACGTGTGGTTCGTGGTGGGCGTGCCGGTGTTCCTGGCCTCGCAGCTCGGCTGGGGCTTCGCCGAGGTCGGCGGCTTCCTGGCGGCCTGGGTGATCGGCTACGGCGTCGTGCAGGCGGCCGCGCCCGCGTTCGTCCGGCACTCCCCCGACGGCGTGTCCGGCGAGGTGCGGGCGGCGCGGCTGTGGGCGCTGATCCTGGCCGCGATCCCGGCGGGGCTGGCGGCGGCGCTGGCCTGGGGGGCCGATCCGGCGCTGAGCGTCATCGCCGGCCTGGGCCTCTTCGGCGTGGCGTTCGCCGTCAACTCCTCGATCCACTCGTACCTGATCCTGGCCTACACCGACGCCGACACGGTGGCGGTGAACGTCGGCTTCTACTACATGGCCAACGCGGGCGGCCGGCTGATGGGCTCGCTGCTGAGCGGCCTGTCCTATCAGGTGGCGGGCATCGCCGGCTGCCTGCTGACGGCGGCGGCGCTGGTGGCCGCCTCGTTCCTGATCGCCCTGTTCCTGCCCACCGGAACCGCCGAACGGAGACTCCCGGCATGACCGCTCATCCCTACGACACCGCCGAGGCTCCGGCCGGCCCTTCGCTGGGCGTCTTCGAACGCTATCTCAGCGTCTGGGTGGCGCTGTGCATCGTCGCCGGCATCGCGCTGGGCCACTTCGCGCCGGCGCCGTTCCAGGTGCTGGGGCGAATGGAAGTGGCGCAGGTCAACCTGCCGGTCGCCGTGCTGATCTGGCTGATGATCGTGCCGATGCTGCTGAAGATCGACTTCGGCGCGCTCCATCACGTGAAGGAGCACTGGCGCGGCGTGGCGGTGACGCTGGTCATCAACTGGGCGGTCAAGCCGTTCTCCATGGCGCTCCTGGGCTGGATCTTCGTCGCACACCTGTTCCGCCCGCTGCTGCCGGAGGCGCAGATCGACAGCTACATCGCCGGGCTGATCCTGCTGGCGGCGGCGCCGTGCACGGCCATGGTCTTCGTCTGGTCGAACCTGTGCCGGGGCGAGCCGCACTTCACGCTGACGCAGGTGGCGGTCAACGACGCCATCATGGTGGTCGCCTTCGCGCCCATCGTCGGGCTGCTGCTGGGCCTGTCGGCGATCACCGTGCCGTGGCAGACGCTGTTCCTTTCGGTGGTGCTGTACATCGTCATCCCGGTGATCGTCGCGCAGGTCTGGCGCAAGCGCCTGCTGGCGGCCGGCGGGCATGCGGCGCTGGAGCGGACGCTGAAGGTGCTGGGGCCGCTGTCGCTGCTGGCGCTGCTGGCCACGCTGGTGCTGCTGTTCGCCTTCCAGGGGGAGCAGATCATCGCCCAGCCACTGGTCATCGCGCTGCTGGCGGTGCCGATCCTCATCCAGGTCTACTTCAATTCCGGGCTGGCCTATCTGCTGAACCGCGCCTTCGGCGTGGCGCACTGCGTGGCCGGGCCATCGGCGCTGATCGGCGCGTCCAACTTCTTCGAACTGGCGGTGGCCGCCGCCATCGCGCTGTTCGGCTTCCAGTCGGGCGCGGCGCTGGCCACCGTGGTGGGCGTGCTGGTCGAGGTGCCGGTCATGCTGTCGGTGGTGCGCATCGTCAACGCCAGCCAGGGCTGGTACGAGCGCCGGGCATGACCGCGGCGGACGAGGCCCGCCAGCGGCTGACGCGCGACCTGAACCGCCGCTGCCACTGCATCACGCTGGACCGCGCCGCGCTGCTGCGCGCGCTGGAGGACGAGGCCGGCGAGCCCGGCCTCTGGGCCCTGCTGTCCGCCTCGCACGCGCACCTGTTCTGCGACACGCCGCTGTTCGTCGCCCGCCCGGACGTGGAGCGCATGCGGACGGCCGTCCGCGCCATCGAGGCGGCGGCGCGGCTGCCCGGCTACGTCGACGCCGCCCTGGCCCGCGCGCCCGACATTGCCCGCGCCGATCCCGGCCCGGCCGGCGCCTTCATGGGCTACGACTTCCACCTTGGTGAGGACGGCCCGAAACTGATCGAGGTGAACACCAACGCCGGCGGCGCCTTCCTGAACGCGCTGCTGGCGCGCGCGCAATGGGCCTGCTGCGGCGAGACGGCGCCGATCAGCGCGGTGTCGCCCGCCGGCGGCTTCGAGGACGCGGTGTGGCGCATGTTCGTCACGGAGTGGCGCCGCCAGCGCGGCACCGGCGCCCCCGCCCGCATCGCCATCGTGGACGACGACCCGCCCGGCCAGTTCCTCTACCCCGAATTCCTGCTGGCCCGCCGCTTCTTCGCGGCGCGCGGCGCCGAGGCGGTGATCGCCGACCCGCGCGCCCTGTCCGTCGACGGCGCCACCGTTCTGGCCGGCGGCCGGCCGGTCGATCTGGTCTACAACCGGCTCACCGACTTCGCCCTGGAACGGCCGGAGCATGCCGCCCTGCGCGCCGCCTACCTGGGCGGCGCCGTCGTGGTCACGCCCAACCCGCGCGCGCACGCGCTGCTGGCCGACAAGCGCAATCTCGTAGCGCTGTCCGATCCGGCCCGGCTCGCCGCCTGGGGCCTCGATCCGGCCGCGGCGGCGCTCCTCGCCGATACCGTGCCGCGGACGCTGGAGGTGACGCTGGAGAACGCCGACGACCTCTGGCGCCAGCGCCGCACGCTGTTCTTCAAGCCCGCCGCCGGCTACGGCAGCAAGGCGGCGTACCGGGGCGACAAGGTCACCCGGGGCGTGTGGGCGCACATCACGGCTGGCGGCTATGTGGCGCAGACCTTGGCACCGCCGGGCGAGCGGCAGGTCGCGGATGGCGACGATGCCCCGCTGAAGGCCGACGTGCGGCTGTACACCTATCTGGGCGAGGTGTTGCTGGCGGCGGCGCGGCTCTACCAGAGCCAGACCACCAACTTCCGTACTCCCGGCGGCGGCTTCGCCCAGGTGTTCATCGTGTAGGCGTGGACGACGTCCCGAAACGTGTGCCGCCCGCTTCGTACAACGGGCCTCCGCCCGCGCGCGGACGCCGGACAGGTCGACGAACCGGTCGATGGCGCGACGCAGGTGGTCCAACGGTAGGCCCGTCAAGGCCTCGCCGACGCGCTCCGCTTCAGGATCGACTCGACGCGCCTGGTGCCCTCCTCCCCCTCCAGGACAAGCTCCATGGGACGCCGTCGCCCGAGCAGTGGATGCGGGCGGGTCAGGAAATCCCGAGCCTTGTAGTCGTCGCCCAACACCGCCCGAGCCATTGCACGGACCCGCGCCATGCGTGCGCGGGCATCGGCGGGCAGAAAGTCCTCGAGCGTCATGTCGTCCATCATCCACCTCCCTGCCGCGGCCGCGGCGGTGTGGGCGGCGTGCCCTCGGAACTCACGGCTGCGTTCGGGCGCGCGGCGTCCGCGCCGGCCACGCCATCTTCGGCGGTCGCGGTGTTCCGGCTGGTCTGCCGCTCGGTCTGCGCATTGAGGGCGGCACCGAACATGATGGCGTAGACGATGAGATTCAGCCACAGCATCAGCGTGACCACCGCACCGGCCATGCCGTAGGCCCATTGGTAGCTCATGACGTGCCGGGTGTAGGCGATGAACAGCGCCGATGCCGCCAGCCAGGCCGCCGTCGCCGCCAGCGCCCCCCAGCTGACCCAGCGCCACTTGGGAGCGGCACGGCAGGGGCCCACACGGTACAGCACGGCGAGCCCGAGCAGGATGACGGCGGCCAGCACGGGCCAGCGGACCAGCCGCAGGACGGCGTGCAGCCCCATCCCCGTCTCGGCCCCGCCCATCAGCGTCGGAATGCCGATGTACAGGGCGAAGGTCAGCGGGACGAAAGTGACGGCGCCCAAGCCGAGGCCGAGGGCCAGGGCATTGAGATGAAGGAAACCCCGGCGCTCCGTCGTGCCGTAGGCGAGGTTCAACGCCGCCATCAACGCCCGCATGCTCAGGCAGACGCTCCAGAGCGTGAGCCCCAGCGTCCCCGCAACGCCCCACCCGAGCGTTCCGCCCGTCGCGGAAAGCATGTCCGCCAGCTGGTCGACGAACAGCATCGCCGCGTCCCTGGGAAGCACGTCCGCCAGAAGCTCAATGCGCTCCTTGATGGCGGCGATGCCCATGGTGGTCCCGATGGTCAGGACCAGGACGCCCAGCCCCGGCAGCACTCCCAGCAGGGCGTAGAAGGCCACCCCCGCCGCCGCGACCCAGAGGCCGGCTTCCGACTGGAGACGCCAGACCCGCCCGGCGATGGCACGCCATCCCGCGGGAGGAATATCCCGCGGCGACGCCGCATCGGTGCGCATGATGCGCTGCTTGTGCAATGACTGCATCGGATGGTGCCGGCAGCGGCCGCCGCTTCGATTCCCGAACGGCCCGTCTTCCAACGCTGATGGCCCCGTCATGTTTCCGGAAATGTGGACGGTCCAAACTCATTCGGCCTTCACGCGAGCAGGCGGCTGATCTGGATTGGCCAGGGCAATGATGGACAGTTCCGACCGAAACAGCCCACAAGGAGGGGCGGTCCGTTCCTCACTCGACATCAGGATCGAAACGATCCCGCTGACCGATTTCCCCGACACCGTGATGGTCGTGGGTGAGCGGATTCTCCGCCCCAGGCCGTCGGCGTTGCACGACTATGTCGCCCGGGTCGGGCGGGAATTGCGCCGCGTTGCCGGTGGGACCTCGGCCGGGATAAGTGCCGCCATCGACCTGACCCTGGCTCTCATCGACGACGATCACGGCGCCGCGCTGGCGCGCTCCATTGTCCGCAAGCTGGTCGTGCATCACCGCCGTCCGGGCGGCCAGTCGCAGTTTTCGGCGCTGCTGGAACTGGAACTGCGCCCAAGCCGCGTCCGCCCCGAAGAAGCTGTCGACAAGAGCTTGGGAAGACTGGCGGACCCGGCGGGATTCGAACCCACGACCTCTGCCTTCGGAGGGCAGCGCTCTATCCAGCTGAGCTACGGGTCCAGCGACAGCGGAGGCGCACCATAGCGCAACACCTCCGCCAGAGCAAACACCTCTTGCGGTAAAATTTCAGTTCGAGGCGGGGTAGACGCCCAACAGCCTCTGCTGCCGGCGCTGGTAGCCGACCAGTTCGCACAGGCTCAACGGGCGAAAGCCCCGCGCGCGGTTGGAAGCCCCCACCTCGAACATCAAGGCCTGCTGCTCGAACAGATCCGCATACACCGCGCCCAGCGGCATGTCAGGATCCCACACGTGGATGGCCTCGGCCCCCGCCCCGTTCACCTCGACGATCTGGAAGTCCTCGCCCGCCTGCAGCCGCTCGATGGACGCGAATCGCACGTCGAAACGGCCGAAGTGGAAGTGCGGCATGGCGTCGGCGATGGCGTCGAAGCGGCGAGCCAGTTCCGGCGTCACGAAGGGCCGGCCGTCCTTGTACAGCCCGCCCACCCGGCTCGACCCGACAATGGACAGGCGTACCACCTCGCCGGCTGCCGGCACGGTGCTCAGACGGTCCTTCTGCGTCTCGCGGTGCAGGCCCGCCTTCCAGGCGGCACGGGGGTTGGCGGCGATCAGTTCGTCCAGCGTCGAACAGCCGTCGCCCACCACGTGCGGGTGGTAGCGCAGCGTCATCGAGAAGATGAACCCCGCCGTCTCGCCCGGCCGGCGCACGTAGAAGATGCCGGCTTCGCCATCATAGGGAACGTAGGTCTGCAGGATGAAGCGGCTGCCCTTGGGGTATGCGGCCAGATAGTCCACGAGGTCCGCCGGGTTCGCCACCCGCCGCACGCCGAATCCGCGCCAGCCGATGTCCGGCTTCACCACCAGCGGAAAGCGCACCCCCTCGGCTTCGGCGAAGGCGGCGAGCCCCGCAGCCGTCCAACCGCCGTCGTGCACCGCCGCCACGGACCGGGCCACCCATCGCCGGGCATCGCCGCCGATCTGGTCCAGGCAGCGGATCTTCGATTCGCCCAGCAGCCCGCCTGCCTCGATCGCCGGGTTCGCCACCGTCGGCAGCGTCAGGCTGCGGTGCCGCAGGCCCAGCCAGAACCACTGCAGGACCAGCGGGACGTAGAACAGCAGCGGCGGGATGCGTTCCTGAATACCGATGTGCGACGCGCCGGCCGGGATCGCCGGCATGCCCGGCAGTTCCACCGCCGGCGTGCGCGCGCCCCCCTGCCGCAAACCCACCCGGCCGGCCAGCGCGGCCACGGCGGTGCGTCCGGTGCGGGTGCGCAACGCGATGAAGCCGGCCACCAGCAGGCCGCCGGCCACCTGCATCTCCACCGCGGGTGCTGCCAGCGACGAGGTCATGAAGACCAGCAGCGCCAGCGTGTAGAGCGACGCCGTGCTGATGGTGATCAGCGCGAAACGCGTGAAGCTGATTCCCAGGGCACCGCAGGCCATATAGGTGGGCATCATGATGCCGGGGATGATCCGGCACGACACCAGGGCACCCAGCAGGTTGCGGCTCAGTCCGTCGCGGCAGCGCTGGAAGGCCGGGCCTTCGACCTTGCGGCGCAGCCAAGCGATCCGCCGCGTCAGCGCCCCGGTCGTGTAGAACAGCACGTCCCCGGCGACGATGCCGCCCAGGAGTGCCGCGGCCACCACCACCAGCGGCAGCGTGCCGGCGCTGATCAGCCCGGCGCCGGCCACGATGGCCACGTCTTCGTGCAGCAGGGTGAGCATCGCGAGCCCCAGAAGAAGCAGGGCCGGAGATGAGGCAACGATCGATTCGAAGGCTATGAGCACAGCACCCTGTTCCGCACGCAACGCGTCCCCCCGGACGGATAGGGTGCAGTATACCCGAAAAGGGGGTGCCTCCCAATCCTCCGCTCCACCAAAAGATAGAAATCTTATGCTTTTCGGCGGACTGTACAGTGCAGTCCGGGCTTCAGTCGATTTTGTGCTTTGCAGCACACGTGTTGGGCTGCGTGCTGCCAATCGGCACGTCTATGAGCGCCCGTTAATGTATCGGTAAGGTTTAGTGTCGTAACTATGGCCGAGGGAAGCGACCGGCGCGGCCGTTGGGGCGGCGACGCCGGTCCGGCAGAGGGGGGAGGCTTCCGGGCATGTTCAAGACGCTATCCATACGCGCGCGGCTTATCCTGTCGTCGGTGGCCTGCGTGGTCGTCGCCATCGTCGCCACGACGGCCAGCAACATGTGGCTGAGCCGCGGCATGGTCGACCAAGCGGCGGAGCGCGAGTTGCACACCATCCGTCAGTTCCTGGACGACAGCTTGGCCATGGAGGCGCGGCGCGCCCTGTCGCTGGCCGACAGCGTCGCCGCCAACACGGTGGTTCAGCAGCACTTCGCCAACGCCGACCGCACGGCGCTGTCGGCCATGCTGGTCCCCGGTTTCAAGGCAATGAAGGACCAGCACGGGGTGCGCCAGCTCCAGTTCCACTTGGCGCCCGCCACCTCCTTCCTGCGGGTGCACCGGCCGGAGAAGTTCGGCGACGACCTGTCGGGCTTCCGCCACACCGTGGTGCAGGTCAACCGCACGCAGAAACCCGTCGCCGGCCTCGAATCCGGGGTCGAGGGGCTAGGCGTGCGCGGCGTGGTGCCGGTGTTCCACGAGGGCCGGCACCTGGGCTCGGTCGAATTCGGGCTGAGCTTCGACCAGTACTTCTTCGATGCCTTCAAGAAGGCGACGGAGGCCGAGGTGGCGCTGTTCCTGAAAAGCGACAAAGGCTTCACCGCCTTTGCCTCGACGTTCAAGGAACTGCCGCAGCTGACGCCCGCCGCCATGCAGGCGGCCCTGGCGGCGGAATCGCCGGTGGGCACCTACGCAGTTGGCGGCGCCCGCCTCGCCTACGTGCTGGCGCCGGTCAAGGACTACCGTGGCGACGCCATCGGCTTCACCGTGCTGGCGCTCGACCGCGGGTACTTCATCGCGGCGCTGGACCACGCGCGCGACGTGGCGCTGCTCATCGGCCTCGTGGTCATGGTGTTCAGCATCGCCGCGTCGGCGGCGGTCAGCGGTTCGCTCGCCCGCGTGCTGCACGGCGTCACCGACGCCATGCGGATGCTGACCGAGGGCCGCAAGGACATCACCATCCCCGGCACCGACCGGCGGGACGAGATCGGCGGCATGGCCCGCGCCGTCGAGGTGTTCCGCCAGCAGGCCCTGGAGGTCGAGCGCCTGAACGCCGAGCAGGAACGCCTGAAGACAGAGACGGAGGTGGAGAAGCGCCGCACCCTCCAGGACCTCGCCCGCCATTTCGAGGCGACCGTCGGCGAGGTGGTGCAGGGCGTGTCGGCCGGTGCCACGCAGATGCGCGCCTCCGCCCAGTCGCTCTCCGCCATCGCCGAGGAGACGGACCGCCAGACCGCCGCCGTCGCCGCCGCGTCGGAACAGGCGACCAGCAACGTGCGGGCGGTGGCGGTGGCCGCCGACGACCTTACCGCCTCCATCGCGCAGATCAATGAACGGATCGACCAGTCCACCCGCATGGTACGCGCCGCCGTGGGCGAGGTGGAGACCACCAACGCCACCGTCGAAGGGCTGGCCAGCGCCGCCAACCGCATCGGCGACGTGGTCAAGCTGATCAACGACATCGCGTCCCAGACCAACCTGCTGGCGCTGAACGCCACCATCGAGGCGGCGCGGGCGGGCGAAGCCGGCAAGGGTTTCGCGGTGGTGGCGTCGGAGGTCAAGCACCTCGCCAACCAGACGGCCAAGGCGACCGAGGAGATCTCCGCGCAGATCGCCGGCATCCAGTCCACCAGCGCCGGTGCGGTCTCGGCCATCCGCGCCATCGGCGAGACCATCGTCGGCATCAACGACACGGTCGGCGCCATCGCCGAGGCGGCCCGCCAGCAGGGCGAGACCACCGCCGCCATCGCCCGCAACGTACGAGAGGCGACCGCCGGCACGCGCGAGTTCACCACCACCATCACCGGCGTGACGCAGGCGGCCGGCGAAACCGGCCACATGGCGGCCGACGTGCTGGGTGCCGCCAGCGAACTGTCGCATCAGGCCGAACAGCTGCGCGCCGAGGTCGACCGCTTCATCGCCGGCATCCGCGCCGCCTGAGTCCGTACGGCGTGACGAGCCCCACCCGGCGTTCCGTGCGCGGAACACCGGGCCGAACCCTCCCCGGCTCCCCCCGAGGAGGGTTCACCTTTCTACGGCCGAGGGCGCTCCCCTACCCCCGCCGCCATTTCAGCGCCAGGAAACGTTCGAACGTTCCCGGCGCGTCGTAGCTGCCGAGGAACAGGTCGCCGACGGCGCGGCGCATGCGCGCGCGGATGCGGGCGCGGATCCCCTCCTCCACCATCTGGCAGCGGCGGCACAGCAGGCGCGGCGCGCCCGTCGAAGCGCCGGACGCGCGCACCGGGCGCACCGTCACGGCGATGTCCTCGGTGGTCGCGTACTCCACCACGTCCGGCCAGGGGGCGCGCCGGCCCCGGCTGTCGCGCCAGGTCTGCGCATCGGGGTCGTACCAGCGCCCATCCGCCAGGCAGCGCACCACCACGCCGTGCGGACGCCCGCAGCAGCGGCAGCGCGCAGCACCTGGGGCGTCGCCACGCCTGGAAGGGTCGATAGCCGGGGTCAGGATTTTGACGCGGGCGTGCCTGGACATGATGCGCTCGACGGGTGGGCCGTTGTCATCGCACCTGACGGCGGCAAGCGCCAGCATCAATTCGCTGCCCCTACGACATGGCGGCGTCCGAGGCACTGGGCAGCGCCGGCCGGGATGCCGTCGCGCGCCCCTTCGCCGGAACGGTTTCGTAGCGTTCGAGGTGCAGCGGCAGCCACCATTCGCCGTCCAGGCGGGTCAGCACCGCCTCGCCCAGCGCGATGGCGGACAGCAGTTCGCGGCTGCGCGTGTGGATCAGCGCCGGGACGCCGCGGCGGATCAGCACGCCGCGCTCGGCCAGGGCCGCCTGCAGCGGCGCCTCCAGCCGGCCGCGCACGCCGGCGGCACCGGCCGCGTCCATGGTGTGGAACAGGTCGTCGATGACGGCGCCGGCCATGCGGGGCTTGGCCACCACCTGCATCACCTCGGCGATGCCGCCGGGCGGCACGAAGGCGACGTGCCAGCCCAGGACGCGACCCTCGCGATCGCGCACCAGCCGGCGCGACAGCGGCCCGCGGCTGGGCAACGCGCCCATCTCGGCGAACAGCCAGTCGGCGAAGGGCCGGTCGTAGGCCGGGCGAAGGCGCGCCCAGCCCGTCCCCTCCTCCGCGAAGGCGGCCAGCGCGTCGGGGCTCAACTCCTCCGACACGGTGTCGTCGGGCTTGCCGGCGCCCAGCCGGCGCCGGGCCACCGCGTCCAGCGGGGTGCCGAGCGCGCTCGCCGCCGGCTTCCACCGCGTCAGTCCCAGCCGGTCGAAGCCGAACTCCACGGCGAAGCGCGCCGGGCGGAAGACCTTCATCCAGTCCAGCGACGGCAGGTCCACCGCCCGGCCGCCCATACCGATCCACAGCCGGGCGGCGTCGGGCGTGGCGCCGTCGGTGACGCTGAAGTCCTGCCGTCCGGCCAGATAGGCCCGCTGCAACAGCGCGCCCACCATGCCCGCCGACGGCTCCGGCGAACGCAGCAGCGGGCCGGAGCAGCCCAGGCGGACCGGCCTGCCGTCGAAAATCATGCGCCGCACGGTGGAGCCGATGAAGCCCAGGATGCGCCCGCCCTTCCCCTCGCACACCAGCGCCGGGATCTCCGGATCGGCCCAGGGGTGGTCGAGGAAGTAGCGCACCAGCGCCGGAGCCAACAGCGGCGGCGCGTCGTCCGTCCTGGAGCGCATGACGCGTTCGTACAGCGTGGCGACGGCCGGCGCGTCACCGTAGGTGAAGGGGCGGACGTTCGTCATTTCGGCACCGTGCGGGAGGTTGGCATGCGGTTGTCGGGGGTGGGTCAGGTGTCGGCGCGGGCGAGGCCGCCGCGGCGCAGGCGCCGCAGGATCTTGCCCACGCGACCGCGCATCTGGCGCACCTGCGCGTCGATGGCGCGGTGGATGCCGCCCTGCCCCATGGCGA
>Ga0196976_1000664_pt1 | contig 20252 bp, 17 predicted proteins | sample S3v_513CmetaG_FD_148644 | JGI IMG/M metagenome (GOLD analysis project Ga0196976, IMG submission 148644) | Soil microbial communities from Anza Borrego desert, Southern California, United States - S3+v_5-13C | ecosystem: Environmental > Terrestrial > Soil > Desert | place: USA: California...
GAGCATCTGGAACTCGAACGCGCTGGGAGGGATGTTCTCGGCGCGGGCGAACTCCTTCGTGGCGTCGATCATCTTCGGGTCGTGCGTGGCGATGCCGTGGTAGACGCCGCTCTTGAGGAGGATCTTCATCAGCTTGACGAAGTTCGCGTCGACCTCCTCCTTGGCCTGGAAGGCGATCTCCGCCGGCTCCTTGTACGCTCCCTTGCAGAGGCGGATGCGGATTCGTTGCGCGCAGAGGTCGTGCACGTCCCCCTCGCTGCGGTGCAGGTAGGCCTGGATCACCGCGCCGACGTGGTTGGCGTGGCCGGGCTGGCGGTGGAGCTCCTGCACGATGTCGAGGGTGATCTGCGTGTAGGGAGAGCCTTCCATGTCGATGCGCACGAAGTTGCCGATGCGCGCGGCGTGCGACACGAGCTCCGCGGCGATCTTGCGGGCCTCTTTTTCGTCGACGTCGAGCCCCATGTGCGTGAGCTTCATGCTCACGTTCGCGTTGAGCTTGCGCGCGTGGATCTGGTCGAGCATCTCGTGGTAGAGCTGCGCGCTGTGGCGGGCCTCCTCGAGGTTGGTCACGTTCTCGCCGAGGTTGTCGACGCTGACGCTCATCCCCTTCGCGGTGGTGGCCTGCGTGGCCTGGAGCGCGTCCTCGACGGTCGTGCCGGCGACGAAGCGTCCGGAGACGCGGCGCCCGATGCGCGAGCGCTCGGCCATGTTGCGCAGCTTGCGGCTTTCGGAGAGGGCGATGAAGAACGCTCGAGTCATGCGGTCGAGTCAGCTCGCCTTGGCGACGGTGAGGGCGGAGACGCGCGCGGCGCCGGCGCGGCGCAGCGCCGTGGCGCAGGCGCGCAGCGTTTCGCCCGTGGTGCAGATGTCGTCGACGACGAGAATCGCTTTTCCTTTCACGCGGGATGAGGCGGCGAACGCACCGCGGACGTTGGCCGCGCGCTCGCGCTTCGGCAGCGTCGATTGCGTGGCACCCTCCTCGCGGCGTGTCAGCAGCGTCATATCACAACCGGCGCCGAGGCGCCGTGCGAGGGCGCGGGCGAGCATCTCGGCCTGGTTGTAGCCGCGGCGGCGCTCCTTCGCCTTTCCCATCGGCACGGCCACGAGCGCGTCGAAGGCCAGGTCGCCCCGTGCATGCATCGTCTCCTCGAGGAGCGACGCCAGCGCGGCGCCCAGAAAGTCGTGGCGCTCGAACTTCAGCGCGTGGAGGATGCGCTCCATCGGGCCGCGGTACTCGCAGGCGGCGTCGCACCAGTCGACGGGGAGGGGATTCTCGATGCAGGAGAGGCAGAGAGTTGTTGTCGGTTGTCGGTTGTCGGTTGTCTGGGATTCCTCGCCTTGAGGCACAGACAACTGACAACTGACAACTGACAACATCGGCAACGGCAGCGCACAGGAGCGGCACTTCGTCCCCGCGATGCGCGGCAACGCCTGCCAGCATCCGGCACAACACGAGGCCGTCCGCTCGCGCCACGGAAGCTCCTTTCCGCAGGCCACGCACCATGACGGCAGAACGATTCGCAGCGCCTCGCGTCCTACTGAGGACAGGGCGCTTGCCAGCGTACGCACGCGCTCATTTTATGAGGGGAGTCTCGACTTTGAAGAACCAGAACCCATCCCGTATAGTGCCGGCCATGAAACGGACCCTTTTCCTGCTCGCTCTGCTGACCGCCGGCGCATTGCCTGCGCTCGCGCAGGAGATGAGCGAAGTCGGAATCATCGTCGGCGGCAGCCGCCGCTTCGTCGACGGCGCCCCCCATCAGAACGAAGATGACCTGCTCGAGAGCAATTTCGCCTTCGGCAACACCTCCGTCGAGCTGTTCTGGTCGATCCCGATCGAGCCGGACCTCAGCCTCAAGTTCAAGGGCGGCCGTATCGACACACAGATCGCCATCCCCTTCGAGGTCGCGACGCCGACCGACGAGAACCCGAACGCCGTGACCATCAACCGCCGCGACGTCGAGGGGGAGGTCAGCCACATCGAGGCGCTGATCGAGTACGAGTTCGACGAGCCGTTCGGCTCGAGCGGCCTCTTCGCCGGCCTCGGCTATTACCGCCAGAGCGCCTCGGGCGAAGAGTCGCGGACGAACTGGGGCGTGACGGCGGGCGTGAATGCCGATTTCCCGATCACGCGGCGCTACGGAGTCATGCTCGAGGCCGCCTATCACTGGACGCGGGAAGAGTTCGATCCCCGCTTCCTGACGGTCGGCGGCGGGCTGCGCATCTCGTTCTGACACCATCTGGAGTGCGGCAACGCCAGTTGCCGCTCTTCATTGGCCGCAGCGCAAGCTGCGGCCCCGCCCGCGGCAGCTGGCGCTGCCGCCATCCAAAGCGGCAACTGGCGTTGCCGCACTCCACATCAGGCGCGCGTTTTGCCCTCTCTTCTCCTGATGTAATAAGGAGGAAAGATGGCAAACGCCGATCGTCACATTCGTGACGTCATGACCCCGAACCCCGAGTGCGTCAGCGAAAAGGACAGCATCCGCGACGTCGCCCGCATCATGAAGGACCAGGACACGGGCGTGGTGCCGGTGGTGGACGGCAAACGCATCATCGGCCTGATTACCGACCGTGACATCGTCGTGCGCGGGCTCGCCGAGGGGAAAAACCTCGAGAACGTGCGCGTCAACGAGCTCATGACCAAGAGCGTCCGCAGCGTCCGCGAGGACGCCTCGGTGAACGAAGTGCTGGAGATGATGGGCAACGCCGAGATCCGGCGCGTGCCGGTCGTCAACGGCAACGACGAGCTCGTCGGCATCGTGTCGCTGGGCGACATCGCCGCACAGGGCAACCAGGACGGCAAAGTCGGCCGCGCGGTGGAGAACATCAGCGAGGCCCCGCCGAACAACTAGTGGCTTCAACGGCGGGTGCGGCGGAATGCCGCGCCCGCCCCTCCCCGTTCCTCTCGGCGTGAAAATCCTTCTCACGCTCGCGCTCCTGCTCTGCTCGCCGCTGCTCTTCGCGATCGACGTCGATCCGCGGCTCGACAAAGCCGTCCGTGCCGGCATCCCGGTCTGCTCCGGCGAGGCCAAGGTCTCGTACGACGCGATGCCCTTCTCCCTCCCCCAGGGCTTCAAGGGCGCCGTGGCCAAGGTCGAGAGCGAGCGCCACAACTGCGACGGGCAGTACACGGCCGTGATCTCGTCCATGGGCGGTTTCTTCCTCGGCAGTCCCTGGCCGCTGGCGAGCGAAGAAGGAACGACCATCGAGGAGAAGCTCCGCAGCTTCACGCAGCGCAACATGCGCGAGGCGATGGACGTGAAGGTCACGCGCACCACGAACGAGGACGGCCTCTTCCCGGTCACCCTCCTCCAGACCACCGAGGCGGGCAAGCTGCCGCTGTCGGGCTACGTCGATCCGCAGGGACGCATCTTCTTCTTCGGCAGCTTCCGCCGCCTGAACACCGACGTCCTCTCGCAGCGCGCCAAGGCGTTCGACACGTACGCCGGCACCTCTCCCGCCAAGGGCAAGGGCGACCTGACCATCCTCGAGTTCTCCGACTTCCAGTGCCCGTCGTGCAAGCGCTCCTCGGGATACGCGGACGCGGTGCTCGCGAAGCACGGCGACAAGGTGCGCTACATCCGCTACGACCTGCCGCTCTCCGGCCACCCGTGGGCGTTCCCCGCCGCGCTGGCCGGCCGCGCCATCTACCGGCAGAAGCCCGATCTCTTCTGGGAGTACAAGAAGACGGTCTATGAGAACCAGCAGAACCTGAACGCGTTCACGTTCTGGGACTGGGCGCGCGGCTGGGCCGAGGACCACGAAGTCGACCTGACGAAGTACGACGCGGACCTGAACAACGCCGAGCTCAAGGCGCAGATCCTCGCCGGGGCGGGCCACGCCTTCTCGAACGACGTGCGCGCCACGCCGACGTACATGGTCAACGGCGTGATCGTCGATCCGGGCGACGACGGCCTGGCGCTGCTGGCGTACGTGGAGAAGGTGCTGGCGGCTAAGTAGCCTGCCACACCAGATCCAGGAACGCCTTCAGCATCCGTCCCGTCAGGCCCCAGATCTCGTAGCGGCCGTAGTGGTAAAAGTACGCCGGAAACTCTTTCCGGCGGAACGGCACGTAGCGCACCTCGGGGTTGCGGACGTCGAGCAGCGCCTCGACCGGCACCTCGAAGATCTCCACGACTTCCGTCTCCTGCATCACGTAGTCGACCGGCTCGTGAATCAGGCCGACGAACGGGGCCACGAGAAAGCCGCTGTGCGTGATGACGTCGTCGAGCCGCCCGATCAGCTCGACGCTCGCCGGCGGGATGCCCACTTCTTCCTGCGCCTCCCGGACGGCGGCCTGCGCGAGAGTCTCTCCCGGCTCGACGGCGCCGCCGGGAAAGGAGATCTGCCCGCCGTGCGCGGCGAGGTTCTCGCTGCGCTTGGTGAAGAGGATCGACCACTGCGCGCGGTTGCGGATCAGCGGGATGAGCACACACGCGCGCCGGTGCTGCGGCGCGACGATCTCGATTGCCGGACGCCGGGCCAGGATGCCGCGCAGGTTCTCCAGCGCGGCGTCATTGAACATTGGGGATGTCCTGAAGGGCGTGGTGGATCGTGAACGGCGGCTTTGTTCTCGCCTGCAGTTCGACGGTTTCGCCGGGGTGCAGGTCTTTCGGGAGGGAAAGCCACTCGTCGCCGCTCGCGGAGCGGACGATGAGGCGGTATTCGGGTGTGCCGTAGGTTCTCGTGCGGATGGTGGTGGGGCCGGCGTTGCGGATGATGAGCGGGTTCGTCGACACCAGCTCCACTTGCGGAAAGAGTGGCAACGTAGGACGGGCTTCAGCCCGTCCCGGCGGGCTGAAGCCCGTACTACGTTCAAGAGCCTTCATGTAGCCATCGACCGTTTTCGCGAGCGACGCGTTTTGTTCGAGCCATTGGCGTTGTTGCTCGCGGGGGCTGGGCAGGTCGGCCAGGAAGAACTCGACGAGGCGCTCGACCTCCCCTGCTCCCAGCGGCACCTTGAAAACGATGTCGTCGGGGAGCTCGGCGAACTGGGCGTAGTCGCTGACGGCCACGGGCTTGCCGGCGTCGAGGGCGCGGATGAGGGTGCCCGAGGTCTCGCCGGCCGAGGGATAGCGCAGGTTCACGAAGCGGTCTGCCTCGGCGTAGTAACGCGGGAACTCTTCGTCGGCGACGTAACCGGTCGTGACGATCCCCTCGCCCCGCAGGGACTCGACGTCGATGTTCGGCGCGGGCTCGCCGACGATGAGCAGCGCGAGCTTCGGCTCTTTCGCCCGCGCGATGCGAAACGCCTCCAGCACCACCTCGGCGCGCTTGGCCGAGGTCACGAAGCCAAAGAAGCCGATCACCCGGGTGTCGGGCGGGAACAGCGTCCGCGGAAACGCGCGCGTCTCCGGCACGTACGGATGCGGCACGATGTGGATGGGCGTGGTCACGCCGAAGGAGCGGAGCCGCTCGGCGGCATAGCGGTTGTGCACGATCACCGCGGTGGCGCGCTGCGCCACCTCCACCGAGGCCGGGAGGAGAAAGTTCCCCATCTCGCTGTGCAGCCCCGCCGCCCTCCCGCGTGCCCACGCCGCGCCCGGCTCTCCATGGTTGGCGCGCAGCGCCTCGATGTACGCCTCGGCGTCGCCGCGAGCGAGCGTCATCTCCACGATGAGGTGATGCAGCACGAGGTCGTGCAGCACGACCACGCCCGGCCTCTCCATCGCGGCGTGGTAGATGGGCTCGTGGAAGGGGTTGTTTCCCAACTGATAGATGAACGCGTCGGCATCGCGCTCCACGAGCTCCACGCGCTGCGCCAGCGCCGGCAGCACCATCGACGCGTAATGCGCGACGCCCGTCCGCGCCGGGGGGAGCGGCGTGAGCATCGCCACGCGCACGCTAGTCCGCCGCTTTCCGCACCTGTGCCGCCAGCCAGGCCTCGATGAACTCGTCGAGGTCGCCGTCGAGGATCCGGCTCGGGTCGCCCACCTCGTGCTGCGTGCGCAGGTCCTTCACGAGCTGATACGGCTGCAGCACGTACGAGCGGATCTGGCTGCCCCAGCCGATGTCTTTCTTCTCGCCGGCGAGCTTGTTCTGCTCCTCCTGCTGCTTCTCCTGCTCCAGCGCGTAGAGGCGCGCGCGCAGGAGGTGCATGGCCGTGGCGCGGTTCTTGTGCTGGCTGCGCTCGTTCTGACAGGTCACCACGATGCCCGTCGGCAGGTGCGTGATGCGGATGGCCGAGTCGGTCACGTTGACGTGCTGCCCGCCCGCCCCGGAGGAGCGGTACGTATCGACGCGCAGGTCCTTGTCGTCGATGTTCACCTCGATCGTGTCGTCGATGTCGGGCATGGTCATCACCGACGCGAACGACGTGTGCCGCCGCTTGGCCGCGTCGAACGGCGAGATGCGCACCAGGCGATGCACGCCCGTCTCCGCCTTCAGGTAGCCGTACGCGTAGTCGCCGCGCACCATCACCGTGGCGCTCTTGAGGCCCGCCTCTTCGCCGGCCTGATACTCGAGCATCTCCGTCGACCATCCCTTGCGCTCGCAGTAGCGGAGATACATGCGCAGCAGCATCTCCGCCCAATCCTGCGACTCCGTGCCGCCGGCGCCGGGATGGATGTTCAGGATCGCGTCGCGGAGATCGTGCTCGCCGGAGAGCTTCATGGTCAGCTCGATGCCGGTGATCTCCGACTCGAGCTGCGCCACGAGCGTCTCGATGTCCGCGTCGACGTTCTCCCCTTCCTTCTGGAAGTCGAGGAGCACTTCGAGGTCGCCGGCCTTCGAGTCGAGCGAGGCGCTGGAGGCGATGCGCTTCTCCACGCGGGAGCGCTTGCGCCCCACCTCCTGCGCCTTCTCCTGGTCGTCCCAGAAGCCGGGCGCGGACATCTCCCGCTCGATCTCGTCTAACGTTCTTCGCGCGCCGGCAGGGTCAAAGATAACTCCGTACGGAGTCGAGTCGGGTGCGCAGGTCGTCAATCCGGGTGAGGGTGTCTTCTCGCATAGAACAATGCGATGAGTACCACGGCGCACGCCACCCACGCAAACCAATCCCCGAACCGCACGTACAACGTCTCCGCCGTGCGCGGCTCGAAGGTCGCGTAGATGATGCCGTCCTTCCCCATCGGGATCCACGACTGCATCTGCCCGGTGGGGTCGACGAACGCGGAGATGCCGGTGGTCGCGGCGCGCAGCAGGTAGCGGTCGTCCTCGACCGCGCGCATGCGCGCCTGCCAGAGGTGCTGCGCCGGCGCGGAGGTGCCGTCGTACCAGGCGTCGTTGGTGATCGTGACCAGCACGTCGGCGCCGTTCTTCACCTGCGTGCGCGTGATCTGCGGGTAGACGATCTCGTAGCAGATGGCCGGGCCGTACTTTGATTTTCCGCCGAGGGGGTAGTCGTTCGAGCCGAACTCGAACTCGCCGGCCGCGCGCACGAGCTTCTCGGCGAAGAAGAGCACCTTGCGCAGCGGCACGTACTCGCCGAACGGCACCAGGCGGATCTTGTCGTAGTGGCCGATGGTCTTCCCGCCGCTGGCCAGGAACGCGGAGTTCCAGAGCCGGTTCGGCTTCGACGGATCGGTGGCCACCGAGCCGAGGATGATGTCGATGTCGTAGCGGCGCGACAGCTCCTCGATCTCCGAGCGGTAGAACGCCGTCTCGGTGTACGAGAGCGGCACGGTCGACTCCGGCCAGACCACCACCTTCGCGCCGCGCTCGGCCGCCTCGACGGTCATGCCGATCATCTTCTGGTAGATGCGCAGGACGTTGTCCTCGTCCCAGCGCATCTCCTGCGAGATGTTCGGCTGCAGCAGCGCCGCGTTGACCGTGGCCGCGCCGCGCGGGCGGAGGATCAGCTTCGACGCCACGAGTCCCGTCCCCCACCACACCAGGAGGATGATGCCCAGCGCGCCGACGACCACCACGCGCGCGATGGACGGCACGCGCTGCGTCAGCAGCCACGCGATCACCACCGACGGCAGCACCAGCAATGCCCCCAGAAAGTACGGCCCCGCGAAGCGGTCGAGCTGCACGAACGAGGGATAGTCGATGAGCACCGTGGCGATGAGATTCCATGGAAAGCCGGTCAAAAAGTACGTGCGCACGTACTCGATGGCCGCCCACGCCAGCGGCACGGCCAGCCACGGCAGGAAGCGCGGTCCGAGGCGGAGCCGCTTCACGATCCAGGCGAAGAGCGCGCCGTACAACCCGAGCACGATGGCCATGGCCACGAAGATCAGCACGCCCACGAGGAACGGCAGCCCGCCGTAGTGCGACATCACCCGCACCACCCACGGCACCATGAGCAGCCAGGCCATGGTCATCGCCGCCCAGCCGAGGAAGAACGCCTCTTTCCCCGACCGCGCCCGCGCCACCGCGATCAGCAGCGGCGCGAGGCAGACGAAGGCCAGCCAGCCGATGGCGACGTTCGGGAAAGAGAGGGCGAAGAGGACGCCGGTGGTGAGGGCCAGGAGGAAGCGCAGGATCATTATTGCTGGTTGCTGGTTGCTGGTTCGTTGCGCTGCATGGCTGGTTGCACGTTACACCGCAACGAACCAGCAACACAGCAACACAGCAACTTCAAAAAGTAGCGCAGCTACTTTTTGAACAAAGCGTCGAACGCCTTCCGCGCGTCGTTCTCCGACATCGGCTTGCTGCCCTTGTCGGCGGCGAGGTCCTTCACGATCTTCGGCTGGAAGAACGTGCACGTGTTCTTGGCGTGCTTGCCCACCACGCGCGCGGGGATGTTCTCGCGGCACTCCCACAGCGTGGTCGTGTCGAAGAAGCGGCAGTTGCCGCAGGTGTGCAGGTCGGCGCCGCAGCCGTGGCAGGCATCCTCATGGGTCAGCTCGCCGAGGCTGTGGCGGATCATGCCGCACTTGTTGCATTTGAAGGCGTCGGGGCCGAAGCCGCCGGCGGTGCGGCCGCGCGGCGCGTCCTCCATCCGCTGGCGCTGCGGCTCCATGGGCGGGCCGCTCGGCCGCCGCGTCTGTCCGCCGCCGCTGGAACCGGAGCCGTAACCGCCTCCGTCCTGATAGCCGCGATGTTTGTATTTGCGATCGCTCAAGGTCTCACCTCGGAATGAAGAGCCACAGCGCCCCGGCAATGACCGCGATCGCGATGATGATGAAGATCACCTTGACCGCGAATTTGGCCACCTTCAGCACGATCCAGAGCAGCAGGATGGCGATCAGGAGGACGAGGAGCTCTTGTGCGCTCATGGGGGGTATTGCGCGCTAGTGTAACGCTGAATCAGTCCACGTAATTGCCAACGTTCCGCGTCGTTCCGTTGGCGGGTGCGACGATCAGCGTCGGGTCGTTCGTCGCGTTCTCGGTGATCGTATAGAACGGGACCGCGGCGCCGTTGAACGTCAGCGTGACCTGATCGCCCGGATTCAGCGTCGCGCCGATGAAATCCGCCGCCGCCTTCATCTCCATCCACCCCGCCGGGAAGCGCAGCGTGCGCAGGCCGTCCAGACGCCCGTCCGCGCGGCGGATCAGCGCCTCCGCCGTCGTCGCGGTCAGCGTGCGGATGCCGAAGTTCAGGCGGAAGCGCGCGTCCGGCACGCGCACCTGCATCCCGCCGGGACTCATGTAGTCGTACGGAAAGACCGGCGCCGCGTACGTGCCGAACGTCCCCATCGACGTGTCGTTGTACAGCCGCACGCTGACCTCGGGGATGCGGTCGACGGAATCGGCGTTGGGGATGATCTCCAGCGACCCCAGCCCCTTCTGCCCCATCGCCGCGACGATGTCGTCGTGCACGATGGAGCGGGCGTTCGTGAAGGAGTACGGAATCGAAGGATCGTCGTCCGCCGCGACCTTGCCCGCGGGATGAAAGACGATGCGCCCGTGCTCGTTCAGCGCGCCGCGCAGCTCGACGGCCGTCTTGAACTGGCCGCCAAACGCGCCCGGCGTCGAGCCGACCACCGGGACGATCGCGCGCCGCGTGAACTTGCGGAACTCCGCGTCGACGGCGATCGGGACGTCGATCACGCCCGTACAGGCGTCGCGCCACGTCGTCGTGGCGTTGGCCTGGATGCGCACCCCTTCCTCCACCTCCGCCGTGACCAGGTAGCGCACCGTCACCGGGTCGGACACGCGATGGTCGACCTGCACGAACGTCTTCGTCGTCGAGTAGTAGAAGGGGGGCTTCAGCCCGCCGTACGTCTCGAGCACGGTGTAGCGCAGCGCGCCGGTGATCGCCTTCCAGCGCACCTCCCCGTTCTCGTAACGGAGATCGAGGTCGCAGAACTCTGCGGCGGCAGGAAGCGCGAGGAAGAGGACGAGGGTCAGGAGGGCCGGGAGTTTCACCGCGTTATTGTAAACAGAAAAAACGTAGGGCGGGCTTCAGCCCGCCTCCCCCGTGGGTGGCGGGCTGAAGCCCGCCCTACATCACCAGCCGCAACGGCTGTTCCATGTACTGCCGCAGCGTCTTGAGGAACTCCGCGCCGCTGGCGCCGTCGATGATGCGGTGGTCGCACGACATCGTGACCTTCATGCGGTCGCGGATGACGAGCTGCCGGTTGGCATCGGCCACGGGACGCGCTTCCGCCGCGCCGATGGCCAGGATGGCCGCGTTGGGCGGGTTGATGATGGCCGTGAATTCCTCGATCCCCCACGCGCCGAGGTTCGAGATGGTGAAGGTCGAGCCCTGATACTCGTCCGGCTTGAGCTTGCGGTTCTTGGCCTTGTCCGCCAGCGCGCGTACCTCGGCGGCGATGTCGCCGACCGCCTTCTGGTCGGCGTTGCGGACCACCGGCGTGATCAGGCCGTCCTGCGTGGCCACGGCCACGCCGACGTGCACCTCGCCGTGCTGCGTGATGGCGTCCTCGCCCCAGCTCGCGTTGACGTTCGGATGGTGCCGCAGCGCCAGCGCGATCGCGCGGATGATGAAGTCGTTCAGGCTCACCTTCGCGCCGGTCATCTCCACCATCTGCTGGCGGATGGAGATGAGGTTCGTCACGTCGTAGTCGGCGGTGAGGTAGAAATGCGGGATCGGCCCCGTCGACTCCGCGAGCCGCTTGGCGATCGTCCGCCGCATGGCCGTGAGCGGAATGATCTTCGTCTCCAGCGACGGTGCCGACGTAGGTTGGGCTTCAGCCCGACCCTCGGGCGGGGCGGCGGCAGGTGCGGGCGCCTGCGGCGCCGGACGGGCTGAAGCCCGTCCTACGTTTTTCACGTCCGCGGCGACGATGCGCCCTTTCGGGCCGCTCCCCTGCACGTCGTCGAGGCTGACGCCCATGTCCTTGGCCATCTTGCGCGCGAGCGGCGAAGAACGGCGGCGGTCCCCCGACTCGGCCGGCGCGGCGGCCGGCTCCGCGGACTCCGCGGACGTCTTGTCGCGGCGCGGGCCGCGTTGCTCGATGGCCTCCTGATACTCGCCGGTGGTGTGCTTGTAGCTCTCTTTCCTGTCAGTGGAACGGCGTTGCTGCGGCTCGTCCGCCTTCTCTTCTTTCTTCTCTTCTTTCTTTTCTTCTTTCGGAGCGGCGGCCGCTTCTTCCTTTTCGCCCTCGGCCAGGACCTTCACGAGCACGTTCCCGACCGGGACCATGTCGCCTTCTTTGGCCTGATGCGCGCCGAGGACGCCGTCGCTCTCCGCTTCGAGATCGAGGTTCACCTTGTCGGTCTCGATCTCCGCGACCGGCTCGCCGCGCTTGACCGCGTCGCCGGGCTGTTTGTACCAGCGGACGACCTTTCCCTCGGTCATCGCGTCGCCCGCCTTGGGCATGATGATCTCAGCCATGCGCGTACATCACCTTCTTCACGCCGCGCACGATGTGCTCCTCGTGCGGCGTGGCCAGTAATTCGAGATTGCGCGCGTACGGCATCGGCACGTCCTCGCCCGTCACGCGATACACCGGCGCGTCGAGGTCGTCGAAGCAGGCCTCGGTGATGCTGGCCGCGATCTCCGCCGCCGCGCCGAACGGCTTCCACTGCTCCTGCACCACCACCGCGCGATGCGTCCTCGCCACCGACGCGTACACCGGCTCCATGTCCAGCGGCCGCAGCGTGCGCAGGTCGATGACCTCGCACTCGATGTTCTCGTCCTTGGCCAGCTTCTCCGCCACGGAGAGCGAGAGCTGCATCATGCGGCTGTACGAGACAATGGTGACGTCCTTCCCCTCGCGCGCCACGCGCGATTTGCCGAAGGGCACGGTGAAGTCGGGATCGTCCGGCACCTCGCCCTTCATGCCGTACAGCGCGGCGCTCTCCAGGAAGATCACCGGGTCCTTGCCGCGGATGGCGGTCTTGAGCATCCCCTTCGCGTCCGCGGGCGTGCCCGGCGCGACGACGTGGATGCCGGGAAAGTGCGCGTAGAACGACTCGAACGACTGCGAGTGCTGCGCGGAGAGCTGCACGCCCGCGCCCTGCGGCCCGCGGATGACCATCGGCACATCCACCTGCCCGCCGGAGAAGTAGCGCACCTTGGCGGCGTGGTTGAGGATCTGGTCGGCGGCGACGATGGCGAAGTTCATCGTCATCATCTCCACGATCGGCCGCAGGCCGAGCATGGCCATGCCCACGGCGGTGCCGGCCATCCCCGCCTCCGCGATCGGCGTGTCGATCACGCGCTTGGGGCCGTACTTTTTGAGCATCCCCGCGGTGATGCGGAACGTCCCCTCGTAGACGCCGATGTCCTCACCCATGATGAGGACGTTCGGGTCGCGGTCCATCTCTTCCATCATCGCGTCGCGGATCGCGTCGCGGTATGACTTTTCACTCATCGTTCGCTCTCTCAACGTAGGACGGGCTTCAGCCCGTCCCCCTCGTGGGTGGCGGGCTGAAGCCCGCCCTACGTTCACTCATGTTCGCTCTCTCGCACGGGCCGCGGACCATGCTCCGCCACCACGTCTTCGAACAACTCGTGCGGCTCGGCCAGCGGCGCCTCCTCGGCGAACTTGACCGCCTTGGCCGCCTCCGCGGTGGCCCAGTCGTCCATGGCCTTGACGTCTTCGTCGCTCAGGCCGCAGACCTCGGAGAGCCGGTTGCGGAGGATGGTGATGGGATCGCGCTGGCGGTGCTTCTCCACTTCTTCCTTGGCGCGGTACGGCTGCAGCAGGTCGGCCGCGCCGTGGCCGGAGAAGCGGTACGTGACCGCCTCGATGCAGTACGGCTTGCCGGTCTCGCGCACCTGCCGCACGACGCGGTCGGCCACGCCGCGCACGGCGAAGATGTCCTGCCCGTCGACCTTCTCGGTGGGGATGTCGTAGGCCCGCACGCGCGCGGAGAGATCGGTGAGCGCGGAGTGGCGCTCCACCGAGGTGCCCATGGCGTAGCCGTTGTTCTCGATGATGAAGATGATCGGGCACATCCCCTGATGGCCCCAGAGGCCGGCCATGTTCAGCGCCTCGTGGAAGGAGCCGATGTTCATGGCGCCGTCGCCGAAGTAGCAGACGGCGATGCGGTCGGTGCCCTGGTAGCGCAGCGCGTACGCGGCGCCCGCGGCGAGGGTGAGATGCCCGCCGACGATGCCGTAGCCGCCGTACAGGCCGTGCTCGGCGTCGAAGAGATGCATCGAGCCGCCCTTGCCCCTGGAGATGCCGGCGCCCTTGCCGAAGAGCTCGGCCATGACCTTGCCGGGATCGGAGCCGAGGGCCAGGGCCTGGGCGTGATCGCGATAGCCGCAGAAGACGATGTCGTCGTCGTCGAGCGCGCTGATGATGCCGGAGGCGACGGCCTCCTGGCCGATGTAGACGTGCAGATAGCCGCCGATCTTGCCCTTGCGGAACTCGCGCTCGGTGGCTTCCTCGAAGCGGCGGATGAAGATCATCTGCCGCAGCAGATCGCTCCACTCCGGCGCACACGCCGGATCGGCGACCGCGGAACTACTTTCTTTCTTTGCTTTTGCCATGTCGTCCGTGCGGCGCAAATGCACAAGGTGCGCCGTGGCGGCGGATTCTATATGAGTGTGAGGAGCGCCGGCGTCCTCACCGCGTCAGGACGAAGGCGCCGGCGCGATAGGCGGCACGGATCACTCCAGCTTCCTCCTTCCACCGCACCAGCAGTTCCCGCTGCGTCTCGTGGAAGGCGGCGGCGGGGTTGAGGCGCTGGAAGAGGCGTTCGTAGAACGCTTTCATGAATACGGCGGTGGCGGGGTCGCTGACGCGCCAGAGGGAGAAGAGGAGGTTCTGCGAGCCGGCCAGGGCGAAGCCGCGGCGCAGGCCGAGGACGCCCTCGCCGAGGCGGGCCTCGCCGGCGCCGGTCTCACAGGCCGAGAGGACGGTCAGCCATGTGTCGCTGAGGTCGAGGACGCTCGCTTCCTCCGCGGTCAGGACGCCGTCCACGGCGAAGAGATCGGCGTCGCCGCGCTTCCACGCGCGCAGCGTCTCGTTGCCGCCGGCAAGGAGCAGATAGCCGCGGTACATGGGGTTGTGACTGAGCCGGCCGTCCGTCAGCTGCCCGCCGTGCGTCGCCAGGTGCAGGATGCGCGGACGCGGACGCCGCAGGAGCTCCTGCTCCAGCGCATCCTCCCCGATGAGGAGCGTGGCCTGCCACGAGCTCCGCTGCGCCACGGCGGCGATGTCCTCGACCTCCTGCCGGGTGAACGGCAGATCGCCTCCCCCGTCCGCCAGCGCCAGGATGGTGTTCGTCGTTCCGGGCGAGGCGGTGCGCAGCAGATCGCGTCCCGAGGCGACCTGCGTCACCTGCCACCGCTCGGCGACGAAGCGATCGCTCTCATCCATCAATGCAGCCCACGGCAGAAACGAGGTCGCGCCGTCGGGACTGAGCACCACCTCGCGCGTCCCCGCCGGAAGCGCGCGGGCCAGCGGCATCCAGAGGCGGTCGTGCAGCTCGTGCAACTGCGCCGAAATATCTTTCCCCTGCTGAACGATGCCGCGGATGGCACCCTCGGCCTGGATCTCGTACACGACCCGGCCGATCGCGGGCTCGAGAGTCTCCGCATCGCCGAGCGGCACCCACGACGGTGCGCCGGCCGGCGGGATGACCACCGCGCCGTACGCCGGCACGAGCTTCCCGCGCTCGGCGTAGCGCTGGTAGCGCACGATCTCGGCGAGCACCTGGTCGGCGGTGAGTGAGGCTCGCACACGATCGGGCTCGACGCGCCGGATGCGCGGCGAGAACTTCTTCGCCAGCGCGGTCTCCTCCCGTTTCAGCAGCCGCTGCAGGTCGTCCGCGCGCTCGCCGCGGCCGACCTTCTCCAGGATCTGCACCCGCAGCGCGCGGATGCGGTCGAGGCGCTCGCGATCCTCCTCCGAGCGGCTGCGGCGCGTCAGCGCCCGCTCCGCCAGCAGCGACTCGAGCACCGCCCCCTTGATCGACAGCACGGCATCGGCGAGCAGCGCGGCGTCGCCGAAGTTGCCGAGTTGGTCGAATGGCGAGGCCTGGCTCAGGTACGCCAGCCGCTGCGCCTCGGAGCCGAAGGCCAGGATGCGGTCGAGATGTCGTTTGGACAGCTCCAGCGCCTCGCGGCTGAGCGCCGCCGCCCGCTCCTGTTGCCCGCGCCGCTGCGCCACGAGGGCGAGGGCGCGCGTGGCGAACAGATACGCGTCCTCGTCGCCGCTTCCGCGGACGAGGACGCGCCGCGCCTCGACGAGCAGCCGGTCGGCCTTCAGCACCTCGCCGCGACTGAGGGCGATGCTGCCCATGTTGCCTTTCACCGCCGCGACCATGCGCGACTTCTCGCCGTAGAGGCGTTCGACGAGCGGCAGCGCTTCCGCGGCCATCGCTTCCGCGCGGTCGAAGTTCTGCGCCCACGTGTGCATCGCGGTGAGGTTCATCAGCACCAGCGCGTGGCCGCCGCTTCCCTCGGCGGTCAGTTTCTTCGCCTGCAGCAGGCGCCGTTCGGCCTCGGGGAAATCCTTCATCCACGACAGCACGTACCCGAGGTTGCTGAGCACCTGAAACCGCAACGTCGCATCCAGCCCTGGCTCGCCGGCGAGCTTCTCGAGGAGCACGCGGGCGGCGGCGAAATCCCCCATGGACGCGTAGAGAATGGCGAGATTGCCGCGCGTGACCCGATGCGGGCGGCTCCCCTCTTTCCCGAGCCGGCGCAGCATGTCCAGGGCCTGGAGATACGCCTCCTCGGAGTGTTCCAGGTCGCCGACGAGGCTGTACATCGCCGCCAGGTTCTGCATGACGATGACGTGCGGCTCGCCCGCCTCCTGGGGCGATTCTTCCATCAGCGAGACCGCCGTCCGGAATGAGCGCACTCCCTCTGCATACTCCCCGGTCTCCATCTGCACGAGCCCGCGGTTGTTGTGCACCCATGCCAGATCGAAATTCCGTCGCCGGCTCTCCTTCGACTCCAGGATCCGCTGCGCCTCGTCGAAGCGCTCCTCGGCTTGCTCGTACTCTTTGACCGCGGCATGCATCGTCGCCAGAAAGGCGAGGCCACGTCCGACGGCGGCCGAATCACCGAGGACTCTCAATCCCCAGAGAAACTTCCGGTAGCCCCAGATGCTCATGCGCACCGTGTCCACCGGCACCGGCGGCAGCGGCGCCCCAGGGATCGACACGTACCCGCCCACCTTCTGCGGCGGCGTCATCCCCTGCAGCGGATACGCGTCCTGGCCGGAGGCCAGCCCGGCCATCGCCAAGGCGACGGCCAGGCCGAAAACGAGCCGCTTCATGGTCAGGTCTCGCTGCTGTAGCGGATGGTCATGCGCTCGCCAACCTGGTTGCCGCTGCCGCTGATCACGGAACAGACAGACGTTCGCTCGCCGACCGACACGACCTTGAGGCGGGCGCGCTCGCGGATCACCTCGTCGATCACCTCGCCCGTGTCGGGATCGCGGATGACCTCCGATTCGCCGACCACGAACTCATCGCCGACGCTCACCCCCTCGCGCAAGCCGCGATTGACGATGATCCGCTCCTTGTCGACCTTGACCACCGTGCCGCGCCACTGCACGGACGGCAGTTGCTCGACCATCCACGGGATGGCCTGCGTCATGGCCTTGTCGAACGCCTCGTGGACGTTGTCGTCCTTGCCCATCTTCACGTCGCCCTTGCGATTGCCGATGTTGAGGACGCCCTTGGACGCGATTCCGACGAAATCCTTCGCCGCGACGAGCGCGCCGGTGCTCGCGTCGATCATCTGCATGGTGGCGCGGATCTCGGTCTTGGCTCGCCCACCGCCGACGCGGAACTCACCGAACCCGAAGCCACCGCCCTGATCGGCGGAGCCTTCCTTCAGGTTCGTGATCACCCCTTTGACGAGGAGTTGCGCGGGGGTCATCTGTCCGCGCACGGCGGTCTTCTTCCCCTGCGCGGTCGTGCCGGACGCGCCGCGGATCTGCTCGTTCAGCGCCTTGAGCTGCATGTCGGACTGCGCCACGACGATGAAGTGCCCGCTCTCGTGCAGCTTCGTGGTCAGCACCGTCGACCATTCATCGCCGAGGGCACGCGGGTTGTTGGTCGCGTTCTCGAACTTGTCGACGACCACGGTGTAGCGAAGACTGCCCTTCGGCGCCGCCAGTGCGGCCGTGGCGCAGAACAGCAGGGCAATGGGGAGGAACGACTTCTTCGAAAACATGGCGGGCTCCTTTCCGCTTCAAAGGTGAATATCCCTGGACCGGAGAATGGCCAACGTCCCGGTCAGCAGGACGCAGACATTCGCCGCCAGCACGGCGAGGCTCGTGGAGGTACGCGAGCGATCGTTCTTCGGGAAATAGGACTCGGCCAGGTCGGGGGTGGCCTTCCGGTGCTCGGCCTCGGTGGCCACGGAGAGCTCGAAGGCCCAGCGCGACGGCACCAGTTGCGCCATCGTCCGCGCCGGCTGCTCCATCAGCGGCGGCGGCTGCATCATCCCGCCCAGCACGACCATCGGCAGGATGGCGATCGGCACGAGCGAGATGGCCACCTCGGAGCTGCGCGCGAGCGCGGAGATGAGCAGCCCCAGCGCCGTACCGACCAGCGTGCTCAGAAACAGTGAGAGCAGGAACGGCGGCCACGGCATCTCCAGGCGGCAGCCGTAGCGGACGATCAGCAGCAGCGAGACGCACTGCGTCAGCCCGATCAGGCCGAGGAGGCTGAGCTTCGACGCGAGATACGCCGGCAGCCGCAGGCCGACCATCCGCTCGCGGCTGAAGACGGCCCACTCGGCCACGATCTCGCGCGCGGCATTCGAGCAGCCGAACCAGATCGCGGCGATGTTCGTGAGGAACAGCACCGTCGCCGCGGCGGCCGCGGCGTGCGGCGTGCTCTCCCGGGTGGTGCTCCCGAACACGAGCACGAGCAGCAGCCCGATGATCGGCGCCTGGGCGAAGAGGATGGCGCTGTTCCAGACGTCGCGCGTCTTCAGGGCGATGCCGCGGCGGGTCAGCACGAGCGTCTGCCGCATCGCCGACGGCGGCTTGCGCGCCCCCGCGACCGCGCCCGAGCCGCGGCCGGCGCGCTGCTCGACGAAGCGCTGCTTCAGCGGCGACTGCTGGTAGCGCTCGTGCCACTCGGCGGCGGGACGCTCGGCGAGGCCGCGCAGCACCAGGTCCGGCGCCGGCTCGGCCGGGAGCTCGCGCCCGGGATTGAAGAAGCGGATCGCTTCCGGATACGCGGGCCCGTAGTAGACGAGCCGCGCGGGCGTGCGGCTCGTCACGTCGCGCGACACCACGGCCAGGTTGTCCATCAGCCGGAACACTTCGCGGCTGGGCTGGTGAATGGTCAGCAGTACCGTCCTGCCGTTGCGGGCCAGGTCGCGCAGGCACTGCATGACCGAGAGCGCGTCCTCGGACGAGAGGCCGGAGGTCGGCTCGTCGAGGAAGAGCACCGGCGGGTCGTTCAGCAGCTCCATGGCCACGTTCACGCGTTTGCGCTCGCCGCCGCTGACGACCTTGCGCGTGGGCGTGCCGATGAGCGAATTGCGGATGTGCGCGATCCCGAGCTCGTCGAGCACGCGGTCGATGCGCCGCGCGATCTCGTCGTCCCCCGTGTCGCCCGGCAGCCGCAGTCGCGCGGTGAAGTAGAGCGCCTCGGCCACGGTCAGCTCGCCATGGAGGATGTCGTCCTGCGGCACGTAGCCGATGCCGAGGCGGAACTGGTCGAAGGAGGCGTAGAGGTCCTGGCCGTTGAAGAGCACGCGGCCGGCGATGGGCGGCTGATAGCCGTTCAGCGCGGTCATCAGCGTGGTCTTCCCCGCGCCGCTCGGACCCATGAGGCCGACCAGCTCGGAGGGCATCAGCGTGAAGGAGACGCCTTCGATGATCCGCCGCCCGCCCGCGCTGATGGCCACGTCGTGCGCCTCGACGCGCGTGTCGCCGCGATAGTCGCGGCGCTCGAGGCGGTTCCCCTCCTGCAGCACGAGCCGCGTGCCGCCGAGGTCGACGACGTCGCCGATGGTAAGCCGCGCGGCGCCTTTGAGCCGCTGGCCGTTGACGTACGTGCCGTTGGTGGAGCCGAGGTCGGTGACCGTCCACTCGGAGCCGGTGCGCGCGAAGCGCGCGTGATGTCGCGAGACGAGTGGATGATCGATGGGCAGGTCGTTGTCGGGCGTCCTGCCGGCGACGAAGGTCTCGGTGATGGCGCTCATGGCTGGCCCCCGCGCAGTTGCGCCCACTCGTCGTCGATGGCCTGGCGGAGGTCGGCGGTGGCGCCGATGAAGGCCTGGCGCGCCTTCGCCGACGCGGAGAGCTCGGTGTACTCGACCAGCTCCGTCCAGCCGGGTCCGAGGGAGCGGTTAGCGGGGAGGAGGTACGCACTGAGACGGATCCGCGCACCTTTGATGGAGCCTTCCTGTCCCCGGAAGTGGAACGTGCGCTGGTCCCCTTTCTCGACGCGCAGGAGGATGAGGACGTGGAAGCCGCTCTTCAGCAGCTGCGCACCGAAGGTCTTGGCGTTGGCGTTGCCGCGGCCGAGGAGCTCGTCGACGTCGGGATCGCCGCGCTCGTCGCTGACGCGATAGGCGTCGAGGCGGCGCTCCATCTCCTGCTCGAGCGAGGCGGCCAGCATCGGATCGTCGCCGGTTCCGATGACGGCAATCTGCGGAACGGGAGGCAACGTAGGGCGGGCTTCAGCCCGCCTCTCCGTGAGCGGGTCAGGGGTGGTTTGCGTGACGTTCGGCACGAGCATGGTCGCGCCGAGGTTCTCCTTGACGGGTTTGACCGGCCGCGACGGCTTCTCGTCCTCAAAGGTGGATCCCGCGGTGTTGTTCGTGGCGGTCGTCGGCGTGGTGTCCGTCGTTTGCGTTGTTTCCGTGCCAGGGGGAGGAATGCTGATGACCTCTGTCTTCCCCGCGAACTGCGCCGCCAGCAGCGTGGCCACCACCAGAAACGTGACCACCCCCGCCACCAGCCGCATCTGGAATGCGCGGCGCTTCCGGTCGCGCACCTCGCCCGGCGACGGCCCGGCCA
>Ga0196976_1000665_pt1 | contig 20243 bp, 17 predicted proteins | sample S3v_513CmetaG_FD_148644 | JGI IMG/M metagenome (GOLD analysis project Ga0196976, IMG submission 148644) | Soil microbial communities from Anza Borrego desert, Southern California, United States - S3+v_5-13C | ecosystem: Environmental > Terrestrial > Soil > Desert | place: USA: California...
CACATGCCGGTTCTGTGATGCGGGGCACGTTCGTGTGTAGTAAGCCCGCTGTCACATCCGCCCGTGATTGCAAGGCCTCGTCATGCCGGGCGGCCTCCGAGACGAGGGCCCTCGCTGTGGGTGAGAAGCAAATTCTGACTGGCTCAAGCGTGAGATTTTGGGACTACCCGTCTGCCCGGCAGACGGGGCATACGGGCTAGTGCCGGAAGTGCCGAACTCCGGTGAACACCATCGCGACTCCAAGCCGATTCGCAGCCGCGATTACGTCCACGTCCTTAACCGACCCGCCCGGTTGGATGACAGCCGTCGCACCCGCACGTGCGACCTCTTCTAGTCCATCGGGGAATGGAAAGAACGCGTCGGATGCCACAACGCAGTTCTTCAGCGGCAATACAGCTTTCATCGCACCGATCTTCGCCGAGTCCACGCGCGACATCTGCCCTGCGCCAACTCCCAGCGACTGCCCGTCTCGCGCATACAAAATTGCGTTCGACTTTACGTGCTTGCACACACGCCACGCGAATAGCAGGTCGCGCAACTCCGCCTCTGATGGCGCGCGCTCTGTGACCACCTTCAACTGCGCCGGATCGAGTCTGTGCAGATCATTGTCCTGCAGCAGCAAGCCGCCGCTGACGGCCTTCATGACCCACGGCATCGTGGCATTCTTCACTTCAAGCAGTCGCAAGTCCTTGCGCTTCGAGAAGCGTTCCCGTGCTGCCTCGTCAAACGAAGGCGCAACGATGCACTCGATGAACAGAGCCACTCCGTTGTGTCGCAGCCCCGCAATCGCCTCCGCCGTCGCGCCGTCGATCGGACGATTGATCGCGATAATCCCTCCGAATGCCGACAGCGGGTCCGCTGCAAAGGCCCGCTGAAACGCTTCTATTCCATCCTTGCCGGTCGCGCTTCCACACGGATTCGTGTGCTTGATGATCGCGCAGAATGGCTCCTCGAACTCGCATGCCAGGTCCCACGCGGCCTGCAGGTCAACAATGTTGTTGTACGAGAGTTCCTTCCCCTGCAACTGCCGCCCGTTCGTCACGCCGGAGCTTGACCCATCGGTGTACAGCGCGGCCTTCTGGTGAGGATTCTCGCCATACCGGAGCGCCATGGACCGTCGGTAGTTCAGCCGAAGCATCTCCGGGAACTCCGTTGCCGAGTTCATGCCAGAGATGTCGAACCGCCCGCCTTGCACTTGTATCCGCTCCAGCGCGTTTGCGATGGCGCTGTCGTACGCGGCCGTCGTCGCGAACGCCTTTTGTGCCAGCCGCCACTTCGTCCCCAAGGAAAGCTCTCCAGAGTTCGACTCCATCTCCTCCGATATCTCTTGGTAATCTCCCGGAGAAGTTACGATGGCCACGTCCTGGAAGTTTTTCGCCGCCGATCGCACCATCGACGGACCGCCGATGTCGATGTTCTCGATGATCTCCTCGAAGTGCACGCCCGCCTTCGCCGCGGTCTTCTCGAACGCGTACAGGTTCACGACGACCATGTCGATAGGCTGAATCCCATGATCCTGAACTGCTGCCCTGTGCGCAGCATTCGACCGTATGTGAAGGATTCCGCCGTGCACTTTCGGATGCAGCGTCTTCACCCTCCCATCGAGCATCTCGGGAAAGCCGGTCAGCTCCGAAATATCTTTCACGGCGATGCCGCTATCCCGGAGTAACTTTGCAGTGCCGCCCGTCGAGATCAGTTCGACCCCGAACGTTTCGAGCTTGCGTGCGAATTCAACCAGACCAGTCTTGTCCGTAACACTTAGGAGGGCGCGCTGAATTTTCGACATGGGGGAATTCTAAAGGCAGAGACGAGGAGCGAATAGTGAGCAGCGCCCGAAAAGATTAGCAGCGTTGTACCAGTGAGAAATCTCTATTTCCCTGCGCCCTTGGCCTTCAGCTTCACGCGCCCCTGCTCAACCTCGACCGAGAACTCCACTACCTCGCAGTTCAGCTGCTTGCGGAGCTGCTCGGCTTTGGACCTCACAAAGTTGGCGAACGAGTCGAAGCTTCCAGCCGGGGCCGATTCTCCCGCCGCTGTGCGAGCATGGATCATGGCTTCGTAAAGGGCGTGTACCTTGTCCGGTTCAGGGGCCGGGCCGCCGCACCGGATTGAAAACGGTCCTGCCGCCGCAGGAGCTTTGGCTTCGCTCGCAGCCGTCCGCAAGCCTTGTATCCCCAGCATCGCGTCTTGAGGACGCCGATACCCCTCTTCCTTCACCTTGAGCTTCTGTCGCCACAAATCGCTGAAGATTGCGTACTTCTGCGCCATCGAGTTATAGCGGAAGCGTTGCTGGAAGTTGAGCTTGCCTGTGTCGCTGAACTTCTTCATCAGCGACTGCACCCGCCACTCTAGGTCGTTCGGCGGTCGCTTGGAGCCCCCGCCAAAATAAACGTCGTACTCCACCTTTAGCCGGCGAAGATTGTCCTCGAGGACATTCAACTCCTCGTCGATGGTCACGCGCGAACCTCGGTTAGCCGGGGGGAGCCGGGAGATGTATTTCGAGCGGAATATAGCACACCGGCACCTACACGGCAGGCAAGCGGAAGGCGTTGTACCACAGGCAGCTACTCGTACTCAGAGCCGCTAAGCTGCTGATTTCTCAGCAAAAGCAGAACTACTGCAAGTGAAACAGCTCAGGATTGCATCTAAAATCAACGTGATGGGACCGACAACCAGGATCGTGATCGCAGATGACCACGCGGTGCTGCGGGAGTCTCTCGCCGCGCTGCTCGGAACGCGCGAAGATTTCGAGGTGGTAGGAACGGCGTCAAATGGCAATGAAGCCGTGGAACTCGTCAAGCAGCACCATCCCGACGTGCTCGTGCTCGACCTGTTCATGCCGGACACCGACGGCTTTGAAGTGCTCCGTACTCTAGACCGTGCCGGCATACGTGTCTCTTCCGTGGTGCTAACCGGCTCTGAAAACCAGCCCGACTACGTGCAGGTAGTGCGTTTGGGCGCCCGCGGTCTGGTTCTCAAGGGGGACAACCCTGAGAAGCTGTTTACGGCCATCCGCTCGGTCGCCGACGGCGAACTTGCCTTCTCCGACGAGGTCGCCCGGGGGGTCCTCGAGGCCATGGCTTCCGAGCCCCAGAAGCAGCAGGAACCCACGAACATGATGCGCCTCTCTGAGCGCGAGCGGCAGATCGCCTTCCTGGTTGCACGTGGCCTGAAGAACCGCGACATCGCTCGCGAACTCACTATCAGCGAAAACACGGTGAAGCGCCACTTGCAGAGCATCTTCAGTAAGACCGGTGCGCGCGACCGTCTCGAACTTGCCGTGCTCGCGCTTACCGAGGTCTCAAAAGCAGCGTAGATATTGACCATCCTCCGCAACAACGAAAAGCCCTATGCAATCCGCATAGGGCTTTGATCTTCTTTCCTTCAGACCACAATCACAAATTCACGACGTCACTTGCTAACTGCGCTCGCCGCCATTTTCTTAACCATCGCGAGCACAAGTTTGCGGTCGCTGTCGTTCAGGTTCGATGAGTATCGGCGGATCTGGCTGAGGAACCGAACCTCGTCTTCGCTCAATTGCGGCAGGTTCTTGTGTCCGTTGTCGTGATTGCTATCCGTGAAGAACTGCCCAAGCGGAACATCCATCGCCGAAGCAATCTTTGCCAGTGTGTCGAGCGACGGAATCGTGTGTCCGTTCTCTACCCGGGACAGGTAGCAGCGCAATAACCCCGTGCGCTTCTCGATGTCGCCTTGCGACATGCCTTTTTGCAGACGGAAGTTGCGTATGGTTTCGCCAATGTTCATGGAAGCAGCGCTTGCCTTAAGCGTTCGGGGGTGAGTGCATAGTAATCAGAGTACAAACCTCATGGCAAGGACAATCTTTGCACATTTCCGCCAAAGTTCCCTGTACCGGAAAGAATATAGTGCACAAATTTGCAACTACGGAATCAACTTACCAGTTACTCTCGTCACCGTTCGGCCCTCGCCCAAGTTGCCGATCGTGCAATCGTGAAAGCAGAACTTGAGCCCCAATCGCGCCGATCAGCGCCATGAACATGTCCGTCTGCGTATCCCACTGAAATCCTTGCGTACCTAGGAAAGCCTCTGCCGAACTCCCCGTCACGATCGCCACCGCCCACTCGAACAGTTCGTATACCGCGCTCACCGCCAGGCAAACGCACGTCACCAGGAAAAATACCCATCTCTCTTCTCTTAGCGGCGTCCGCCGCAGGAGGATCTCCCGCGCGACCATCGCCGGCACAAATCCCTGAGCGAAGTGGCCTACTTTGTCGTAGTTGTTGCGAGCACCTTCCGTAACGTCTCGTATCCAGTTGAACAGCGGCACTTCCGCGTACGTGTAATGTCCACCGACACACAGTATGACAACGTGCACGAAGATCAAGATGTACACCAGTGGAGTCAGTGGCCATTTTCGCCACGTCGCTGCCAGCACAATCAGCGCCAGCACCGCCGGGAAGGTCTCTAGGAACCAGGTGAAGTAGTCGTGTGGCCGAATCGCCGACCAGATGAACACCGCCGCAAACGCCACCAATAATCTCAGCAGCAAACGCGGATTCGGTTGAGGGCTCGGAATCGCAGTACCAATCGCCGACATGTAACGGAGTGTCGCGATTCGACCGTGAGCTTGCAAGTGACGAACGATGTGCCGCTGCGCGAGCCGTCCACTTCACGCCTCCGAAAACCATCTCTTCCAGGGTTCCGAAGTCTTCGTTCCCGCCAGCGCGATCAGCGCAAGAAAGCCGTAGCTCATGAATTCCAGTGGCCACAGATTATGCGACGCGAAATCAACCGACATCTCGCAAAAGGCGAGCAGCGGGAGCCAAGCGACCTGGCACGCGGACGCAAATCGAGAATACCGCCTCTCCAGCACGAATCCCCAGCCGACGCCCATGATGAACAGCAGCACAACGTGCCGGAACGCAAGTCCCTCGACAAGTTGCCGATTCAATCCAAACAGCGTTCCGGGTCAGCCATGCGTCAGCAGCGTGATGCCGGTCAGGACCACAAACCCGGCAACCATCCCCATCAGGCACGCCTTCGCCGTTCGTGCGCTTACTTGCATTAGCCCCGCGGTCTCCGCGAACTCCAATGGTGGCACAAGTACCAACACAAATGCCCCACCCGTCGCGAGTGGGGCACCACTAACTGTTGCCGTTTACAATGCGCCTTCGTCGTTGCGCGTCTGCACCATGACAACCGAGAATTCTGAGCCCTTGCCGCTCGGCTTCACAACCACGACCCGCTGCTTCGACTTGGTGCCGACCTTCAGTTCAGTCGCCGAGCTGTCGTGGTCTTCCTTGTCGCAGGTGAGTTCTCCGTCCCCAGAGCCGGGCTTCTCTTTTATGTTTACGTCCCCAACAGACCCGCCCTTGCAACGCAGCACGTCACCGTATTTCTTCATCTCGTTGCCATAGAACGACAGCACCTTCTCCGGCGCGTCCTCAGACGTGTACGTCGCCGCGATCACTTTTAGCCCGAAGAACGACGTGTTGATGTTCACATTCGCTTTGTTCGAGTTGTCGCCCTCGGTGGCTTTCAACTGCGCGCCGGGGTAGACCGGCAACCCGGTGTCGCTCGCGTCCGCGTTCGTATCCACCTTCAGGTTGCCGAATGGCGTCTTGATGTCCACCCGCTTGTTGTCGCCCTCGCGCTTCTCCTGGATGTTGCACCCGCCCAGGACGATCACCAGCGAGAACACGCCGAGAATGGCAATCCCGTACCGCAACGCTCGCGGAATGCGCTCTGCCGCAATGATGCTCGTCATAAGTTCTGCCCTCCTATTTCATACGCGGACGATCTATGCCAGACCCGCGATTCGCGATCCCCGGAATACTCACTGGCAGACGCCCACGAATCGCGATCTCGCCAAACAGCGCCTTTACTGCCGCCGTCTCGGAAACCGGCGCATTCGAATATACGGTCATGTAATTCCGGCACTCCGGGAACTCGCTGATGACATAGGGATTCCCCAGAGTCACCACTATAGTCTTCTGTCCCGCCTCGGCAAGCAACGTCCGCAACAGCGCTGTTTGCTCGCCGGCAAGATTTATCGAACCTTCCAATACGCGGTTGACCACGCGTCCGCTGCTCGGAATCACCGAGACCGCCGCAACCGTCGCGTCGGCTTCGCGCATCGCCCGAAGAACCACGGGCGCCATTCCGGGCGCAATCTTCGGGTCTACAAAGATCACGTTAACGTCCGGCACTCGGAGCCGCAATTGCCGCTCGAACACGCGCCCGGTCTCGCCACGCATGTCGTCTGTAAAGACGACCGCAAGCACACGGTTTCGCGTCTGTATTGTTTGATACGCAGCCACCCTGGGAACAGTTCCAGAAGATTTCAGGGGCAACATGCCGCTCTCCCGGACAAGTGTCACCGAGTCGTCGGCAATCTGCTGCGACAACGCGACGTTCTCCGGGCGCGCAATCGCCACCGCCACAGCCTCCGGCTCCACCAGGCGCTCCTTGTGCAGCCCCACTGACGCCTTCGCGCGCAGCAGCCTCAGCACCGACTCGTCTATCTGCCGCTCGGGAATTTCCTTCGAGCGCACTGCATTCAGCACGCCTTTATACGCCGCATCCAGGTCCGCCGGGATGAGGATCATGTCCGCGCCCGCCTTGAGCGCGTCCACTGCCGCGCGCGCCGACTGGCTCCCCTGTGCAGGATCGTACATCCGCATAACGCCCTGCATGTCCAGCGCGTCGGTGACCACCAGCCCTCTGAAGCCCATACTTTCGCGCACAAGTTTTCGGCTTATATTCGCGGACAGGGTAGCCGGTTTGTTCGGGTCTGGTTCCAGTGCCGGTACGATCACGTGCGAAACCATCACCGCATCCACACCCGCCGCGATGCCCGTCCGGAACGGCACCAGTTCCACTGACTCTAGCCGTTCCCGTGTTGCATCCGTGCGCGCCAGCGAAAGATGCGTGTCCGTCGCCGTATCGCCGTGCCCCGGAAAGTGCTTCACCGTGGTCAGCATCCCCGCCCCGCGTGCGCCCGCAATGTAAGCGGTGACGAAGTCGCTCACCTGCACCGGATCTTCGCCGTATGCACGCGTGTTGATGATCGGATTGTTGGGATTCGAATTTACGTCCGCATCCGGAAACCAGTTCCAGTGCACACCTATTGCGCGTGCTTCTTCCGCAACGATCTTCCCCGCCGCAAACGCATAGTCTCTTTTTCCTGTCGCCGCGAATGCCATCGCATGGGGGAAACCCGTCGTCCCGTTCAACCGCATGTACACGCCGCGCTCGAAATCAGCCGCAAACATCAGCGGGTACTTCGAGTCGCGCTGCAACTGATTCGTCAACATCGCTGCTTCATACGGCTGGTTCCTCAGCAGCAGCGGACCGTCCGTCGCCACCGTCACCCCGAATCCGCCCACGTGATACTTCGCCATCGTGTCGCGAAGCTGTGCGTACTCCGGTCCATTCACGTTGTAGAATGCGACTCGCGCCCACGGCATGAAGAGCTGCCCAACCTTCTCTTCAAGCGACATCTTCTTCAGCGTCTTCTGCGCCCAGCGTTCTCCGGCAGAGTCCAGCGACACCGGACGCGGCCGCGGCGCGTCCTTCGCCATGCACACGGATGTGATCAGCAGAGTAAAAACGGTGGCCCATCTGAGCATGGGCTGAGGTTAGCAGAGTAGCAGCCTTCGTCACTCAGCAATCCGCATTCGCCAAGTAAACAAATCTCAAAGAACCACTACGCGAGTGGCCACCCTCACGTCCGCCTTGCGACAACCACTCTCGGTATTCCCGCCAGGTCCGGGACGGCATGCACATTTCCCCACCCGCACAGCCGTGCCATCGTCCCCTCGGACATCGAGTAACCGATTTCCATTACCAGGTACCCGCCCGGCCGCAGTGCCTCCAGTGCTTGCGGAATCAGCCTGTCGATGACATCGAAACCGTGCTCGCCGGCGAACACCGCCATCTTCGGCTCAAACTTCTTCACTACGTCCTGAACCTTGTCCGCCTCGTTCAGTGCCACATACGGCGGGTTAGACACCACGAAGTCGTACGACCCATCTCTTACCACGTCGGCCATCACGTCGCTCTTGGCGAACCTTACCCGCTCCCCAACCTCCAGACGCACGGCATTCAGCTTCGCCGTTTCCAGCGCCGCCTCCGACAGATCCACCGCCGTCACGTCTGCTGCGGCAAACTCTTTCGCCAGTGCAATCGCGATCGCCCCTGAACCGGTCCCCACGTCAATTAGTTTTGGCCGCCCTTTCTCCGCGCCAAAGCCCATCTCCTTAGCCAGTTCAAGCACCACCTCGATGACGTGCTCCGTCTCCGGCCTCGGAATCAGCACCGACGGATTGACCACAAAGTCCAGGCCCCAGAACTCCTGGTGTCCCGTGATGTACTGCGACGGCACTCCGCGCGCCCTCTCGGCCACGTACCCCTCGTAAAGGCGCATCTCCTCTTCACTCAATCCACGGTCATCGTGCGCGTAGAGATACGCTCGGTCGCAGTTCAGGGTCATCATCAGCAGCACCTCCGCGTTCATGTGCGGCGAGCCCACCTCATTTCGCTCCAGCCGCTCCACCGCTTCCGCAAGTGCTTGCTTCAGTTTCAACATTGTCAACCCGGTCTGCTTTCAACCCTCTGACCGTGAGTGCCGTCACGGCAATTTCACCAAGGGTTATTTATAAGTAAAGCAAACCTAATGATACCCGTGGTGGTGCGCATATGGCCTCTTCTCCAAGTGCAAGCTACAGCCTGATGATCCGGCTGAAGATCAGCAATACGCCCGGTAGTCTCGGCAAAGTGACCTCGCTGCTGAGCGCACTCGGCGCCAGCATCGGCGCCATTGACATCAAGTCCGCGACCCGGACGCACAAGATTCGCGAAATCACGCTCCAGGCTCGCGATGAGCAGCACAGCGAAGCCATCATTACCGGCCTGAAAGAACTCGACGTCGTCGAGATCCTTGGCATCTCCGATCGGACTTTCCTGATGCACGCCGGCGGCAAGATAAGAGTCACGAACAAGGTTCCGCTTGAGACGCGTGACGATCTCTCCATGGCCTACACCCCCGGAGTCGCCCGGGTTTGCATGGCCATCCACAACGATCCCGCCAAGGCGCACAAACTGACGATCAAAGCGAATGCCATTGCCGTCGTCAGTGACGGCACTGCCGTTCTCGGCCTCGGCGACATCGGACCGGAAGCCGCCATGCCCGTCATGGAAGGCAAGGCGATGCTGTTCAAACGCTTCGGCGACGTTGACGCTTTCCCCATATGTCTCGACACAAAGGATCCCGACGAGATCATCCGTACCGTCAAGGCCATCGCTCCCGGCTTCGGCGGGATCAATCTCGAGGACATCTCCGCTCCCCGGTGCTTCTATATAGAAGATCGCCTCAAAGAGGAACTCAGCATCCCGGTTTTTCACGATGATCAGCACGGCACAGCCGTCGTCGTTCTCGCCGCGCTCATGAACGCCCTCAAGTTGGTGCGCAAGCAGATCGAAGATTTGAAGATCATCGTGACCGGCATCGGCGCCGCAGGTGTCGCCTGCTCAAAGATGATCATGGCGGCAGGCGGTCGCAACATCATCGGCTTTGATCGCACAGGTGCGGTCTACAACGGCCGCACGCGCGGCATGAACGAAATGAAACGGTGGTTCGCCGAGAACACCAATCCCGAGCGTTTTTCTGGCTCTTTACCCGAAGCGCTGGTCGGCGCCGATCTGTTCCTCGGACTCTCTGGGCCTGGCACCGTGGAGCCTGGTGCTCTGGCGCGCATGAACAAGGACGCGATCGTCTTCGCCATGGCTAATCCCACACCGGAAGTCATGCCCGAAGAAGCGGAGCCTTACGTTCGCATCATGGCAACGGGACGCTCCGATTATCCGAACCAGATCAACAACGTCCTCTGCTTCCCCGGCCTTTTCCGCGGCGCACTCGATTGCCACGCCACCGCGATTAACGAAGAGATGAAGATCGCAGCCGCCATCGCGATAGCAAATATCATTTCGCCGGACGAGTTGACCGAGGACTACATCATCCCCAGCGTGTTCGACGAAAGAGTATCGACCGCCGTCGCACTGGCCGTCTCCGCCGCTGCTATTAGGACCGGAGTAGCACGCAAAACATCCGCCCTCGCAGCCCAGGAACCCAGCGACACCACGCTGCCCCACTCGCCCGCGTACGAGGTCGCGACCACGCATTGACAACTGTCGCTCGGGCTTGCGCTCTAGCCGCACCAGAACAATGGCCACGGATTCGAGTTCACATCACAGTGAATCTCGACCTCCGTGGCCAATGCTTTTCAGCGATGAGTGCTTACTACCGCCTTACGCGGTCACCGCTTCCTGCTTCATCTTCTCCGACTGGTAGTGCGTAACCAGCGCGTCCACGAACGGCTGCAGCTTTCCATCCATTACGTCGTGCAACTGATGGATCGTCAATCCGATCCGGTGGTCCGTTACGCGGTTCTGCGGGAAGTTATAGGTTCTGATCTTTTCGCTGCGGTCGCCGCTGCCCACCTGCGAACGCCGCTCCTTCGCCAGCGCGTCCGCCTGACGCTGCTGCTCAACCTCGTAGAGTCGTGCACGCAACACGCGCATCGCCTTCTCTCGGTTTTTGATCTGCGATTTTTCATCCTGGCAGCTCACCACCGTGTTCGTCGGAAGGTGCGTGATCCGCACAGCCGAGTACGTCGTGTTCACCGATTGCCCGCCTGGGCCGCTCGAGCAGAAGGTATCGATTCGCAGGTCCTTCGCTTCTATCTTGATGTCCACGTCCTCGGCTTCCGGCAACACCGCCACCGTCACAGCCGACGTATGCACGCGTCCCTGCTGCTCCGTCGCCGGAACCCGCTGAACCCGATGCACTCCGCTCTCATACTTCAGCTGTGAATACACCCGCTGACCTTCGATGATCGCGATCACTTCCTTCAGCCCGCCAACCCCGGATTCCGAACTCGACAGGACTTCCACGCGCCACCGATGCTGTTCAGCGAAGCGCGTGTACATCCTGAACATCTCCGCCGCGAACAGCGACGCCTCGTCGCCACCCGTGCCCGCTCGGATTTCCAGCACCACGTTCTTCTCGTCGTTTGGGTCCTTCGGCAGCAGCAGGATCTTCAGTTCTTCCTGTACCGATGTCAGCCGTTCTTCAAGTTGCGCCAACTCGTCCTGCGCGTAGGCCTTCATCTCCGCATCCGTTTCATCGGCGAGCACGGCCTTGCTCTCTTCAATCCCGCGCTTCAGGTCTTTGTACTCGCGGAACTTCTCCACCACGGGCGTTAGCTCGCTGTGCGCCTTCGCCGTCTTCTGATACTTCGACGAGTCCGCAACAATGTCGGGCGACGACAGCGCCTGCGTCAACTCGTCGTACTTAGCTTCAATCTGTTCCAGCCGATCGAACATGAGTAGGTCTCAATTCTCCGGTTCCGCGCGCACACTAGACGCAGCTTCAATTCCGGTACATTCTCATTCTAATTGGGAGCGCGGCCACCGAGACCGCGAAACACACGTCTGCTATGGCGGCGGGCGCCGCTACGCGTTGCCGGCGGAAGGAAACATCGGAATGGAACGTCTGCAGATCATCTTGTCACGCCAGTACTAATTCGCCGCCGCGCTGCTTTTCCAGTTCCATCGCCTTGTCCAGCGCCACTATCGCGCACTCGCACTGGTCATCCGCCGGTGGCTGCGTCGTAATCCGCTGTAGCCACAAGCCGGGTTTCGTCATCAGCGCGAACAGCGACGACCTTCTCTTTGCCGCGAACCGGATGATTTCGTACGACAGCCCGGCAATCGCCGGCAGCAACAGGATCCTTATCCCAAATCCGCCCCAGAAGCTCTTGATCGGCACCATCGCGTATACCGCGATGCTAATCAGCATCACCGTCATCAGGAAGCTCGTCCCGCAACGCGGGTGGAACGTCGGATACTTCTGCACCTCGACCGTGTTCAGCGGGTCCTTGTTCTCGAACGCGAACACCGTTTTGTGCTCCGCCCCGTGATACTGATACACCCGCCGAATGTCCTTCCAGCGTGACGTCAGCCAGATAAACCCGAGGAACAGCGCCAGCCTCATCAAACCGTCCACCAGCGCCATCACCGGCTGCTGCTCAAAGAAGGCATTCACCTTCTTCAGGTTGGTCGCCGCCAGCCAGGGCAGCAGCTTGTACATGAAGATGAAGAACCCGACCGACAGCGCAATGTTCGCCGCCGCCAGCCAGCCGCTGATCTCAATCTTGTCTTCCGGCTTCTCGTCCTTCTGAGCCTCGTCCAGCGCCACATTCGCCGAATACCGAAGCGCGCGGAACCCCAGCACCATGGCCTGCCCCAGCGTCATGACGCCCCTGATCACCGGCCAGCCCTTCCATTTCTTCTTCTCCGACGGTCGCTCCAGCGTTTCCGAGTGCGTCACCATCTCGCCCGTAGGTTTCCGCACGGCGATTCCCCACGCGTGTGGCGAGCGCATCATTACGCCCTCCAGCACCGCCTGTCCGCCGATCAGCGTCTCTTGTTCGCCGCTCTCCAGGGCAGGCAAGAGCTGTAGTGCCGTCTGAAATTTAAAGAATTCGCGCAACTTGGGCATGGTTTATTGGATGACCCTGGAAGCCTCTTTGGCTCGCTTGGAACGTTCTAAAAGGTTACCACGATTCCGCCGCAAACCGGCTCTGCTACATGTCCGTCCGGCGGCCCCGAGGACCAGTACCCAGGAGTGACCGCATTTAGCTCATCGGGCCCGATCTGCCTGCAAACGGGCAAGTTGCACCACCTCGGCTCCCGGCGTTGCCTCCTGCTCGGTCCTCGCATCCAAAGCTCCAGATGTCCGCCCCATCCATGCAGCGCCTCGCCGAAACCTGCGACGCTATCGCCGCCACCCCCAGGAAGACCGAAAAGACTGCCCTCGTCCGCGACTACCTGCTCTCCTGCGATCTTGACACTGCCGCCCGGGCTGCCCTGTTCCTCTCCGCGCGCGTATTCCCCGCTTGGGAAGAACGCACCCTCAACGTAGGCGGCTCACTCCTCGCCCACGTCATCAACGAACTCTCTCGGCGAGGCGAACACGCCCTCAACGCCGCTTATAGCAGGCACGGAGACCTCGGCTCGGCCGCCCATGATGTCCTCGTCCGCCGCGCTCCGGTCGAGAGCACCCTGCATGTCCTCGACGTTGCACAGTCGCTCGACGCAATCGCCCTCGCGCGCGGACCCGCCGCAAAATCTGCACTCGTTCGCGCTCTCCTCCAGCGCGCCACCGCACTTGAAGCCAAGTACATCATCAAGATCATGACCGGCGAACTCCGCATCGGTCTGCGCGAATCCCTCGTCGAGGAAGCCATCGCCAAGGCCTACGGATATCCCGTCACAGGCGTGCAGCGCGCAAACATGCTCCTCGGCGATATCTCGCAAACTCTTCGCCTCGCCGCCGCTCACCAACTCGCCGAAGCCCGTATGCGCCTCTTTCACCCCATCGGATTCATGCTCGCCAGCCCCGCTGAATCCGCGGAGGAAGCCTTTGCCGGGGTCGCCGCCCTTAAGCGGCGCCCCGAGTGGTTGAGGGAAGACGGTTGTCCTCCTAAGGAGGCTACGGTCTACTTCGAGCACGCCCACGTTGAAGACAAGTACGACGGCATCCGCGCCCAGGCCCACGTTGGCTACTCCCGCGTGCCCCCCACCCTGACCACCGCAAACGCTGGGATTCAGCACGCGGCTCCCAAGGTCCGCCTCTTCTCCCGCACCCTCGACGACATCACCGACTCTTTTCCCGAACTCATACCATCGCTCGCTGCCTTTCCCGAGGACGTCATCCTTGATGGCGAAATCCTAGCCTGGAGCAATGACCAGCCACTTCCATTCTCCAAACTCCAGCAGCGCCTCGGACGCAAGCGCGTCTCCGACTCGCTCATGCGCGACGTTCCCGTTGCCTACGTCGTCTTCGACGTCCTCTACGCCGGAAATGAACTCGTCATTGACCGCCCACTCCGGGGGCGCACCGCGCTGCTCGAATCGCTTTTCGAACAATTGAGAACAGCCGTGTTGCCCCATCCTTCCAGCGCAGCTCTGTGGAGCGATCAATTAGCAACGCAATCGGCATTCGAGTTCCATGAACCTTCTTTCGTCGCAACCGACAAGATCCCCGACCTCCGGGTCCTTCGCGCGCCCGTCCAGCGCGCCGACTCCGCCGCCCAGCTCGATCTCCTCTTCGACCAGGCGCAGGCCCGCGGCAATGAAGGCCTCATGATCAAGGACCTCAACTCCACCTACGCACCCGGCCGCCGCGGCCGCTCGTGGCTCAAAATGAAACGCCAACTCGCCACGCTCGACGTCCTCGTCACATCGGTCGAGTTCGGCCATGGCAAGCGCGCCCGCGTCCTCAGCGACTACACCTTCGCCGTTCGTGAGGGCGATCGCCTCGTCAACATCGGCAAGGCCTACAACGGCCTCACCGACCGCGAGATCGCCGAGATGACGGAGTGGTTCATGGCGCACACCACCGCCGACCACGGTTTCACCCGCGAAGTCGAACCCTTGGTTGTTTTGGAAGTGGCGTTCAACGCCATTATGAAATCGGACCGGCACGCCAGCGGCTACGCCCTGCGGTTCCCCCGCATCCTCCGCATCCGCACCGACAAGCCACCATCAGACATCGACACGATTGAAACAGTCGAAGAGATTTACAGCCGCCAGAACCCGCACCTGAAACAAGCAGGTTGATGCCGTTAGTCACTCCCGTCCTCCGCCGTGTTTGGCGAATCCATGCTCGATTGTTTGTTAATCCGTTCTCGGGAATTACTCCTTCACCACCACTTCGAAGCTCTTTTCCGCCGCATCCGCTCCGCGCTTCGCCGTTACCTTCACCTCCCACGGACCCGACATGCTCGGCTTCGCCGTCGCTTCGTAGTTCCCGTCGCCCTTGGGCGCGAAGTCGAACTCGTTCTTTCCCATGTCCATGGTCTTCATTGCCAGCGCTCCGTGCAGTTGCGCATCATCCACCGGCTTGCCCGATTGGTCGGTCACACGCACATGCAGCACGAAGTCCTTGTCATACTGCGGCTGCTGCGGATCGGTCGCCAGCGTCATCTGCAGCGGAGCCTGCGTCGCTTTTGCTGCCGCACGCGCCTCTCCCTGCCCACTCGGCGTGGGAGTCTCGCTCTTGCACGCCACCGTGATCCCGAGTTCAAACAACGCCAGCGCAAACACCGCTACCAGTGCAAACGTAAGTGTGCGTTTCATATTTTCTCCGCAGGATTATTGCTGCTGAATCGGGCCCGACGACCAACGACTAACGACCGCTTCCTAGTGCACGTGCTTATGATCGTGCGCCACCGGGATCACGCAGCCGTGCGCAACCTCGCACACCACGTGCTCGAACTGGATGGTCGTATGGTGGATATTGTAGTTATCGTGAAGCTGCTTCTTGATCTCAACCAGTATCCGCTCGCTCGCCGAAGGGGGGATATCGTCGATCGCCACGTGCGCCGAGAGCGCATGCTGATCGCTTCCGATGCTCCACACGTGCAGGTCGTGTACGTTGTTCACGCCCTCGATCGTCTTCAGTTGATCGGAGATGTGACCCAAATCCATTCCTCGCGGCGTACCCTCCAGCAGGATGTTGAGGCTCTCCCGAATGATCCCGTATGACGACCACAGGATGAGCGCGCCGATGATGACCGACAGCAGCGGATCGATCCACGTCCGCCCCGTCACCAGGATCATCCAGCCGCCGAAGATCACGCCTGCGGTCGCCAGCGTGTCTCCAATCTCATGCAGGAACGCCGACCTTATGTTCAGGTCGCGACGGCTTCGCGCCAGCATCCACGCGATCGCCCCGTTCATGATCACGCCCGCCAGCGAAACCCACATCATCAGCTTCGGCTGCACTTCCACCGGGTGGTAGAACCGCTGCACTGCCTCGTAGAAGATCAGGACAGTAATCAGCACCAGCGAGCTTGAATTGATGAACGCTGCCAGCACGCCCGCCCGCTGATACCCGAACGTCTTCGTCGAACTCGGCGGCCGGTTCTGTATGTAGACCGCGCCCCACGAGAGCAGCAGTGCCAGGAAGTCGGAGAGGTTGTGCCCCGCCTCTGACAGCAGGGCCAGCGACTTCGCCTTTACGCCCGCAATCACCAGCAGCACGATGTACGCCACCGTCACGATCAGCGAAATCTTCAAAATCCGCCCCGTGTTCTGTCCGGCTCCGTGTTCGGCGTGAGTATGCATCGCGTGCTTCAAGTCTAAACAAACTGGGAACCGAAAACCACATCTGGGGCTGCCACGAAACGGGCACCTTCACTTTCGCACTCAGGAGTCCGAGTGGGCCCCGGCACTGACACCGGTTGCTTGTTTGCCATCCCTGACCACCCGCGCCCCACAAAACGCTTCCAATTACAGATGGGTAGGGTTGTGCCCTCCAGCGCACTTCGTTTTCAAGCAGTTCTGGCCAGGACGAACCAATTCGATAGGAGAACCACCACCATGAAACGAACATTCCTGATCCTGGTGTTCCTGCTTGCGCTGGCGACGGCTTTCGCCGCATCGCAGGACACCAGCAGCGCACAGGCCTCCGGCGGCGACGCTGCGCTGCAAACGCAGATCACCACAAAATTCAGCGCCGACCCGGCCCTCAAGAACGTGCAGGTCAAAGTGCAGAACGGCATGGCCCGCCTTGACGGCTCCGTGCCCTCCGACGCCGACAGAAAGCGCGCCAAGGACACAGCCATGTCCCTGGCGGGCATCACCAGCGTGATGGATAACCTCACCGTTGGCTCATCCCGCGGCTCCCAGGTCATCGGCAGCACCGCGCACTCGGAGACCCAAAACAACACCGCAGGCTCAATTGCCGGCAACTCCGACACCACTTCGGCCAACAGCTCCGCGCAGGTCGGAGGCACCACTCCCGCCACTAGCGGCGGCACCTCCGGCTCCACCGGTGTGAACACGCAGCCTCAGTCCGGTAGCTCTGTTAGCGGCTCCATCGGCGCACAGACGGGTGCCACGGGAACTGGCTCCACCACTGGCAACTCCACCGCAGTTGGCGGAACCACCTCTCCTTCAACATCCACAACTCCGCAGACAGGCACCGGCACCGCAGGGCAGAGCTCGACGGGAACAACTGGCTCGACAGGTGCGACCGGAACGACAGGTTCTGGCGCCGACAGCACTGCGCCTATGGGGCAGACCAGCGCCGGTTCTATGACTGCCGGCGCCGGTTCTACTGGATCGTCGGAAATGTCCACCTTGCAGACGCAGATTCAAACTGCGATCCAGGGCGACCCCTCACTTGCGAATTCCAGCGTTCAGGCCGTGGTTGGCGACACCACGATCATGCTGACCGGAACTGTTCCGACCGGCAAGGAGAAACAGACCGCGAAGCGCATTGCCCAGTCCTACGCCGGCAATCGCCGTGTCGAAGACAAGATCACCGTCACCGGCCGCGGACAATCGCAGCGGCGAGGCGGAAGTGCATCAGGCTCCGGGGCCATCGGCGGCTCCGCTGGAAGCTCCGGAACGGGCACTTCGACCAGCACCACCACTGAGACCGGAAGCGGCGCGACGTCGGCAAACCCGAGCGGCACTTCCAATCCCAACTCCGCGACTACGCCCGACACCGGCGACCCGAACAGCCCGACCGACCCGAAGCCAAGCACCAACCCCAACACTCCGCCGCAAGATCCAAAAACTGCCGGAGACCAGGCTTCGCCTCGCTAAGCCGCACGCGCCATAAACAAGGGCGGCCAACCGGCCGCCCTGCTTCTTGCTCCAACCACCAGCAGCACCGGACTATGCGCAATCACCTCGTTCGCTCGCTTCTCTTCTGCGTTTTGGCTTCATCGATGCATGCCTTCGCTCAGGAGGCGCGCCGCCCACCAACTTTCCACCCGAAGCAGGCGCAGCCTGAATCTGGGCCACCTGCGATCACCCTCCGCGCCACCAGCACCATCGAACTTCCCGTGCTGCCGTTTGCCTACTTCGGCGAACCGCTCTGCGACGTCAATGGCAATCTCTTCTTCCACCGCGACTCTGGCCAGGTCGGAGGAATCAGTGTGCTCCGCATCTCCGCCAGTGGCGACGACACCACCGACTATCACCTCGACGCCGAGTCCGCTCAAAAGTACGTCTTCAATTCCTTCGCCGTATCTCCCTCAGGAACGGTCTTCGTCATCGCGCACGGTCTCGACGGTTCTCACGTCGTCCTCGACTTCGCCGCTGATGGTTCCGTGCGCGGTACGAACAGGCTTGAAACGCCACGCCACCTCGAAGTCCGCAACGTGGGCGTATTCGAAGACGGAGCCGTGCTCCTCTCCGGTTACTACAACGGGCGAGCCCCCGACAAGTCGGTCGGCAAGAACTACGTCGCCATCTACGAACCGTCAGGCAAATTGCGCGTCCGCTTGAAGGGATTTGGTGCAACGGACGGCACAAAGGACATGACGCAATTCCGTGAAGGCTCCGTCGCCATTGGACGCGACGGCTTCGCGTACTTCCTCTTCCGCAAAGAAGTAGTGGTCCTGTCCTCGACGGGTGAAGTCGTGCGCCGTATCAAGTTTGCTGCGCCCCGCGATCGTGGATTGCCGACCCGCTTGAACATCTCCGGGGGACTGCTAGTCGTCGTCATCAGCCGCAACGGCTTTGACTCTGACCTGAGCCGCGAGTATCTCATTCTCGATGCCGCTACGGGCGAACACCTCGGCCGATACAAAGCCGGGCCCGAGATGCAGAATCAGGACGTCTGCTTCAACGAAAGCGAAGGCTTCACTTTCCTCACCACCGACGGCTCCCAAAGCATGAAGCGCATCACCGCCCAAACCCGCTGACACTCCTTCGGGGTTCCTCGCAGTGAGGTCGCTATTCGAACAGGCCTGCCGCTCTCGCCTTGCTCTTCCACTTCGCGCCTTCCAGCTTCAGCAGATATTCCTTCACGGCCAGCCCGCCACCATACCCGCCGAGTTTCCCGTCTGTCGTAATCACCCTATGACACGGCACCACGATCGCGATCGGATTGTCATGGTTTGCCATCCCCACTGCCCGAAATCCCTGCGGACACCCCACCTCCCGCGCGATCTCCGCATACGATCTCGTCTCGCCATACGGAATCCGCAACAGCGCCCGCCAGCACTTCAGTTGAAACTGCGTCCCCCGCAGGTCCAGCGGAAACGAAAACTCCCGCCTCTGCCCCGCGAAGTACTCCTGCAATTCGCGGACAAACGTCGCAAGCTCCTGCCCCGACTCGACCCACTCAACGCCCTTTATGGCGGACCCCGTCAGTTTCGTAGTTTCAAACTCCAGCAGTGCGAGGCCCCGCTCTCCCGCACCCAACACCAGGCGCCCCCGCAGGAGAATCCTCCATCCGCGTGTAGTACATCCGCTCCATGCTCAGCAGCCTACCAGAACTATCTAGGCCTCGCCCCATCGCGCGCTTAAATGAAAAAGCCTCTCGCTTACCGAGAGGCTCTTTCCCTTCAGGTCGCGATTCCCTGTGATATCGCGACCCAAACTTCGAATACTTACTGCGGATTCTGCGGATTTGCCATCTGCTGCTGCTGTTGCTGCTGCGGAGCCTGGTTCTGCTGCTGCGTCTGGCCAGTAGTGCCGCCGACCATGCCCGGAGCCGCCGGTGCCTGCCCCGCCTGCGCCAGTTGATCCACGCCGTTCTTCAGGAGCGTGACTTCAACGCGACCGCCGCGAGCGTTGACCCTCTTGCCGTCAGCATCCTGCACCGGCGCATTGCCCATGCCGAGTACGAAGATGCGGTAGACCGGAATCTCGTGGTTGAGCACCAGGTAACGAACCACCGAGTCGGCCATCGCCTGCGAGCTAGCGATGCTGGCCTGACCGCGGCCCGGCGCAAAGCCCTGGACTTCCACGATGTAGCCCTTCTGGCTCTTCAGGTTCGTCGCCATCTCGTCGAGCGCTTCCTTTGCCCTCTGGCTCAACTGAGTCTGGCCCGAACGGAAGCGAATTTCGGTCTGCGTCGCTGGCTGGTACTGGTCGATGTTCCCGACCACCTGTTCAACGCTCTGAAGGCGGGTCGTCGCCTGGGATGCGGTCTGGTGCGCCATCTGGGCGCGGTTGCCGGCTTCTATCGCGTGCTGGTCGGCTTCGGTCGCCTTCGCGGATGCCTGGCGGATGCCTTCCGTAGCGCGCGAATCAACGTCACGAAGCATCTTCGAGTTGTTTGCCGTGAGTTCGTCCAGCTCGTTCACGCGGTTGCGTACCGGTGACATCTGGCGCTCAACGTACTTCTTGCGCGCGAATGGGTTCAGCTTGCCCCAGAAGCCCTGTTTCGTATC
>Ga0196976_1000667_pt1 | contig 20187 bp, 18 predicted proteins | sample S3v_513CmetaG_FD_148644 | JGI IMG/M metagenome (GOLD analysis project Ga0196976, IMG submission 148644) | Soil microbial communities from Anza Borrego desert, Southern California, United States - S3+v_5-13C | ecosystem: Environmental > Terrestrial > Soil > Desert | place: USA: California...
GACGACGTCATCGCGCTGGACAAGCCGGCCGGGCTGGCCGTGCAGGGCGGCACCGGCACGTCCAAGCACCTGGACGCCATGCTGGACGCCCTGCGCTTCGGCGCCGCGGAGCGGCCGAAGCTGGTGCACCGGCTGGACAAGGACACCTCCGGCGTGCTGCTGCTGGCCCGCACCACCTTCGCCGCGTCGAAGCTGACCGAGACGTTCCGCGGCCGCGACGCGCGCAAGATCTACTGGGCCGCCACGGTGGGCGTGCCGAAGCCCTACCAGGGCAAGATCGACCTCGCCTTGGCCAAGGAGGGCGGGCCGCGCGGCGAGCGCGTGGCCGGCGACGAGGACGAGGGCAAGCGCGCCGTCACCGTCTATTCGGTGCTGGAGAACGCCGGCAAGCAGGCGGCCTTCGTGGCGCTGTGGCCGCTGACCGGGCGCACGCACCAGCTGCGCGTCCACATGGCCGCACTGGGCACGCCGGTGCTGGGCGACGGCAAGTACGGCGGGCAGGGCGCCTTCCTGCCCGGCGCCGAGGTGCCGAAGAAGCTGCACCTGCACGCCCGCCGCCTGGTCATCCCGCACCCGCGCGGCGGCAAGACCATCGACGTGACCGCCCCGCTGCCCGAGCACATGGCGGCCACGTGGCGCTACCTGGGCTTCAGCGCCAACCTGCGCGAGGACCCCTTCGCCGACTTCGAATAGACGGGCCGGATTGAGCTTTTCCCGGCCCGCCCCCACCTGTGGTAACCCACGCGACCCGACACGGTAACGACGCCCGCATCCCATGGCCGCACCGCTCCGCCTCGCCCTGTTCGACTGCGACGGCACGCTGGTCGATTCCCAGCACGCCATCGTCGATTCCATGACCAAGGCGTGGCGCGACCACGGCCTGGGCGTGCCGGACGCCAATGCGGTGCGCCGCATGGTCGGCCTGCCGCTCCAGCAGGCGATCGCGACGCTGGCCCCGCAGCTGGACGCCGAGGCGGCGCTGGAGGTGGCGGACAGCTACCGCGACCACTTCTTCGACCTGCGCCGCACCGGCGCGCTGGAGGAGCCGCTGTTCCCTGGCATCCTGGAGACGCTGGACGCGCTGGAGGGGGCCGGCGTCCTGCTGGGTGTGGCCACCGGCAAGTCGCGGCGCGGCCTGCTGGCGGTGCTGGAGCGGCACGGGCTGCGCGCCCGGTTCGTGACCTTGCAGACGAGCGACGACGGCCCCGGCAAGCCGCACCCCGACATGGTCTTCCGCGCCCTGTCGGAGAGCGGGGTGGAGCGGGGCGGGGTGGTGATGATCGGCGACACCACCTACGACATGCAGATGGCGCGCAACGCGCGGATCGCCGCGCTGGGCGTGTCGTGGGGCTACCACGCGGTGGCGGAGCTGCGGGCGGCGGGCGCCGGCCGCATCGTCGATGCCGGGGAGGAGATCGCCCCGGCGGTGCTGGCCCTGCTGGACGAGCAGGTTTCCTGAAGGGTTCGATTCGATATGAAGCGTTTCTACACATCCGTGAGCGTCGAGAGCACCGATGGCGGCTGGGACGTCCGCCTCGACGGCAAGGTGATCCGCAGCCCGGCCAAGGCGCCGCTGGTCTTCGCCTCCCGCGCGTTGGCCGAGGGTGTCGCCGCCGAGTGGGAGGCGCAGGGCGAGCAGGTGCAGCCCAACGCCATGCCGCTGATGCAGCTGGCCTCCACCGCCGTGGACGTGGTCGGCAAGCAGCGCGACGGCATCGTCGCGGCGGTCGCCAAGTACGCCGAGACCGACCTGCTGTGCTACCGCGCCGAGCACCCGCGCGAGCTGATCGACCGGCAGGCCCGCGCCTGGCAGCCGCTGCTGGACTGGGCGACGCTGCGCTACGACGCGCCGCTGCACGTCTGCGCCGGCCTGATGCCGAAGCCGCAGCCGGCCGACGCCACCCGCGCGCTGCGCCACGCGGTGGAGGCGCTGGACGACTGGACCCTGTCGGCGCTGCAGTCGGCGACGGGTGCGTGCGGCTCCCTGGTGGTGGCGCTGGCGCTGATCGAGGGGCGGATCGACGCGGCCGAGGCCTTCGAGGTGTCGCAGGTCGACGAGACCTTCCAGATCGAGCAGTGGGGCGAGGACCCCGAGGCCGCCAAGCGCCGCGCCGGCCTGCGCGAGGACATCGTCTCCGCCCGCCGCTTCGTGGACCTGCTGCGCGCGGGCTGACCCGGCCGGCTGATGGGGCCGGCGGATGCAACGCAATGCAACCGGATGCAACGCATTTCGCGATGTGTTGCATCCGGCCACGCCGTGTCGTTTTGGGGGGCGTTCCGGGGGTGGGCGCGCGCGGGCGCACGGCGCCGCATTATCGGATACAGAATATCTCCAGTAGGAATTCTGTCAACGACAAGGTCGCGCTGGCCCCCGGACCGGCGGTGCGTCAGCTGTGCAGGCCGGGCGCCTCGTGGCCGGTGCGCGCCACGTATTCCGTGTAGCCGCCGCCGTACTGGTGAATGCCCTCCGGCGTCAGTTCCAGCACCCGGTTGGACAGCGTCGCCAGGAAATGCCGGTCGTGCGACACGAACAGCATGGTGCCTTCGTAAGACGACAGCGCCGTGATCAGCATCTGCTTGGTGTCGAGGTCCAGGTGGTTGGTCGGCTCGTCCAGCACCAGGAAGTTCGGCGGGTCGAACAGCATGGTCGCCATCACCAGCCGGGCCTTCTCGCCGCCCGACAGCACGCGGCACTTCTTTTCCACGTCGTCGCCGGAGAAGCCGAAGCAGCCGGCCAGCGCCCGCAGCGAGCCCTGGTTCGCCAGCGGGAACGACGCCTCCAGCGATTCGAAGATGGTGCTGTCGCCGTCCAGAAGTTCCATGGCGTGCTGGGAAAAATAGCCCATCTTGACGCTGCCGCCGACCGTGACGGTCCCGGCGTCCGGTTCGGTGGCGCCGGCGATCAGCTTCAGCAGCGTCGACTTGCCGGCACCGTTGACGCCCATGACGCACCAGCGCTCCTTCCGGCGGATGGTGAGGTCGAGGCCCTGGTAGATGGTGCGGCTGCCATAGCCCTTGTGCACGTTCTTCAGCACCGCCACGTCCTCGCCCGAGCGCGGGGCCGGCGGGAAGTCGAACGCCACGACGTGGCGGCGGCGCGGCGGCTCGAACCGCTCGATCTTGTCCAGCTTCTTCACCCGGCTCTGCACTTGGCTGGCGTGAGAGGCGCGGGCCTTGAAGCGCTCGATGAACTTCAGCTCCTTCGCCAGCATGGCCTGCTGGCGTTCGAACTGCGCCTCCTGCTGCTTCTCCTTCAGCGCGCGCTGGCGCTCGTAGAAGGTGTAGTCGCCGGAGTAGCTGTTCAGCGACCCGTCGTCGATCTCGATGATCTTGGTGACGATCCGGTTCATGAACTCGCGGTCGTGCGAGGTCATCAGGAGCGCACCTTCGTAGCCCTTCAGGAAGCCTTCCAGCCAGATCAGGCTTTCGATGTCCAGGTGGTTGCTCGGCTCGTCCAGCAGCATGGCGTCGGGCCGCATGAGCAGGATGCGGGCGAGCGCCACGCGCATCTTCCAGCCGCCCGACAGCTTGCCCACGTCGGCGTCCATCATCTCCTGGCTGAAGCTGAGCCCGGCGAGCACCTCGCGCGCCCGACCCTCCAGCTCGTAGCCGCCCAGTTCCTCGAAGCGGGCCTGCACCTCGCCGTAGCGTTCGATGATGGCGTCCATCTCGTCGGCGCGGTCGGGATCGGCCATGGCCGTTTCCAGTTCCGCCAGTTCGGCGGCCACGACGCTGACCGGCCCGGCGCCGTCCATGACCTCCGCGACCGCGCTGCGGCCGGCCATCTCGCCGACGTCCTGATTGAAATAGCCGATCGAAACCTGCCGCTCGATCGCCACCGCGCCGGTGTCCGGCAGCTCCTCGCCGGTGATCATCCGGAACAGCGTGGTCTTGCCCGCCCCGTTGGGCCCGACGAGCCCGACTTTCTCACCCCTGTTCAGCGCCGCGGAAGCGTCCAGGAAAAGGATACGGTGGCTGTTCTGCTTGCTGATGTTGTCGAAGCGAATCATGTGCGGCTGGGTTCCCGTGGCGTTGCGGGCACCTTATGCCACAGGAGGCGGGGTGGGATGGAGTCCGGAACGATGGGGTGGAGTGAATCGCCCCTGCGGATCGGCGGAGGTCGCCTCTACGAGCGAACCGCGTCAGGATCAGCTGTTTTGCTTCTGATTAGAAGCGGATACATTCTTTCCACGTATCCCCATTCCGCCGACTATACTCTGCCGTTGTCGCCACCAAGAAAGGTCCATCTTGAATGTAAAGGTTGTTGGTCTGGATGTAGTGCATTATGGTATATAGGTGATCCGTCACGCCATCTCGAAGTTTTCGTTAGATAGGGATTATAAGTGGACGGTATAAATATAAATGCAAAGAATGTAATTGCATCGCCTATTTTGGCTTGGCAGGTGGCGGGAGAGTTATTTTTGTACTCCTGTTGCAGGAGGGGGTTACTTGAAAAGATATTTTATTCCATTTGGTAATTTTATTGTGGTCCTGTTTTGATAGCCACCTTATTTTTTCTTTTGTTGTGCCGATGCTGCTTCTATCATAAAGAAAAATGAGCTCGCAAGCAGCCTTTTGATGACCATTTATTGTGGCAATCTGCAAATAGCCTTGAGCGGCGGAGAAATGCTCGGGCTCCTTCGAAGCGGTAGAAAGGAATGCTAATCCCATATCATAATAGCTTTCGAAGCGAATTATATCAGATGCATTACTGTTATGGCCGGCCATTGGCTTTTCCGCTCGCTTTGTAATGTCTGATAGATTTTGGGAGAAGCCCGCGTCGTCCCCATCCCTAACCCTCAAAACGTGCCCTGGGCGGCATGATTCAGATGGATCTTCTCCTAGAAAGCAAAGTACGATACTCCCGCTAGAATTTTTAAATAATCTGTATGAATTTTTCATTATTTTTCCATCATTCATCCCTTTTACTATAGGATACGGAGCGATATATAGTATGTCGTCGCGGGCAAACCATATCCCATCACCACTTGATAATAAAATGTCCCGGCCCATTTGGCTGCTCTGTGAAGTTAAAATAAAATCTTCACCAAGGTCATTCAGAGATGTATCAGATTTTATGGAGTTGTTTTTCGATAGGAATATCAGACGACCTTCTAGTTCTATGGTTTTGTCCGAAAGCGCTGCAATTATTTCTCTATTCGAAAAGAAAGGGCGGGATATTCTAATGAAAGACTTCAGCTTTCTTGTTAGCTTCATTTCTGAAAAAATAGGATTTCGACTCCCGCCATCGTGCAATTCCAAAATTCCGTTATTTATCTTGTACTCTAATTTTGACTGAAATAGAACTTCTCCATTCTCTTTCTTGGATACGTCCAAGAAAATCTGGTGTCCATTCGTGGAATAGAATGTAACTTGCCCTTGTGTCGCGGCCTCGCCGTGACGAGTCACCATGCGACCGTCCCTATCTATAGATGTGTATGATGACAGCTGGGTAGATACTTGGCTATTTTTATGAAACACGATCACAGGCTCATTCACATTAATATGGGAAAAATCTTTTTGGAAGCGCCAGCTGTTGACGGTTTGTTCGTCTATGTGGATAATCGCCCCGGAAGTCGTCTTTAGGGATGTCAGGTACCACTCCCCAACAATAGAACTCTCTTCCAGTTCGTCTGCTCGATTATAGGTCGGGAAAATTTGCCATGCAGCAACAAATAGGGAAAGTATTCCTGAGTATACCCCGATAGCGGTGAGCTTTTCTAGAAAGTTCCAGCCTTTCCATTGCTGTCTGCTCGGTATTGGCATATCTGTGCTCCTTGCCGGCAATGCATCGAGGCGGGTTGAAAGTGATCAGGGCTGAGATATACGAAAAGCAGATAATGCAGTGGCTCTTAAGAAGTTAATTCAATGAAGATCGGTTTTTCAGATAATGAATGATTTGCAATTAAGTCAATATATCTACCTGGTGATATTTAGGGACCGTTAGAAAGTGCTTGCTCATATTCAAGAAAACGTCATGCCCGGGTCCGGCCCCGGGCAAGCGCGGACTTCGACCGATCCAAAAAATTGTATGGTCGAGACTGGGTCCGGCCATGACATTTTCATATAAATAACTAACAGGGCTTCGGAAAGCGGTCAAGCAGGCTCTTATGCTCATCATAAGTCACCGAAAATTACTTGTGTCGGTTGTCAGCGAGGTGCTCAGGATATGCAAAGCTTGAATATCCCTAATATGCCGTGTATCTGCAACTATAAAAAAGGCGGCGGACTGAATGCAATGGCAGAAAGTCGGCAGTTCTTTCTGGCTTCGGTGTGTGAGAACCCGCGTTGGCCATGACATAGAGGCGTTTGACGCTCACGTCCTCGTCGGGTGTAAAGAGAATGCGAATGGAGATCCCGCAATGGGGCAGCACTCGGCAAACACGTCGCCCTCTCACCCCCGTTAGGTGCCCACCCCCAACAAACAACACCCCCCGCGGGGATGGCCGCGGGGGGTGTCTTGCCTGGAAGGGGCGCGCCGCCGGGGATGGCCGGCGGCGCGCTCCGGAACGGGGCCGCTTACTGGCGCGGCGGGGCGGTGGTGGAACCGGCCGGGGCCGGGTCGCCGGCCTTGCGGTTCTTGTTCAGCGAGGTCATCGTGTCGTCGTACTTGAACTCGGCCATGCCCTTGACGTCGTTCTGCGTCAGGGTGGACAGCTCAAGGCGATCCTCGTTGGCGTTCCACTTGGCCTGGTTGAAGTCCACGGCAACCTGCTTCTCGCCGATGCCGAGGAAGCCGCCGGACGAGATCACCAGCTGCTTGGCCTGGCCGTTGGCGCCGTCGAGGATGATGTCCTCGACCTCGCCCAGCTTCTCGCCGTCCTTGCCGTAGACGTTCTTGCCCAGCATCTTGTCGGCGCTGGCCGTGGTGGTCGTGACCGGGGCGGCGGTGCCGGTCGCGGACCCCATGCTGCCGCTGGGCGCCGTGTTCTGCATGGTCGCGCCGCTCGGCGAACCGGCCGTCGAGCCGGCGGTGCCGGGCGAGGTGCTGCTCTGCGCCAGCGCAGTCCCGGTCATCAGGGCGAGCACGGAAACCGCGGCGATCAGTTCCTTCCGCATGGTCGACTCCTTTACGATGGTGTTGCGTTGCCGGTGGCACACGTAACAACACCCGTCGGGGCCAATCATCCCAGGCGGCAATTCTCTCTTTCGAAGCACCCCTTCCCGTAACGGCGGGAATTCACGCCGCGAACCATGGTGCTTTGGCCGCTGTGACAAGGCTGTGACCGGCCCGGAACACGGGCGAGGTCACGTTCTGGTCTTGGGCGGCGCGCTCCACGTCTTCGATGCGCAGCAGGGCAAGGGCGCGAGTGCCGCGTCCACTGCGCATCTCGCCGACCGCCTGCTCGCCCAGCAGGACCGGCGTGCCGGGCTCGGGCAGCGGGCCGTCCACCGTCACCGGGAACAGGCGCTTGCGGATCAGCGCGCGGTAGCGGGTGCGCGCCGTCAGCTCCTGCCCGATGTAACAGCCCTTGTCCCAGGAGATGGCGTTGAGCGCGTCCAGGTTGTTTTCCAGCGCGATGGCCTTCTCCACCTCCATGTCGCGGCTGCCGTCGGGCACGCCGAGACTCAGGCGCAGCGAGTCGTAGGCGGCATCGTCCAGGCGGGGGAAGCCGGCGGCCTCCAGCGCCGCCTCGCTGGCGCCACGGGCCTCGCCGCCGGGGAGGATGGCGCGGGCGCCGAGGGCGGGCAGGCGGGGGTCGGTGTAGACGACGCCACCGGCGAAGGGGCGGGCGGCGCCGGGCTCCGCCGGCAGGCCCAGGTGCCGCAGCGCGTCGGGGCCGGTCAGGGCGACGACGAGGTGGGCGGGGGTGCGGTCCTCCAGCGTCACCTTGGAGCGCAGCCTGTAGGGCTTCAGCCGGCGCAGCAGGTCGGCGGCGCGGGGGCCTTCGGCGTCGAGGAGGAGGGTGTCGGCCGCCAGGGGCGGGGCGTCGACCACGAAGAAGTCGTGCAGGAACTTGCCCTGCGGCGTCAGGAACAGGGAATAGGCCGCGCGGTCGGGCGATACGGCGCGCACGTCGGCCGACACCAGCCCTTGCAGGAAGGCCGCGCGGTCCTCCCCGCCGATCGCCAGAACCCCGCGTCCGTCCAAGACGGCATAGCCGGTCGCCGCGCCCATACCCATCTCCTTGATCAGGTCCGGTGCAAAGTTGGCGGCGCATGCCCCTTTCGACAAGGGGCTTGCGGCCGGGCGGTACGCCCAACGGGCGCGGGGTGCTTCCCTTTTCCGCTTGAAACCGGACGGGAGGCGGGGCCCTTTTAGGGGACGGTGCTTTATCGGGAGCGGTGCGAGGCATGAGCGAGACGCGGACGGAACGGAAGATCACCCCGGTGCTGCTGTCGGGCGGGGCGGGGGTCCGGCTGTGGCCGATGTCGCGGGAGCTGTATCCCAAGCAGCTGCTGAACCTGTGCTCGCCGGACCGCTCCATGCTGCAGGAGACGGCGGCGCGCGTCACCGACCCGCTGCGATTCGCGCCGCCGCTGGTCATCTGCAACCAGGAACACCGCTTCGTCATCGCCGAACAGCTGCGCCAGAACGGCATCACGCCCGGCGCCATCGTGCTGGAGCCGGTGGGGCGCAACACCGCCGCCGCCTGCGCCGTCGCCGCGCTGAAGGCCGGCGACCCGGACGCGCTGATCCTGGTGCTGCCGGCCGACCATCTGATCCAGGACCTCGCCGCCTTCGCCGACGCGGTGGACACGGCTGCACAGGCCGCCGCCGCCGGGCACCTCGTCACCTTCGGCATCACGCCGACGGCGCCGGAGACGGGGTACGGCTACATCCGGCGCGGCAGCCCGCTGAAGAGCCCGGCGGGTGCCTATCGCGTGGCGGAGTTCGTGGAGAAGCCGCAGCGCAACGTGGCCGAGCAGTACGTGGCCGGCGGCGAGCACGTGTGGAACAGCGGCATGTTCCTGTTCCCGGTCGGCAAGCTGCTGGCGGAGATGGAGCGCTACGCCCCCGCCGTGGTGGACGCCGCCCGCCGCGCGCTGGAGGCCGGGTCGGGCGACCTGGACTTCCTGCGGCTGGATGCAGATGCGTTCGGCCAAGCACCGGGCATCTCCATCGACTACGCGGTGATGGAGCACACGGACGCCGCCGTGGTGGTGCCCTGCGACCTGGGCTGGACCGACGTGGGCGCGTGGTCGGCGCTGTGGGAGATCGGCGCCAAGGACGGGGACGGCAACGTCGCCATCGGCGACGTGGTGACGGAGGACGCGCGCAACTGCTACGTCCGCACCGAAGGGCATCTGGCGGCGGTGGTCGGCATCGACAACGCCGTGGTGGTGGTGACCGACGACGCCGTGCTGGTGGCCGGGCGCGACCGCGTGCAGAACGTGAAGGCGGTGGTCGAGCGCCTGAAGAAGGCCGGCCGGAACGAGCCGGTCAGCCACCGCAAGGTGCACCGCCCCTGGGGATCGTACCAGTCCGTGCACGCGGGCGAGCGCTTCCAGGTGAAGTGCCTGACGGTGGAACCGGGGGCGCGGCTGTCCTTGCAGAAGCACCATCACCGGGCCGAGCACTGGGTGGTGGTGCAGGGCACGGCACTGGTGACGCGGGGGGAGGAGCAGATCCTCGTCTACGAGAACCAGTCCGTGTACATCCCCATGGGCACGGTGCACCGGCTGGAGAACCCCGGCAAGGTGCCGCTGAACATCATCGAGGTGCAGTCCGGCTCCTACCTGGGCGAGGACGACATCGTGCGGCTGGAAGACACCTACGGGCGGGGATGATTCCCGGGGCGAGGGCGGACCGTAACGCGCGTTGAGGTGTTGACGGCGGTTGAAAGCATGGGCTTAGTGGTATTTCCAGTCGAAGCCCCACACCGCCGTTGGACCACATCCCCGTGACCGCCCCGCCGCCCCGTCTGGCACTCCGTGGAATCACCAAGCGGTTCCCCGGAACGCTGGCCAACGACTCCGTCGACCTGACGCTGCTGCCGGGCGAGGTGCACGCGCTGGTCGGCGAGAACGGCGCGGGCAAGTCGACGCTGGTCAAGATCATCTACGGCGTCCTGCACGCCGACGCCGGCACCATCGCATGGGACGGGCGGGAGGTCACCATCGCCAGCCCGCACGCCGCCCGGCGGCTGGGCATCGGCATGGTGTTCCAGCACTTCTCCCTGTTCGACACGCTGACGGTGGCGGAGAACATCGCCCTTGGCCTGGAAGAGCCGGGGGCGATGAAGGAGCTGGAAAAGCGCATCCGCGCGGTGTCGGAGCGGTACGGGCTGGCGCTGGACCCCGGCCGGCACGTCTTCGACCTGTCGGTCGGCGAGCGGCAGCGGGTGGAGATCGTGCGCTGCCTGCTGCAGGACCCGCGCCTGCTGATCATGGACGAGCCCACGTCGGTGCTGACGCCGCAGGAGGTGGCGCGCCTGTTCGACACGCTGAAGCGGCTGTCGGCCGAGGGCTGCACCATCCTCTACATCTCCCACAAGCTGGAGGAGATCCGCGCCATCTGCGACCGCGCCACGGTGCTGCGCGGCGGCAAGGTGGTGGGGTCGTGCGACCCGCGCAAGGAAACCGCGCGCAGCCTCGCCGAGATGATGATCGGCGCGGAGCTGGCCACACCCGACCGTGCCGGGGCGGCGGTGGCGGGCGCCCCGCGGCTGGAGGTGCGGCACCTCGCCACCACGTCCGACAACCCGTTCGCCACGAACCTCGTGGACGTGTCGCTGGAGGTGCGGGCGGGGGAGATCCTGGGCATCGCCGGCGTCGCCGGCAACGGGCAGGCGGAGCTGCTGTCGGCGCTGAGCGGCGAGGCGCTGGTCGCCGACGAGGCGGCCATCCGCATCGACGGCCGGCCGGTCGGCCATCTGGGCCCGCGCGCCCGGCGCGAGCTGGGCTTCGCCTTCGTGCCGGAGGAGCGGCTGGGCCGCGGCGCGGTGCCGGAACTGAGCCTGTCGGAGAACGCGCTGCTGTCCGGCTATGCCCGCGAGCCGCTGGTGCGCGGCGGGCTGGTGCACTTCGGCCGGGCGCGGTCGTACGCCGAGCGCATCATTGGCGCCTTCAACGTGGTGTCGCGCGGGCACCGGGCGGAGGCGCGCTCGCTGTCCGGCGGCAACTTGCAGAAGTTCATCATCGGCCGCGAGATCCTGCAGAAGCCGAAGCTGCTGGTGGTCGGGCAGCCGACCTGGGGTGTCGACGCAGGCGCCGCGGCGGCAATCCACCAGGCGCTGATCGACCTGGCGCGCGGCGGGGCGGCGGTGCTGGTGGTGAGCCAGGACCTGGACGAGCTGTTCGTGCTGAGCGACCGCATCGCCGTGCTGTTCCACGGGCGCCTGTCGGAGAGCCGGCCGACCCATGAGACGTCGGTGGAGCAGGTGGGCCTGCTGATGGGCGGCCTGTTCGGCACCGCCGGCGATGAGGAGGAGGTGGGCCGTGTGGCGTAAGTGTTGCGGAGTGTGGCGAGCATGATCCGCCTCGAAGCGCGCGGGCAGGCGTCGCGCGTCATGGTCTACGCGACCCCCGTCCTGGCGGTGGCGCTGACGCTGGTCAGCGGGTTCCTGCTGTTCTGGGCGCTGGGCTTCGACCCGGTGAAGGCGCTGCACGCCTTCTTCATCCAGCCGCTGACCACGGCGCGCGGGCTGGGCGAGCTGGTGGTGAAGGCGACACCGCTGGTGCTGTGCGCCGTGGGGCTGGCCATCGGCTTCCGCGCCAATGTGTGGAACATCGGGGCGGAGGGGCAGCTGACGCTGGGGGCGCTGGCGGGCGGCGGGCTGGCGCTGGCGTTCTATGGCGAGGGCGGCTGGTGGCTCTTGCCGCTGATGGTGCTGGGCGGCGTCGCGGGCGGCATGGCGTGGGCGGCGATCCCGGCCTTCCTGAAGGTGCGCTTCAACGCCAGCGAGATCCTGACCAGCCTGATGCTGACCTACGTGGCGCTGCTGCTGCTGACCTATATGGTCAACGGCCCGTACCGCGACCCCGACGGCTTCGCCTTCCCTGAATCGCGGATGTTCGAGGCGCACGCCGTGCTGCCGGTGCTGGTGGAGGGGACGCGCGTGCACCTGGGCGCGCTGTTCGCGCTGCTGGCGGTGGCGGGCGGCTGGGTGCTGATGAGCCGGACCTTCATCGGTTTCCAGATCCGCGTCATCGGCCTGACGCCGGCCGCCGCGGGCTATGCCGGGTTCAACGAGAAGCGCATCGTGTGGCTGACGCTGCTGCTGTCGGGCGGTTTGGCGGGGCTGGCGGGGCTGGGCGAGGTGGCGGGGCCGATCGGGCAGATCACGCCAGGCATCTCGCCGGGCTATGGCTTCACGGCGATCATCGTCGCCTTCCTGGGGCGGCTGCACCCGGTGGGCATCCTGCTGGCAGGCCTGCTGATGGCGCTGTCCTTCATCGGCGGCGAGGCGGCGCAGATCGGCCTGGGCCTGCCCAAGGCGATCACCGGGGTGTTCCAGGGCATGCTGCTGTTCTTCCTGCTGGCGACCGACGTGCTGATCCGCTACCGCGTGCGGTTCGGCCCCCCGAAAAAGGGTGTCGGGAGGGCCGTGGCATGAGTTTCGATCCGTTCATCCTCGGGCCGGTGCTGGCCGCCATGATCACGGCGGCCACGCCGCTGCTGTACGCGGCGCTGGGCGAGCTGGTGGTGGAGAAGTCCGGCGTCCTGAACCTGGGCGTGGAAGGCATGATGCTGGCCGGCGCCGTCATCGGCTTCATCGTCATGGTGAACACCGGCAGCCACGCGCTGGGCTTCGCCGGGGCGGCGGTGGCGGGGGCCGTGATGGCGGGGCTGTTCGGCGTGCTGACGCTGCTGCTGCTGGCGAATCAGGTGGCGACGGGGCTGGCGCTGACGCTGTTCGGCGTCGGGCTGGCGTCGCTGGTGGGGCAGGGGTACGTGGGGCGGCCGATTCCCGACGTGCCGGAGCTGCGCATCCCCGGCCTGTCGGACCTGCCGATCGTCGGGCCGGCGCTGTTCGGGCACGACCTGCCGGTATATCTGGCGCTGGCGCTGGTGCCGGCGGTGGCGTGGTTCCTGTACCGCACTCGTGCCGGGCTGGTGCTGCGGGCGGTGGGGGAGAACCACGCGGCGGCGCACGCGCTGGGCTACAAGGTGCTGGGCATCCGCTTCCTGGCGGTGCTGTTCGGCGGCGCCATGAGCGGGGTGGGCGGGGCGTACCTGTCGCTGGCCTACACGCCGATGTGGGCGGAGGGGATGACCGCCGGGCGCGGCTGGATCGCGCTGGCGCTGGTCGTCTTCGCCACCTGGAAGCCGGAGCGGGTGCTGCTGGGCGCCTGGCTGTTCGGCGGCGTCACCATCGTGCAACTGCACGCGCAGGGGATGGGGCTGGCGGTGTCGTCGCAACTCTTGTCGATGTTGCCATATCTGGCTACCGTCATCGTCCTGGTGGCGATCTCGCGGGACGTGACCCGCATCCGCCTGAACGCGCCGGCCTGCCTGGGCAAGGTCTTCCATCCGGAGGCCTGAAGTCCGGGGCATGGCGGCTGCGCCGAACCATACGAATCAGGGAGCACTCACGTGAACAGACGGACGATGGGCAAGGCCCTGCTGGGGCTCGCGGGCGCGGCGGTGGCGCTGTCGGTGGGCGCAGGCAGCGCGGTGGCGCAGGACAAGCTGAAGGTGGGCTTCGTCTACGTCGGCCCGATCAGCGACCACGGCTACAGCTACCAGCACGACCAGGGCCGTCTGGCCGTGGAGAAGGAGCTGGGCGGCAAGGTCACCACCACCTACGTCGAGAACGTGCCGGAAGGTGCGGACGCCGAGCGCGTCATCGACCAACTGGCCGCTTCGGGCCACAAGCTGATCTACACCACCTCCTTCGGCTTCATGAACCCGACGCTGAAGGTGGCGCAGCGCTATCCCGACGTGAAGTTCGAGCACGCCACCGGCTACAAGCGCTCGGCCAACGTCGCCACCTACTCGGCGCGCTTTTATGAGGGGCGCACGGTCGTCGGCCTGATCTCCGGCAAGATGACCAAGTCGAACGTCATCGGCTACATCGCGTCCTACCCGATTCCCGAGGTGGTGAGCGGCATCAACGCCTTCACCCTGGCCCTGCGCGAGGTGAACCCGAAGGCCGAGGTGCGCGTGGTGTGGGTGAACTCCTGGTACGACCCGCCGAAGGAGGCCGAGGCCGCCAAGGCGCTGGCCGACCAGGGTGCCGACGTCATCGTCCAGCACACCGACAGCCCGGCCCCCGTGCAGCTGGCGCAGGAGCGCGGCCTGTGGGCCGTCGGCCAGTCGTCCGACATGACCCGCTTCGGGCCGAAGGCGCACCTGACCGCCATCGTCGACGACTGGTCGCCGTACTATCTGGATCGCACCAAGGAGGTGCTGGACGGCACCTGGAAGGCCAAGGACACCTGGGGCGGCTTCAAGGACAAGCTGCTGTACCTCGCCCCCTACAACCCGGCCATCCCGAAGGACGTGGTCGATCTGGCCGAGAAGGCGCGCACGGACATCATGGCTGGCACCCGCCACTCCTTCACCGGCCCGATCAAGGACCAGTCCGGCAAGGAGATGATCGCCGCCGGCAAGACCGCCACCGACGAGCAGATCCTGAAGATGGATTGGTTCGTCGAGGGCGTGGTCGGCAAGCTGCCGAAGTAAGCGCGTTTCGACCTGGAACAGGGAAGGGGAGGCCGGGCGGCCTCCCCTTCGCGTTTCGGGGCCGTGCGTTTCGGCTTGCGTGTTTCGGTCTACTCGGCCGCGATGACGTTCGGCAGCGGCTTGATGGCCTCAAGGGTGCCGGCGAGCTCCTCACGCGCCAGCTTGGCCTCGTAATAGCTTTGCAGGTTCATCCAGTAGCGCTCCCCCGTGCCGAACGCGCGCCCGAGACGGAGCGCCATGGCCGCCGTCACGCGGCGCTCGCCGTTGAGGATTTCCGTCACCGCGTTGGGAGGCACGCCGATGTGCGCGGCGAACTTGCGGGCGCTCATGCCCAGCGCCTCCAACTCGTCCCGCAGGATTTCACCGGGATGGATGGCCGGCAGGTTGTCGGTTGCGGTGTAGGGCACGGTCAGGGCTCCTAATGATAGTCGGTGATTTCGACATCCCAGGGCTCTCCGGGGATCAGAAGGGTGTCGGTGCCTTCGGGGGCGGCTTCGGTGAAGGCCCAACGGAAGCAGATCCGCCACTGATCATTGATCCGTATGCTGTATTGCCCCTTGCGGTCACCATCCAACGCCTCGAAGCGGTTCGAAGGAGGATTGCGCAGTTCCACCAGGCGCGTCGCGCTCTGAAGCTTGGCAATCCCTTTCGCCGCCTGTCGTGCGATGCTTTCGAAAGCGCGCACCCGCTCCCCCGACACGAAGGAAGCGGTGCGCTTGTCCGCGTAATTCCGTATGGCCAAATCTAGCCTCCGGAAGGCATTATATGTTACCTAACACATAACACGCAAGGGCCTGCCCAGGTGCGCGTCACCCCACCACGAACCAGCTGGACTGCACCTGGGTGGCGGTGATGCCGAGCAGGGTCACCGTGTTGCCGGCGCCGAAGTCGATCACGGCGTTGCCGGCCGCGGTGCCGACCGTCCAGGTGGCGGTGGCGGCGATCTGGATGCGGTCGCCTTCGGTAAAGTTGAAGTCGGCGATGACGTCCTGGCCGCTGGGGCCGGCGGCGATGGGGTTGGTGCCGTCGGTGACGCCGCTGTAGGCGAAGACGTCGGCGCCCTGGCCGCCGTACATCGTGTCGTTGCCTTCCTCGCCCCACAGGCCGTCGCGGCCCTGGCCGCCGTACAGCAGGTCGTTGCCCCTGCCGGCGGCCAGCACGTCGTCGCCGTCGCCGCCGTCCAGGAAGTCGTTGCCGGCGCCGGTCATCAGCCCGTCGTCGCCGCCGTTGCCCCAGAAGGCGTCGTCGTCGGTGCCGCCGGTCATCGTGTCGTCGAAGGCGGTGCCGCCGCCGGCCAGCCGGTCGACGCCCCAGGCCCAGGTGCTCTGCACGAACTGGCCGTCGGCGGTGGTCACGCTCAGGCGGCCGCCTTCGGTGAGGTCGCCGAACACGTGGACGCGCACACCCACGCCGGCGGCGCCCGCGGCGTCGGCGTCGAAGCCAAGCCCGTCGAGGCCGGCGTCGCCGTACACCACGTTGCGGCCGGCGCCGGCGTTCAGCCAGTCGTCGCCCTCGCCGCCCACCAGCCAGTCGTCGTCGGCGCCGCCCTGGAGGTCGTCGTTGCCCCGCCCGCCGAGCAGCCAGTCGGCGCCCGCGCCGCCGGACAGCGTGTCGTTGCCCAGCAGGCCGGCCAGCACGTCGCTGGCGGTGGTGCCGGTGATCAGATCGTTGGCGGGGGAGCCCTGGAAGATGGCCATGCGCGGCGTCCTTAGCGTGTGGATCAGGTGGCGCCCACGCTAAGTGCGATAACCGAACAGCCGCAACGGGCTTGTTATCCGGGCGGCGTGCGGCCGATGCTGCGCCAGCCCTCGGGCAGCAGGCGCAGGATCTCGGGGCCGGAACCGGCCGGGTTGGGGTCCAGCGCCACCAGCTCGCGGTCCTCGAACCACGCCCAGCGCGGCACCTCGGCGGTGGTCGGCACCCAGCCGTCGGCCATGCGTTCCAGCACCGTGCGGTCGGCGCCGTCGACCTTGAACTTCGCCTTGGGCACGCCGGCCTTGGCCGGGTTGGCGGCGGGGGGCGCGTCGGCGCCGGCGCGGGCGCGGATCCATTCGGTCTGGTAGGCGCGCAGCCCCTGCTCCAGGTCGCTCAGCACCGGCTGCACGGGGCAGCGCAGGTACGTTTCCAGCAGCGCGCGCAGCGCGACCTTCGGATCGGCGGACGGATCGGCGGGGGAGGACATGGTCGTGACTCGTCGAAGAGTGATGGAACCCGGGATCAGTCGAATTCCTGGAGCACCTTCGGGCTCTTGTCGAGCAGCTTTTCGATCATCACCAGCACCTCCTCGATCTTGGTGCGGGTGGCGTCCAGCTCGTCGGCGGTCTTGTCGTCGATGCCCGCTTCGAAGAGCATCATGTCGAAGTACTCCAGCACTTCCTTGAACGCCTTCTGCTCCGACAGGAGCACGTCGAAGGCGCCCAGCGAGGAGGTCAGCGCCAGCGGCGGGTTGCCGATGAAGGCGTGGCTGATGTCGGTGAAGATCGCCAGCGTGTTCAGCTTCTGGCGCACCAGCCATTGCGGGAAGTTGGACGGCAGCAGGTCGCCGGCCTCGGCGATGCGCTCCTCGATGGAGAAGAACAGGCCCTGGATGTCCCGGTTCATGTTCCGGATCTCGCGGAACTGCGGGAACGTCTTGGGCGGCCCGGCGTCGCGGCGGCGCCCCAGGGCGACGATGTCGTCCTGCAGCTTGCGCGCCATCTGCTTGACGACGTTCGCCACGCGCGGGTCCGCCGCCGTCGCCTGCTTCGCCATGGGGGACCCCTCCCGTCACCGGACCGCACCGTTACACACGTGCAATAGTCTCCAATGGCCGGTTAAGGAATTGCAAAATGTTTCCGCAGGTACGCCAATCCGTCGCAGGAATTACGGGGCCAAGGCGGCGCGCACGCGGTCCAGCAGCCGCTGGCGGGTCTGGTCGTCGGGGGCGTTGCGCAGTGCCTCGCCCAGGTCGAGCAGGGTTTCGGCGTAGGCGTTGTGCCAGTCCGGGCCAAGCGCGGCCGGGGCGAGGCGCGGTTCAGCCGCGCGGACCGCCGCACCCGCCGTGCCGGAGAGGTCCACCGTCTCGTCCAGGTCGGGCAGGTGGATGCGCGCGGCGTCCCAGCCCTTGGCGACCAGCGCCTGGCGGATCGACTCGCGCGCCCCGGCCTCGCCGTGAACGAGGAACAGGCCGCGCTTCACGCCCTGGCGTTCCTCCAGCCAATCGAGCAGCCCGCCGCGGTCGGCATGGCCGGAGTAGACGTCCAGCGTGCGGATGCGGGCGCGGACCTCGATCTCCTCGCCGTGGATGCGCACGCGCGCGGCACCCTGCTGGAGGATGCGGCCCAGCGTGCCGGGAGCCTGATAGCCCACCAGCAGCACGGTGGCCTCCGGCCGCCACAGGTGGCTTTTCAGGTGGTGGCGGATGCGGCCGGCGTCGCACATGCCGCTGGCCGCCATGATGATGCCGCCGCGCACGAGGCTGTTCAGCCGCATGCTCTCTTGCACCGACTGGATGCGGTGGACGTTCGGCCGCTCGAACGGGTCGCGGCCGTGGAGTTCGGGTCCCAGATCGTCGCGGTGGCGGCGGAACACCTCGGTGACCGCGTCGGCGAGGGGGGAGTCGAGGAACACCTCGGTCTTCGGCAACTGCCCCGTGTCGAACAGCCGGCCGAGGTCGTAGAGAAGCTCCTGCGTGCGCTCCACCGCGAAGACGGGGATCAGCAGCGTGCCGCCGGCCGCCAGCGCCGCCGCCACCTCGTCGCGCAGCAGGGACTGGCGCTGTTCGGTGGTCGCCTCCGTGCGCTCGCGGTCGCCATAGGTGGTCTCCATCACCAGCCAGTCGGGGTTGGCCGGCGCCTCCGCATCCTTGTGGAAGACCTTGCCGCCCGGCCCGACGTCGCCGGAGAACAGCAGGCGCATCGGCCCGCCCTTGGCGTCGAGTTCGACCTCAAGCGAGGCGGATCCCAGGATGTGCCCGGCCGGCCAGAAGCGGGCGCGCACGCCGGGCGCCACGTCGAACCAGTCGCCGTAGTCGTGGCCGCGCAGCTGCGCCAGCGCGCGGCGGGCGTCGTCCTGCGTGTAGATCGGCTGCACGGCGGGCCGTCCGCGCTGGCGGTTGCGGCGGTTCAGGCGCTCGACCTCCGTTTCCTGGATGTAGCCGCTGTCGGGCAGCATGCAGCCGAGCAGGTCGGCGGTGGCGCCGGTGGCGTGCACGCGGCCCTTGAAGCCCAGGCGCGTCAGCTTCGGGATCAGGCCGGAGTGGTCGATGTGCGCGTGGGTGAGCAGCACCGCCCTGACGGCCTTCGGGTCGAAGGGGAAGGGGCGGTAGTTCAGCTCCTTGATCGTCTTGGTGCCCTGGAACAGCCCGCAGTCGACCAGCACGTCGCCACCCGGCGTGTGCAGCCGGAAGCAGGACCCCGTCACCGTCCCGGTGGCCCCATGGAAGGTCAATGTGTGGGTCATGGCAGCCTCGGGAAGCGCTTGTTTCGGGGAGGTCAGGGAGACACGGATGAACACGGATGCGAGCACGGATGAACACGGATGGAGAAAAAATATCCGTGTTCATCCGTGTCTCAAAACACAAGCTTTATCGCCGCAGCGCTTCCGCCAGCAGGGGCGCCAGCGGGATGGCGTTGGAGGGGTGGGGGACGCCGTCGCAGGATTCGAAGGCCTCGATGCCGGCCGCGGCGAAGCGGGCCGCCACGTTGCCCGCGTGCAGCGCGTGCACGCCGATGACGCGCAGCGGGCCGGCGCCGCGCGCGGCCACGGCGCGGGCGCAGGACAGGATGGTTTCGCCCGAACTCACCACGTCGTCCAGGATCACCGCGGGGCGGCCGGCGAGGTCGGCGGTCTCCGGCAGGGTCACGGTCACGTCGCGGTCGCCGCGCCGCTCCTTGCCGGCCACGGTCCAGGACAGGCCCAGGCCGGCCGCCGTCGCCTCGATCAACGGGGCGGACTCCTCGTCGGGGCCGACCAGGACGGTGTCGGGGGACACGCCCCAGGCTGCCAGGCGCTCGGCCAGGACGGGGGCGGCGGACAGCGCGTCGGTGGTGCGGCCGGGGAACACCTCGTCCAGCTGGCCGGTGCGGTGCAGGTGCGGCTCGACGCAGACGATGCGGTCGAAGTGCTGGGCCAGCCACGCGCCGATCACCTTCTGGCTGACCGGCTCACCGGGGCGGAACACCGCGTCCTGGCGCATGTAGGCCATGTAGGGCGCCACGAGGCACAGCTCCCTCGCCCCCTCGCGCCGCAGGACGGAGGCGGCCAGCACGATCTCGACAAGCTTGTCGTTCGGGTTGTCGAGGGAGCGGTAGAGGATGGCGCGCTCCACCCGCTGCGGGCAGCGGACGAGGCTCTCGCCGTCGGGGAAGCGGTGCAGTTCGGCGGTGAAGCAGGGCAGGCCCAGGCGGTCGGCCAGCCGCTCCGCGGCCTCGGCCGATTCCGGGAAGGCGTAGACGCCGGTGTAGCGGGTCATGCGGCACCTCCCAGGCCGTTCACGCGGATGCCCGCGTCTTCCTCCGCCATCGTGCGGGCGAAGGCGAAGTCGGGGCGGGTGTTGGCGTGGATGCGGTACAGCGGTTCCCCCCGGCGTACGCGCGCCCCCACCTTGTGCAGCAGGTCGATGCCCGCCCCCTTGT
>Ga0196976_1000669_pt1 | contig 20152 bp, 20 predicted proteins | sample S3v_513CmetaG_FD_148644 | JGI IMG/M metagenome (GOLD analysis project Ga0196976, IMG submission 148644) | Soil microbial communities from Anza Borrego desert, Southern California, United States - S3+v_5-13C | ecosystem: Environmental > Terrestrial > Soil > Desert | place: USA: California...
CGACGCCTACGACACCGATGCACATGATGTCTGGCGGCTGTTGTACGAGCGTCGCATGCACACCCTTCGCGACACGGGCAGTGATGTTTTCCTGAGCGGCATCGAGCGCATCGGCCTGGCCCCGGATCGCGTCCCCCGTCTCGACGACGTGAATGCCCGGCTCGGAGCATCTACCGGATGGAATGCCGTCGGCGTGTCGGGGTTCATTCCCGCCGCACAGTTCTTTCATTGTCTGGCGCAGCGGCGTTTTCCGACGACTCTGTCGGTGCGGCCGCGCGCACAACTCGACTACCTGCCGGAGCCGGACATCTTCCACGACGTGTTCGGGCATGTCCCGCTGCACTCACACCGTGTGTTCGCGGATTTCCTGCAGCAGTTCGGCTCCCTGGCGGCCGCGTCACGCACTCCGGAAGAGACGGAGGCTATGGCGCGGCTCTTCTGGTTCACGGTCGAATTCGGGCTCATCCTGGAAGCCGGAGCGGTAAAGATCTACGGTAGCGGCCTCATATCCTCGCACGGTGATGCCGCCAACGCGCTCAGTGACGCGTGCGAACGACGACCGTTTGTGCTCGACGATGTGTTGACGCAACCCTTCGAGATCGACCGCCTGCAGGATGTGCTATTTGTGGTCGAGTCGTTCGATCAGCTCTTCGAAGCCGTGGATGAGTTGTCGCGTCGACGAAATCACAGCGTTCCGAGCCACGCTGATGTGGCTTCGGCAACCTCTTCGAGCACGTCTGCATCCGACCGCCCGCTTTTCTTCGGGACGTGAAACCCGTGGTCCGCGTCCTCGATCCAGTGCATCGTCCATCGCGTTTTTGCCTTGTTCAGCACACCCATCATCAATGTGGGCTCACAGAAGGTGTCACGCGTGCCATTGAAGCACAGCACAGGCATTGTGATCGCGGGAAGGTGCGCGTCGCGAAGCTTGTCATGCTGTCCTGGCGGATGGAGCGGGTAGGCCAGCAGGAGCAACCCGGCGGCGTCGAAGCCGTCCGCGGCCATCATCGATGCCGCTCTGCCCCCCATGGACCGTCCGCCGATGTACAGCGGCGCGCGCGGATACTCCTCGCGGACGCGATCCACGACGGCCGTGAAGCAATCCACGAGCTTTGGCATCCGGTCCGGTCCGCCCGCGCCCTTTTCCTTGTACAGGAAATTGAATCGCACCACGTCGAGGCCAATGCGGCGTAGCGCGTTCGCCGCACCGATCATGGCTTTGTCGTTCATGTTTCCGCCGGCGCCGTGCGCCATGACATACACTCCGCGGCGCTCGGTTGCAGCGGCATCAGGAATCGCGCTTGTGATCTCGGCACCAACAGGAATGCGCCACATGGCAGGGGAATGGGGACGAGGGAAACAGGGAAAAGGGACAGGGAACAGGAACAGAGAACCTAAGACCCGACAAGTGAACGACGCATATAGGAAAATGAAAAGGGAAAGGGCGTTGGCCCCCTCCCTCTCCCTCTTCCTGCGGTCGTGGTTCGCTTTCCCCGTAACCCTGTTCTCGTTTCCCTGGCTTACCCTGCCGCGTTCACCATGTCGAAGATCGGCAGGTACATGGCGACCACCATGCCACCGACGACAACGCCGAGGAACACGATCATCGCGGGCTCCATGAGCGCGAGGAGTCCGGACACCGCGGCGTCGACTTCTTCATCGTAGAAGTCGGCGATCTTCGTGAGCATCTCGTCCAGGCCACCGGTCTGTTCACCGACGTTGATCATCGAAATGACCATGGGCGGAAACACCTGGGACTTCTTCAGCGGCGCGGAAATCGTCTCACCACCGGCGATCGACGACCGCGACTCCATGATCGCGTCCTGAATGACCCGGTTGCCTGACGTCTTCGCGGTGATTTCGAGGCCATCGAGGATGCTGACGCCCGAGCCGATCAGCGTGCCAAGGGTCCGGGTGAAGCGCGATACCGCCGACTTGCGGAGCACGTCGCCGAGCACCGGAGCCTTCAGCATCAGGCGGTCGATGACGAGCTTACCGTCGTTCGTGGCGTAGTACTTCTTGACCATCCAGACGGCGGCAAAGATGCCGGCGCCGATGGCCCACCACCATTTCTGCAGCCCCTGCGACATGCCGATGACGATCTGCGTCGGCAGCGGCAGCGCGATGCCGGCTTCCGCGAACATGCGCTGGAAGGTCGGGATCACGAACACCAGCAGCACTACGATAGCGCCACCAGCAACCGTCATGATGACGCCCGGGTAGATCATGGCGCCCTTCACCTTCCTGACCAGCGCGTCGTTCTTTTCCATGAAGACGGCGAGACGCATCAGGATGGTGTCGAGAATACCGCCCGCTTCACCGGCGGCGACCATGTTCACGTACAGTTCGCTGAACGCACTGGGATGTTTCCGCAGCGCGTCGGCAACCGTGTTTCCGGATTCGACGTCGAACACCACCTGCTTGGTGACCTCGCGCAGGTTCGGGTTCTCGCTCTGCTCGGCGAGAATGCCCATCGCCTGCACGAGTGGCAGGCCGGCGTTGATCATCGTGGAGAACTGTCGGGTGAAGATCACGATGTCGCGCATCCCGATCTTGCCCGGCTTTTTCTTCCGTTGCGCCTCGTCGATCTTGATGACGTTCAGCCGTTGCTTCTTCAGCTGGCTGATCGCCTCTTCCCGACTCGTCGCCTCGACGGTTGAACTTTTCAGCTCGCCTTTCGCGTCGCGAGCGGTGTACGTGAATGACGCCATTGCCCTGCTCCTCCTGGGGTGTCCCTACTTACTTCTTCGCGGGTGCAGCCTTCTTTTCGGTGACCGGCGCGGTGCCGTCCGGCTCCAGCTGCATTCCGCACATCCGGGCGAGCTCGATCGGATCGCTCGATGCGCGAACGATTTCTTCCCACGCCACTTCCCGACTCATATAGAGCTGGTAGAGCGCGTCGTTCATCGTCTGCATGCCCCACTTCTTTCCTGACTGCATCATCGAGTAGATCTGGTGAATCTTGTCGTCGCGGATCAGCGCGCGGATTGCTGGAGTACAGACGAGGATCTCTGCCGCCATGGCACGACCCCGTCCCTTGGCCTTCGGCAGCAGGGTCTGGGTAATGATCCCCTCGAGCGAGAAAGCGAGCTGAGCGCGCACCTGCGACTGCTGGTGCGATGGAAAGACGTCGATGATGCGGTTAATGGCTTCCGCGGCCGAGTTCGTATGCAGCGTGGCGAACGCGAGGTGGCCGGTCTCGGCGATGGTGATCCCCGCCGATATCGTCTCGAGATCGCGCATTTCGCCTACAAGCACGACGTCGGGATCCTGACGCAGGGCGTATTTCAGGGCGTGGCCGAAGCTCTTCGTGTCCGCGCCGACTTCGCGCTGGTTCACGATGCACGCCTGGTGCTTGTGAATGAATTCGATGGGATCTTCGATGGTGATGATGTGCCCCTTCATCGACTTGTTGATCCGGTCGATCATGGCGGCCAGCGTCGTCGACTTGCCGGAGCCCGTGGGGCCGGTGACGAGGATCAGTCCGCGCGGGCGATCCGAGAGGTCCGCGATCACCTTGGGCAGCTTCAGCTCATCGAAACTCTTGATGTTGAAGGGAATCTGCCGGATGACCATGGAGACGCATCCGCGCTGCTTGAAGCAATTGCCACGAAAGCGGGCGAGGTTCTGGATGCCGAACGAGAAATCCAGCTCGTCCTCCATCTCGAAGCGCTTCTTCTGGTTTTCCGTGAGGACCGAGTAGGCGATCTGCATCGTGTCCTTCGGCTGCAGCACATACTCGATCTTCGAGTTCTCGATATCGCCGTCGACACGCAGCTTGGCCCGCTCGCCGGCGGTAATGTGCAGGTCGGACGCGCCCTTCTCGATCATTTCCTCGAGAAGCGACTTCAGGTTTACACCCTGCGGCGTGGCGCCGGGTGTCATGGGTGCTGCAACTGCGGGTGCGGTCATTGAGAAGCTGTTTGTCGGTTTGTGGCTTGTCGGCTTGTCGGCTTGTCGGCTTGTCGGCTTGTCTACGCTGAGAAGCAGAAAAGCTGACGAGCTGAAAAGCAGTTCTACGCGCTCGTCTCGCGAATCATCTGTTCCATCGTCGTGATGCCTTTCATCACCTTCATCCAGGCATCCATGCGGAGTGTCAGCATTCCTTCGGACACCGCGACGTCCTTGATCTCCGTCGCGCCGCCGTTCGTCATGACGGTCTTGCGGACGCCCGGTGTCATAGCCATGACCTCGTACACGCCCTGGCGGCCGCGCATGCCGGTGCCGCTGCATTTGTCGCAGCCCCGGCCCTTGAAGAACGCAAGATCGCCGATCGTGGAATCGATCGTCAGTTTCGACAGAAACGGCGCCGCCTCGGGAGTCGCACGCGCCTTGGCGTTCTCGATCGTCTCGGCCGTGAATTTCAGTTCCTTCAGCTTTGTCTTGCGGGTCACCTTCGCGGCGTCGAGCTCCTCGTCAGTGACCTCATACTTCTCCTTGCAGCTCGAGCAGATGCGGCGCAGCAATCGTTGCGCGAGAATCAGGTTCAGCGCGGAGGCGACATTGAAGGGCTCGAGCCCCATGTCCAGCAGTCGCGTCACCGTTTCCGGTGCGGAGTTGGTGTGCAAGGTCGACAGCACGAGGTGACCCGTCAGCGCGGCCTTGATGGCGATGCCGCCCGTCTCCAGGTCGCGGATCTCACCGACCATGATGATGTTCGGGTCCTGTCGCAGGAACGCCTTCAGCGCCGCTGCGAAGGTCATGCCCACTTCGTTGCGCACCAGCACCTGGTTGACCCCGTACATGTTGTACTCGACGGGATCTTCCGCGGTCATGATGTTCGTGTCGATGCTGTTCACCTTCGCGATGCAGGAGTACAGCGTCGTCGTCTTTCCGGAACCTGTGGGACCCGTGACGAGCACCATGCCGTACGGATTCATCACCGCTTCCATCAGGTCCTTCTCGGCTTTGGGCTCGATGCCGAATTTCTCAAGGTCCAGCGTCAGGTTACCCTTGTCGAGAATTCGGAGCACCACCTTCTCGCCGAAGATCGTGGGGAGCGTCGAGACGCGGAAATCGATGACCTTCTGGCCGACCTTGAGCTTGATGCGTCCGTCCTGCGGCACGCGGCGCTCGGCGATGTTGAGCGAAGACATGATCTTGAACCGCGAGATCAGGGCGGCCTTCATCTTCACCGGCGGCTTCATGATTTCCATGAGCGCACCGTCGATACGATAGCGGACCCGCAGCTCGTGCTCGAAGCACTCGAAGTGGATGTCGGAGGCACCACGCTTCACGGCGTCAGTGAGGATGCCGTTCAGCAGTTTCACCACGGGAGCATCGTCGACCGCCGCCGCGAGGGCGGCGGCTGACATCTCCTCTTCTTTCTCGTCGACGACCTCGACTTCCGATCCGTCGTCAGCGCCCTCGATGTTCTTGAGGATCGCGCCGAGGGCGGCCTCACTGGACTCGAAGATCTTCTCGAGGACGTTGCGGATCGTGAACTCGCCCGCGATGACCGGGAAGATGTCGTAGCGCGTGATGAACTTCAGGTCCTCGAGCACACCCATGTTGGTGGGATCGGCCATCGCCACCGTGAGCGTGCGACCATCGCGCTTCAGGGGAAGCACGAGGTTCTTCAACGCCATCTCGCCCGGGATCAGCTTCGCGATCTTCGGGTCGACTGCGAACTTCGACAGGTCGACCGCCGGCATCTTGAACTGCTTTGCCAGCGTCTTGGTCAGTTCGATCTCGGGGACGAACCCGAGCTTGACCAGGTTGTAGCCAACTCGAGTGCCGTTCTGTTTTTGCTCCTGCAGCGCCTTGTCGAGCTGCTCCTTCGAGATCAGTCCCTCTCGGATGAGGAGATCCCCGATGCGCAGCGAGGCGGCGGCTGGTGCGGCCATATTTCGAGGTGGGGTCGAAGGCCCGCCGGTCGGGACGGGCTGGTGAGTGCAGGGACAAAAAAAACCGGCAGGCAGGCAGCGCCCGGAGGGCCGAGCGAGAAGAACCTGCCCCCACGTAAGCCCTCTGTCAAGAACGGCTTAGCGCGGCTGGCGACGTCGAGCGGCTGGCGATTTTCGGGTCTGGACGGAAGCGTCGCCGCACTCGTCACTTAAAGGACGGCGAGGACCCGTGAAAGTCACCAGCGGACGCAGCCGTTCCGCGAGCGCCGGGCCGATCCCGCGAACGCCACACAGCGCCTCCACCGAGCCGAACGCCCCCGCCGAATCTCGATGCCGGACGATCCGATCGGCGAGCGCGGGACCAATGCCGGGAAGCGATTCGATCTGCGCCACGTTGGCACGGTCCAGGTCCACGATCGATGGCGTCTTTCGAACCGTGTCCTTCCTGACTGGACGAGGCTTTTTCGTGCGCGGCGTGACGCGGGCGGAGTCGACTCTTCCCAGCTGCCGGTCGAGCGCCGCGACCTGGGTCGGCACCGGCTTCCCGCCCCGCGACTGCCACAACCGGACCGCACTGCCGGACAGGACGACGAGCGCGAGGAACCAAAGCGCCTTGCGCTCGTTGGTAGTCGCCATTGCCGATTGATAGTCGGCTTCGACCGGCGCCCGTCATCGTTCCATTGCGCCGGACGCCGCTTGGCGCGCTATGCGCGTGCTATCGCGTCACCAGGGTCAATGCGACGTCCCCCACCACCTGCAAGCTCTTCGCGCTCAGCTTGTCCATGGTATCCCCCTGCGTGTGGTGCAAGTTGCGGGTGTTGTCCCCGCCGCAGCCCGTGCTGCCGTCGGAGCAGTAGTCGATGTCGATCACGTCGATCACCCGAAGTCCTTTCCGGATGAATGGCACATGATCGTCCGTGATCGGCGCGATGGTCTGCGCCTGGAAATAGCGATCGTAGCCGAGCTCGCGCGCGACGCCCCACACCCGCGCAACCACCTCCGGCGCGCTATTCACTGAGTGGCCCTCCTGAAAAATCTGGAGTGACGCATCGCCAATCATGTCCCACACCACGCCAAAGATTGGCATATACGACGCCGGCATCGTGCGCGCGAAATACTGCGAGCCAATGAGCACGTCCTTGTTCTTCGTGGTGTCGCTGACGTCCTCGAATTGCCCCCAGTCCTCGCCGTCCACGAACAGCAGGTCGACACCAACGCTTGGCGTTGATTTCCTGAGGGCATCCGCCAGAGCGACAAAGAGGCCGACGCCGGAGGCGCCGTCGTTCGCGCCCGGGATTGGACGCTGACGAGCGCCGAGGTTCCGGTCGCTGTCCGCGGTCGGCCGGGTGTCCCAATGGGTGACATATAGCACGCGACTCGTCCGTTCCGGGGCAAAGCGCGCGATGATGTTTCGCATCGGGAGGCGCTGACCGCTCTGGGTGACGTGAGTCCACTCCTGGACCTCCACGCTATCTGCCCGCTGGCGCATCTGTGCCACGATCCAGTCGCCGGCCTGCACATGCGCGGGGGTTCCCGGAACCCGCGGGCCGAACGCGACCTGGACGTTGGCGTAGGCCAGTGCACTGTCGCCATTGAATACCGTCTTCGCCGACACCCCTCGCATTTGCGAAATGGTGTCGCAACCGGTCAGAAGCGTCAAAAGGACGACACAGGCACCCAACATCCGCACCGCGAAATCCTAGGCGTTCCTCGGCAGCGCCCATCGGCACCGACGGGAATCTGCCGGGTATATTGTGGACCTGCATGTACTTCCGGCCAATCGCGTGAAGATAATCGGCAGATACGTCCTGAAGGAGCACGTGGGGCCGTTCGTGTTCGCCTCCACCGCCCTGACGTCGTTGATGCTCCTCCAGTACATCGCCAAGCGGTTCGGCGACCTGGTGGGAAAGGGGCTGCCGGCGAGTGTCATCGCCGAGTTCATGGCGCTGTCCATTCCCTTCACCGTTGCCATGACGTTGCCGATGGCGGTACTCGTGGCGGTGTTGTACGCGTTCAGCCGGCTTGCCGCGGAAAACGAGATCAATGCGTTGAAGGCCAGCGGCGTCGGCATGCGCACCGTGCTCACACCGGTACTCGTCGGTGGCATCGGCATGTCCCTGGTCATGGTTGCCTTCAACGACCAGGTATTGCCGCGATCGAACCACCGCCTCGCGATCCTGCAACTCGACATCTTCCGCACAAAGCCCACGTTCGCGCTGCGCGAGCAAGTCATCAACACGGTCAAGGAAGGCCAGCTGTATCTGAAGGCCGGCGACATCGACGAGGCCACGTCCGACATGAAGGACGTCGTCATCTACGACCTGTCCGATCCACAACGGCGACGCACCATTTACGCGGAGAGCGGAACGCTCGCGCTCGCGGCGAACCGGAAGGATCTCGACATGACGCTCCATAACGGAATGATGCTCGAAGTTCCGAACAAGAACCCCTCGGAGCTCACGCGTCTGTTCTACACCTGGGACCGGCTGCGCGTCGAGAATGTGTTCTCGTCCTATGAGCAGACCCAGGCCGGATCCATCTCGAAGGGTGACCGGGAGATGTCCGTCTGTGAGATGAACAGCGAGCTCACGCGCGCGGATTTTCAGGTGCGCACGGCGCGATATGATATCGCCCTCGCGGAATTTGAGCGCGACGGCCCACCGCGGGTCAAGCCAGAGCCGCCCAGGACCGGTGTGAGGCCACGTGGCCTTGGCACCGCGTATTGCGCACTGCTCAACGTGTTCCGCGTCAGGGAAGCCGAGGCGCAGGCGCCACCGGCAGCTCGCACGAGCCAGGCGGCGCGCGCGGCACTGCGCATGGACAGCCTGCGCCGCGCTGACAGCTCACGCCGGATGGACAGCCTGTACCGGCTCGGCGGGGCTGCGGTGGGAACGCCCGCGTATCGGCTCCCGGACACGACTGGCACCAGCGCCCGCATCCAGGAAGCGCAGTACCGTATGGAGGAAGCGCGGCGCGAACGTAATCGCTACGACGTCGAGATCCAGAAGAAATTCTCCCTCGCCGCGGCCTGCATCATCTTCGTGCTCGTCGGCGCACCGATCGCGCTCCGGTATCCCCGCGGCGGAGTCGGCCTCGTAATCGGAGTGAGCTTCGCCATTTTCGGCCTCTACTATGTCGGTCTTATCGGCGGTGAGACGCTGGCGAACAAGGCATACATGCCACCCTGGCTGGCGATGTGGGGCGCGAACATCCTCCTCGCGCTCACGGGGCTGATCCTCGCCTCGCGCATGGGACACGAGTCGAGTACGTCGCGCGGCGGCGACTTCGGGGAGCTCGTCGAAACGGCGCGGGCGAAGGCGTTCGGCTGGATGCGTCGCGTCGGCATTCCCGTGGAGCGCCGGAAGAAATGATGGCATTCCGGAAGATCGGTGGACCCCTGGACCGGTATGTCTTCCGGGAGTTCTGGAAGATCCTCGTCACGACAGCGCTGGGGTTTCCGCTGCTCCTGGTGATCATCGACCTCACCGACAATCTCGAGAAATTTCTCGCCCGGGACCTGCCAAAGCAGGATATCGCTCTGAGCTACCTGTACTGGATTCCCGAGTCGATGTTCATGGTGCTCCCCGCCGCGGTGTTGTTCGCGACGGTGTTTTCCATCGGCGCGTTCACGCGGCATTCCGAGATCACGGCGGCAAAAGCGTCAGGGATCAGTTTCTACCGGATTGCGCTTCCGATCTTCGTCGGTGCCACGCTGGCGGCCGGGCTGGACCTGGCGCTTGGCGAGGTGGTTCCCATCACGAATGCCCGCCGGAACGACCTGCTCGAGGAAGACCGGTTCCGTGGGACAACGACCCGGTACAATTTCGCGATCGCCGGTGAGAATGGCCGCGTCTACAAGATCGGCGCCCTGAATACGACAACACAGTCGCTCGAATTCCTGCAGATGGAACGCAAGGGAACGGGTCCTGATTATCCCACCATGCTCATCGCGGCCGAAAAGGCGAAATGGCAGGCGAATCCCGGATGGCTGCTTGAAAAGGGGGAGATGAAGCTGGTCGCGGATTCCGCGCCGGACTTCGCCGTCACCTTCGCCAGCATGCTGGACAAGCGGTTCCCCGAGCGCCCCACCGACATGATGGCAAAGCCACGCAGCCCACAGGAGATGCGGTACAAGGAACTCTCGCGCTTCATTGAGTTCGCGGAGCGCTCCGGCACGGATGTCAACAAGGAGCGGGTGGAACGGGCGCTCAAGATCGCGATTCCGGTGACGTGCATCATCATCGCGCTGTTCGGCGCACCGCTGGCGACGAGCACGCAGCGCGGCGGCGCGGCCTATGGCGTCGGCATCAGCCTCGCTGTGACCGTCGTGTTCCTGATGATGGTGCAGCTGACGAAGGGGATCGGCGGCAAGGGATTATTGCCCCCTGATCTCGCCGCCTGGATTCCCAGTGCGATTTTCGCCGTGGTGGGTCTCGTGCTGCTCGCTCGGGTTCGTACGTGAGCTATTCCTTCCGGTATCAGCACGGTGACGACGATTCGCCAGCAGCGCAGCGCCTGACCCTGAAATTCTTTCAGCGGGTCTCGCAGCGCACGCGAGGCATTTTCGCCCAGATCGGCGCACGCGGATATTTCCTGCGCGACACCTTTCGCGGCTTCAGCGAGCCGCGGACGTTCTTTCCAGAGACCATCCGGCAGATGCGCGTGATCGGCGTGGACTCCGTCCCGCTGGCGGTGCTCGTCGCGGCATTCATCGGTGGCGTCATCGCGCTGCAGACGCGCTACCAGCTCTTCGAAGGGGTGTTGCTGTCCGTCGTGGGTCTCGCCACGCGTCAGACCATCATCCTCGAGATGGGGCCGTTGCTCACGGGGCTCGTGCTGGCCGGCCGCGTCGGCGCCCGCATGACGGCGGAGATCGGCACCATGCGCGTCACCGAACAGATCGACGCGCTGGAGACCCTCGCGTACGATCCGCTCGCATTCCTCGTCGTGCCCCGCCTGATCGCTGCGACCATCATGCTGCCGATTCTCACGATTCTCGCGGATGCGGTGGGCGTGTTCAGCGGGTTCGCGATCTCGGTCGCGTTCACCGACATGACCACGACCGATTTTCGCGACGGTGTGCGGCTCGCCTTCGGCATGTTCCAGGTGGTCTACAGCCTCATGAAGGCGACGCTGTTCGGCATCGCCATCGCTGTCGTTTGCACCTATGAGGGCTACATTACTGAGGCAGGCGCGGAAGGGGTGGGCCGCTCCACGGCCCGGGCCGTCGTCATTGCTTCGGTGACGATCCTGGTGCTCGACGCACTCACCGCCGCCCTCTTCGCTCCATTCCTTCAGGCATGAAACGACGCGACGAAGTGACCGTGGGCATCCTCATCACGGTCGCACTGGTGGTTCTGGTGGTAGGCGCGCTCTGGCTCGCGCGTGGCGGATTGTCCAGCGGATACCCGCTGAACGCGCGCTTTGCCTGGGGGCAGAACCTCAAGCAAGGGCAGCCCGTGATGCTCGCGGGGGTCACCATCGGCTATGTCAGCGATGTGCGGCTGCGGGACGACGGCTTCCTCGATGCCGACCTTCGCGTCAACAACGAGTATCGGGTACCGCGGAACGCCGTGGCGGAAGTTGTTCCGGTCGGCATCTTTGGCGACGCCGCGATCGCGCTCAAGGCGACTGGCCCCAGCGAGCAGTCATTCGCGGCCGGTGACACGGTCCCGACGCGCTCCGCGACGAGCGGCCTGGATGCCCTGACCGGACGCGCGGATTCCATCATGCTGTCCGTCAACCGGATCACCCGCGCCATCGAGGGAGATTTCGTCGAGGCCGGCGGATTCCGCGACATGCGGACGACGATGGCGAACATGAACCGGCTCGTCGCGCAGATGTCCGGCGTGGTCGCGGAGCAGAATCGCAATCTCACGGCAACCATGGCGTCGCTGCGCTCCGCGACGAGTGGGGTGGACTCCGCGCAGATCGCCACGACGCTGTCCACGTTCCGCACCACGGCGGCCAGCGCCGATTCGCTGATGCAGCGGCTGTCGTCGAACACCACGCAACTGCAGGCGATTCTTGCACGACTCGAGCGTGGCGAAGGAACGGTCGGGAAATTCATGACGGACACCATGCTCTATCGCGATGCCCGCAACCTGTTGACCCGCATGGATTCGCTCATGGCGGACTTCCAGCGCAACCCACGCAAGTACATAAACCTGACGATTTTCTGATGAGTGTCGCTGTTCTCGCCTTCGCGCTCTGCGCGGTGGCGTGCTTCGTTGGTCATGTCGCCATCCTGCATTCCGTCGTGCGCAAGGGCTCATCGCTCGAGACGGCCGGCGTGCCGCGACCGAAGTTCCTCGTGGAGCTGTTCTGGGCCGCCATTCCCATGCTGGCGCTCGCCATCGTGCTCACCGCGACCTGGGTGAAGGTGCGGGAGCGCGCGACCCCCCGCCCCGCGGAAATCATGAAGGTCGCGCGATGACGCCGGCGCGAATCGCCACGACAGCGGTCCTCCTGACGTACCTGCATCTGGTGTTCGGTGGCGTCGTTCGCATCACGGGGTCGGGGATGGGCTGCGGCGATCACTGGCCGAAATGCAACGGATCGTGGATCCCGCCATTCAACGATCCTACGGTCATGATCGAGTGGACCCACCGGCTGCTCGCGCTGCTCGTGATCCTGTCGATTCTCTGGCTCGTGATCGCCGCACGGCGTCACCGGTCCGATGCGGGCATCGCTGCACCCGGTGCCGTCTTCCGCCCGGCGCTGCTGGCACTCGTCCTCGTCGTTGCCGTGGCGTTGCTCGGCATGGTCACGGTGAAAGTCGGCAACACCGCGCTCGCGACGGTCGCACACTGGACGCTGGCCATGACGCTCCTCGCGGTGTTGCTCGTGGCCGCGGTCCGCAGCGGTGCGTTCGGCGGCACGGCGGTGGCCACGCAGCCCGGGACGGCGCGGGCGATGCGGTCCATCGGCGCCGGTGCCGCGTTTGCGTTCGCCATCGTCGTGCTTGGCGGCGTCGTGGCGAAATCGCCCGGTGCCGCCGTGGCCTGCAGCGGTTTTCCCCTGTGCGGTGATGCGCCCGCCGGCGTTCCCGCCGGCGCGACACACATCCAGCTGACACACCGCATTCTTGCCTACCTGCTGTTCTTCCATGCCATTGCCATCGCGATTGCGGTCGGGCGCCGCGGTGGTGAGTCCGCCATGGTCCGCCGCGCGGCGAAGGTGGCTGCAGGGCTTGTCGTCCTGCAGGTCGTGATCGCCGCGGCGATGGTGCTGTCCATGCTCCCCCACTCGCTCCGCGTCCTGCATCAGGCCGTGGGCGTTGCCGTGTGGCTTGCGATGTTCCTTGCCGCCTACCTCGCGAGACGCGCCGCGTCAGCGCCGAGGCTGGCCGCATGAGCGACGTCGTGATTCCCGTGGAGCAGACGCGCTCTCTCGCCCGCGACTTCGTGATGCTGACGAAGCCGCGGATCATCTCGCTCCTGCTCGTGACGACGATCGCGCCGATGTTCGTAGCTGGCCGTCCCGGATGGGAGCTGGTCCTGGTGGTGTTCGTCGGCGGATACCTGATGGCGGGCGGTGCGAACGCGGTCAACATGTACCTCGACCGCGACATCGACGACCGGATGAGCCGCACCCGGCTTCGTCCCATCCCGAGCGGTCGCATGCATCCGCGCGAGGTGCTGGCGTTCGGATTGCTCCTCGCTACGGGGGCGACATTTCTGCTCGCGCGCTTCGCGAACGTGCTGACCGCGGCGCTCGCGCTCGGCGGTTTCTATGCCTACGTGTTCCTCTACACGCGCTGGCTCAAGCGGAGCACGCCGCAGAACATCGTCATCGGTGGCGCTGCCGGCGCCTTTCCTCCGCTGGTGGGATGGGCAGCCGTCACCGGCTCGATCGATCTCATGGCGGTGTACCTGTTCCTGATCGTTTTCTACTGGACGCCGCCCCATTTCTGGGCGCTGGCTCTCAACAAGCAGAAGGACTACGGCCGCGCAGGAGTTCCCATGGCGCCGCTGGTGTGGGGAGAGACGGAAACGAAGCGGCAGATGCTCTGGTACACGATCATCCTGTTGCCCCTCACCGTCCTGCCGTGGGCCATGGGAAGTCTGGGCCTGGTGTATCTGGTGAGCGCATTGGTGCTCGGCGCGATCCTGCTTCGGGGAGTCATCAACGTCCTTCGCGCCGCTGACTTCGTGAAGCCGGCGTGGTCGGTTTACAAGTACTCGCTGTTGTATCTCGCCCTGCTCTTCGCGGCGATGGCGGTCGACCGGCTCGTCGCCTGACGGCCGCTAGCCCCTGGCCGCTGAGCCGTGCCTGTTATTGCAATGTCAGGCTGAGGTCCAGTCGCCCCGAGCCGGTTGCGCTGACCACGACACGTTGCTCTGTCGGCTTTTCGAGACGCTCGTGCCACACCTTCACGGTGTACGTCCCCGGCGGAAGACTGTCGATCGTGAACGCACCTCTCTCGTCGGCGACCGCGAAGTATGGATGGTCGAAGACGGCGACATAGCCCCGCGTCCAGGGCTGCTGCACGCTGCGCACTTCGACAATGCCGGGGGCCGACGCGATCTTCTCGCTCGGGACCACCTGGCCCGCGTCCACCGTCCAGATTTCGTCCACAGGCTTCCCGGCACCTTCCCGGTAGAACCTCGACGTCATCATGGCCCGGTCCTGGCTCGATACGTTGATCGTGGTCCCCTTCACGACCGCGAGTACCCGTGGCTCGAAACGGCAGCGCTGGATCGTCAGCTTTTCCCGACGCACCCCTGGCAGCGGCTTGCCTGAAGTAATGCCATCCACCCAGACCAGGACGCCCGACGCCGAGCTGCTCGTGACCGTCGCCGAATCACCGCAGATCCCCTGATCCCTGGTCACCGCAACGGTGGAATCGGGTGTGGCCGCCTGAGTCGTGATGCTGCCCGAAATGTTGGCTGCCGTCCCGACCGCCATCGGTCGATAGGTCAACTCACGAATCCCCAACGCCACGGTTCCCGCGCTCGAATCCTCGTTCCGGCCCTGCGGCTCTGCGGCTTCGCCACTGTCCGAACAGGCGGAAAGCAGGCTGAAGAGGAGGAGGAGGGCTGCCGATTGGATCTTCATCATCCCATGGAATTGGCAAGCGGTGCGCCAACCCACGCCGATGGAAGCTGACTGCCCGATTGTGGGCTATCCGGCGATGATCAGGTCGCGCTGGGGCTCATCGGGGGTGACGACCGCGCGTCCGCCCTCGAGGTACATGTTCACCTCACTCCGCATCCCGATCTCACCGGCGATGTACACTCCCGGCTCGATGGAGAATGCGACTCCGGGGATGAGGAGGCGCTCCTCGCGGGTCTCGAGGTTGTCGATGTGCGGACCGCTGCCATGCAGGTCACGCGGATCGATGCTGTGCCCGGTGCGGTGCGTGAAGTACTCGCCAAGACCCCGGCCGGTGATGACGGCGCGCGCCGCATCGTCCACCTCGCCTCCACGGACGGGCGTTCCCGCGCCTACCCGATCCTGGACCAGTGCGATGGCGGCGTCGCGCGCGTCGCGCACTGCTGACCACACGTCACGCGCGCGCTGATTCGGCTGGCCGAGCGATGCCATCCACGTCTGGTCGGCGTATACCGCACCTTCGTTCTGCTCGCGCGCCCAGAGGTCGATGAGGAGGATGTCGCCGCGCTGGATCAGCCGAGGCGAAGCGACCGAGGGTGCGTAATGCGGATTCGCTGCGTTCGCCCCCCCCGCAACGATCGGCCCGTGATCGGCGAACAGCTTCTGTTCGGCGAAGCGGGCGAGGATCCATTGCTGCAGTTCGTGCTCCGCAACAGGGGAACCTCCGCTGGCGCGCTGTCCCGCCTGGACGAATGCCTCGCGGGCGATCGCGGCAATCGCCGATGCCGCGCGGCGATGCGACGCGGTGTGGTCCGCATTCCACGCGGCGTAGAAGCGTGTCACCAGCTCACCGGATGACACCACCGTCGCACCAGCCGCACGAACCATCTCGAGCACACCGGCCGGGACGCGATCCAGATAGGGAACGGCGTCGCCTGGCGAATATTCCATGGCAACGCGCTTCCCCTTGACCAGCGCCGCGAGCTTTTCCTCGAGAGCGCGCCACGAGCTGTACCGGTCACGCGCCCATTCCGCGGGCCAGCGCTTCCACGGCCCCTCCTCGATCGCGTGCGAAATGGCGGTGGGTTTGCCGTGCGCCGGAATGAGCGCGAAGATGCGCCGGGTGAGCATTCCCTCGAGCTGCAGCAGGCCGCTGGCGACCGGATTCAGTCCGTGGAAGTCAAACAGGAGCCAGCCGTCGAGCTTTTGCTCGCGGAGTGCTCCCTGGATGGCGTCGAGCGACTTGGGGTTAAGCACTCTGCGATGGCTGCGCCTCGAAAGTCTTCCAGTCTGCGCGCCACTCACAGGTCCCCTCACCACGCGCAGCGCAACGGACATGGTCCACGGAACCTACTCCGCCAATCAGCAACCGCAGGAGCTCCCGCAGCATCGCCTCGTAGTAGGCGCATCCGATGCTTGCAGGCGCGGTGTTGAGCGTGACGGAGCGCGGGACCTCGAGCAGCACATAGCCTCCGACGCGACGCACCGTGCCGTTCGCATATCGCGTGGCAATCGCGCGCGCGCGGCGCAGCGCGAGGGGGCGCGCAATCACCGACGGCATCAGACGCATCAGCTTCCGCATTGGCGCGTTGATGGTGCCGTACGATTCGCGCGCCAGGTATCGTCCGGCCGCGCGGAACACCGCCTCGGCGTCGGGGCGACGACCGATCAGCTTCGCCAATGCGACGCTTTCCTCCTGCGCGGTGCGCTGGTTCTTGCGCACGGCGTCGGCGTACCGCCGGATCTGGAGGTACACCGTATCACTCAGCCCCAGTCGCTTGTTCCGCAGCTCATCGACGAACTCGGATTCCAGATCGGTGGGGGTGTCCACATCCCGGACCGCTTCGAGGAGGCTGAGCGGGAGGAGGGCATCTACTGTGGCGAGCATCGCGGCTAAACCTGACAGACTGTAGTGTGGTTTTCCAGAGAGCTAACGTAGTGGCGTGACGGCCTTACCTACATGGGTAGTCGGCGTACCGATCGCGGCGGTGATCGCCCTCCTTGCGCTCCATTTTCGGGCATTAAACCGCTCCGGAGCGGTTGCGGCGTGGCTGCTAGGCATGCTTGCGATGGCCGCGGGTTGGGATTGGGGGGGTTACCTCGTCACGTACTTCGTCGCGGCGTCCGCGCTGTCGCGATTCCGCGCCGAGGAAAAGGCTCGACGAACGGGCGCCGCCGCGGTGAGGAGCGGAGCGCGTGACGCCGTCCAGGTGGCAGCGAATGGCGCGCTTTTCGGTATCGCGGCCGCGGCGTACGCGATCGAGCCCGGGATTATCGCCATGGCTATCGGCGTCGCCTCACTGGCAGCGTCCGCCGCGGACACCTGGGCCACAGAAATCGGTTCGCTCTCGAAAGATTTGCCGCGGTCCGCCTGGTCGATGCAACCGGTGTCACCCGGAACTTCGGGTGGGGTTACCCCTCTGGGAATCGCCGCTTCGCTCGCCGCGGGGCTGTTCTCGTCCCTCGTCGCGCTCGCCATTGGCTGGCCCATGGTGATCGCCGTTGCCGCTCTTGTGGGTGCCATTACCGGAAGCGCGGTAGACTCGATACTCGGCGCGTCCCTCCAAGGCCGCTTCTGGTGTGACTCCTGCGCCGCCGAGACCGAAGCTCGTGTGCATCTCTGCGGCAGCCACACGCGCACCGTGGGGGGCTGGTCCTGGCTGGACAACGACGGCGTCAATCTCGCTGCAACGGTTGCAGGAGCGGTGGATGGAGCCGTCGTTGTGTACCTGATTGGAGCGTGATCCTGTGTGTCCTCGAGTCGCCGTGAAGCCTGACGTACTCGTGGTGGGAGGCGGACCCGCTGGCGCAAGCGTCGCCTTTCAGCTCGCGCGCCGTGGCGTGCGGGTCACCGTCCTGGAACGCGCCCGGTTTCCCCGAGCAAAGCCGTGCGCGGAGTGCCTTAGCCCCCGCGCTTCGGAGATTCTCGAAGACATGGGAGTGCTGGCTGGCCTCGCGTCGCGGGGAGCGTGGTTGAAGGGGATGGTTGTCCGATCGCCGAGCGGCATCACGGCTAAGGGGGATTACGCAGCGCATCACGGATTCCGATCGCATGCCGATGGCGGCCTCGCGCTTCGACGCGAAATCCTGGACTCGGCGCTCCTCGACCGAGCGCGCGACGCGGGCGCCCGCGTGACGGAGGACGCCCGCGTTGTCGAAGTGGTGAGGGATGCGTACGGGCGCGTCCGGGGCGTCACCGTGCGATCCCCTACGGGAAGGGTGCATGAACTGGATGCTCCTCTGGTGATGGCGGCAGATGGCCTTCGCTCTGTGATCGCGAAACGTCTCGGCCTCGCGCGCACGCGCGCATGGCCGGACCGGATTTCCGTGGTCGCGCACTACCACGGCGTGTCGGACATCTCGCAGTACGGCGAGATGCATGTCGAGGGCGATGGCTTCGTTGGCATAGCCGATGTCGGCGATGGCATGACCACCGTTGCTGCCGTATTCCCTCGTGGAAATGCCAAAGCCATGGCGGGCGACCCGGCGGCGTACCTGCACCAGTGGCTGCTCGGCAAGCCGCAGCTCGCCGGGCGTTTCACCGCCGCCCTGCGGGACGGTTCCGCGTCGGCGATCGGCCCGTTCGCGTCCCACGCGCGACGCGCGTGGCACCCCGGCGCGCTGCTGGTGGGAGACGCCGCCGATTTCTTCGATCCGTTCACGGGCGAGGGGATCTACGCTGCGCTCCGGGGTGGACAGCTCGCGGCCGATGCCGCTTTTCTGGCGCTCGAGACCCCGCACGCGGAAGAATCGGCCTTTCGGGAATATGGTCGCCGACGCCGACTTGCGTTCCGTGGCAAGTGGATGGTTGAACAGATCATCGGGGCCTGCGTGGGTTCCCCGGCAGTCGTCAATCGTGCCGCGCGGGCGCTTGCCGCCCGGAAGGAGCTTGCGGACCTTCTCGTTGGCGTCACGGGCGACTTCGTCCCCGCGTCCGAGGTGCTTCGATTAGGCTATCTCGCACGGCTCTTTGTGCTCCCAGTGCCAGCAACCACGTCCAGATCGTATGCCCATCGGCTCCGATGAATTTCGCGCTGTCCTCGGTCGCTTTGCGTCTGGCGTCACCGTATTGACGGTGCGGAAGCCTGATGGCGAGGATCACGGCATGACCGCGAGCGCATTTTGTTCGGTAAGCCTGATGCCGCCGCTGGTGCTCGCGTGCATCGAGCACAACACCGAGATGCACGGGTTGATTCAGACTGCCGAGCATTTCGGCGTCAACATTCTCGAGGAAAGCCAGGAGGCATTGTCGCGCCGGTTCGCGGAGCTTCCCGCGGGCCGATTCGACGGCCTTGGCTACACGCGTGCCGAAAGCGGCGTCGTGCTGCTCGATGACGCGCTCGCACAGATGGAATGTCGGGTCGTAACGCGCCACGAGGCGGGGGACCACCTCATTGTCGTTGGCGAGGTGGATTGGGCGGAGGTGCAGAGCGGGCGTCCGCTGCTGTACTACCGCGGCGGGTACGCGCAGCTCGAGCGCTGATGCTCGGCTGGTTCACCCCCCGCCGTCGCCGCGGCGTCGAGGTGCTGGACAATCCGGAAGTACCAGACGCGGTCCGCACGCGTGCCATGGCCGATGTCGCGCGCTCAAATCGTCTGTTTGGCGGGACGCGCGCCGTCGTGACCACCGTCGCGGCCCTTCGTGCCCAATTGCCCCCGAGTGCAATCATTCTGGATGTGGGAACCGGCACGGGAGACATTGCTGTCGCGCTGCGCAGGCAATTCCCTGGGTTTCGCTGTTTCGGGCTCGACATGTCAGATACACTCCTTCGAGTGGCGCGCAACGACCTCGATGCCGTCCTCGCCGGTGATGCGCGCCGGCTTCCGCTGCGCGACCGCAGCGTCGATCTCGTCTTCTGTTCGCAGGTCCTTCACCATTTCGAGACGGCGGAGGCGGAGCATCTGATCGCCGAGCTCCATCGCGTGTCGCGAGGTTGGGTCCTCATTTCAGACCTCCGCCGCAGCTGGGTCGCCGCAGGGGGATTTCTGGTGGCCGCCACGGCGCTGCGATTTCATCCCATCACGCGCGGCGATGGAATTACGTCGGTCCTGCGCGGATTTACCGCACGCGACCTCGGCGAGCACATCGCCCTGGCGACAGGCAGTTCTCCCGTCGTGCAACGGAAGGCGCTATGGCGCCTGGTCGCGACGTGGCGCGCCGGGTCAACGGAACGATAGACTTAACACAGTTTCATGCCGAAATCCGCGACCACCGCGCTTGGGGCAATGCCCGCAACCGCACTGATGCG
>Ga0196976_1000670_pt1 | contig 20148 bp, 10 predicted proteins | sample S3v_513CmetaG_FD_148644 | JGI IMG/M metagenome (GOLD analysis project Ga0196976, IMG submission 148644) | Soil microbial communities from Anza Borrego desert, Southern California, United States - S3+v_5-13C | ecosystem: Environmental > Terrestrial > Soil > Desert | place: USA: California...
CGGCGGCACACGGTCGGAATCATCTTCCAGTCCTTCAACCTGATTCCGTCTATGACGGTGCTTCAGAACGTGGAGCTCCCGATGCGCTTTGCCGAGGTGGACCGCGCCGAGCGCATGGGTCGCGCACGTGAGGCGCTCGAACGCGTGGGCCTGGGTGCCCGTCTGGAACATCGTCCCGCGGAGTTGAGCGGTGGCGAGCAGCAGCGCGTGGCCATTGCCCGTGCCCTCGTAAATCGTCCATCGCTCCTCCTGGCCGACGAGCCCACCGGCAACCTCGACAGCCGCACCGGCGAGCAGATACTCGACCTCGTTCGCGACCTCAACCGCTCGCTCGCCATGACCGTCGTGATGGTCACCCACGAGCGCCCGCTCGCCGAGCGCTACGCCGACCGCCTCATCACCATGGCCGATGGCCGCCTGGCTCCGCAGGAGGTTGCGCGATGAAGTTCTACGACACAGCCGAACTCGCCCTCCGCAACCTGCGCCAGTCGATGCTGCGCAATGTGCTGACCACGCTAGGCGTGGCCGTCGGCATCGCCTCGCTGGTTGCGTTTCTCTCGCTCGGCATCGGACTCCAGAGCATGTTTAGCAAACGCCTCGGCAGCTCCGGCCTGTTCGATACCATCATCGTCTCCTCGCGACGCGAGATCCGCATTGACGGCGGCCGCCGCCAGACCACGTCCGACCGCGCTCAGGCTCGTGCTCTGGACGAACCGGCCCGAGCCGAAATCCAGAAGCTCCCCAATGTTATTGAGGTCTTCCCCGAGATTCGTTTCCTCACCGAGTTGCGTTTTGCCGACAAGCCGTTTGTCACTGGCGTATTCGGATTGCCGCACTCGGCGCGCGACAACGAAGCTTTCGAAGGCATGAAGGGTGCATTCTTCAGCTCACCCGAAGCCTCCGAAGTAATCCTTCACATCGACTTTGCCCGCGACGTCGATCAGAACACCGACAACCTGCTCGGCAAGGAACTCGTGGTGCGCTACGCCGAACGACAGGCGCTTGCAGGTGGTACCGCCGATGGCGAAGACGTGGGTTACAGCGTGGTCCGGCGTGAGCAACCGTTGCGCATCGTCGGCATTGTCGAGTCCGAGCCCTACGGCGGATTCCGCGGCATGCGCGGCGGCGTTTACATCCCCATCCAACTTGCCGAGCGTTTGAACGTCGTCCAGGCATCCGACTTGCGGTCGGTCACCCGAGACACCGCCGATCCCGGCGAGCGTACCTATACATCTCTGACCGTTCGCACCACTGGGGCCGCGCAGGTTCCTTCGGTCCAGGCCGCGATCAAGAAACTCGGCTTCCGCGCCTTCTCCCTGCAGGACGCCACGCGCAACCTCCAGCGATTCTTCGCCGTGCTTGACCTCTTCCTTGGCATCTTCGGGTCGCTCGCCCTGGCTGTTGCGTCGCTGGGAATCATTAACACGCTCGTGATGGCCATCCTCGAGCGCCGCCGCGAAATCGGCGTGATGAAAGCAATCGGCGCCAGCGACCGCGACGTTAAGGGACTCTTTTTCGCCGAGGCCGGTCTGATAGGTGCCGTCGGCGGCGTCAGCGGAGTCCTGCTCGGATGGGCCATCGGACGCGCCATCAACTTCGGTACGGCGATTTACCTGCGCCGCCAGGACTTGCCCCCTGAAGACGTCTGGCTCGTCCCATGGTGGCTCGTACTGGCCGCCGTCGGGATTTCGATTGGCGTCACCCTGGTCGCGGGACTCTACCCCGCATCACGCGCAGCCAAACTCGACCCAGTTCAGGCCCTGCGCTATGAATAGCGTCAGTGCCCTTCGGCGGCAGGAGTATCTGTACGCACAACAAAGTTGGCGACCGAACCGGTGATATTCAGAATCGTGTGGCCGCCAGTCTTCGACTGGCGGTTCAGCCCCGAAGGGGCGACATAGGATAGCCCAGCACGTCAGTGCTGGTTCGCGACGGCAATGAAACGAGTCCCGTAAGGACGGCACAAAACTCGCAACCCAGGGCGGACTCCAAGCGCAACATGACTAGAGCAAGAATGAAATCACCCGATCTCCCGGTTACCCGATTACAACCACTCGCCCTCCTGCTCACGTTGCTCGCGTTCACGACGCTCGCCGCCGCCCAGTCTCGCGTCGAATGCAGTGCCGTCCGCAGCACCATCCTGAAGCAGCGCGTTCGTTACTGCGCCATCCTGCCGCCGAGCTACGACAAGGACCCAAACCGCCGATACGCGGTCCTCTATTACCTTCACGGCCTCGGCGAATCTGAGCAGGCCCTCACCGGGCCGCTGTGGAACCTCGTCGAACGGGTACAGCAGACAGGCCGCATTGGCGAGTTCCTCATCGTCACGCCCGATGCAGACCGCAGCTTCTACATCAACTCGCACGACGGACGCTACCGCTACGAAGACTTCTTCATGCGCGAGTTCATCCCGGCCATCGACCGCAAGTACCGCACGCGTCCCCAACGCGCCTCGCGCGGCATCTCCGGCACGTCAATGGGTGGCTACGGCGCGCTCCGCCTCGCTTTCAAATATCCGTCGCGATTTGCCGCAGTCTCGGCGCACATGGCCGCGCTTTACGAAGAGGTTCCGCAACCCGTTATCGACGCCGTCAACCAGCGCGGCCGCCGGTTCCACATGGGCACCATCTTCGGACAGCCCTTCGACAAGGCCTTCTACGCCCGCAATACACCGTTTGCCCTGGCGCGCGCCAACGCCGCTGCCATCCGCCGCCTGAAGATCTACTTCGATTGCGGCGACCAGGACGACTACGCTTTCGACCTCGGCGCCGAGGACCTCCACAAACTCCTGAACTCATTGAAGGTGAAACACGAGTTCCACCTCTACCCCGGCGCGCACGATCCGTTCTACGTCGCCGAACACCTGCCGGAATCGCTGGAGTTCCAGTCAAAAGCGCTCAACGCCGCACCATAACTTGAACTTAGACCTGTGTGGGTGCCGGGCTTTGACCGGCACTGCCCCGTCGATGACTGGCTGCCGCCCGTCAGCAAGCGTTCCGTTCGTTTTCACTTTCCCCGATTCCACACTTCCCGATTACACTTTCCCCCGGTCGCTTTTCGCGTCCTAAATGCAACTCTTTGCATCAATGAATACTTAGGCTCCGCAGTTTCAGTTCTGGCGTCCCGGTACGTGTTCGCGCACGCATAACCGAAATCCTTAGGGAAAATCGACCTGTATTCATGAGCACTGTTACAGAAAGCCATCTGGCTACCGCCCAATCTGTTCAGCAGGACCGTGTCCTCGACGCTTACCGTCGCTGGGGATACCTGCAGGCTACGCTCGACCCGCTCGGCTGCGAACTGCGCCCGGCCGACCATCCGGAGTTGCACTTTTCCGGCCCCGAGGCTGACCTCGCCCGGCGCATCTACAGCGGAACCATAGGCGTCGAGTTCATGCACATCCCTGAACCCGACCGCCGCCGCTGGATTGCCGAGCGCATGGAGTCCGGGCACAGCATCCCGGACGACCAGCGCGCCTTCATCCTGGAGCGCCTCGTGGTTGCCGACCTGTTCGAGCAGACCCTCCAGTCGCGGTATCTCGGCAGCAAGCGCTTTTCGCTCGAAGGTGTAACTGCGCTTATCCCGTTGCTCGATGAAGTGTTGCACGGTGCAATCGAGCACCACGCGATCCAGGCCGTGCTGGCCATGAGCCACCGCGGACGCCTGAACCTGATGACGCACATCGTGAACCGGCCCACAGCCGAAATCTTCGCCGGTTTCGAAGACGTCGATCCCCGCAGCGTGCTCGGCGGTGGCGATGTGAAGTACCACATGGGCTCAACCGGCACCTATCGGGGCCGCAACGGCGGACAGGTGAACATCCACCTTGTTTCGAATCCGTCGCACCTCGAAGCCGTCGATCCCGTCGCTACAGGACGCGCAAAGGCAAAGCAGGTACGTCTCGGTGACAAGACCGGGGACAAAATCCTGCTCATCACCATCCACGGTGATGCCGCGTTTGCCGGACAGGGCATTCTGGCGGAAACGCTGAACATGGCCGCCCTCGAGGGTTATACCGTCCACGGCTCCATTCACGTCATCGCCAACAACCTGCTCGGCTTCACCGCCAACCCGCGTGAAACCAATTCGACACGCTTCTCGACCGATGTCGCCAAGCGCCTGTCCATCCCCATCTTCCACGTTAACGCGGAAGACCCGGAGGCCGTGGTTCGCGTCGCGCGCATGGCGCTCGAATATCGCTACACGTTCAAGAGCGATGTCGTCATCGACCTCATCGGCTACCGCCGTCACGGGCACAGCGAGGTCGATGATGCCTCCATTACGCAGCCGGTCTTATATCGCAAGATCAAGGACCACCCACAGCTTTGGGAAACCTACGCGCGGCAGATCGGGCGCGACACAACGTCCATCGTCGAACGTGTGCGCGGCGAATTGGAAGCGGCCCAGCAGGAAGCAAAGCAGCTTGAGACGCGTCCCGTCCTTTACGAACTGCCGCCCTACTGGGCGGCCTACAAAGGCGGTCCCTACACGCGCGACCTTGAGGTGCCCACGGCAGTTCCGCGCGAGCGCCTGAGCGAACTCGCTCACAAGCTCGCATCGTATCCCGCGGATTTCAACGTTCACCCGAAGATCAAGAAGTTGCTCGAGCAGCGCGCTGAAATGGGAGACGGGAAGCGCCCACTCGACTATGGCACCGCGGAAGCGCTCGCCTTCGCCACACTGCTTACGGAAGGCACGCCCGTCCGCATGAGCGGACAGGACTCCCGTCGCGGCACGTTCAACCAGCGCCATGCCGTCCTCATCGACACCGAGAACGAACATCGCTACACGCCGCTCTGCCATCTCGCGCCCGGGCAGGCGCGTTTCGATATCTACAACTCCGAGCTTTCGGAGGCGGGCGTTCTCGGCTTCGAGTACGGCTACAGCCGCGATTACCCCGAAACGCTGGTCCTATGGGAAGCGCAGTTCGGTGACTTCGCCAACGGCGCGCAGATCATCATCGACCAGTTCATCTCCGCGGGCGAGGACAAATGGGACCTCCTCAGCGGACTCGTCCTGCTGCTGCCGCACGGCTACGAAGGCCAGGGGCCTGAACACTCCAGCGCGCGCATCGAGCGCTATCTCCAGCTCTGCGCCAAGGACAACATGACCGTGGCGCAGCCTTCGACCGCAGCACAGTATTTCCACCTGCTGCGGCGTCAGGCGCTTCGTCCGTGGCGGAAGCCGCTTGTTGTGTTCACGCCCAAGTCGATGCTGCGCCATCCCGAAGCCAGCTCGCCCATCGAACACCTTGCTGAAGGACAGTTCTATCCGGTTCTCGGAGACGCGGAAGTTACGAATGCCGAGCGCGTGCTCGTCTGCACCGGCAAGATCGGACACGAACTGAAGGTCGAACGCCGCCGTCGTGGCGACACCAGCACGGCCATCATCTTCCTTGAGCAGATGTATCCATTCCCCGAGCAGGAACTCGCTGCCGAACTCGCCCGCCATCCGAACGCGCGCGAGATCGTCTGGGTCCAGGAAGAGCCGGCAAACATGGGAGCGCTCTGGTTCGTCGTGCCTCGCCTGCGCCGTGTCGCTGCGCCGAAGCCGGTGCTGAGCGTAAAGCGTAGCGCCAGTGCCAGCCCCGCAACCGGATCAGCGAAGGCGCACGAGATGGAGCAAAAGACGCTGCTCACGTTGGCCTTCACCGGCGGCGGTGGCGTTGCCCGCATGCACGGCGGCGAAGGCGGCAGCCCGAGGGTGATAACGCACTGACGAGAACGGACAAGAGAACAACCACGGATCACACGGATTTTCACGGATCTTTTCGATCCGTTTGATCCATCAAATCCGTGGTCGTTTCACTTTCCATCCGCGCGCATCCGCGCCAATCCGCGGTTGAATTCAGCAAGAATCAAGGCGCGGCGAAGGCCGCGCCCACTTTACCCAATTACCCGATTACGCAATTACCCGATTTCTACATTCCCGCCCAGTGCAACGCATTGAACAGCATCTTGTAGGTGCCCTCGGTTTGCGCCCTGAACTGCGGTCTGAACCCGAACATCACGATCTTGCCCTTCCCGACATTGAACGTGACTGCGGCCGCGCGACGCGTAAGCTTGTCGGCTCCGCGCATCCAGCCCGATAGCAGGATGTCCTCTTCGTCCTCGGGATACCAGGCCACAACGGCGCGGTCCAGTTCTGCTCCTGGTACTGCGGTCTGATAGGCAATGGCCTCGCCTACGAACGCCGCCGCCGTCTCGGCCATTCCCCAGTTCAGCGGATGCGTCGTGTCGAGATTTACCCTCAGCAGCGAGCCGGGACAAGAGAACTCGTCCGACCTCACGCGCGCCAGTGCATTCCTCACCGGGACGTTGAACTCATCGGCGATCAGCTCTCCGCCGCTGGCCAGCGTCACCACCGTGCCGCCCTGCTCGACGAAGGTCTTCAATGCGGTCACGCCTTCGCGTCCAATTCCGCCTGCGTACTCGGATGGGAACTCCGCCCAGTACCGCATCGCGCCCTCATCGCGTCGCGGAGGCTTGCCGTCGATGATGACTTCCTTCTCGACATCGGGGATTACGATCACGTCGAATGCGGTGTTTAGGTTTCCGGCGCGGACAGTTTTGTTGTCCACGTTCTTCATTTCGAAGCCGTACTGCTCGAGCACGAAGCGCGTCCACCCCTCGTCCATCGACGCCAGCCACGGCTTGTACAGTCCAACGCGAACAGTCTTCATCGGCGACGTGCCTTGCGGCGCCTGTGCCAATGCCGTCAGCGGCAGGGTGTATTTCTTCGCCAGCGCCTCCGCATCTGCGCCTTCGATCACGAACGTTCCCGGCGTGAACTGCTTGCCTTCAGCCGTGAACGCCTGCTTTGCGACGCTCACTTTTCCTTTTCCGCGAAGAACCTCGTTCACAAGTTTGAACGCGTCGTTCTGGTCATGGGCCAGCGCGAACACGTTTCCGCGGCCCGTCACCTGGCCCTGCGGCAGGTCGGCATCCGTAAGAGGTCGCCATTGTTTCCGCTCTTCGGCGGGAACGGTCACGCGTTCGGCTGCCACACCCATCATCATCGGCAGCGACCACGCCGCGACGTCGTACGGTGCAATGATGTTCGGCCCCGCCACGGCCTTCACCTTCGGATAGCGTTGCGCGCCCATCAGCTCGTCCACGAACTTCCCGTAGGGTTGCGCAAGCGGGATCCAGTACGCATCGCTTCCCGCAAGCACATCCACGTTGTGTTCGCGCATGAGCTTCGCAATCCGCGCCGCGGCATTTCGATCACGCTGCTGCATCGGGATACGGTAGTAGTCGTCACCTCCGGCCTTCACCGCGTCCAGCGCCATCGTTGCCGTGCCGCGCTGCAGGTCCTCGCGATACTTGGAGCAGGACTCCAGCAGCGCATCGCTCGCGATCCGCTCGTAATCCATGATGTCGCGCAGCGTCCACCGCCCGCCCTTCCATGGATTCGGGTAGTTCGTTGTCTGTCCGTACTCCACCAGGCCTTTCGAGCCGCCGGTCAACTCCGTAGGCGACACATCAACAGGCGTCGCCATCCGTGCGCTTGCCACTTCCGTCAGCAGGCCGTAGATGTTCTTGAACCACGCCGTGTTCTTCGTTCCGCCGGGCCAGTACGCATCGAACGAATAGGCGTAAATCACTCCCGGCTTCTTCGCCTCTTCCAGTCGCCATGCCATGTTCATGCCGATCAGGTTTACGCCGCGAAACACCAGCGGATTGATGTTCCTGCCCATCGGGTCCGAATACGGCGGCACGAACATCCGGGGACCTGTCTGGCCCATCTGGTGCTCGTCCAGCCACACCTGCGGGAACCACGTGTGGTACACGGCGCGGCTCATCGCCTGCGACTCTTTCTGCGTCAGCATGTACCAGTCGCGGTTGTTGTCATGTCCCACATAGTGGTGATACAGCCACGGCATGCGTCCGCCCTCGAACTTCGAGCCGAGCTGTTTGCGATACCACTCCGTCTCCATGATTTGCCCGTCCGGGTTCAGCGAAGGCACGAGCAGCAGGATGACGTTGTCGAGCCTTTCGCGCGTCACCAGATCGTTTGTGGTCGCCAGTGTGTACGCCCACTCCATCGCCATCTGCGACGCGCCGATCTCGGTCGAGTGGATGTTGCACGTCACCAGCACGATCGTGCGCCCCTCTTTCACCAGCGCTTCGATCTGCTCTTTCGTAAGCCCGCGCGGATCGGCCAGCTTCCTCGCAATCTCCTGGTAACGCTTCTTGTTCTTCAGGTTCTGTTCGCTTGAAATGACGGCCATCACCATGTCATTGCCCAGCGTCGTCTTGCCCAGGTTCTCCACCTGTACGCGGGGCGACCGCTTCGCCAGTTCATTGAAGTACGAAACGATCTGCTTGTAGTCCGCCACTTTCCGGTCGGCGCCGACCTCGAAACCCAGGAATTGCGAAGGCGTCGGCACTTGTGCGACGCCAAGGGAGCAGAGCAGCAGGAACACTACAGGCAGGACCGCAATTCTACGCAGGTGCATGGCTCATCCTTTTCGGGAATGTAGAGGCGCGATTGTAATTCAACGATGCTGCCCTCGAAAGTCGGAACTCCTGCGCTGTGCGCCGAAGGTTACCAGACACGGCATCCGCCGGGCGCTGTTTGGGATAGCTCGTCGCTTAGTCGCCTGCTAAAGTGTTCGGCACTTCAGGAGAGGACGATGAAGCACGCTCTTATTTTTGTCTTGATGTTGTCGGCTTTGTGTATGTGCGCATCCGCGCAGATGGCGCCGCCCACGAGCGGTATCGACGGCGACCGTCGCGAAGCCATGGACCTTTACGAGCAGAACAAGTTCGAACAGGCACTTCCGTTGCTGGAGAAAGTCGCGGCTGCCCGCCCCGACGATATGGTCGTGGCCGAGCGGCTTGCCATGGTTCTGAACAGCACCGCCATGTCCATCACCGATCCCGAAAAGAGAAAGACCCAGCGAAAGCGCGCACGGGAACTGTTCCTGAAGGTGAAGAACTCCGGCGGCAAGAGCGACCTGACCGACGTCGCTCTCGAACTCCTTCCTGAAGATGGTTCCGACCCTGCTTCTTTCTCCTCGAACGCGGAAGTGGAGAAGGCGATGAGGGAAGGGGAAACGGCGTTCGGCCGCGGCGATTACAAGGCTGCCAGGGATTCCTATCTTCGCGCGTTGCTCATCGACCCGAATCTCTACCACGCCGCCCTCTACGTCGGTGACACATATTTCGGCGAGAAGAAGTGGGGAAGCGCGGCGGAGTGGTTTGCACGCGCAGTCCAGATCAATCCCGATGCCGAAACTGCCTACCGTTACTGGGGCGACAGCCTGATGATGATGGACAAAATGCGGGAGGCCCGCGCCAAGTTCATCGAAGCCATCATCTGCGAGCCGTACAGCAAGCGGACTTGGTCCGGCGTTTCCAAGTGGGTGCAGCGCGCGGGACTCGCCTTCGCCCCGCCACGCATCCAGACCGGCGCCGCCGTCTCTCAAGGCACGACCGGCGCTGATGGCAAGCAGAACATCAATATCACCATCGACCCCAGCACGCTCGGGAAGAAAGATGACGCCGGAGCGGGTGCCGCCTGGATGATCTACGGCATCAGCCGGTCCCTTTGGCAGACCGAGAAGTTCAAGAAGGAATACCCCAACGAGAAGGCCTACCGCCACTCGCTGAAGGAAGAAGTCGACGCGCTGCAGATGGCAGCTTCTGCGATTGACGAAAAGAAAAAGCAGCCCAAGAACTTGAAGAAGCTCGACCCTTCAATCCGCACCCTCGTTGAACTTGACCAGAAGGGCCTGCTCGAACCGTACGTCTTGATCTCAGCGCCGGATCAGGGTATCGCTCAGGACTACGTCGCTTACCGTTCCAAAAATCGCGAGAAACTGCGCCAATACCTGGACGAGTACGTGGTGCCCAGGATGAACTAAGCCGTCGTGAAAGGGAAAAGCCGGGGCGAACTGCCCTGGCTTTCTAGTATCAATCCCAGCCAAAGTCCAGTTCCTTTACGGTACTTTCGGTGGTTACTTCCGGCATATTATCTGCGCCATCACGCCTCAACTCAAAATACAATTGGTGCCCATTGGGTGAATATGCTCGAGTCGAACGAACTGAAGGTTCAGGCTCTTCGATATTTTCGCAGTCTCCAGGCTGCCCTTAAGGCGGTCATCACCTTTTCGGTTGATCACAGGTCCACGCAGTTGCCGATTCAGCAGAGCCACGTGTTGCTCACGGCGCTGCTTAAGGAAACCGGCCAGGTGACGCTTGGCTTCGTGAACAACCAGGTGATGGTGGACCGTCTGCTCACGGCCAATACAGGCCTCGCGGCACTCGAGAACGAATTCCTGAAGCGCGGTGTTGGCGCCATCACCTTTTCGCCGGGCGTCACGCTTGGCAACTATCGGCGGCTGCTCACCCTGCTCTCCACCCCGGTAAAGGACATAGAGAACGCCGGCGGCATCCGCGTGCTTCTAGCCGAAGCGCCGATGGACGGTGTCCGCATCCTCCCAGCTCCGAAGAACGAGCGTCGCTCCGAGACTGGCGACACCATCCTCGACATCGATGCCGAGGCATACCTCCGCACGCGCGACTTCCAGCGTCCTACCGATGTTCTGGACTCTTTCGAGACTTTCCTCGAAGCCGCCGGACTCGACAAAGCCACCCGCAGCCAGTTGCTCTCGCTTTATGGCGGAGTGCACCGCGACGCCCGCTGGGCACAGGGCGCCGATGATCAGCATGAGCGTGCACGTTCCGAGTCAACCGATGCGAACACGGCCGGAACTGCCACCGCGGCAGTCGGTGCCGGGCTTTCTGGAGGTGCCAGTACTGGGCAGGACGGTGGTTTCCTCGGTCTCTTCGAGCAGTGCGTTACCCGCGCCTTGACCTCGGAAGGGAATGTCGAAAAGTCTTACGTTGCGCTTGCACAATTGTTGCAGGAAACCGGGGTCGAATACGTTCTTACCCGCTTCTCCGAGGAAGACCGCAACGCGCTCCGCCACGCTACGCCGGAAGTAGTTGCCGGTGAGTTCGTCACCCAGACCGCCTTCGACTGGGCTCACGACCGTCTCAACCAGTCGCAGACGCCCGGTGACAAGGTTGTGGTGGAGGAAGAGGTCGTCCATGTTCTTGCGCGCGCCCTCCGAGCCACGCAGAGCGCGGACCGACTTGCTCAGAAGCTGGCAAAGTTCGTGCAAGAATATGCCGTCCCCAAACCCATCGTGGATCGCATTCAGGAAGAACTGCGATGGTCGTCGCTACCCATTGAGCACAGGCATGCGCGGCTCTTGCGCATCAGCCACTTCGACGCCGCTCAGTTCCGCCGCCTGATTGAACAGCTCCAGTTCCTCCTTCAGGCAAGGCGTGAGCCGCAAGCCGTCGAACTTGCGATTCACTACGTCGGGACCTTCCACGCTCCAGCCGAGGAGATTCTGCCGGAGCACGCCAGCCGCCTGCCGGAGTTGATTCGCCTCATGGCGCCGGCTCGCGGCAAGTTCGTACCGCTCGCGCTTGACCACCTGAAGCGCCTGCTTCTTCGCACCGACTTTTCGCAGTTCATCCACTTTCAAATCGCGAGTGCGCTCAGTGCACTTGCGCAGAGCGTGGCCGTTTTTGAGGATTTCGCTACCGTTTCGGAAGTAGGTGCCGTCCTTCAGCACGTGTACGATGGCAATCCCGAGGCACACGAAGCCTGCTGCGGACTTAGCCAATCCAAGCTCCTGACGGAAAGCAATATCGAGCGTGTCCTGGAGATCTTCCTTGTCCGGAAGGAAGAGCCTGAATTCATGCGCGTTGCCGCCAGGCTGTTGCGCTGGTCGCGCGACCCCGGCGTCGAAAAGCTCTTTACATTCCTGGAGCAGGAGACAAGCGGCAAGAATCGCATCGCGCTCGTTCGGTTGCTCACCTACGTGGGGCAGGCGGCCATCGCTGCAGCCGTTCGGCGTCTGCAGGACTCGCGCTGGTACGTCGTGCGAAACGCGTGCCTCGTCCTCGGCGAAATCAATGACCCCGAGCTTGAAACCCACATCGCTCCCGCACTCTCAAATCCGGAATACCGCGTGCAGCATACTGCCGCGCAGGTCCTCATGAAGAACCGGAGCCCACGGCGTGCCGCGGTCCTTGCCGGCGCCCTGCGCTCCTTGCACCCAAGCGTGCTTGATACCGTTCTCGACGAATTGCTTTATCTCAAGGACGAAACTTCCGTTTCCGGTCTGAAGCGATACGTCGCCGAGCCAAACCAGTCCGCGGCACTTCGCAAGAAAGCCATGCAGGTCATTGCAGCTATCCCCGGACATCTGGCGGGACTCGCCCTCGACGATCTCGCTTCCAATACGTTCCTGCCCAACGACCTTCGTAGTTATGCATCAACGCTTCTTGCGGCGCGCGCCCGCTCTGCGCACGCCTAGTACGCTCCATAACAAAACAGAAGCCCCAGGCTCTCGCCCGGGGCTTCTTGTTGTGACTCAGAATGGAGCTACTTCTTCGAGATGGTTTCCCCCTTCTTTGCAGCAGCGGCGATCACCGCCATCCGTTTCTCGGCCAGGGAGAATGTCGAGTTTGGTTTTGGAGTGCCTTTCTCCGGAGCCTCTACCCGTTTGTAAGCGTTGGTTGCTCCTGCGTCTTCGCCATAGATTTCAGCTATCCGGCCGAAGCCGTACCAGATTGATCCGTCCGGTTCCTCCAGGTTCTCTTCATCCATGGCCTGCAGGAGCAGTTGCCGCGCCTCCACGGTTCTGCCGAGTTCGGCATAAAGGCACGCCAGCGTGTGCAGCACGGAGGGCTCACGTCTGTTCAACATCTGGTTCGCCTTCTGCGCCGTCTCCAGTATTGAATCGGTCAGTTCTCCAGTGAAGAGAGAGTCCCACGCGTAGTTGTTAAGGTCCATCGCTTCGGCTTTTCCCGAATCAATAAACGGTCGCATGAGAGCCATAGCGCGTTTCATGTCGCCCTGCGCTTCCGCCACGTGCACGACCATCCGCACCGTATTCAGGTTATCGCTCGCGCGCTTCAGTCGCTCATCGGCAACTGCCTGGAAGCGCTTCCAGTCCCCCAGTTCCATGTGTGCTTGTGCGAACATCGCGAAAGCGGCATCGGAGTCGGCGTCGGCCTTCATCAACCACTCAGCCGTTTTCGCCAATTCGGTCCAGTCGTCCAATTCGGCTGCGGCCGCTGCCACCGCCAGGTTCAACCGGATTCGCTCCGACTCACCTTGTGCCTTGTCGCGTGCCGCTTTGAGTTCTTCGTAGTACGGCTTGATGGACTTCGTCCCTGCAACCATCGAGATTGCCGCGAGCCGCATCTTGTCCCGGTCTGGTGAGTCTCCCTTGCGCCAGAATCTAGGGAAGATTGGCCCTGCAAGTTGGTCCTCACCGCCCGCAATCTTCTGTTCTTCGCGAGCCCAGTCAAGCATGCGCCGCGCACTCTCGAGTTCGTTCGCTTCCAGTCGTGCCAGGATCTGTCGCCCAAGTCCCGGGACGCTGTCGTCAAGGCCGGTTATCCGAATCTTGCCCCGTTCGTTCACGGCAAACAGGCGGAATGTGCCGGTACCGAGCGGCTGCAAGACCAATCGATATCCACGGCCGTCGCCCTCAGACGTCACTTTCATGTTGCTGATCGCAATGTCTCGCACCGCCGTAGCAGGTATTCCGCTCGCCTGCACCACGCCTCGAAGCGCGACGCCCATATTCCGCATCTGCCGCAGCTCTCGCTTCTTGTCGGCTGCAAGGTTATCCGCCTCGGTGAACAGGTCGAACGCGCTCTCATCCGGCCCTTGCATCGACAGCACCGACGCGAACAGCTTTTTCACGGCCGTTGCCGGATCGTTCTCATCCAGCTTCAGTTCTTCGAACTTCTTCGTTCTTCGGATAGCCTGGACCAGCTCAGCCACGCTGGCCGCATTGTTCGTGCCGGCCACGCTCTTCTCCAGCAGGTCCGCAGCTTGCGGATACATGCGCAGGTTCAACAGCATGATTGCTGCACTGCTCAGTGCGTTGGAACGCTGTTGCTCATCCAGCCCCGACTGAAGTGAGCGTTGCAACGCTGCGGCTGACCCTTCGCTTGCCGCGATCGCACCGATCACGAGCGCTTCCGTATCCACGCTTCGCGCCAGGCTCTTTGCCTCAGTCACCACGTCTTTGAACTGACCTGCGTAAAACAAAGCGTGCATCAGGTTGTTGTCGAGATACGGCCAATCGGACTTGCGTTTCTTCAGCTCGCGATAAAGTTCTAACGCTTCTTTCAGGTTCGCCTGGGCCGTGTATCGGTCACCCCGCGCATCATGCTCCAGCAGGATCGCCAGGTTGATCCTGGTGTCGTTATCTTTGGCATCCAGTTCGAGCGCCTTTCGAAGCGCAGCAACAGCGCCGGCATGATCGAAGCCCTTCTTGAATCGCCTGCCAACAAGGTCGTGCTGAAGAATCCATCCCAGCGTCTGGTAAGCAAGTGCAGACGTTGGTTCCAGTTCCGTAGCCAACCGCGCTTGCTCGCGCGCAGACTCAGCCAAGCCAGCGTCCAGCAACGCGTTCGCCCTCTGGATCCTGTGCAGTGCCTCCTTCGGATGCAGCTTCGTCAAGGCTTCGTACTCAACAAGTGCCTCGCGCACTTTCCCTGCCTGGAGCAGTGCATAGGCCTTGTGTTCGAGGTTGATCATCACCGCGGCCGATTTGTTCAGCTGCTGGACGGCCTTCCCCAGCGCCTTGGCCTCTTCTGCCGTGTAGCGCCGCTTCACAGTGTCGAACCGCAGCACTGCAGTCACCGTGCCGTCTTTCTCGACCTGGTAGTTCTCGGTCAGGATTGCCGGTCCCAGTTTGCGCTCCTGCTTTTCTGGCAGCGCGCGTACGGCGAATCCCGGTGGCGGCACGATCTTGTAGCGCCACTCGGTCACGAACGCGAACGGCAACTGGAAATCCAGCTTCCGTGGTGGCCGTTTGAACTCTTCCTTTTTCTCCGGATCGTTCTCGTCGTCGTTGTCCTGCTTAAGTTCGTTCGGCAGTCGATATACAAGTCCCGACGGGAAGACGGCCACTGCCGCATCGTTCAGGCCCGTGTTTCCGCGCTTGCCTTTTGCGACTTCGAGCCGCAGGAAAAATGGTTTCGTCAGGTCCTTGCCGTCTCCATGCTCGGTCTTCGTCAACTCTTCCGCCAGGTACGCGGATTTCACATAGTTTTCGAGGTTCTCGCGTATCTGCTTCGAGTGGTCCTGACCGAAGTTCGCCCGATACCACGACTCACCCGCGCCCTGCCCAGTGGTCGTTTCTACAATCCGAGCTCCGCCGTACTCTGCCATGAAGAACTCACGGCTCTCGACCACGAGGTTTTCCGCCGACTTCGACTCCGGAATCTTCTTCAACTCCGTCGTCTTCTCGGACACGACCAGCGCCAGCCTGCCCTGGTCCATCGCGGGTACATATCCCACTTGCGAATACTCGTCCGTCGCATCGATCCACAGTTCCGGCGTGCCTGGGAGGTAAACGATTGCGTGGTTGAAAAGGTTCATGCCGGGCATGTCCGGCGAGACATCCTGCCCATTGACGTCGGCGTGGAGCAGTGCAAGGTGCGCCGGAATCCCCGCCGACCGCAGCATCGCAACCAGTACGGCGGCCTTGTCCTTGCAATCGCCGTATTTACGCTTCAACGTCTCCGCAGGAGGGGCGGGGATAATGGCCGAGTCCCCGAGTTCCAACCCCGTGTATCTGACTTCCTTGTGCAGCCGCGCCGTTAGCTTGCGGATAATTGCATCGCGCGAATCTTTCTTCGTGATCGTGGACGCCACCAGCTCCTTCACGTCCGCCACTCGGATTTGCGGCTCCACCTTGCTGTTGTAGATCTGTACCGCCGACTGCCACGAGGGAACGGTGGAGATTTCGATCTGCGGCCATCCGGCCACGTCACCCGGCAGGTTGCCTTCGTTGTGTTCGATCGCAGCCATCGGCCCGTTCTCGAACGTCATCTGCACGGTGCCGTCCTGTTCTTTGCGTGTGACTTTCAGGTCAGGTAGCAGGCGTGCAACATGCTTCAGTGGCACAGAAGCTGGCACCGTTACCTGTACGCGCGCCTTTTGCAGCGGCTGTCGCATTCCGATGAAACCGCGCCACACCCAGCCGCCCGCGATGAAGGGTGCGGTATCTTCGATCGTGACCTCCTGCTCGACAATGGCTCCCACTGCCACTGCCGGCAGCGGTCCGTGGTACGAGCGCGCGTCGCTGTAGATGTCGGCAGACTGCTGTCGCGCTGGCGCATCGGAGAGTGTCTTCGGATCGAGTTCATGCACCTTGCCCTCTGCAGTGATCACCCGCGCCCGGATTTCCGGACGCTTCTGGTGCCATGGTGCCCACGTGATTCCCACCGAGTCCCAGTGCTCCGCGCCGGACGGCGTGTCAACCCGGTACAACAGTCGGTACACGACCTTGCGTGCGCCCTGCTCGTCCGAAGTCAGTTTCCGCTCATCGAGCAGCACGGTGACGATCGCATTCTTCTCCACTTCGATCGCCGATGCCGCCTTCAGCATCGATTGCGGATCACCCGAAAATGCGGGTCCGTCCCAAGGTTGGGTTTCCGCTGCGTTGGCCCACCCGGCAAACAACAGCACGACTAACAGGGAAACGGAACAAAGCAAGTTTCGGGTCCTGCCTACACCGGAGCTGGAACGGTGCGAGTTGATCATTGACTAGCCCCTCACTGTCGCAAAAATGCAGAGTAGTCCCCTATACGGCAGGTACTCACGCGAGGCAAGCACAAAATCCGCTCACCTGATGACCTAATGACACCGCGCCATTGCACTTAGGTCCCGCAGCAACAATCCGCAGGCTTCAGAGCACAGGCACTCTGCACCCTAATGTTTGAACTCGCAACACTCGCCCTCTTCGGCGGGAGTTGTTTCCGTTTTTCACGCGTGTGCCAAAACGGGAATCGCGGCGTATACTTGCTGAAGGTGCATCATGGCCTCCTCTCCCACCCTCCGTTCAGGCCGTGCACGGTGGTTTTTTGACGAGCACCACTGGTCTTCAAGCCTCGTCGGACTCGGTTCGTGTGCGCTGGCGACGCTGGTCACGCTCATGCTGTGGCCGGTCATTCAGACTCATCTCTTCATCTTCTTTATAGGTGCCGTTGCGCTGGCCGCCTACGTCGGCGGACTCAGGGCGAGCCTCACGTGTACCGCCGCAACCACCATCCTCGTTGCTGTTCTTTTACGAAAGGGATGGAACCCGCCGCTCACGGTTTTGGTCTGGCGTGTCGGAATCTTTCTTGGCGTTGCAGTGATCATTTGTCTGTTAAGCCGCTCCATCGAACTCGCTATGGGCAGCGAACGCAGCGCAAGGGACGTCCTCGTACGGGAACACAATCTTTTGCGGCTGGCCTTGGGTCTTGGAAACGCCTTCGCGTGGGAGTGGATCCCCACGGTCGACGACAAGTCTCCGGCGGGAGGAAATGGCTCGTCGCGCAAACTCAACCTCGGGAAGGACTACTACGACTGGCTCCGTACGGTTTATCTCGGCGATCGTGAACGCGTGAGAGCCGCGGTCGAAACCGCAATCAACGCAGGGTCAGATTTCGAAGTTGATTACCGGCTCGCCGGCGGAACTATCTTCTGGTTCCGCACCAGGGGCAAAGTCGAGCAGGACTCCGAAGGACACGTGACCCGCGTTGTCGGTGTAACGCAACACATCACCTCGCCGAGAACCCGCAGGACCTACTCCAGCGGACAAAGCGCCTGAGCGTCGCTACCGAACCGTTTCAGAAATTAGCAGCACCAGATTTGCGGCCGTCATGCCGCCCACCGCTCCTCCCAGCCAGAAGTTCTGCCAGCGCGTATTGGTCGTGCGCATGACGCGCCGGTCATTCGAAATCCAGAGTATGAAGAAGAGAATCGGCACGATGAACATGCCCGCGAGAACCTGCGACCAGTAGAGCGTCCTCACCGTGTTGATTCCGCTATAGCTGACCGCCACCGCAGACAGTAGCACTATGCAGATAAGTATGAAGAACGTGCGGGCCTCCCATGGCGGCTTGCTCAGTCCGTAGTCCCAGTCGGCGGCTTCCGAGATGCTGAAGCACAGCGACGCCACCAGTATCGGCAGCGCAACCAGGCCTGAGCCAATGATGCCAAGCGCAAACAGGACTGGCCCGAGGTTCCCTAGCGGTGCAAGCGCCTGTGCTGCCTGCTCCGTGGTCAATGCGCTTGGATCCGCAACGCTCATCCGCGACGCCGCGATAATCGCCGAAAGCGACACCAGCGCCGCCACCACGCACCCGAATTTCGATTCCGCCTCGTGGAACGTTGCTTCGCTCTCGCGCTTCGTACTCGTCTGCCATACGATGACGTCCGGCGTAAGCAGTGAACCGAACACCGCAATCACCGCGAGCACATAACCTGTTCCCGGCAGCAGTTTCGGCACGAGCACGCCCTTCACCAATGTTGTAGCCGAATCCGTCGCCAGCCACGCAGCTCCCACGTAGGCGAAGAGAAAGAGCGCCAGCAGCGACAACGACCGGTTCACGCGCTCATAACCTGCGAGCGTTAGGATGTACCACACCAGGAATGCGACCGCCGCCGGAAAGAAGTCTCGCGGTTGCTGCAGGACGATCGCGAAGCCCTCGCTCACCGCCATGATGTCCGCCACAATCATCAGGACGTTCACTACGGCCACCATCCCTGCCAGCAGTATCGCAAGGTGTTTCCCGAAGTTCTCGCGCACCAGCTTGATCAGCCCGAGCCGCGTTTCATGCCCTATACGTGCCGAGACCCCGAACACTGCCGTTAGGATGGGAATGCAGAGCAGTACTACCCATCCCACGGACAAGCCGAACGTCGCGCCCGCGACCGTGGCCGTCAGCACCGCCGCAGGATCCAGGTCAGCAGCGCCCGCGATCACACCGGGAATGAACCTCCCCAGTCCGCCTTTGCTCCGCGCCTCCACCGTTTCCGGCGATTCCGGAAACGCGATTACCTTGCCGCGGTCGGCGGCCGTGCCGCTTCGCGGCTTTTTGTTAGCAGGGAACAGTCGTACCTTGAAAAGGCTCGAAAACTTCACACAGGACCATCTATAAGTGCCAGCGGATATGTGCTTCTCTGCTTAGGATGGCCGCCGTGTCCCTCAGGTTGGGTTTCATAGCTGCATTGAGTGTTCCGAGGACAATAGGGATTAGGACAACAGGGAATACGGACAGGAATACGAGAAGACAAAGGGCTGCCCCCAGCACACAAAGGGGTGCCCCAGCCTTCTGCGAAGCAGAGGCTGGGAATGTGAGTTGACTTTGGGGGCGCAGTGTGGGCCCAGGTCTCAATTCTGATCGAATTCCTGACGGTGCCCCACCGTCGCCCCGTGTTTATCGGACGCTGGAGTGGGAGTAGATTGGGCTTCTCCCTCGCGGCCTGCTGGGTGTCCCACATCTGCTCGGTGCCCTACATCTGCGCCTGACTTTGACAGATGTGGGTTCGCGCGCATGTTAAGGAACACGCCCGGTGCCCTACATCTGCCTGACTTTGGCAGATGTGGGTTCGCGTGGGGTAGTGCTACTGGTTCTCAGAAGACGCGGCGTCTCCCGCACTCCGTTTCCGCTTGCATCCGCCGCAGCAAGCTGCATAATCAGCCTCTACATCGCGATCTGCACCAGAGGACAACCCATTCATGTCAACCGTCGAGCAGGAGCAGGCCAGGGGAGCACACCAGAAATACTGTTGTGACTGCGGCAAGCTGATCTTCGAGCGCGCAGAGATCTGTCCTAACTGCGGATGCAGGCAACTGCCGCCCGCGCAGCCCTCCGCTGGCCCGGTGATCCTCCTCATCGTCCTCAATATCCTCTGGACCGGACTCGGCAATCTCGTTATCGGAGACAAGCGCGGCTGGGCCTACGGATTCCTCAACTGGCTCGTGCTCCTCGCTTCCATCCTCACCTTCGGTCTCGCGTCGATAGCTTTCTTCGCCTATTGCAGCTATCAGGGATACGAATACCTGCGGAAGACGGCCGGTCGGTAGCGACGTACCGCGAGCTATCAAGTTCGGAAGATGACGGGTGAGTTCATCAATCTGAGAGGGTCCGCACCCAACATACTCGCTTACACATCCGCACACTATGCAGACCTTCCACCGCCACTTCTCTAGAAACACCCGCAGCTTCGGCGTACAGTGCTGCTGATGCGCAACCCACGACGGCTGGTGTTTCGGATTACTGGCTGGCTGACATTCGTAGCAGCATCAGCACTTGTCGTCAG
>Ga0196976_1000671_pt1 | contig 20075 bp, 15 predicted proteins | sample S3v_513CmetaG_FD_148644 | JGI IMG/M metagenome (GOLD analysis project Ga0196976, IMG submission 148644) | Soil microbial communities from Anza Borrego desert, Southern California, United States - S3+v_5-13C | ecosystem: Environmental > Terrestrial > Soil > Desert | place: USA: California...
TGCACTTACATCAGGCATGGAGAACGTTTTGCACAGGGCAGTAACTACACCATTGAGGCATTAGCGAGACAAGTGTGAACCGGTGTTCCACTTCTAAGCTGAATATTGCCTACTTTGGATCTGCTTGTTCTCTTCCATTGCTTTGAGTTTGTTAAGTAACGCCTTGTAACTGATCTTGAGTATTTTTGCCGCCTGTCGACGGTTCCATCGCGTCTGCGCGAGAACACGCTCGATGGCTTCACGCTCGGCTTGCATAGCCGCGCGCTTGCCGATTTCGAGAAGCGATGGGGTGTCGTTCGAATCGCCGAACGAAGCGGAGTTATCGCGGAAGCCACCGATCGGATTCGCTGGCGGGGGTGCCGGAACTGGTTGGGTGGATGCGCCAGATGCGGCTGCGCCTTCCCGCAGCCCCCAGATCGGGCTGCTGCCGGTTGTCGAAGAGATGATGGGCTTGTGGGTCGAAAGCTCGCGTATGATCTGCGACTCGTTGCCGACGATCACATAGCGCTTCACCAGGTTCTCAAGCTCGCGGATGTTGCCGGGCCACGAGTACTCGATCATCCGACTTACGGCATAGTCGCTGAACGGGGCCGGATTCTTACCGTAGTAGTCGCTGTACTTGCGCAGAAAGTAGTCGAGGAACAGAGGAATTTCCTCGCGACGCTCGCGCAGCGGCGGGATATGAACCGTTACGACGTTCAGGCGGTAGAAAAGGTCTTCGCGGAAGAGGCCCTCCTCTACGGCGCGCTCCAGCGGCTTGTTGGTAGCTGAGAGCACGCGGACATCGACGCTGATGTCGCGCTTGCCGCCAAGGCGGGCGAATTCACCGTCCTGGAGCACGTGCAGGAGCTTGGCTTGCAACGCGGGGTGCATCTCGCTGATTTCGTCGAGGAAAATAGTGCCGTTGTTCGCCTGCTCGAACTTGCCAAGTTTCTGGCGCGTTGCGCCCGTGAATGCGCCGGCTTCGTATCCGAACAACTCGCTTTCGAGCAACTCGTGAGGAATGGCAGCGCAGTTCACCTTCACGAACGGCCGCTCGCTTCGCGGTGACTGCGCGTAAATCATGCGCGCGACCACTTCCTTGCCAGTGCCGCTTTCGCCACGGATGAGCACGGTGGCATTGGTGTCGGCGACCTGCTCTATGGTCTGCTTCACTTCCTCCATCTTGGGGCTGGTGCCGAAGAGCAACGAGAAATCGACCTGCCGTCGAACCTGTTCGCGCAATTGCGTGACTTCAGTGACGAGGCGCTGCTTGTCCAGAACTTTGGCGATGCGGAGATCCAGTTCCTTGGGCTCGAAAGGCTTGCTCATGTAGTCATCCGCGCCGAGCTTGGACGCTTTGAAGATGACTTCGGGATTGTGCTGCCCGGAGAGCATGATGATGCTCACTTCCGGCTTGATCTGCTTGAGGCGTTCGAGGGTTTCAATGCCGCTCATTCCGGGCATCGTGACGTCCAGCAGCACGAGATGCGGGTCGTAAACGCGGAACATGCGGATGGCTTCTTCGCCGGTGGCCGCGGTGCTGACGTCGAAATTGCGCCGGGAAAGATAAGACTGAAGGTACTTGGCCATGGTGCTGTCATCGTCAATGATGAGCACCCTGGTCCTGGTTTGGTTCGGCAGCATCAGCACCCTCCAGCTATTACTCACAACACTGATGGCAACTTAGATACTCACAAGCGCCGTGAGGTTCCATTCTTAATACCTCTCGACACAAATAGTTCTTCCGCTCTTACGACTGGTTGCTATCGATGGACCGCGATGAACCACTGTCACGCCACAATTCGGCAAGGGCGGTGGAATGGCAGCAACCTACCCGATTGTACTGCGGCTCGGAGCACCGATGTAGAACTCTGATGCCTATTCGGAGCACATGGATTCCCATGGGAGGCGTAACTCAGGCCGAGATGGCGGTAGTAGCGCCGGAACGGGTTGACCGCGGAATCGTGAAGCTCACCGTAGTTCCCTTGCCTAACGCGCTAAGGACGCGAATGGTTCCGTCGTGAGCTTCCACGATGCGTTTCGCAATGGCGAGCCCGAGGCCCGCACCCTGGCCTTCCTGGTTGTGTTGGCGGCGCTGCACGAAGGCAAATTCGTCGAAGAGGGTCGCCTGAATGTCGGGCGCGATGCCCACACCGTTATCCGATACTGATATCTCCACCCAGCCGTTATCGGCACCGTGCGAACGAGCGCGGACAGTGATGTATCCGCGTGAAGGCGTGAACTTCAGGGCATTGCCGATGAGGTTTACAAGCACCTGCTCAATGCGTTCTCTGTCGGTATGGGCAGGAGGGAGAGTAGCAGGTAATTCCAGAAGCAGCTTCACACCCTTTTTTGCCGCCTCGGGCTGGAAGAAAGAGATGACATTCTGCACAAGTTCGCGGATATCTGTGGGCGCCACATTCATGTTCATGCGGCCCGACTCGATCTGCGAAATGTCCAGCATGGAATCCACCAGGCGCATGAGCCGTTTGCATGCCGCAACGGACTGACGCAACGCTTCACTTTCCTGCTTGCTGATCCGGTCGGCCAGATCCTCGGCGAGCATGGCGTTGTAGCCGTGAATGACCGTTATTGGGGTCCGCAATTCATGGGTGGCAACACTGAGGAACTGCGACTTCAGCTTGTCGATTTCGCGCAGCTTACGGTTTGCAGCTCGCAGCTCCTCATTGTTGCGGCGTAGCTCCGATACGAGCCTGAAGTTCTCGATTGCCAGTGCAGCCTGGATCGCAACACCGAGCAGGAACCGCTGGGCAGATGCGTGAAAGTCAAAAGGCTCGGACCCGTTATCTGCAGTGAGGATGCAGGCGAGGCGTTCGTCGGTGATGCCGGGAACGAGTACGGCGGAGCGGATGCCGGCGCGAGATGCCCACTCGCTCAGCGCCGATTGCGGCTCCTCGTCGGTGACAAGAATTGCCCCTTCGCTCAGGCGATCGGATACCCAGGAATCACAGACAAGCTTGTGCAAGTCCGACGGAAACTGCTGGGGCAATCGCGGTTCTCCGCACCTGATAAGGTGCGCGTTTCGCACTCCCAGAACGCGGCGCACCGCAGAGCAAACCTCGTCCTGAACGCAGGCCGGATCGAGGGAACGGGTGAGTACACGGCTTAGAGAGTAGAGCGTATCGATCTCGCAAAGGCGCTTGCGTTCCAGCGAACGGCGCACGGCAAGCTTGATCTCACTCACTTCGGCAGGCTTGAGCAGGTACTCGTAGGCTCCAAGCTGCAGAGCTTCCAGCGCGCTATCCAGCGACCCGTATCCGGTCATCATGATCGTCACGGTGTTGGGCGACCGCTTCTGCACCTCGGCAAGAACGGCAAGGCCGTCCGCTTCGGGCATCTTCAAATCTGTGAGGACGAGATCGTAGTAGTTGGAGCGAATGGCCGTCACGGCCTCAAGGCCGTTGACCGCCACGTCCACGTCGTAGCCCTCCTGCCGCAATATTGCCTGCAGGGTTAAACGGACATTCTGTTCGTCATCGGCGACAAGAATCCGGGGCTTGGTATCAGGCATGTGCGGTGGGCTACTCGAAAACCTTCGTCTGCAAACCGCCGCGGCGAACAGGTGAGCGGCTGAACGGATTGGATGCGCCGGCGGCATACTGCGTCTACTTGTAGGAGAACGCAAACGCTCAATAAAGAAACGGCCGTCGCAAAAGCACGCCGGCCGTCTCTCTCATCAGGAGGGGAAATCAATTGTCGCTGACCGTACGCACCTTTCCCGGCATGAAGTGGTAAGGCGGCCATGGACCACTCAGCGCTATCTGGCAGTCGGGCAGATGCTTGAGAGCAGCGGTGAGCCGACTCTGATACTTGGCGATGGAAGCGGACTCGATAAGGTGCGCGATGTCCAGCGTCAGGGCGCCGGAAGAAACCTGCTTACAGACAACATCCTGCTGTAGCGGGCTGAAGATTTTATGCATTTGCATGGTGACGGAACGGGCGCGCGCCTGGCAATCGCGCTCACGAATGGCTTTCTGGCGCAGACGTGTCAGGTACTCAACACAGGCCTTGCCGTCAGCAGCACCGTCCCGAGGATGTGCAAGAACCGGGTTCTTGACGGTGACCTTCAAATGCATCTCAGCTTTGCCGCGAAGTTGGGAGACAGAATCGAGGAAGGTCTTCCTGTTAGCGCGAACGGCGTGCCTGAGCAGCTCGTCGCTTTCGAATACCGTCCCGAATTTCAGCGGCAGTACCGTGCCAAGCCGGAAGCACTCGCTGATAACGTGCGCATGTTCGCAAGCTGCGCGCTGCGTGAGGTCCGCGCCGATGTGCTCGCTCACGACTACCGCGAATTCACCGCTTGGGAACGCAAACACCTGGCTACCATTGACCCCTTTAAGACCCTGAATAGGAAAAGGCCTGCGGGCGCGAGTGCCAACAGAGACCGCTTTCTGCTCGATGAGGCAATACGCATACCACGCCATAACTGAACGTCTCCGTCTGCGGCCGAGATGGCGCAGAGCATGGTATAAGGGCCCAGAAGAACGGCCGATAGGCCGTGGCCGAAGGGGGGATGCCACGATTATCGTAATCCGTTCAGGAACAAAGCGCAACGTGAGAGATGGTGGAAGTCCACCACTGGACGGGCATTTCGGCCCGCTCGTGTTTAACAGTACTAGAAAGTTCGCGGAATGGAAGTGATCTAGAACGCGCTGTTCCGATTTCGGAACAAGACGCAGTGATTGCAACTGCGGCCACTGGAAACACAGGTCCCTGGGTAAAGGAAGTTTGCGCAGTTGTTTTACTCGGAAGGGGGTTTGGCCTGGTGCTGCCTCCCATCCCGAACGGGACGGGCAAAACGGGGGTTTGGCCTGGTGCTGCCTCCCATCCCGAACGGGACGGGCAAAACGCAGCGACTGATTTGCCTGGCCTAAGCTGAAAAACTTACCTACTGCCGTAAATTGAGTCGCATCTTAGATGGTCAAAATGTGGCCCGAGTCCCGAAGTCTCGAAACAGCTCTACCCGAAAGTTTCGTGGTCGAGGTGTTTTCCGAGCTCAACTGCGAGACCATCCAGCAGAGATGGCAGGCAGTGAACGTACTGATGCGGCTAAGCATGCTTGCCGGCCTTCAGATGCAGATGGAAGCGACGCTGAACATGGTGTGCGATTTCGTCGCCGAGATTGTGCCGCATGAGCGGGCGCTTGCGTACTTCTGGGACGAAAACCAGGACGAAATAGAGCTGCGGGTTGAGCGCGGGACCGATGACATCCCGACAGAGAGGCTGACCCGCGGGAACATCTTCAATCTTTGGTGTGCCAAGTTCGGGCGACCCCTGCTGGTGAAGCACGGTCGCAACCTGCAAGCAGATCTCTCGCTGGATGCCATGCAGGCGAGGTCGGCCCTCATCATTCCGCTATTTGCGACAAACCGCGTCCTCGGCTCGGTGCAGATATTCTCGTCGAACGCGAACGCCTTCAGCGCTTCCGACGCGCAACTTCTCTGGATGCTTACGCTGATCGCCGAGCCGATGCTCACCCGAGATTATGCCAACGAGGGACTGATCCGCTTCGCGTTTACCGACTACCTGACTGGGTTGAAGACGCGCGGGTTCTTCGAGCAGCAACTTGAGATCGAACTCAAGCGGTCGCAACGCAAGAAATCACAGTTTGCGCTGCTCATGATCGATATAGATCACTTCAAATCGCTGAACGATCAATATGGCCACCATGTAGGAGACCAGGTGCTCCGTGACGTCGCATCGATTTTGATGAAGGACATGCGCGAGGTGGATACGGTTGCCCGCTATGGCGGGGAGGAATTCGTGATGATCCTGCCCGAAACGAGCGGCCCGGGAGGAGTTCTGGTAGCCGAGCGCCTGCGGCGAGGAGTGGAACAGGCGAAGTTCTTCGCCGGATCGCCGAATACGGTGGAACGCCTCAGCATCAGCATAGGCGTGGCAGTTTACGGGCAGGACGGACAGTTCCGGAAAGAAATCATCGAGGCGGCCGACGCGGCCCTGTATCGAGCGAAGTCTCACGGGCGCAACCGCGTTGTGCTCTTTTCAGACGTCCAGCAACGGCAGAAAAAAGACGCGTCCTGATTCGTGGGCAGACGAGAGTGGGACTACTTTCGAGCTTTCTCCAGCGCGCGTTTCACCGGCGAACGCGCCGCCGTTTTCGACCCCGTTCCATTCAGCTTCGAATGACCGTTGGTCGAGGGTGTGACTCGCGAACGCGCGCGCATCTGGATTGCCTGGTGCACGACATTCTGCATGTCGGCAACCGGGGCTGGCTTTCCCGTCCAGATCTCGAATTGCCGAACCGCCTGGGTGACGAACATCTCGGTACCCGAGATCACCTGCGCCTTCGCGGCCTGCGCCATCTTCACCAGCGCTGTTTCCGGCTCGGAGTACACCAGCTCGAAAACATACTTCGCGCGGATTTCTTCGGGGCGCAGCGGCGATGTGCGCTCGCCGTTCATGCCAACGGGGGTGGCGTGAACGATCGCCTCGAAAAGGTGCTTCTTCAGGTCGGCGCGCGCAATGTATTTCGCTTTGGCTTGCTTCGCCAGTTTCTGCGCGGGAGCGGGCGTCCGGTTCATGATGAACACTTCGGCACCCCGTTCCTTCAGCCCAAAGACAGCGGCGCGTGCTGCACCTCCGGCCCCGATGACGAGGACCTTCGCGCCTTCGAGGGCTGTCCGCTGCTGGAGCGGACCCACGATGCCGGCAACATCGGTGTTGAAGCCGAAAAGCTTCCCGTTCTGTGCCCGCACGACAGTGTTGCAGGCTCCGACTCGCTGAGTAACTTCGTCCGTGCCGTCCAGGTATTCAACAATGGATTCCTTGTACGGCATGGTTATGCTCAAGCCAGAGATGGGAATGTCACGCACGCACTGGATGAGGTCGTCCAGGTCCTTTGCGTGAAGCGCAAGGTACACGGCGTTCACGTTCTCGCGGCGGAAAGCCGTGTTCATGACCAGCGGTGACAGCGAGTGGGACACCGGGTCCCCGGCAACTCCATAGACACGGGTGGCGGCGTCCACCTGGTCGATGCGGTATACATCCCGCAGCGTACGGAAAGCGATTTGCCCGGGGGCGGTTTCCTCTCCGGGGCTCGCGGCCGCGAAGGTGAAGACGCTTCCGGCGCGCAGGCTGAGCAGACGGCTCATAAGCCCCTGCTCGCCCATACACATCCCGACCATCGAGTGGTGGTGACTCTTGTCCTCGATGAACTTCATCATCACCACGTTGTCGTGGAGTCGGGTAGCCGTGCTGATGAGCTTGTAAAAATCGGCTACGAAGACGCGCATCCGGTCGAACGTCTCGTCCAGCTTCTTCGTGGCCTTGAAGTCGTGGTGGGAGAGGATCACCCCCACGCGCGAACGCAGATGTTCGTACTCGGATAGCTTCAGGGCCTGGGCCGTTTCGAGTTCGATGTCCACGAACTGAAAACCGGCAGCGGCAGCTTTGTTCAGGACAGAGAGCTCTGAAGCAGCCGAACCCTTGAACTTGCCGCCGTTCACGGCCCGGCGACACGTAGCGACGCAGATCGCCTCGGGGTGCATCTCCAGAAAGCGCCGGATCTTGGTAACGCCTGCGGCCGGGTCGCGAAGGTAATCAAGCCGAAACTCGAAGAACGGGTTCTCGCGAACCAGTGACTCGGCTTTCTCGATCATCTCACCCGGATCGGCGCCGACGAGAGCTACACAAACCCTGGGCACACGGATGGGCAAGGAACGGGTCGCGAACCGTGGATGTGCCAATGTGTTCATGAATTTGCAGGCGGCGCAATCTTACAGTTGCACCAAACTAGATGCAACAACAGAATTGCACGGAGTACGGCGGCGGGAACTGCACTTTCGTACCTTACGGGTAAACAGGGCGGCCTTGACCCCGTGTGGAGCGGGTGTTACGGTCACGGGCAGTACCACGGCAGGCCGCAGTGTGGGCCCATAAGCTGCTGCTGCGCCGTGACTTAGATATTCTTACGCGCACCACGATATCCAGGCTGCGCCGGAGGCGACCCATGAGGAGAACCGGATACCTGCTGTTGTTCGCGACAGCCCTGACTTTCGCCCAGCAGCCTCCGCCGAAGGCGGCTCAACTGCCGCCAGTCCCGCAGCCTACGACGGTCGAGAAGGCCCGCACGGTCCCGCTTTCGCATACGGACCTCTACTGCGCCGGCTACATCGCGGACAAGCCGCTGGCGAAGGACAACTTCGTTGCCGGCGGGCTCGAGACGCCCCAGACTTCCCGATTCGAGCAGGACGACTACATCTATCTGCGCGGCAACTACCAGCCGGGCACCCGAGTGAGCCTGGTGCGGCCTCTTAAAGACCCCAACAACTTCCAGATGTTCCGGGGACAGTACAAGGAAATCAAGAAGGTAGGCCAGCCGTATGCCGAGCTGGGTTATGCGGTCGTCATTCACAACCGCGGCGAGAGCATCTCGGTAGCCAAGTTTGAGTTTGCCTGCGAACCTGCCGTTCCTGGCGATCTGGTGGTCCCCTTCGCAGAAAAGATCCCGTTCCGTGTACGCGAATACTCCACAATCGACCGTTTCCCATCGGCCAGTGGCAGCATCACGGGCAGAATCTTGCTGGCGCGAGACTTCGATCAGTATCCGGGAACCGGGTCGAAGGTTTACTTCAACATCGGCACCGACAAAGGTGTGAAGCGGGGCCAATACTACAGGATCGTCCGAGGGTACAAAAAATCGGAGCTTGATTCGACCGATCGCGATGTGCTCAATGCACCCTATTTTGAAGACACGCAGAAGGATCCGCCGAAGGTGACGAAACAGGTCCTCGCGTCCCTGCCCAAGCGCGTGGTGGGAGAAGCAGTCGTGCTGGCCGCAGGTCCAAAGAGCGCAACAGCAATGATCACGGCCGTCCTTGGGGAAGTGCAGGTGGGCGATGCGGTCGAGCTTGAGGAAGTACAGCCAGAGAACCAGTAAGACAAGCATTTGATTTCTGAGGCGCAACCTGCGAGTTGCGCCTTTTGTTTTGCTCGCATTCTCCCCGTGCGAGGCCCCCTTTTCGGAGCACAACTCCGTTGAGAACAGCGCCATCGAAACCGACGTACGCACGTTTTGTGCGCCGGGGTCCAGGGTGTCCAACGCCGAAGCAGGGTCCATCACACTTTTGCTGCTGGTTTTACTTTGCGCCGCACACCTGTTCGGACACGTCTTCGCGCGACTGCGCCAACCCCGGGTAATCGGCGAAATCTTCGCCGGGCTGCTCCTGGGACCGTCTGTGCTGGGGCACTTCGCTCCCGCACTCTCCACTGCACTGCTGCCAACCGCAAAGAGCGGAGCGCACGGAACCGTCCTGAACTTTGTCTATTGGATGGGACTCCTGCTGCTCATGTTCGTGAGTGGCAATGAGACCAGGCGGTTGTTCGCGAAAAGCGATCGAAAACAAACCATCTGGCTGGCCACGTTTGGGACGGCTTTGCCCTTCGTGCTTTTTCTCCTTGTCGCGCCGCTGATTCCAATGGAGGCAATGCTCGGAACGGCCGGCAACAGGACTGCGCTGATCCTCGTGATCGGTATCGCCGTGGCAGTCACGTCGATACCCGTAATATCGCGGATCTTCTATGACCTCAAAATCCTGCACACGCGCTTTGCGAGTCTCGTGTTAGGAGTGGCGGTGGTCGAGGACATCGCGTTGTGGGGAGTGCTCGGGGTGGCGACTGCGCTGGCATCCTCGGCGGCGCTGGCGCCGAGTGCTATGGCGAGTCACGTGGTGGCGACGATCGTTTACTTCGGCATAGGACTGACGCTGGCGCCCCTGCTCCTGAGGCGACTGCACACGGCGCGCTGGAACCTGCTTGCGGCCGCATCGCCGGCGGGTTATGCGATGGGGATACTGTTCGCGTACACCGCGCTTGCGGCAGTCTTCGACATCAGCCTGGTGTTCGCGGCGTTCCTGGCCGGATTCGCGGTCCGAACCGAAAACGAACGATTCGCCGACGCGCTGGAGTCAATCAGCAAGTTCGCCTTTGCCGTATTCATTCCCATCTACTTCGCAGTTGTGGGCTACAGGCTCGACCTGTCGAAGTCGTTCTCGGTCGGGCTGCTGGCCGCGTTCATCGGGCTAGCATGCGCCATCAAGCTGGTTTCCGTCTGGACAGGCGCGAAGCTGGCGGGCTTTGGGAACCTCGACTCGGTAAATCTCGCGGTGGCGTTCAACGCCCGCGGGGGACCGGGAATCGTGCTGGCCAGCGTGGCCTACGACGCGCAAATCATCAATGCCGCCATGTATACCGCAATGGTGCTGCTGGCCGTAGTCACATCGCAGGCGGCAGGAGCGTGGCTCGAGTTGGTGATCCGGCGTGGATGGCCGCTGCTTTCCGGCGACGCGGTGCAATCGCAAACCGCTGAAGGCGATGCCGCGCAGGAGAAGCTGGCGGCCTAGTGCGGCTCGGCCCTTTGCAGAGAAGCCCACATCTGCCAACATCCGGCAGATGTGGGGCACCTTTCATGGAGGCTGAGCGCCTATGACTTCGTGTAGCGGTTCCTCTTTTTGTCGTTGTGGCGGTCGAAGCCGAGTTCGATGAGCCGGTCGATAAGGTCGCGATACGGCAGGCCGGTGGCCGCCCACAGCTTCGGATACATGCTGATGGACGTGAAGCCGGGCATTGTGTTGACTTCGTTCAGGTAGATGCGCTCGGTCTTCGGTTCCATGAGGAAATCGACGCGGGAAAGGCCGGAGCAATCGACAGCGCGGAAGGCGGCGATCGCCATCTGCTGAATCTGTTTTTGCAGCGCCTTCGAAATCCTGGCGGGAATGATGAGTTCCGAGCCCTCGTCGATATACTTCGCGTCGTAGTCGTAGAACTCTTTTACGGGCACGATTTCACCGACAACGGAAGCCTTCGGATCATCATTGCCCAGCACTGAACATTCGAGTTCGCGGGCCTTCGATTTCTTGCCGCCTACGCCCTGCTCGACGACGATCTTGCGGTCGTACTTAGCCGCGTCGTCAAACGCCGGTCCCAATTCGGAACGATCGTGGACCTTGGAAATGCCAACGGAGCTGCCGAGGTTTGCGGGCTTCACGAACACGGGGTACTTGAGCTTTTCCTCGACGGCCTTCACCACCTTCTTCGGCGAGGTCTCCCATTCACGGCGAAGCACGGTAACGTGCTTCACGATTGGCAGTCCAGCGGCGCGGAACAAATCCTTCATCACAGCCTTGTCCATACCGGCGGCGGAACCAAGGACGCCTGCACCGACGTATGGAATGTCCGCAAGTTCAAGCAGTCCCTGAATGGTTCCGTCCTCTCCGAAGGTGCCATGCAGCACCGGTAAGACGATATCCACCGCGATTGGTTTCTCAGCCTGCGAACTCTGAAACGGGATGATGGCCGTATTGGGACCGGTGGGAACGGGCGGCACAATGACGCCCTCGCCTTTGGCCAAGACAGCGGCGGATGAAGTCGCTTCTGGATCACCGGCGCGCAGGTGACGTTCGTCGTGATCGTGCTTCTGACCTTTGAGCAGGCGCTCGGCATGTGCCGGGGTCAACCAGCGCCCTTCTTTCGTGATACCGATCGGGATGACTTCGTACTTCGACTTATCAATAGCCTCAATGACCGAAGCGGCCGAAAGCAGCGAGATTTCGTGCTCGCCACTGCGTCCGCCAAAAAGCACGCCCACGCGAATCTTGCTCATGATTGGAGGATACCGCGTTGAGGTGCGATTCCGTACCAGACAGATGCCCTAGGACTCAGGGCTGGCAATGCGGTATGAGCAGCCGCTGAAGTATGCCGAAGAACGCTGATTCACAGGAAGACTGCACTGCCGCAGTGGAGACTGACGGCAGTGCGCATTTGACTAGAGGATCTTTTTCCCGAATAGGGAGGCTGCGAGTTCGACGGCAAGGTCGGCGGTGCGGTTCCGTTCGTCGATAACCGGGTTGACCTCCACGATGTCGAAGCTGGTCATCCGGCCGTGGTCGGCGATGATCTCCATTGCGAGATGGGCTTCGCGATAGGTGGCTCCTCCGCGAACGGGCGTTCCGACGCCGGGAGCGTCTTCGGGGTCTATCCAGTCCATGTCGAGCGAGATGTGGTAACCGGCCGTGCCGCGACCAGCGATTCGGAGAGCCTCCTCCATCACGGTGCGCATGCCGCGCTCGTCGATGTCGCGCATGGTGTAGACCTCGATGCCAGCGCGCCGGATGTTCTCTTTCTCTTTCTGATCGATGTCGCGGATGCCGACGAGCACGCAGTTCTCGGGCGGGATCTTCGGCGACCACTCGAAGATGTTGGAGAGTTCGCTGGGACCAAGTCCCATGATGGCGGCAAGCGGCATGCCGTGAACGTTGCCGCTGGGTGACGTGTCCGGCGTGTTGATATCGCTATGCGCGTCAATCCATATGAGGCCGAGCTTCTGTCCGCGACGACGGAAGAACTCAGCCGCGCCACTCACTGTGCCGGCAGCCATCGAGTGATCGCCACCGAGCGAGAGGGGAATCTCGTCGCATTCGAGCGCCCTGATAATCGCCTCGGCGCTCTTGATGCAGGTGCCGGTGATTTCCTTCAGGTACTTGGCGTGCGGGTCGCCAAACTGTTTCTGCTCGGCGAGATATACGGCGATATTGCCGCCGTCTTCCACCTTGTGGCCGAGCGCTTCCAGGTGTGCTTCCAGCCCGGCGACACGTACGGCGGATGGTCCCATGTCCACGCCGCGGCGGGCCTGTCCGAGGTCCAGCGGAACGCCGATTACGCGAATTGTTTTCTGAACGATACCGGGCGCCAATACCGGGGCGCCTTTTGGTTCCTGTGCGATTTCTGTCATGCAGTCTCGTGAATTCAGCTCGACGGCGTAGGTCAAGGGAAGCTCGCTTCGCGCCCTGACGCAGTCACCCAGTGTGGGTGCCGGTCTTTGACCGGCACCACCGCCAGTCGAAGACTGGCGGCCACACAATCCAAGCGTCGTCGGTCAAGTTCTTCAGACCCGAGACGTAGCGGGCTACGTCTCTACAATAAAGACAAGCGCATCCAGCAGCTTACGGATAGATACGATGCAGCGTGCGGGCAAAAGGAATCGTCTCGCGGACGTGCTCGAGACCGCAGATCCATGCCACGGCACGCTCGATGCCCATACCGAAGCCTGCGTGCGGAACGCCACCATACTTGCGCAGGTCGAGGTACCACTTGAACGCCTCTTCGGGCAGATCGTGGTCGGCGATGCGCTTGCGCAGCAGTTCGTAAGAGCCGATACGCTGTGAGCCGCCGATGACCTCGCCGTATCCTTCGGGGGCGAGCACATCAACGCAGAGCGCGACGTCCGAGCGGTTCGGGTCAGGCTCCATGTAGAAGGCCTTCACCGCCGCCGGGTAACGATGCACCATGACGGGCCGGTCGAACTGCGAAGAGATGTACGTTTCGTCAGGTGAACCGAAGTCGCCGCCCCACTCGAAGCGGTTTTCAATCTTGCCCTCGGCGTGCGCCTTCTGGAGCATCTCGACAGCTTCGTCGTAGGTGATGCGCGGGAACGGAGCCTTGATGGCTTCCAGTTTTGCGATATCGCGGCCCAGCGTTTCGAGTTCCGGACGGCGGCGCTCAAGCACGCGCTGCACGATAAAACTGATGAACTCCTCGGCCAGCCCCATGATGTCGTCGAGCGTGGCGTAGGCAACTTCGGGCTCGACCATCCAGAACTCGGTGAGATGGCGGCGCGTCTTCGACTTCTCCGCGCGGAATGTCGGTCCGAACGAGTACACCTTCCCAAGCGCCATGGCCGTGGCTTCGATGTAAAGCTGTCCGGACTGCGTGAGGAAAGCCTTGTCGTCGAAGTAGCCGACTTCGAACAGCGTGGTTGTCCCTTCGCACGCGGCCGGAGTGAGGATTGGCGGGTCGGTGCGGATGAAATCGCGCTGGTCGAAGAAGTCGTGCATCGCCTTCTCGATTTCGGAACGGATACGCAGAATCGCGGCCTGCCGCGGAGTGCGGATCCAGAGGTGGCGGTTCTCCATCAGGAAGTCAACGCCGTGCTCCTTCAGCGAAATCGGATAGGGATCGGTTTCGGGGACGGGCTGCACGATTTCGGCACTGACGACGTCAAGCTCGAAGCCGCCCGGGGCGCGCTTGTCCGCACGCACCTTGCCGGTAACGACGATGCTCGATTCCTGCGTGAGCTTCTTGAGTGAGTCAAACAGCTCCGGCGCAACCTGATTCTTGGCTACCACGCCCTGGATGACGCCGCTGCCATCACGGAAAATCGGAAAGAGCAGCTTGCCGCTCTCGCGCAGGTTGTAGAGCCAGCCCCGAATTGTGACAGTCTGTCCTTCGTGCTTTCCGATCTCACGAATGGTGGTGAGCGGGGCCTGTGTCGTTGCAGCTTGTGGGTTACTCGTCATGATTGCTTCCTGGAGGACTACTGTCCTCAAAATTGCGTGGCGGTTGCAGCCGGGCCTGGACTTCGCCAAGAGACGTAGCAGGCTAGGTCTCCAACAGTTTTCAGCAGAAGACGCAAGCCTACATTCCGGTGTCAGCTGTCTCGCAGGCGATGGAACTGCAGATCCCTCGCTGCGCTCGGGATGACAGTTCGTGGGCTGCGCACCCTGTGCCCATCCTCAGGCACAGTTCGCGCATACGACTGAACTGCGTATCCCTCGGCTCCGTTGTCCAAAGGCGGCACGGACTCGCTCGGGATGACACCGACAAGAGCTAACGCGGTCCGGCGAGCCTACTCAATACGCCACTTACATTTATAAGATAACGCATGGGCGTGCCGCGACCCTCGCACGAGGATCGGCCTGTAGCGGCCTAGTCCGAAAACTTACCTTCAGCGGCCTGTCCGAAACTTACTTCAACGCCGCGCTTTCGGCCTTTTCGAGCGAACGGAATGCGTCCTGCAATCTGGCGGGAACGTTCTCCTTGCCATCGCCGTCGATTTCCAGCAGGAGCGGCGGAACGTGCGGCGCGGTCCGCAGCAGCGAAATGGCCTCGTTCCAGTCGATGGTTCCTTCAGCCGGGAACAGGTGCTCGTCGCGGTCCTTCCTGTTGTCGTGCACGTGCGTAGAGCGGATGCGCGGCTTCAAGGCCTCGAACGCTTCGCGTACGTTGCTCATGACGTGTGCGTGCCCGAAGTCGAAGCACACCCCGAGGTCGTCGTAGTGAAGCGCGTCGATGACCTCGTTCAACTTTTCGGGCTCTGCTATTTCGTTCGGGATGTTCTCCACCAGCAACTTCACGCCGAGTGGCTTCGCAAAAGCCCGAAGGTGTTCGAGCCCTGATAGCGCAGCCTCAAACTTATGCTCGTCGAACGCCTCACCCGGAGTTCCAAGGTGCTGCACCAGGTAGCGAAAAGGAACGTGCTCGGCAACTTCGATGGCGCGCTTAATCTCGTCCATCGAATCGATCCGGCGCCGTTTCTCGCAGTCCACGATGTTGACGGGCGGCTCGCCGTGGCGTCCCCACTCATAGTCGCTGAATAGGGGCGAGTGAATGGAATTCAGAGTAACGCCGGAGCTCTTGAACCAATCGGCTACTTCGCGCACGTGCTGGCGATCGGTGTAGTCGAAGTGGTTGCGCGCGGCGAAGATCTCGATGGACTCAGCGCCGGAGTTCTTCAGGGTGTCCAGGATGCCCGGATGCAGTCTCTGCGAGACGTACACGTATGTGGAGATCGCTTTGATCATCAGTAACCCAGCGCCTTTCCGTTATTTCGGGCGTCGCTCGCACCGAGGCGCTCGCCCGTTTTCGGATCGACGGCAATGCACTCGCCGTCGCTCCAGTAGCCCTGTGGTTCGACCTTGTGACCCATCTCCCGGAGAAGCTTCAACGTGTCCGGAGAGAACCCACGTTCCACGAACAGAGTATCGGGCATCCACTGGTGGTGGAAACGCGGGGCGTTCACCGCTTCCTGGATGTCCAGACCGAAATCGACGACTCCAATCAAGATGTTCGCAACCGTGCTGATGATTCGCGAACCGCCCGGAGAGCCAAGGACGAGGAACAGCTTGCCGTCGGGCCGCAGAACGATGGTCGGCGTCATCGAGGAGAGCGGGCGCTTGTTCGGCCCCACGGCGTTGGCCGGTCCCTGGATGAGTCCGTACATGTTGGGAACGCCTGTTTTCGCGGCGAAGTCGTCCATCTCGTCGTTGAGCAGGAAGCCGAGCCCCTCGGCAGTGACGCGCGAGCCGAGCGAATCGTTCAACGTCGTAGTGACCGCTACCGCGTTCCCCATGGCGTCCACGACGGAGTAGTGCGTGGTTTCGGCGGATTCATAGCCGACGGCAGCCGCGCGCCTTAATGACGCGTTCAGCTCAAGACCCGAGAAGGCAGACGGCCTGCGAATCGTTGCGCTCTCGCTCGCCTTGTCCGGGTTCAGACTCTCACGCCAGGATCCGCCGTAACGCTTGTCGATGAGTTGGGCAACCGGGATGCTGGAGAAATCGGGGTCGCCGAGGAACTCAGCTCTATCGAAGAAGGCACGCCGGAATGCCTCAGCGATGAGGTGCGTGGCTTGCGCTGAGCGGTTGCCGTATTTCCGCAGGTCGTATCCTTCGAGCACATTCAAGGCTTCGACCAGGGCGATGCCGCCGGAGGACGGAGGCGGCGCGCTGATGATCTGGAAGCCGCGATAGGTGCCGTGAATCGGCGCGCGCTCTTTCACCTCGTACGAGGCCATATCCGCCTCGGTGATCAGGCTGCCACCCTTTCTCAGCGCGGCGACGAGTTCGCGTGCAATGGCGCCCTTGTAGAAGTCGTCCGGATTGGCGGCGATGCGCTCAAGCGTGCGGGCCAACTCCGGCTGGCGGAAGAGGTCTCCCTGGCTGTAGTACCGCCCATTCCGCTGAAAGATGCGGCGCGACTCGGGGAACTTCGAAAGGTGCTCGTCGCGGAAGGACTGGGCGTCCTCGTAGGTGAGGACGAAACCTTCACGGGCCAGCCTGATGGCCGGCGCCATCACCTGCGCCAGGGTGAGTTTGCCGAACCGCTTTTGCGCGTGGACAAGGCCTGCTACCGACCCGGGCACTGCGATGGATCTGTATCCGACGCGGCTGGCCAGCGGATCGACATTGCCCTGCTGGTCGAGGTACATGTCGCGCGTGGCGGCGGCCGGAGCCTTCTCGCGGAAGTCGAAAAAGTGCTCGCGCCCGTCGGAGAACCGGACGAGCAGGAAGCCCCCGCCACCGAGGTTGCCGGCTTGAGGGTGGACAACGGCGAGCGCGAATCCTACGGCAACAGAAGCATCGACGGCATTGCCGCCTGCCTTCATGATCTCCACACCGGCTCGCGAAGCTTCGGGGTGCACGCTGGCGACCATCGCGGCAGACGCGCGTGCTGGCCGGAACGGAGCGGCAAAGGCCGACACCGATGCCAGTAACAAGAGAACGCAGATCAACTGGTTGCGGAGATTTCGCATAGAGTTCCGCAGTGACGGAAGTATAAAGCCTCAGGTTAGCGTAGCGAGAGAGGGTGGGTGAAACAAGGGCAAACGGCAAATCGGGTAATTGCGGAATCGGGTAATCGGGGAATCGGCAAAGTTGAAAGCAGTCAGCGCGTGCGTGTGGCCGCTTTGCCTTGACCAGGCGCAGCCCGCTTCACTATTTTGCGCCCTTCCAGCTGCTTGCGCACGCGTGCGGGGAGTCCCGCAAAGACCAGCCGGTGAGACTCCGCGATGAGTTCGCGCAATTCCCGATCAGAGAGCGCCTCCCAGGTTTCGAGCGCGATCCAGTGGTAACGTCCGAGGTAGGGGGCACGAAGGATACCTTCCCGCTCCAGCAGCTCTGCTGCCTGCTGCTGCGTAGATTTCAGCGAGATGACGGCTCCATCCGCCTCAAATGGAACGAGCGCGAAGATTTTGCCGGCAACACGGAACAGGAGACACTCCCATTGCATGTCCTCGGTCGCATGAGGTAGCGAGAGGCAATAGGTACGCACGGATTCGATGTTCATGGACATTGCGCACACCAACTTGCTGGAGAAGCTCGCTTCGGCGCTTAACGCAACCAGCCCAGTGTGGGTGCCAGTCGAACACTGGCGGCCACACATTCCCAGCGACCCCAAATCCCTCACGCGCAACAGAGCTGCGTTCGGGAGGACAGTTGAGAAAGTCAGGATGACACCCTATCTGGGTGACGGTCACGAATATTGTCTGTGAGTTCGGTGAAGACCTCCACCACCGGCGGGCCGGCCAGAAGCGATCTCCACCTTTCGATGTAGGCGCGCATGCGCGGGTCGGACTCAACCCGCGCCGCATCGTACTCGTACGCTGCCCGACTCTCGTATTCGGCGATTTCGACGAACGAATCGGGATCGTTGCAATCCTGGAGCAGGCGAATCGAGATGCCGCCCGGCTCCTCGTAATACGGGACGGCCTCTCGCAAAAACGCGATCAGCGCGTCTCGCTTGCCATCGGCTGCACGGATGCGGAGGTGAAGGATGTAGGGCCGGCGCTGTTCCGTTTTGTCAGCAGCCAGCGCTATGCCGTTCGTTTCAGTCATGCTCATGCCTGATCTCGAAGAATCGGGTAATTGCGTGATGTAATTTGTAACGTTCTAAATCCAGGAGTTCGCGCGCTCTCTCAAGGGTTGCACCCGATCTGGCTGCTCCCCAGGCTAGGCGCGCTCCTGCGCCTCGCCCAGTGTGACCTTTACGTCCATCTTGCGTTTTTCGCGGTAGATGGTAACGGTAACGATGTCGCCAGCGCGCTTTGTGTTCATGACGCGAGCAATGTCGCGCAGATCGACGATGTCCTCGCCATCGATGGCGACCAGGAGGTCGCCGCCAAGGTTGATACGCGTGCGTCCGAGGTAAGCGGGTTGATTGCCGGCCCGGATACCAGCGCGTGCAGCGCCGCTGCCGGGGATAACCTGGATGATAAGTACGCCGCTCTCGGTGGGCAGACCAAGCTCCTGCGCAAGCTCAGGAACAATGGGCAAGCCGCGGATACCCAGCGTCGGGCGGCGAACAGACCCGATTGTGACCAGGTCATTCAGGATGGCTTTGGCCGTGTTGATGGGGATGGCGAAGCCCACACCCGCGCTCTGTCCTATTCCGCCGGTGATGATCATGGAGTTGATGCCGATGACTTCGCCGCGCGAGTTCAGTAGCGGTCCACCAGAGTTGCCGGGATTGATGGCAGCGTCGGTCTGGATGGCATCATCGATGGGCGGACCGTTACCGGTGTCCACCGGACGAATCGAACTGATGATTCCGTTCGTCATCGTGCCGCTAAGTCCGAACGGATTGCCTATAGCGAATACCTTCTGGCCGACGACCAGGTTCCGCGAGTCGCCGAGCACTGCCGGGGTGAGTTCCGGCGCATTGATCTTGAGTACGGCGAGGTCGTGCGCAGGACTGCGGCCGATTACTTCGGCACGATACTTTTTTCGGTTCGAGAGTGTTACCTCGACCTGCTGCGCGCCGCTCACGACGTGGTCGTTGGTGAGGATGTGCCCTTCCTTGTCGATGATGAAACCCGTTCCCTGACCATGCTGCGGCATCACGCCATAGAAGAAGTCGAAGGAAACAGTGGTCGAGGTGATATTCACCACGGACGGCAAACCCTTGCGATAAACAGCTACGTTGACCTGCTCTTCGGAATCGAGCTGCGGAGGACCATTCTGGGCAGCTTCGATGATGTGGACCTTGTCCGGACGGCCAAACCAGGCGCTCGGGTTGAGCGAGCCTGGGCGGTGGGTGGTGTACCAGAAAAACGCCGCTGCAATCACAAAGGCGATGAACAACAAGCGAATAGTTCTCATCGCGATACCTTTCAACTCAGATACAAATGAGCGTGCAGAAGAGTACCTGCCAGCAAAAACGCTGTTCATATGAGAGCTGACGTATGAAAGAAGAAACCGAAAGCAAATTCTACCGCTCCGGAGTTCGTGCGTCAGCAGACCGGGCGATCAACCTAAGCTCCGAGAAAAGCTTGTCGACCTGACGTTCGGTATCCTCGAGCGGGCCGGAGTTGTCGATGACGTAATCGGCGCGACTTGCCTTTTCTTCATCGCTCATCTGCGCGCTCGACCGGCGTTCCACTTCCTTGTGCGCGGTCTCCAGGTCAACGCCCATGCGTCGCGCAAGCCTCTCGACCTTCTGTTCTTTCGAGCAGGCGACCGTGATGACCTTGTCGAAGCGATCGCCGAGCCCGGCCTCGAAGA
>Ga0196976_1000672_pt1 | contig 20028 bp, 16 predicted proteins | sample S3v_513CmetaG_FD_148644 | JGI IMG/M metagenome (GOLD analysis project Ga0196976, IMG submission 148644) | Soil microbial communities from Anza Borrego desert, Southern California, United States - S3+v_5-13C | ecosystem: Environmental > Terrestrial > Soil > Desert | place: USA: California...
GTCGTGGTCAGGGGCATCGAGCTGGGGAGCTATCGCGTGCGCGGACTCACCCTCAGCGCATCGCATCGGCGCGGCGAGGGTCGCGTCATGCCGGCGTGGACGACAGCGCCACGGCTGCCGGATCTTGCCACCGTGTTCCGGCGCGGGCATCCGCGCGTACCGCTTAGCGGAGCCGAGATCGAATTCCGCCGTGATGGAGGCGCCGAAGTTGCCGGGCTGGAGAACGGCGTGTACCGAACGACCGCGGACGAAAGCGGGTTCTTCTTGTTGTTTGGCGGTGCCGTCCAGCCGCTGGAGGCTGGCGACGTCGTCGGCGACGTCGTGATTCGTCATCCGAGCCTGCCGCGGCCCACCGTGCACGAGAACGTCGCTATTGCGGCGCAGCACGTGTATCGGGCAGCCGCGCTGCTCCGAACGTTCGGGGCCGGTCCCAGCCTGGAATATCACTTTGCCGTGAGCGATCGGGGGAATGGCGTTCCGCTGGCGGGGGTTCCGGTCACGTTCGAGCGGACAAGTGGCCTTCGCTCCACCGTGGAGTCCTGGAGCCAGACCACAGACGCCTTTGGGCGCGTGGTCTTTCCCGGGTACCCGCTGGACACGGGCACGATGCGCGGTACTCTCACCATCACACCACCTGCGCGCTGGAAGACATACCAAACGGATGTCCAGCTCCCCACGTTCCTGGCTGACGGCGCACGGCTGTTCGGCGTTTACGGCGTAGGACCGGGCTTGCCGTATTACGTCGTCATCCGCAACGCGGGTACGCCCCTCAAGGGCGTCATCGTCGAGTTCCAGCGCACCGGCGGCATCGCTGTCAGGCCGGAGCAGTTCGGCGGCGTGACGAATGACAGCGGCATGGTGTTCCTCACGCCCGATCCGGAGATCGAGGGTGAGCTGACCGCGGACATCACCGTCCGGCCGCCGGCTCCGTTCGCGACGTTCGTGGTTCGCGGGGTGCAGATGATGGCGCTCGACGCCGATCGTCCGGGGGGCCGGGTGCTGCTGGGTGACTGGGATGTGACGGCGCCACCGGCCGTGCGGGCGCCATGAGCACCGGCCGCCTGCTCGCGCGCAACTCGGCGCTGAACTTCTTCGGGCAGGTAGTGCCGATCCTCGTCGCGATCGTCGCGATACCGCCGCTCGTCCGCGGCCTGGGGCCCGAGCGATTCGGTGTGCTCACGCTGGCGTGGGCGGCCATCGGATACTTCAGCCTGTTCGAGCTGGGTCTCAGCCGCGCATTGACGCAGGCGGTGGCGCATCGCCTGGGGGCTGGCGCGCGCGAGGATCTTCCCGAGGTCACCTGGACCGCGCTGGCGCTGCTGTTCCTGCTGGGATGCGCTGGCAGCCTGGTGGTGGCCGCGCTCACGCCACCGCTGGTGAACCGGGTGCTGAACATCCCGCTCGAATTGCGCCAGGAGACCATGCGATCGTTCTGGATCCTGGCCGCGTCGCTTCCACTGGTGGTCTTCACCGTCGGGCTCCGCGGGCTGATGGAAGCGCACCAGCACTTCGGCGTCGCGACGCTGCTGCGCGTGCCGCTGGCGGCGCTGATGTTCGTGGGCCCGCTGCTGGTGCTGCCCTTCTCCCGCAGCCTGGTCCCGGCCGTCTCTATTCTCGCCCTCGCGCGCGCGGCGGGATTCCTGGCCCACCTGGCGTTCTGCCTCCGCGCCTACCCGTACCTGCGTCAGCGGGTTGCCATTGCCCGCGGGCAGGTGCGTCCCCTGCTGCGTTTCGGCGGATGGATGACCGTGAGCAACATCGTGAGTCCGATGATGGTGTTCCTCGACCGCTTCCTCGTGGGCGCCCTCCTGCCGCTCGCCGCGGTTGCCCACTACGTGACGCCGTACGAAGCAAGCGTCCGGATGCTCCTGCTTCCCATGGCGCTGCTCGGGGCCATGCTGCCAGCGTTTGCCGCGACCGTGCACAACAACGCCGCCCGCATGGCACAGCTGTATGACCGCAGCCTCCGCGGGGTGCTGCTGGTGATGTTCCCCGTCGTGCTCGTGGGGGTGGCGCTGGCTCGTGAAGGGCTTTCACTCTGGGTGGGCCCCGTGCTTCCGGAAACGAGCGCGGTGGTGATGCAGTGGCTGCTGCTCGGGGTGTTCATCAACGGCATGGCGCAGGCGCCGCTTACGGCGCTGCACAGTGCCGCGCGCCCTGACCTCGTGGCAAAGCTGCACGTAGTGGAGCTGCCATTCTACGCGGTGGGGATCTACCTGCTGGTGCACGCCTTCGGGCTGGCGGGTGTGGCGGTCGCCTGGACGGCACGCGTCGCCATCGACGCGGCCGCGCTGCTCTGGATCGCGCGCCGCACGCTGGGACTGCGGGTGCTGCCGGACGCACGGGTGCGCTGGGCGCTGATCCTCATGCTCGCGCTCATCGGGGGCGCGGCGCTTCCGGGGAGCACCCAGCCGCGCGTCATCTTCGTGGTGACGTCGCTGCTGCTGTTCGCGCCGATCGGCTGGTTCGTGCTGTTGCAGCCGACCGAGCGGGAGGGACTGATGGACTGGCTTCGCCGGCCCACACGGACCACCCTGCCGCCGTCCGAAGAGCTCGCGTGAGCACCTCGCCGGCACTCGCCGCGCCATCCGCGCATCCTCAGCTAGCCGGATTGCGCGTCCTCATCGCGCACGAATGGTTTTACACGTGGGCGGGAGGGGAACGCTGCGTCGAGCAGATGCTGCAGGTGTTCCCGAACGCTGATTTGCTGGTGGGAATCATGACGCCACAGATGCGCGACTACAATGCGGTCACGCGACGCGCGCGCGAGACCTGGGTAGGACGAATTCCCGGTGCGCGTGCGAGGAATCGCTGGTTCCTGCCTTTGCACGCGCTCGCGTTCGCGAATTTCGATACACGCGGCTACGACCTGGTGATCTCATCGTCACACGCGTTCGAGAAGTTCATCCACTGGCGCCGCGGGCCGGCGCATCTGTGCTATTGCTACACGCCGCCGCGGTTTCTGTGGGCGATGACGGATGTCTATGGAGCACGCGCGAGCCTGGCCGGGCGACTTGCATTGCGGCTGGGTGCAGCGCCATGGCGCGCCCTCGACCGGCGTGCGGCTGCACGGGTGCAACGGTTCGTGAGTATCTCGAAATACATCTCGCAAAGGGTGGATAGCGTCTACGGCGTGTCCAGCGATGTGGTGTACCCGCCAGTGGAGGCAAAGCCCGAGGCGGCGACGTCGGGACAAAATGCACCGTTTCTACTCACGATCTCGAGGTTGGCCGAGTACAAGCGAGTGGATCTGCTCGTGAAGGCCGCGGAGCGGTTAGGGTTGCGGCTGGTGATTGCTGGAGACGGGCCGGAACGAAAATCCCTGGAAAGAATTGCGGGTCCGCATACCGAGTTTGTCGGAAGAGTCAGCGAAGCAGCGGCGGGCGCGCTACTCCGCGACTGCTCCGCATTCCTGTTCGCGGCCGAGGAGGATTTCGGCATTGCGCCGCTGGAGGCGAATGCACACGGTCGGCCGGTAGTTTGTTTTGGGCGCGGAGCTACCACCGAAACGATCGTGGATGGCGCTACTGGAATCTTCTTTCACGCGCAGACTGTCGAGGCGGTGACAAGAGCCGCCGAGCGTTGTCTTGCGCAAACGTGGGATCCAGAGCGGTTACGTGCCAATGCCGCGCGTTTTTTCCCCAAACGCTTTCGGGAAGCGTTCGCCGCGAGCGTTGTTCTTACGCTTCAACGATGACAACGCCATGCACTCGTTTCGCGGAAACAGCGAGTCTTCGAACCGTTCGCAGCTAGGCGATTGCAAGACGTTCTTCGTTGTTGCTTACGACTAATTGTATGAGACGCTCCCGTTCGAGAGGCGCCGGGCAGCGTCGCGAAGGGGCGGTAGCCCGGGCGCGGGATGTTAGATTGCGCCCCTTCGGCAGCAAGGGATCTCCAAGTGCTATGCAATCACGGCAGCGGCGCTCGCCAGCTGCCTTTCAACGCGCGGGGCGTCGCTCCCGCCGCGATGATCCATCCGGGGCGCGCGTCGTGACGGGCCCGATTCTGGTCACCGGCGGCGCCGGTTTCATCGGCTCCGCGCTCGTCCGGCGGCTCGTCGCGGACGGCCGCGACGTCGTGACGCTCGACGCGCTGACCTACGCCGGCGACCTCAAGGCGATCGAAGGCGCGATGGGCGCGCCCAACCACTCGTTCGAGAAGGTGGACATCCGCGATGCCGCCGCGGTGTCGCGCGTGTTCCAGCAGCACCGCCCGCGGGCGGTGATGCATCTGGCGGCCGAGTCGCACGTGGACCGGTCGATCGACACTCCGGACACCTTCGTGGAGACCAACGTCATCGGGACGCTGCACCTCCTCCAGGCTGCGCGTGAGGTGCAGGTCGAGCGCTTCATTCATGTCTCCACGGACGAGGTGTTCGGCTCGCTGTCGCCGACCGACCCACCGTTCAACGAGCGCACCCCGTATCAGCCTCGCTCGCCCTACGCGGCATCGAAAGCGGCCTCCGATCATCTCGCCAGAGCCTGGGAACACACCTACGGACTTCCGGTGATGGTCACCAATTGCACGAACAACTACGGCCCGTACCAGTTTCCCGAGAAGCTGATCCCGCTCATGATCATGCGCGGGTTGCGTGGCGAACCGCTGCCGGTCTACGGCGATGGCTCGAACGTGCGCGACTGGATCTACGTGGAGGATCACATTGAAGGGCTGATCGCGGCGCTCGATCGCGGCCGCGCGGGAGAGACGTACGGCTTCGGCGGAGGCGCGGAACGCCGGAACATCGACCTGGTCCGTACGCTGTGCGCGCTGCTCGACGAGCTCGCGCCATCGCCCGACGGGCCTCACGAGCGCCTGATCACGATGGTCAAGGATCGTCCCGGGCATGATTTCCGGTACGCGCTGGATTTTGCGTCGACGCGCGCCGCGCTGCGCTGGGCGCCGCGCAACACGTTCGAGGACGGGCTCCGCCGCACCGTGCGGTGGTACCTCGCGCGCCACGGCGTCAACGCGTCGGGCTGGCAGGGATCCTATCGCCAGGAGCGGCTCGGCCTCGCTGGAGGAGCCTGACGTGCCCGGCGTCCAGCCGCCAAGGGTCAGGTCCCGGTGAGCAGTGCGCGAATGGTGCGCGCAATCGCGCTCGCCGTCGTCATCACCAAGGGTGCCGGCCGCGCAGCAGCCCGGGCCCGTACCACGCCGCTCGCTGACCTGCGCCCGCAGGACGCGACCGCAGGAAGTCCGGCCGAGCGAACGCTCCGCGCTCGAGCTTCTCGCAGCGCATCCGCTCAGCATCCAGTCGGACCGGTTTTCCGCGGGACGCGCCTCTCTTGCTGCCGCCGCGGCGCGTTCGGCGGGCGCCAGGCGTGAGCTGCAGGGCATCATCGCGTGGGACCGGTGATGCTTCGTGCCTGGGTGAACACCGGCCGGTCGCGTCAGGATCGCGACGGGCCGGTCTGGCAGGGACGGGGTGTGACGGTCGCCGCCAATGCCGGCGTCGTCGGATCGTGGCGGTGAGTCAACGTGGCGGTGCGCCCGCTGGCCATCATCAGCCAGAACGCGGCGTTCACGCCGCTCCCACCGGCACCGCCGCAAGGTGATTTCCGGCATCCGGCCTGGGTTATGGGCGGCGGGGGCAGGTGAACGTGCAGCTGGCTGCCCGGGTGAAGTAGGGCAGGGCCCCGGCATTCGCCGAGGATTAGCTTTATCGGAGCCGGCACGCAGGTCCTGTAAGACGCTGAATCGCCGCAGCGTCCGCGGCGCGGGAACGCAAGCGCGCCAGCGTGGCCGACGACCGCGCCGGCCCCGAACCGTTGAACGTTCGAAGACCGTCTCCCAGGGCCGCGGGGGATGTTATCGTTGTGCCATGACGGAGTGCCGGCGCCCACGCGCGCGGTCGTGGGCCGTTCCTCCCACCTTTGCGTTAAGCCATTCTTGAGCGCACCGCCGAATCGCACGCCGCCCGCGCCTCGCGCATTGCTCAGACCCCCGTCTACCTCCCGATGACCATCCAGAGTTCACCGCCCAGCCAAGAGATGAGCCTTGCCGAATTATTCGCCGAGCTCCGGGCGTTCGCGTGGACTGTCTGGGGTGAGCGGAGAATGATCGTGAGGGTTATGGCGGTCGCTGGCCTAGTAGGCCTCTTCCTCGCATTCGCCGGTGGCGAGGAGTACACGGCGCGGACCCGGGTGCTCCCTTACCGAAGTGGCGTTGCGGGTCTTGGGGGGCTCTCGAACCTCGCAGGCATCGCGGGGATCCGGCTGCCAGCAGGCAGTAGTGATCAAACAATCACGGCGGACCTCTACCCTGAGGTCGCCAAAAGTCAGGACTTCAAGATCGCCCTTGCGGAGACTCCGATCCGATTCACTTCGGTCTCGCGTTCGGTATCGACCATTCAGTACTTTCGCGAAATCTACGACCGCCCGCTGACTGAGCTCCTGACGACCTATACCATTGGTCTTCCTGGCGAGGTGCTCGCGGCAATTCGCTCAGCGAGGCCAGCCGCCGGTAGGCTGCCTGCGAGCGACAGCGCCCCCCCGCTGGCGTCGTACGACCTGAAGTACATGAAGCTCGTGAGACGCCTCGACCAGCGACTTGGCGTCTCCATCGACAAGCGCACCTCCATCATCACCATCACGGGGGAGATGCCAGATCCCTACGCGGCGGCGGACCTCGTCCGCGTGGCATCGGACCTACTGATGGCGCGGATCATCGATTACGAGTCGCGAAAAGCGGGCGAACAGTTCCGGTTCATCAGCGACCAGCTGGCGCAGGCCAAAATCCGCTACGAACAAGCACAGCGAGAGCTAGCGGCGTTCAACGACCGGAATCGCGCGCTGATCAGCGCGACCTCACAAATAGAGCGGGATCGTCTGCAGCGCGAGTACGATCTGGCGTTCGAGGTCTACCAGCAACTGAGCCGCGACCTGGAGCAGGCGCGCATCAAGATGAAGCAGGACACGCCGGCCTTCACAATCCTGGAGCAGGTGACGGTACCAGTCGAGCGCAGCAGCCCGCGCCGTGGGCAGTTGCTGCTCATGTCGGTCTTTCTCGGCGCAGTCGCCGGTATTGGGCGGGTTGGTCTTCAGCGGCTCCTGCGCGGCGGCTGATTGTGAGTAGGTTGCCGAGTTTCCCTCGTGCATCGGCGAAGGATGAAATCGTGGCCGCGCATCGAGTGGCCGGGTCCAGTCGCATTGCCATCAACACCACACTCCTGTACCTGCGGATGATGGTCGTGATGGCCATCAACCTGTATTCGGTGCGTATCGTACTCGCGACCCTCGGCGCTGTCGATTTCGGAATCTATGACGTCGTCTCCGGGTTGGTGCTGCTGCTCTCCAGTGCGAGCACCGTTCTCGCGACAGCTACGCAGCGCTTCTACGCGATTGCTCTCGGTGAAGGAGTGCCCGGACGCTTTCAGGCCGTCTTCTCGGCAAGCGTTCTACTTCATGCCATACTCGCGGTGGTCGTGCTCGTCGTGGGCGAAATGGTCGGTCCGTGGTTCGTAAACCGGATACTTGTGATACCCGCCGAGAGGCTCGAGGCTGCGAACCTCGTGTTGCAATACTCTCTGTTGACGTTCGTCGTCGGCATTGTCCACATCCCGTTCTCGTCCGCCGTCATCAGCAACGAGGATCTAGGCTCGTTCGCAGTGGTGAGCGTTGGCGAGAGCGTCGCCAAGCTCGCGGCGGCGTCGCTGCTCGGTGCCGTCCCTTGGGACGCGCTGCCGACCTACGCGGCGTTCCTGCTCGTGGTCGCGGTCCTCGTGGCCTTGGCGTTCAGCCGTGTGGCGACGAGTCGATACGCCGAATGCCGGTTCGCCCGTCCGCAGAAGGGGACGCTCTTGCGGGAGCTCCTTGTCTTCTCCGGGTGGCTCTCGTTCGGATCGCTGGCGGGCGTGGGGCTGGCGCAGGTGATCTCGATCCTCGTCAATGTCTTCTTCGGTCCGGTGGTGGGGGCGGCGCGAGCCATCTCGCTGCAGCTCGGCAACGCAATCAGCATCTTCACCGGTAGCTTGATCACCGCGACTCGGCCTGCGATGATCCGCGCCTATACCGAACGGTCGTACGACTACCTGAACGTCGTCTTCAACGTCAGCAACAAGTTCATTTTTTACGGCCTGACGGTCATCTGCGCTCCGCTGTTCCTCGAAATGGACACCGTGCTTGCCCTCTGGCTGGGCACGTCCAGCGACGCAGCCGTGCTCTTTTCGCAGCTGATGCTAGTGTACTCCGTGATCATGTCGTTGAACAACCCGATCTCGGTCATCATCCACGCGACGGGGCACGTCCGCGAGTATCACATGTTGGTCGAGGCGTTCACGCTGCTGTGCGTCCCCGCGACCTGGGCGCTGTACGCGATGGGGGCGCCGGCATGGACGGCCTACATGGCGATGATCGCAGCCGCGATTGCCGCCCATGCGGCGCGGCTCTGGTGCATGCGACGCTACTACGCCGGCTTCGACCTCGCCGCCTACTGGCGCGGATTCCTGCTCCCCGGGCTGACGGTGCTGGCGGCGGTGGCGGGCGTGCTGTACGGCGTACAGGGTCAGGTAGATGGCCGGCTGCCGCGACTGGTCGCGTTGGGGGTGGTCGCGCCGCTTGCGACGCTGGGCCTCGCGTGGGCGATTGGGCTTGCCCCCGGCGAGCGGGCGTTCGTCCGCGGCATGCTGCGGGCTCGTCGGCGCGCGGCGGTCGCGGGAGTCCGGCCGTGAGTGGCGCCGGGAACGAGGCGATTCTCCTCGGCTACATCGTGGTTTGGCTGCTCGCGTTCATGGTGTACCAGGCGCGGAAGCGGTGCTTCGACGCGGGCAGCCTGCTGCTCATGACGTACCTCCTCTACGCGGTGCTCTCGCTCCTGCTGTTTCGCAGCGAGTACTACCCATTCGAGCCGATGCGGGCGTTCCCGTTCGTCTACCTCTTCCTCCTGCAGCTGCTCGCCTTCTACCCGGTCCTGCGCTTCGACGCGACGCGGATCGACGCGATCCAGCGCCCCTCGCGCTTTGTGCTGCTCCCGGTCTGCCTCGTGTTCATCGGCGCTTCGCTGTCCCAGGTGCCCGGCATCGTGTCCGGATTCACCGAGATCGTCATCCGGCTGCTGACCACTCCGACGGGCGGCCAGGACCTCTACAACGAGGCGATGGCCGAGAGCTACTCGCTCGGCGACGGCAGCATCGCGAACATGCCGTCGATCATCACGAACGCCTACGGGAACTTCGGCGTCCTGCTCCTTTTCTACTACGTGACGCTCGAGCGACGCAGCCGCCTGATCACCCTCGGGCTGCTGGTGTCGTGCCTGATCGGCATCGTCCAGAACGTGGCGCTCGGGCAGCGCGGTCCGATCCAAGAGGCGATCTACGCGTTCGTCATCACGTACCTGGCGGTGCGCCGGTGGTACAGCCCCCGGCTCAACCGGCGGATCCAGCTGGTCGGCCTCGCGATCGTCGCGCTGGCTGCGGTGCCGCTGGTCTACCTGACGGCCAGCCGGTTCGGCGAGTCGAACGACAAGGCGCTGCAGTCGACGTACTTCTACCTCGGCCAGCAGAACCTGTTCTTCAACAACCACGGCCTTGACAACAACGGGATCCGTTACGGCGACCGCACGGTCCCCCTCTTCAAGCGGATGCTCGGCTTCGAGGGCGTCCCGAACAACTTCCACGAGCGGCGTGACAAGTATCCCAACCTCGCCATCAACGACGAGGTCTTCGTCGGCTTCGCCGGCGACGTGGTGCTGGACTTCGGGCCGTGGGTGGCCCCCGTCCTCTTCCTCGCGTTCACCGCGGTCGTCCTCGCAGGCACCCGCGTGCGCGACGGGACGATCCGGTTCCACCAGCTCCTGCTGCTGCACTTCGTCATGACCGTCGGCATGCTGGGGGGGATCAAGCTGTATCCCTACTCCGACGTCGGCGGCAATCTCCAGCTGATCGTCTACCTCGGCGCCTACGCGCTGTTCGTCGTCGACCACGACGTGATGCGCCGCCGCGCACGGCGGCTGGCCGCCGGTGTCCCCGCGGCTCCGCCCCTCCTCGCCGGCACCCTCTCGTGACCGACCACGTCACCCATCCCCGCTTCACCGTCATCATTCCGCAGAAGGACCGGGCCGAGTACCTCGGGCCGACGCTCCGCTCGTGCATGGCGCAGGACTACCCCAACCTCGAGATCATCGTCTCCGACGATGGGAGCACGGACGGGTCCGTCGAGGTCGTGCGTGCGCTCATGGCGGTCGACTCGCGCATCAAGCTGTTCACGCACGAGCGCCACATCGGGATGCGGGAGAACTTCGAGTTCGCCCTGCGGCAGGCGCAACCCGGGTACGTGATCGCGCTCGGTGGCGACGACGGCCTCGTGGTCGGTGCCGTCACCCGGATGCACGAGATCCTGCGGGAGACGGGGCGCGAGCTGCTGACGTGGCCGATGGCGGGGTTCACTTATCCCGAACGGCCGGGCGGCGAGAACATCCTGTACATCGAGCGACGCAAGGATCGCGGGGTCAGGTTCCTCCGGTCGCGCGACTGGCTGAATGACATCGCACGGACCTTCCGCTACCAGACGTCCGAGTGCCCCATGTTCTATATGAAGGGCGTGGCCTCCACGACGCTCGTCGATCGCGTGCGGTCCCGCACGCCCGACGGCAGCTTCTACGTGTGCCCGACGCCGGACGGCTTCTCGGGGGTCGTGCTGGCCGGCGAGGTCGAGGACTTCGCCTTCACCGACGAGCCGCTCTCGATCGGCGGCACCACGCACAAGTCGCAGGGCAAGCGGTACCAGCAGGCGGACGTGGAGTCGAAGCAGGTCGCCGAGCGCTTCTTCGTGGACAACGCGCAGCGTCGGATGCACAGGGAACTGGCGTCCCAGCCGTACTCGCCGCTGTCGACGCTGATGACCGCGGACTACCTGCTCACCGCGCGGGACCTGCCCGGATGGCCCGGCGAGTTCGAAACTCTCTCGTACGAGGGGCTGATCCGCGCGTCGTTCGACCTGATGGCCACCAGCCCCTTCGAGACCGAGGTGCTCGTGCGCGAGCTCCGGATACTTCGGGAGATCGCCGTGCAGCACGGACTGCTTGCACTCTTCGACGATCTGCATGCGCGGTCGCGGCGCCGGGTCATCCGCGCGCCGCTTGTCCACGGTTTCGTGATCACGGGGCTCATCCGGTTCGAGGGGAGCAAGCTGGGGGTGCGGAACGTCTACGATGCCGCACAGGTGGTGCCGTTCTTGTACCGCGTCTACTGCACGCTTAGCCTTACCTCAGGTCTCGACTTCCTGCGCAACAGCTGGCGCGTGTTCGCCCGCAGCCGGTCGGTCTCCGTCGAGAAGTATCCCCGCATCTGACGACCGTCGTCCCATGGTTTCGTTTCAAGGCAAGACGCTGCTGATCACCGGTGGCACCGGTTCGTTCGGCAATGCGGTGCTGAACCGCTTCCTGCAGACCGACATCGCCGAGATCCGCATCTTCTCGCGCGACGAGAAGAAGCAGGACGACATGCGCCACGAGTACCGGGCGCGCCAGCCCGAGCTCGCGCACAAGATCAAGTACTACGTCGGCGACGTGCGCGACCTCGCGAGCGTGCGCGGCGCCATGCGCGGCGTCGATCACCTCTTCCACGCCGCCGCCCTCAAGCAGGTCCCCTCGTGCGAGTTCTTCCCGCTCGAGGCGGTCAAGACGAACGTGCTTGGCACGGACAACGTGCTGACCGCGGCGATTGACGAGGGCGTCACCACCGTCGTCTGCCTCTCGACGGACAAGGCGGCGTACCCCGTCAACGCGATGGGCACGTCCAAGGCGATGATGGAGAAGGTCGTCGTCTCGCGCTCACGCACCGTGGATCCGCAGCGCACCAAGGTCTGCTGCACGCGCTACGGGAACGTGCTCGCCTCGCGCGGGTCGGTGATCCCGGTCTGGATCGAGCAGATCAAAGCCGGCCAGCCCGTGACGGTCACGGAGCCGTCGATGACACGCTTCGTCATGAGCCTCGACGAGGCCGTCGACCTCGTCCTGTTCGCGATCGAGCACGGCGTCAACGGCGACATCCTCGTCCAGAAGGCGCCCGCCTGCACGATCCAGTCGCTCGTCGACGCCGTCTGCGACCTCTTCGGCCGGGGCAGGGACGACGTCCGCACCATCGGGATTCGGCACGGCGAGAAGATGTTCGAGACGCTCCTCACCAACGAGGAGTGCGCCGCGGCCATCGACCTTCGCGACTTCTTCCGCGTGCCCAGCGACAACCGCAGCCTCAACTACGGGAAGTACTTCACGCAGGGCGACGTGACGCGCAACCTGCTCACCGAGTTCAACAGCAGCAACACGTCGATGATGGACGTCGAGCAGGTCAAGGCCAAGCTCCTGACCCTCGACTACATCCGCCAAGAGCGCGCGAGCCTTGGTCTTCGGTAAGTTGCGCGCCCTCGTGCTGGGCGCGAACGGGATGGCGGGGCACACGATCTGCCTCTACCTGCTGGAGCAGGGGCACGACGTCGTCGGCTTCGCACGACGGCCGTCGGCGCTCGTGGAGACGGTCGTCGGCGACGTCCGCGAAACGGAGGCGCTGCGTCGGCTGCTCGCCGACGGTGCCTTCGACACGGTCGTGAACTGCGTCGGGATCCTCAATGCCGACGCCGATCGCCACAAGGCGTCGGCCGTCTTCATCAACGCGCAGCTGCCCCACCTGCTGGCCGAGTGCGTGGACGGGGCGCCGACGCAGGTCGTCCACCTGAGCACCGACTGCGTCTTCTCCGGCAGGCGCGGCCGCTATCGGGAGGACGACCTGCGCGACGGCGAGACGTTCTACGACCGGAGCAAGGCGCTCGGCGAGCTCGAGGACGATCGGAACCTGACGCTGCGCACCTCGATCGTCGGCCCTGACCTCGACCCGGCCGGGATCGGGCTGCTCAACTGGTTCATGCGCCAGGAGGGCCGCGTCATGGGCTACACCGGCGCGATCTGGAACGGGCAGACGACGCTGCAGCTCGCAAAGACGATCGAGTACGCCGCCCTGCGTCGGATCGCAGGGCTCTACAATATCGTCCCGGAGACCCCCGTGTCGAAATTCGAGCTCCTCGGGCTGTTCAACCGGCACATGCGCGCAGACGCGGTGCAGGTGGAGCCGGTGCCGGGACCGAGCGTGGACAAGTCGCTCGCGCGGACGCGCCTCGCGCTCGACTGCCCCGTGCCGGACATTCCCCTGATGGTCGCCGACCTCGCCAAGTGGATGCGCGAGCATCGCGCGCTGTACCCTCACTACGCCCTCTGAGCTGAGGCGCCGCGCATGGGCACACTTAAGGTCATGACGATCGTCGGGACTCGTCCCGAGATCATCAAGCTGTCGGCGACCATCCGGAAGTTCGACGCCTACTTCCGGCACGTGCTGGTCCACACCGGCCAGAACTACGACCACACGCTGAACGAGGTCTTCTTCCGCGACCTCGCCCTGCGCGCCCCCGACCACTATCTCGACGTGGTTGGCGACCATGTCGGGCGGACGATGGGCAACGTCGTCGCTCGGGCCTACGACGCGATGGTCGCTGAGCGGCCCGATGCCGTTGTGGTGCTCGGCGACACGAACTCGTGCCTGTCGGTCATCGCGGCCAAGCGGCTGAAGATCCCGATCTTCCACCTCGAGGCAGGCAACCGCTGCAAGGACGAGAACCTGCCCGAGGAGGTGATCCGGCGCATCGTGGACGTCACGAGCGACGTGAATCTCTGCTACTCGGAGCACGCGCGGCGCTACATCCTCGACTCGGGTGTGCGTCCCGAACTCACGTTCGTCGTCGGCTCGCCGATGCTGGAGGTGATCCGTGGGGCGGCCGCCGGGATCGAGGCCAGCGACGTGCTCGCCCGGCTGGGGCTCGAGCGCGACGGCTACATCCTGCTCTCCGCGCACCGCGAGGAGAACATCGACATCGAGGCGAACTTCGAGTCGCTCGTCCGGTCGATCGACGCGCTCGCGGAGACATACGACGTCCCGGTCCTCTATAGCTGCCACCCGCGCGCCGAGAAGATGATTGAGCAGCGGGGCGTCACGTTCGACCGACGCGTCGTTCGCAGCCGTCCGTTCGGCTTCTTCGACTACTGCAAGCTGCAGCTGAACGCGCTCTGCGTCGTGTCGGACAGCGGCACCCTCCCCGAGGAGAGCGCTTGCCTCAAGTTTCCGGCGGTCTCGATCCGCACCTCGAGCGAGCGGCCGGAGGCCATCGACAAGGGCGTGTTCGTGGTCGGGTCGATCTCGTCGGGCGCGGTGGTGGAATCGGTCCGCATCGCGATCGACCTGCACCGCGCCGGTGCGCGCATCGGCGACGTCCCGGCGTACTTGGACGACGACGTGTCGACGAAGGTGCTCAAGATCGTCCAGGGCTACACGCACGTCGTGAACCACATGGTGTGGCGGAAGTAGGCGATGCGTCTGCTGGTCCTCACGTCCGAATACCCCAATCGCCACAGCACGCACGACACGCCCGTCGTCCACTACTTCGCCAAGGAGTGGGTCCGACAGGGGCACGAGGTCGTGGTCGTGCACTCGCGGTCGGTCTTTCCCGCGCCCTTCTACCCGATCGCGCGCGCGGCGCAGTCGCTCGTCAAGAAGGTCTTCAAGACGGACTTCATCCCGTTCCACCGCCTGAAGGCCGCCGAACGCGGGACCATGGACGGCGTCGACGTCGCGACGATGCCAATCTTCAAGGCGTTCCCACACCTCCGGTTCGGCGACGGTGTCATCCGCCGGCACGCGGCGGCGATTGAGACGCTGTGCCGGCACAAGGGCTTCGTCCCCGACCTCGTCGTCTGCCATTTCCTCAACCCGCAGCTCCCGCTCATCCCGGAGATCAAGCGGCGCTTCCCCCGTGCGAAGGCGTCGCTGGTCATCCACGAGGACCCGGCGATCATCGCCTCCCTCTTCGGCGCGCGCACGCGGACCCTGCTCGACAGCTGCGACTTCCTCGGCTTCCGCTACGCATCCATGCGCGATCGATTTGTCGCCGAGCACGGGGACCGTCCCGGCCTCTTCATCTGCCCGTCCGGCGTGCCGGCGCAGTACCTCCTCGAGGCCGTTCCGGCCGGCAAGTTCCGGTCGGCGCCGCTCACGTTCTGCTTCGTCGGGATGCTCATCCCGCTCAAGAACGTGGACGTACTGTTGCAGGCGTTGCATGAAGCGTTTCCCGCGAGGGACTTCCGCCTGCGCATCGTCGGCGAGGGGTTCCTGAAGCCGGACCTCGAGGCCCTCACGGCCTCGCTGGGGCTGACCGACTGCGTCCGCTTCGAAGGGCGGATGTCCCGCGACGCGGTGCAGTCGGTGCTGGCGGAGTCGGACGTCTTCGTCATGGTTAGCAAGCCGGAGGCGTTCGGGCTCTCCTACCTCGAGGCGATGGGGAAGGGGTGCGTGACCATCGGCACGCGCGGGCAGGGCATCGACGGCATCATCGTCTCGGGAGAGAACGGCTATCTCTGCGACGCGCGTGACGTGGCCGACCTCCGGGCGGTACTCTCGGAGATCGCCGCCGTGTCCTACGACCGCCGCCGGGCGATGGGCGAGGCGGCGCTGCGGACGGCCTGCGGGATGTCCGATGCGCAGGTCGCGGCCGACTACCTCGCGACGCTCGGCGGCGGGGCCGCCGCCCCGGATGCTCGGCCCACCGCCGCTGTCCTGCCGTCCCGAGGCTGAAGGCGTTAACTTTCCCCCCCGGTGCACTACTGCGCCGGAACATCCGTCGATCGGGGTGGAGCGTCTGCAGTGTTCGTGACGGGCGGTGCGGGGTTCATCGGCAGCAACTTCGTGCTGGCCGAGACGTTCCAGACCGGGCTGCGACGCACCGTGCGCTGGTACCTCGACCATCCGGACTGGGTCGAGGACGTGACCTCGGGCGCCTACCGGCAGTGGATCGGCGCGAACTACGCCTCGAGGCAGGGATGACGACCACGCGACGCGGGATCATCCTCGCGGGGGGCTCAGGGACGCGGCTCTATCCGGTGACGCACGCGGTCTCGAAGCAGCTCCTCCCGGTGTACGACAAGCCGATGGTCTACTATCCGCTCAGCGCACTGATGCTGGCGGGGATCCGCGAGGTCCTCGTCATCTCGACGCCGCAGGACACGCCCCGCTTCGCGGAGCTGCTCGGCGACGGCTCGCAGTGGGGGATGCGCATCGAGTACACGGTGCAGCCCTCGCCGGACGGGCTGGCGCAGGCGTTCATCCTCGGGCGCGACTTCATCGACGGCCGCTCGTCGGCGCTCGTGCTCGGCGACAACATCTTCTACGGCACGGGGCTCGTGGCCGCGCTGCGCAGCGCCGATGCTCGCACGACCGGCGCGACGGTCTTCGCCTACCGCGTCCAGGATCCCGAGCGCTACGGCGTTGTCGAGTTCGATGCCGCGCGCCGCGCCGTGAGCATCGAGGAGAAGCCGGCGCAGCCGAAGAGCAACTACGCCGTGACGGGGCTCTACTTCTACGATGCGCAGGTCGCCGACATCGCGGCGTCGCTCCGCCCATCGCCGCGCGGCGAGCTGGAGATCACCGACGTGAACCGCCGCTACCTCGAGCAGGGGACGCTCGATGTCGAGATCCTCGGTCGCGGCTTCGCCTGGCTTGACACCGGCACGCACGATTCGCTGCTCGAGGCGGGACAGTTCATCTCGATGCTGCAGCAGCGGCAGGGGCTGATGGTCGCTTGCCCCGAGGAGATCGCGCACGGCAACGGGTGGATCGACGCCGCGCAGCTCGAGCGCCTCGCAGCCCCCGTGCTCAAGACGTCGTACGGCCGCTACCTCCTCGGGCTGCTCGTCCCGGGTGACCAGTGACGGCCGCCGCGACGCCGGTGCCCCCCGCAGGCACCGCGCCGACGGTGGCGGTGATCGACTACGGGATGGGCAACATCGGTTCCATCTGCAAGATGCTCCGTGTCGTGGGCGCGACGCCTGTCGTCACAGCGGATCCGGACGCGATGTCGCGCGCCGACAAGGTGCTCCTCCCGGGCGTCGGGCACTTCGACCGCGCGATGGCGAACCTCACCGAGCTCGGGCTCGTCGAGCCGATCCGGCGCCTCGCGCTGGAGGAGGCGAAGCCGATCCTCGGCATCTGTCTCGGCATGCAGCTGCTCTGCCGCGGCAGCGAGGAAGGGACGCAGCCCGGGCTCGGCCTGCTCGACGCGCGCGTGCGGCGCTTCGAGTTCAGCGGCCCGATGCGCCTGAAGGTGCCGCACATGGGCTGGACGGAGCTGCTGCTGAGGAAGGCGTCGCCGCTCATGGCGGGGCTCGACGCGGCGTCGCGCTTCTACTTCGTCCACTCCTTCTTCGTCGAGTGCGCCGATCCGTCGGACGTGCTCGCCGAGGCGACGTACGGCGTGCCCTTCGTCGCCGCCTTCGAGCTCGCGAACGTCCGCGGCGTGCAGTTCCACCCGGAGAAGAGCCATCGCTTCGGGATCCAGATGTTCCGAAACTTCGTGCAGTCGACGCAGTGATCCGGGCCCGTATCATCCCGTTCCTGCTGACAAGCGACAGCGGGCTCGTCAAGACCATCCGCTTCGGCAAGCGTCGCTACCTGGGCGATGCCATCAACGCCGTCCGCATCTTCAACGAGAAGGAGGTCGACGAGCTAGTGCTCCTCGACATCGATGCGACTACGCGCGGCACCGGGCCGCGGTTCGACAACGTCGAGGAGGTGCTGTCCGAGGCGTTCATGCCCGTCGGGTACGGGGGGGGCATCACGTCGCTTGCGCAGGTCGAACGTCTCTTCAGGCTCGGAGTGGAGAAGGTCGTCCTGAACTCGGTGCTTGCCGACCGTCCGGAACTCCTGTCGGAGACGTCGCGGGTCTTCGGGGCGCAGAGCATCGTGGCGAGCATGGACGTGAAGCGTGACCTCCTCGGCCGGCGGCGGGCGTGGGTCCGCGGCGGCTCCCGCAAGCTCGATGGCGACCCCATCGAGCTGCTCCGGCGCTGGGAGCAGCTCGGGGCGGGCGAGGTGGTGGTGAACTCCATCGACCGGGACGGGACGCGCCAAGGGCTGGACCTCGAGCTCACGGCGCAGGCGGCCGCGGCGGTGGAGATCCCGGTGGTGGCGGTCGGCGGGGCCGGCGAGGCGGGGCACCTCGTGGCGGCGCTCAAGGCGGGGGCGTCGGCCGTCGGGGCGGGGTCGATGTTCGTGTTCCACGGCGTCCATCAGGCTGTCCTCATCAGCTACATTGACCGGGGTGAACTCGCTGCGCTCACGGCCGCGGCCTTCTCTTCGACCACCGCTTCCACGTCATGACCGGTCGCCGTATCTGCGCGCGCTGCGTGATGGACGAGACCGTCCCGGACATCGTCTTCTACGAGGACGGACGCTGCTCTTGCTGCCGCCCGTACGACGAGCAGCGGACGAAGGAGATCTTCACCGACGCGGCAGGCGCCGCACGCCTCGAGCATCTGATCGCGCAGGTGAAGGCGGACGGGCAGGGGAAGCCGTACGACTGCCTCATCGGCCTCAGCGGCGGCGTCGACAGCTCCTATGTCGCATGGCTGGTGGCGAAGAAGTTCGGGCTCCGCGCCCTCGCGGTGCACCTCGACAACGGTTGGAACACCGAACTCGCGGTGGCCAACGTCGAGCGCATCGTCAAGCTGCTCGGCATCGACCTCAGCACGCACGTCCTCGACTGGAGCGAGTTCCGGGACATCCAGGTCGCGTTCCTGCGGTCCGGGATCTCGAACATCGAGATCCCGACCGACCACGCCATCTGGGCCGTGCTGCTCCGGACCGCGGCGAAGATGAACATCAGGTACATCTTCGCCGGCAACAACGTGGTCACCGAGTCGATCATGCCGGAGTCGTGGCTGTACGGTTCCAAGGACTCGCGCCTCATCCGCGGCATCCACAAGCGCTTCGGCAAGCTGCCGATGAAGTCGTTCCCATACCTGACGACGGCCGACTTCGTGCGCTACCTGCTCGTGAAGGGCATCCGCTGGGTGCCGGTGCTCAACTACGTGCCGTACGTGAAGGCGGATGCGAAGCAGCTGCTGATCGACGAGCTCGGCTGGCGCGACTACGGCGGCAAGCACTACGAGTCGGTCTTTACGCGCTTCTTTCACGCCGACTACTTGCCGACGCGGTTCGGCTACGACCTGCGGAAGTCGTACGCATCCGCGCTCGTGTGCTCAGGGCAGGTCACGCGCGAGGAGGCGCTACGCGAGCTCGAGCAGCCGCCGGCGCCGGCCGAGCAACTCGCGCAGGACCGCGAGTACGTGCTCAAGAAGCTCGGGCTGAGCGCCGACGACTTCGCGGCGATCCTCGCCGAACCAAACCGCACCTACCGCGACTATCCGAACACCGACGACCTCTGGCGGCGCATGAACCGGTTCGTCCGTCGCGTACGAGCGCGGGTGACGCGCGTGTGACGGCAGCGGGCGTGCAGGATGCGGCCAGACGCGAGGAGGCGCCGGAGCTCGTCTCGGTCATCATCCCGAGCTACAACCATCGCGAGTATGTCGAGACGGCGGTGCGGAGCGCCCTGGCGCAGACGCATCCAGCCGTCCAGATCATCGTTATCGACGACGGGTCGCGCGACGGTTCCCCCGCGTTCCTCGAGGAGCTCGCCCGGCGCGAGCACTTCGAGTTCATCGCGCAGGCCAATGCGGGCGTCTGTCGCACGCTGAACCGAGCGATTCGCGAGCGCGCGCGGGGGCGCTACATCGCGTTGCTGGCGTCCGACGACGCATGGGCCCCCGAGAAGCTCGCGCTGCAGCTCGAGCGACTGCGGCAGGCCGACGGGGCCGAGTTCTGCTTCGCCCAGGCGCGAGAGTTCCGGAACGATCCTGCCGACGCCAGCAGCGCCCCCTTCCCGGCTTGCCCGCGCGAAGGCGACGTTCTGCGCCACGTCGTGCTCCGCCAGCACGTGCCCGCCGGGACCATGCTCTTCACGCGGGCGCTCTACGATCGCCTCGGCGGCTTCGACGAGTCACTTCGGGAGGAGGATTGGGACTTCGTGATCCGCGCTGCGGCCGCGACGCGGTTCGCCGCCGTCGCGCGCCCGCTGCTACAGTACCGTGCGCACGCCACGAACGCGATGCGTGCGCGGTCGCGGACCGCGATCTTCCATCAGAAGGCGCTCGTCCTCG
>Ga0196976_1000673_pt1 | contig 20026 bp, 14 predicted proteins | sample S3v_513CmetaG_FD_148644 | JGI IMG/M metagenome (GOLD analysis project Ga0196976, IMG submission 148644) | Soil microbial communities from Anza Borrego desert, Southern California, United States - S3+v_5-13C | ecosystem: Environmental > Terrestrial > Soil > Desert | place: USA: California...
CCACGGCTGCTTAAGGTCGAGGTCCTCTCTCAGGCCCGAGAAGTGCGTCAGCAACTGCCGTATCGTGATCTCTTCTTTCCCGTACTTCCCAAATTCGGGTAAGTACTTCGCGACTGGATCATTCAGCCGCACCTGCCCCAATTCCACCATCCGCATCACGGACGTGGCCGTCGCCATCGGCTTTGTGAGAGACGCCACATCGAATACCGTGTCGAGCGTCATCGCCTCCCGACGCGGCTCCAGCACGCGGGCGCCGAACGCCTTCCGATAGACGATGTGTCCACCATGCCCGACCACGACCACCGCACCGGGGATCTGGTTCTCGCTGATCGCGCGCGTGATCACCGCATCCACCGCGGCGAAGCGGTGCCCGACGGGGTCTCGCATCGGCAGCACCTGCCGTGCCCGTTTTGACTCATCCTTCGTGCGCTTCGCCTGTGCCCAAGCGCCACTCGCGCACAGCACAATGAGCGCCAGCACAACCGCCGTACCACGCCAGACTGCACCCTTCCGCCTGTTGTTCACCTTTATTCCCAAGCCTTCGTTGCTGCTGTTTTCAGGAATCTACCACGCTGGCCTCAAGCGGAGTGAGTTTATGATTGTGTTCGCATGCATGCCCCACCCGGTTGTTATAGGGTGGAAACTCTAAATGGACGATCCCGCACCCGCCTACGCGAACATGCCGTCCCCGGAGTTCCATGACCAGGAACTCCGATTCGCGCGCGCGTTTGAGATCATCAACCGCGCAATTTCCGAACGCGCCTTTCCCGCCGCTTCGCTCGCAGTAACTCATCGCGAAAAACTCGTCGTCTGGAAAGCTTTCGGCCGCTTCACCTATGACCCCGAATCGACGGTCGTCAGCCCCACGACGATCTTCGAAATCGCCTCCGTCACCAAGGTCGTCGCCACGACGGCGATGGCGATGATCCTCTACGAACGCGGACTGCTCGACCTCGAACTGCCGGTCGCCAGCGTCCTTCCCGAGTTTGCTGTCATGGGCAATCGGCACAAGCGCGAAGTCTCGGTGCGCATGCTCCTCGCGCACTCGTCCGGACTGCCCGCGTACGTCAGGCTATTCCGGCATGCAGAGACACGCGACAAACTCATCGGGCTTGCACTTACCACCGATCTCGAATCCGCCCCCATGAGCCGCGCCGAGTATTCCGACATTGGCTTCATCGTGCTGGGCGAACTTCTTTGCCGCGTGGCCGATGAGCGTCTCGACGCCTTCTGCCAGCGTGAGATCTTCGGCCCGCTGGCCTTGTCCAGTACCTGCTTCCGGCCACCGAAAGATTGGCGCCGGCAAATTCCGCCCACCGTAGACGATCAGCACTACCGCGGTCGCGTGATCCAGGGCGAAGTTCACGACGAGAACGCAGCCGTGATGGACGGCGTGAGTGGACACGCCGGACTCTTCTCGTCCGCATACGATCTCTCGGTCTTCGCACATTCCATGTTGAGTGGCGGCCACCCCATCCTGCGCTCCGACACTGTTGCCCTCTTCACGCGCCGCGAGCAGGAACCACATGGCACGTCACGCGCTCTCGGCTGGGACACGCCCTCGCATCCCTCATCATCGGGCAAGCACTTTTCGCCGCACTCCTTCGGGCACCTCGGGTATACCGGCACCTCGGTCTGGTGCGACCCGGACCGCGAACTCTCAGTCACCTTCCTCACCAATCGCGTCTGGCCCGACTGCTCCTCGCAAGCAATCAAGCAAGTCCGCCCTGCTGTGCACGATGCGATCGTCGAGTCACTGGATCAATAGTTCCGAGCCTGAGCGTTAACGCTGCGGCTCGAAGCTCGCCGAACCATGCTGTTTCAATTCCAAGCACTCACTCAACCTGCAAATGCCGACTCCTGAATATTGAGTGCTAAACTCCGCTCAGTGAAGAAAAAACTAATTCCGGCGCCCGACGTTCGCGGTATCGGCACCGAGCGCGAGAATCCCCGATCGGCCGACCTCGACACCAAGTCCGCCCTGGAAATCGCACGCATCATCAACGCAGAGGACCGCGCCGTTCCGGTTGCTATCGAGCGAGTCCTTCCGCAGATCGCCCGCGCAATCGACGCCGCAGCCGAGGCACTGCGCCGCGGCGGCCGCATCATCTACGTGGGTACCGGTACCAGCGGACGCCTGGGCGCACTCGACGCCTCCGAGTGTCCTCCCACGTTCAACGCCGACCCGAAGATGGTCCAGTTCGTTATCGCCGGCGGTGAAAAGGCCCTAAGCCGCGCCATCGAAGCCGACGAAGATTCCCCCGCCTTGGGCGAGCGTGACATGGCCCGCAAGAAACCCGGCTCACGCGACCTTGTAGTCGGACTCGCCGCCAGCGGGCGCACTCCTTACACCGTCGCCGCCGTCCAGTACGCGCGCACGAAAGGTGCGGTCACTGTCGCGGTTACTGCCAACTCCGACCTCGCACTCGCCCGCGTGGTCCACATCCCCATAGTCGTTGAAGTTGGCCCTGAGGTCATCGCAGGTTCCACGCGCATGAAGGCCGGCACCATGCAGAAACTCGTCTGCAACATGATCACCACAGGTGCCTTCACTCGCCTCGGTTACGTTTACGGCAACCTGATGGTGAATGTTCATCTCAAAAACCGGAAGCTTGTGGAACGCGCCATGGGTATAGTCCAGCGAATTACCGCTGTTGACCGCACGCGCGCAGTAGCCGCGCTCGAAGAAGCTCAAGGCAGCGTCCCAATCGCCCTCGTGATGATCAAGACGGGCTTTTCCCGCCGCGACGCCAGGAAGCGCCTGGCCTCGGCCCGCGGGAATGTCCGGAATGCCATTGCAGGCCAGTAACCTGTCAAGTTGCGCGGTCTCCGATGCTTCGTGCGTTTGCGTTACTCTTCTCTCCGGTTCTAAGGCTGAATGCTGACTGCTGAGGGATACATGCTGCTATAAAATCATCGGCAAGGACTCACATTCATGGACAAGTTCGTAATCCGTGGCGGCAATCCACTTCTGGGTACCATCCGCGTGAGCGGCGCAAAAAACGCCGCCCTGCCCGCCATGGCCGCCGCCCTGCTCACCGAAGACACCGTCGTCCTCGAGAACATCCCCCAAGTACGCGACATCGAAACCGAACGCCGACTGCTTTCTGCCATGGGGGCCGAGGTCGAACTCGGCTATGGCCGCGCGCAGCACCGCACCACCATCTGTGCCCGCAATCTCAGCGCGCCTGAGGCCAGCTACGAACTCGTGAAAACGATGCGCGCCTCCACGCTTGTGCTCGGGCCTCTGCTGGCCCGAACGGGAATGGCACGCGTCTCTCTCCCCGGCGGATGCGCGATCGGCGCACGCCCGATTGACCTCCACATTAAGGGTTTGGAGCGCCTGGGCGCCGAGATCACCCAGGAACACGGCTACGTCGAAGCCCGCGCCAAGCGCCTCAAGGGCAATCGCATTGTCTTTGACAAGATCACCGTTACCGGCACCGAAGACCTCCTCATGGCTGCAACCCTCGCCGAGGGCGAGACCGTGATGGAGAACTGCGCTCGCGAACCCGAAGTCTCCGACCTCGCTGCCCTCCTCGGCAAGATGGGCGCGCACATCGAAGGCGCCGGCACTTCGACCATCCGCATTCAGGGCGTCGAGAAACTCCACGGCGCGCGTCACCGCATCATTCCCGATCGCATTGAAGCCGCCACCTACATCCTCGCTGGTGCAATGACCGGCGGCGACCTCATGGTCCACGGTTGCGATCCGCACCATCAGACGGCGCTGCTCCAGAAACTGGAAGAGGTAGGCGTCAAGTTCAAGGCCAACGGCGAATCCGTCAGGGTTATGGGCGACGGTCCGCTCAAATCCAGCGACATGAGTACCGAGGAGTATCCCGGCTTCCCCACAGACGTCCAGGCGCAATACATGGCACTCATGACGCAGTCCGAAGGCACCTCGGTCATTGTCGAGAACATTTTCGAGAACCGCTTCATGCACGCGCAGGAACTCGTTCGCATGGGCGCAAACATCAAGATTGAAGGCCGTCGTGCGATCGTCCGCGGCAGGACGCCGCTCAGCGGGGCAGCCGTCCTTGCCAGCGATCTCCGCGCATCTGCCTCATTAGTCCTCGCGGCACTCGTGGCCGAAGGCGAAACCATCATCGACCGCGTTTACCACATCGACCGCGGCTACGAGCGCATTGAAGAAAAACTTCGCTCCGTAGGCGCCGAAATGCGCCGCATTGGCGAACTCCTGCCCAAGCGCGCTATTCAGACCGTCCACTCGTAAATGGATCAGAAGTCATCAGGTGCCCCACTCTTCCGGTAGCGGAAGGGTGGGGACGCTCCCGAAATAGCGAAAAAGCAAAAGCCGCGACTCTCGCCGCGGCTTCTACTCCATTAACGTCCACACCTCTCGCTATGGCGTTACAATTCCCGAACTCGTTTGCGAGTAACCGTATGGAAAGCCATACCTGTAGGGGCTCTGCTCAATGTCTCTAGCTTGAAGATTCACAGAGCTCAACTTGAAGACGTACTGCAGTCCTGGCGAAAGCAGTTCCGGCGGAATCACGAGGCTGGTCTGCTTTGTGTAGAGAGTTGCAACGAACGCAAACTTACTGGCTCCCGTGCCATCGTTATAAAGATTGTAAATACTCAGTCGATATCCGGTTGCGGTCCCAAGCGTTGGAACTTGCCAACTCACAGTTGGTCTGGTACCCACAGCCGAGTGATCGTTAAAGAAATTCGATCCCCCAATCGTTGGTGAACTAGGTGGCCCAACGAGTAACCCGAAGCCGGAACTGCTGGTCGGGAGAGTTGTGCTGACGCTCTCCGAATAGGAATACAATTTCCCGCTACTTGATGCTCCCTGCGCGTAGTATGAGACATAGCTGTCATACCGGCTCAGAATGAAGGGCGTCCAAGTTGTCGGAAATGGGTTTCCGTACGAGATGTCTCCAAGATCCAAATCAGAATCAACGATTGGTGCCGAGGCGTCATAGATGCTGCCAATGTAATTAATCAAGTCCGGAGTGGCTCCGATCCAGCCCCTCGTCGCTCCCCCAGGCTGCAGATCTATTGCAAATGTGGAGAATTCAGGCACAGATTGAGGGTGCATGTTCGCCCGAACCGTATTAAAAGAAGATCCTTTAATATTTGCGCGTACGGTATTGGTTTGAGGCACAGACTGAAACGCGCCCGAGATTGTTGCGGAACCTGTTCCCACGGCCGTCGCCAATGGTCCGAGTGAGTTCGTTAGAACCTGAAGAGGAACTCCCGACACATCACGGGTTGCCAATTGCACAACATAAAGGCGGTCCCCCTGCGCTGGCTCGAGTACAGCGTTCCGCCACGGCTCGGTCTGTATTAGCGAGGTTCCACCGATCGCCCCCCCCCGGAATGTACAAATCCCAGGCATTCGCGTTCGATGAGTAGACTTCCACGAAGTCGTAATACTGCCAAGGTCTAGCATTGGTTACATTGAAATCTACATACCCGGAACCCGCGACCAGCCCTGGACGACCCTGCTGATCGTATCCCGTGTCTACTGTGCTCGAATTCGTCCAGTAATAGTAGTTCCCATGTTTCAGCCAGTAATAGCCGGCCGGAATGTTCGGGATCGTAAATGTTCCATTCACGTTCCCTTGACCGTTCACCTTTGTGAAGCCTCCCTGGCCAGGCACGTAGGCTGCAATCGGGAAAGCAGAAGTATCACCAGGAACGTCAAGCGTGCCACTGTCAGTCACGTAGGTAATCATGCGCGTGCCATTTATCGTTCCTGAGGGCGTCACTGTCCACTGCTGTGATGCTGTTCCACCTGCGGCGCTCCTTGCGGTGACGGTAAACGCGTTCGCACTGCGGCTCTGTGCTTGCGTCGGGATCCAGGTTATCGTGCTCCCGTTAATTGCAGCACCGCTCGGCGCCGCCGAAAGGGTATAAGTCACGGCTGTTCCGGCAGGATCTGTCGCAGCAACTTGGTAGCTATACTGAGTACCTTCGGCTGCGGCGACTGGAGGCACCGAACTGAAGATCGGAGCGGGTGCAGTAACTGTTACAAGCGCGGAGCCTTTTTTCGTTGGATCGGCCTCACTTGTTGCAATCACGTGATAGGTCCCGGCACTGCCCGGAGCGGTGTATATACCCGCAGTCGTAATGCTTCCAGCCGTCGCACCTTCCTGTATGGACCAACTGACACGCTGGTTTTGCGAATTCGTTACCGAGGCTGCGAATGTTTGTGTCTGATTGATTCCTATGGTTGCTGCACTAGGGGCCACAGTGACGCTGATTGGTGGAGGTGCGTTGCTACCCGTTCCGCTGCCGCTCCCGCCTCCGCAGCTACTGATCACAATCAATGAAAGAATTAGGCATGCGTATCCTACTGCGTTCCTTACACGCACCTAGGACCTCCGAGTAGTTGGGATTGGGGAGGAGTGAAGAGTGTGTGTGTGCACAACAGAATAGTCAAGTGAGATTGTCACGACAGTTCGTGACTTCACTTGTAGACAACAAAAACTGCGGTTGGCGCCGCAGCTACGCAGTCTTCAGACATCTGCAAAAGGCGGGGTAATATTTCCGCCAAAAGCAAAAGCCACGACTCTCGCCGTGGCTTTCACAACTACTCGTACTTGTTACTTTCTAACGACCTCCGCGATCTCCGCCGCGTCCGCCGCCACGAGGACCACGTCCCCGTCCGCCGCCGCCACGTCCGCCGCGTCCGCCTCGACCGCCGCGATCCCCACCGCGATCGCCGCCCGGACGGTGATGAGGTCCGCCGCCCTCGTGGTGAACGTGCGCAGGCTGTGCGTCATCGCGGTTGAAATTTGGCTCCTCCGTATCGGCGTCTTCGTGCCCGCCCTCGAAGGTGATCGGGCCAGCGCTCGGTGCGGTTTCGCTCGAAGCCGCTGCCGCATCCGCGTCCACGTTGCCAGTCTGGCCAGCCATCTTCGCGCGCTGCTCCTTCAGAATCGCTTTGCGCGAGAGACGAATGCGATTGCCTTCGACCGCCAGCACCTTTACCAGCACCTGGTCGCCTTCCTTCAGCTCGTCGCGAATGTCCTTGATGCGGTGCTCCGCTACTTCGCTGATGTGCAGCAGACCATCTGTGCCCGGCAGGATCTCGACGAACGCGCCGAACTCTGCGAGCCTCGTGACCTTTCCAAGGTACGTCTTTCCGATCTCGGCTGTCGCCGTGATCTCGTTGATCATCTGCAGCGCCTTCTCTGCGGCCGCAGCATCGTTCGAGGCCACACGAACCAGGCCGCTGTCTTCCACATCAATTTTCACGCCGGTCGCATCGATGATCCCGCGGATGACCTTTCCACCCGGTCCGATCAGGTCGCGGATCTTGTCCGTCGGAATGGTGAGCGAGTAGAAGCGCGGTGCAAATTCACTTACCTTCGTGCGCGCCTCCGAAATGACCTTGTCCATCTGCTCGAGGATGTGCAAACGCCCACGCTTTGCCTGCTGCAGCGCCTCGCGCATGATCTGGGGCGTAATCCCCATGATCTTGATGTCCATCTGTAGTGCGGTGATACCGTCCTTCGTGCCGGCGACCTTGAAGTCCATATCGCCGTAGTGGTCTTCGGCGCCTGCGATGTCGCTCAGGACGGCGTACTTGTCGCCCTCCTTCACCAGGCCCATCGCCACACCCGCCACCGCCGAGCGCAACGGAACGCCCGCATCCATCAGCGAAAGTGAACCGCCGCAGACCGTGGCCATCGAAGACGATCCGTTCGACTCCAGGATGTCCGAGACCACGCGCATTGCGTACGGGAAATCAGTCTCGTCCGGCAGCACGGCTGAAAGCGCGCGCTCTGCCAGTGCACCATGACCGATCTCACGCCGTCCCGCTCCACGCAGGAACGCCACTTCGCCGACCGAGAACGGCGGGAAGTTGTAGTGCAGCATGAAACGCTTCTTCGTCTCGCCCTCGAACCGCTCGAGGCGCTGCATGTCGTCCGCGGTGCCCAGAGTCGTCGTTACGAGCGCTTGCGTCTCGCCGCGCGTGAAGATCGCAGAGCCGTGCGTGCGCGGAAGCACGCCAACCTCGATCCAGATATCGCGGATCTGGTCGAACGCACGCCCGTCCGGACGCCGCCTGTCATTCAGCACCTGCTCGCGGAAAATGCGCTCGCGCAGAATGTCGAAGTACTTACCGGCCTTACTGCGTCCCTCTTCATCTTCTTCGGGGATCGCCGCTTTGACCTCTTCCTTCAGTTCCTTGATCTTCTTGTAGCTATCATTCTTTTGGTACTTCTCGGTGTTCACGGCGTCCGTCAGCCGCTCGCCGATCCTGCCGCGCAGCTCGGTGATGTATGCCTCGTCGATCTCCACCGGCTCCACCGCACGCTTCGGCTTCCCTGCCTGCTTCGCGAGGTCGCTGATGACGGCGCAGATCTTCTTGATGTTCTCGTGGCCGAACTCGATCGCGTCCACCACGCGCTCTTCGTCCACCTCGTTCGCACCCGACTCGATCATCACGATGCCTTCGGCCGTGCCGACCACCATGATGCTCAGCTTGCTGTCCTTCATCTCGCTGTAAGTCGGATTGACAATGAACTGGTCGTTTACCAGTCCCACGCGCACCGCGCCCACAGGACCAAGGAACGGAATGTCGGAAAGTGTAAGTGCCGCCGACGCCCCGTTGATACCGGCCACATCAGGATCGTTATCTGTATCCGCCGACAACACCAGCGCGATCAACTGCGTCTCGCTGCGGAAGCCTTCCGCGAACATCGGACGGATGGGGCGATCGATCTGGCGGCTCGTCAGGATTTCGCGCTCGCTCGGACGGCCTTCGCGCTTGATGAAGCCGCCGGGAATGCGTCCGCCGGCATAGGTGTATTCCCGATAATCAACCGTGAGCGGGAAGAAATCGATTCCGGCGCGCGGTTCGGCATTGGCGCAGGCCGTGGCGAGCACGACGTTGTCGCCCATACGGACCACTACCGATCCGTGTGCCTGCTTTGCTAGTTTTCCAGTTTCAAAGGAGATTGTCTTACCGCCGTCGAGTGTTACCGAGGCTTCGTGCTTCTGCATTTGTTTCCTTTTTCCCAGGATGCGGGTCTATCTTGTGGCGCGCTGATTCGAGCGTCCGGTACACGCCGCAGGATTTTGGCAACAGGTCAGCTGGTTCATGTTCCGGGGAGCAGTGCCGGAACCTTTCAAATGCGAATCCCCACTTACGGGTACACGACGCCGCCCGCGTCCTAAGACCGGTAAACGTCGCGTTTCGTCCACGTCCCCGACTTTGCAAGTCGGAGTGCCCGGCAAAAGAACTTACCGGGACAGCTACGCGAACCCGTAACGTGGGAGTCCCACATAACGCAATTATCTCTGAACGGAGAATTACACCCTCAGATCGGCTTACTTACGGATGCCGAGTCTCTGAATCACAGCCTTGTAACGCTCGGTGTCGTACTTCTTGAGATAATCCAGCAAGCTACGCCGCTTGCTCACCATCATCAAAAGTCCACGCCGGGAAGCATGGTCCTTCTTGTGCGTCCTGAAATGGTCGGTCAGCTGGCCGATCCGCTCGCTCAAGATCGCGATCTGAACCTCTGGGCTGCCCGTATCAGTCTGGTGGGTACGGTACGTATCGATAATCTGGGTCTTCTGCTCTCGTGCTAACACTGAAACTGACGCGCTCCTGCTTCTATTTAAATCGTATCCTGTAACGTCAGCTAGGGTAACACGCTCCCTTCGGAAGTGTAAAGCAGCGCTGGATTTGCCGCATTTTCGCAGGAGCGAAGGACTAGCGAAACACGCCAGCGGCATTCACCCGGTTCGAATCACATCACGCAACGATCGCCCATTTGGCGGCCCCAAGGTCAGCAGTCGGCCCAATCTTCCCTTCAACGCGAAGGCCAGCGGTCGTTCGACACCGATGCGAGTCGCTCACGATGAACAGCACTCCAAGTTTGGCACTCGTGCCGACAACTCTGTCGCACTCTGGGCAGACCAGGTTTAGTAGCCGGTGGTTCGCGGGATTGGGGAGGATGTACATACTGCTGAGCCGTTGAGAGATGCCGTCCCGAAATTGGGGACCTTAATGGATTTTCCGCAATTCTGCGCCCACACAATTTTGCAGTCAATCGGGGCTGGACCTTAGCTCTCCCCCGCACCACTAATCCCCGATTGTGCTGCCCGCGAATAAAGATTTACGGGCAAAGTGCCCGCACGGCAGCGTACTTCCAAGTTGCTCGTTTTCAGGCAATTTCGGCCAACATTCCTCCCCCCGCCAAACTCCAACCAAGCACGTACCTGGCGAAGCCAACAAATCCGCGCCACTCCGCATAGGAACTTCGACCAGGGGACGAATGTAAGCGAAATTCAGGACAGGGCCAAGTAATGAAGAAACTCGCTAGTCTGCTCGTTGTTTTCTTCCTCGTCGGATCAGCTTCTGCACAGACCACCACCGGCACATCGCCTACCACCAACACAGCACCTTACTTGCTCCCTCGGAACGGCGCCTCGGTCGGCGTCGGCTTCCTCAGCACCACCGGCGATCCGGGATTCAGCGTTGTCAACGTCAACGGAGGCCTGCGTCATCGCGGATTCGAACTCGCTGGTGAGTTCAACGCTGGCGGCACCAACATCACGGTCCCCGGTTTCACCATCAAGCTCCGCCAGCAGGACTACCTCGTTGGACCGCGCTTCTACTTTTCGCGCGCGCTTGCCAATCCCAGGTTCGTTCCTTTTGTGCACCTGCTCTTTGGCCTCAGCCATCAGAGCAGCGCTGTTACCAACGGACCCGAATCGTCAGACAACGCCTACTCCTGGAGCGTCGGGGGCGGCGTTCAATACAACATCAACCGGAACTGGGGCATACGGGGACGCGGAGACGTTTTCCGGACCCACTTCCTCGACGAGACGCAGACCCATGCGCGCTATGGTGCGGGCGTCGTTTACATGTTCGGCCGCTGATAGCCGACTCGGCTAGCCGCCTTCGGGATGGTCGGCTGACGTGCTCACCCTCGGCGCCGTTGAACTAGCGGCGTCGAGGGCCCCGCGTGTCGTACGCGTCACAGAAGAACTAAGCGCTACAAGAAAATAGGAGCCCACTCGGGCTCCCTTCGACACCACGGGCACTCTGGGAAAAATCACTTCTGGATATGGTATCGAGCGCGGCAGGATGAAACTCCCCGCGCACTACCGCATGCGCCCAAACATTCTCAGGGAAGGTAGGATGCTGGATCGTCTCCTATGGTCAAAGAGCATTCGCAATACCTGTGGCTCTTGCACATACAACCCAGGATGTACCCGCTCTCGCGCCTATTTAGGGCGCAGCACACAGATGCCATTCGCAGGCTCCAAAAGCAGTACGGGAGCCCGCAGGCTCCAAAAGCAGTACGGGAGCCCGCAGGCTCCCGTTTACATCAGGATCTAAGTGTCAGCTCATCAATCGCAGCGCAATTCGATACGCCAACCACGCCGAGAGATACGCCACTCCGGTCATATACGCGAATTGTGCCAGCGGCCAGCGCCAGCTGTTTGTTTCCCGCCGGACAATCGCTATCGTTGAAATGCATTGCATTGCCAGCGCGAAGAAAACGAGCAGAGCCACCGCAGCCGGCAACGATATCTCCTGCCGCAGTGCATTCTGCAACTGCATGTCCTGTGATTCCGGATCGAGGCCGTAGAGCATTCCGAGCGTAGCCACGATGGTCTCGCGTGCTGCGATCGATGTGACCAACCCGACACCGACTTTCCAGTCGAAGCCCATAGGCCGGATGACTGGCTCGATCGCGTGTCCAATCTGCGCGATCGCGCTGTCTTCGATCGCCGGCGGTTGTCCGTTGTGCATCGGCGCATTCGTCAGGATCCACAGCACCACCGAAACGCCAAGAATCACCGTGCCCGCGCGATACAGAAATGCCTTGCTGCGATCCACCAAGCGCAATCCAAGCGACTGGAACGTTGGCCACCTGTACGGCGGCATCTCCAGCATGAACGGCACGTCGTGGCTCTTCAGCACCGACGATTTCAACAGCTTCGCCGTCGCGACCGCCATCACGAACCCGAGCAGGTAAAGACCGAGCATCGCCAGGGCACGCGTCCCGAACAGCACCCCGAGTAGTGGCCGGTTGGGGATGAAGGCCGCGATGATCATCGTGTAGACCGGAAGCCGTGCCGAGCAGGTCATGAACGGCGCGATCAGGATCGTAGCGATGCGGTCGCGTTTGCTCTCGATCGTCCGAGTGGCCATGATGGCCGGAACCGCGCACGCGTAGGCTGACAGCAGCGGGATGAAGCACTTTCCGTTCAGGCCCACCCTCGCCATCGACCGGTCCGCGATCACCGCCGCGCGCGCCAGGTAACCGGAATCTTCAAGGATGCCGATCACAAGGAAGAGCAGAAGGATCTGCGGCAGAAACACCAGCACCGATCCGACGCCACTCCAGATGCCGTCCAGTAGCAACGACTTGAGCAGACCGTCGGGAACGACGTTCCCCAGCTTGCTACCCAGAAACTCCAGTGCTGAGCCGAACATCTCCGAGAGTGGCTGCCCAACCGCAAAGATCGACTGGAACACTCCGATAACGACCAGCGCGAACACAACTCCGCCCCAGACCTTGTGAAGAAAGATGGAGTCCAGTCGCCTCGTCCACTCCGGTGTGGCTGGACGGCGGTATTTCGCCTTCGCGCCAACTTTCTGGGCCCATTCGCGGCAGCCGCGAACATCCTGCAACACCGGAAGCTCCAGCGGAGACGGAACATCGATGGACGTTGCAAGGAAATCCGCTACCTTGCTGATTCCCTCACCGGAAGTCGCACTCACAAGAACAACCGGTGTTCCAAGCTGCTGCGCCAGCGCGAGCACGTCTACATGCCCGCCCTGCTTGTGCAACTCGTCTGCCATGTTCAGCACGACGAGCGTCGGCATGCCCAGCCCGATCACGCGCGCGGCCAGCACCAGATGCCTGTGCAGATTTGTGGAGTCGAGCACGAGGATGACTGAGTCCGGCTTGTCCATGCCGTCCATCTGTCCGGTCAGCACTTCGATCGCAACGCGCTCGTCCTCTGACTTGGGTTGGAGGCTGTAAACGCCAGGCAGGTCTATGAGTGCGACATCTTCACCTTGCTTCGTGCGAATGACGCCTGTGTGATGTTCGACTGTGACACCGGGAAAATTGCCGACCTTCTGGCGAAGGCCGGTCAGTCGGTTGAACAGCGTCGTCTTGCCGCAGTTTGGGGGGCCGACTACAGCTACCGTACGTGTGGTGTTTGTGGTGCCGGGCGCGGGGGAGGTGTGACAGCTCGCTGCCATCTCACAGCCTGACTTCTGCCGCTTCCGGCTGGCGCAAGAGGATGTGCTCCGCTACGCCGCGACGAAGCGCAAATTCAGTCCCGTCGACACGGTAGATCCGCGGCGTGTTGCCGGGACCACTGTGCGCCAATGCAACCTCGAGCCCGGGGATCAAGCCGAGATTCATGAGTTGCTCGGCAACCTGCTCAGGAAGGTCGAAGTCGTCTACAACCGCGATTTCACCGAAACCGAGATCGGAAAGTTTCACGGGGATATGAGTGCCTATAGATTCGATATTGAAAATCGTTTTCAACTTCACGATATGATTGTAGCCTTTGTTTCCAGAAGCGCAAGCGACAAAAGTCACACTTGTTTGTGACAAGCGACCGGCCGTTCCGGAATGGAACGACACTGCGGTCGAAAGAGACTCCGACCGCAATCTGTGACGGGAGAGACAACGCACGCACTCGTTGCGTCGCCGTGTGCGTCACCGTGTTGCTCGATCACTCGCTCATGATCGCCATCCACTGATACACGAAACCTCGTGTTCGGCATCTGGAGCAGACGGGGATTGGGCACCAGCGTTGTGGCACTTCCCTGTCGCTGCCGGCCACCGTGTCAAGCCCGTTCACTTCAGAGATTGGCTGCACCCCGCTACAATCAAAGAACTTCCACTGCATGCAGACGGTGAGCAGATGAGCATTCAGGATCGTTATTCTAGAGATAGGGAGATCAACGTGACGGATCTCAGGCCGCTTCTTCAATGCCCTGTAGACTTTGAGACTTAAGTCCAATGTTCTCAAAGACTCAGAGGCCAAAAACCCGCAAACGATTGAAATTGAAGGACCGCGCCTCAGGGGGCGGACACGCGGAAACTTCCCATACCCGAACGTCCCTTTAACGACGCGCACGCGCTTGTTGCGCCACGAGTTTTCTATCGTCATCTGTTTGTGTTATAAGCCCCTTATGCGCAAGTGGACGCGCGACCGCAACAAGCGGCGCAAGAAGCCGGGTACTACCCCGGAACAACCGGGGCAGGACAATAAACCGGCTCCTCTACAACCAACTTTCCTGGATCGGAACGATTACGAGGTCCCGGACGACATCGGTAATCGCGCCGACGACGCGCCAGCGCCCTCGAATCGCCGCGACGAACCGCAGCCGATTTACGAATCCCAGCCTGACCAGGATCCGAACGACACGCCGGCAGATGCCGATGCAACGGCGGGCTCCGCGGGACCGCGCACCGGCGGCAATATCCGCCGCGATCGCTCGCGCCGCCGTGGAAGACGCGGACGCGGTGGTAAGGGACAGCCTCCAGCTCCTCCACAGCACGGACCGACGCTCCCCATAAACCCGGGCCTTGCTACCGGAGAGGCGGCAGAAGTCGGATTTGACGGAGCCGCTGCCGCGGACGGAGTGCCTGCACCAGCCCCGTCCCGTGAACCGCAGCCCGCACCGCAGAAACAGAAGAAGGCGAAAGGCGCGGTCGTTTTGGCGATTGGGCTACCTGGCTCCGGCAAGAGTTCGTGGTTCAAGCGGCATGACATCATCCCGCTCTCCAGCGATCTGGTCCGCGGCTTGCTTTTCGACGATGCTACAGAGCAGCGCTTCCAGGACCTTGTCTTCTCCTCACTTCGGACGCTGCTTCGCGCACGCATGCTGGCTCAGCGCCCCTGGAACTACATCGACGCGACCAACCTGTCGCCGAAGGAACGCCACAGTTGGATCAAGATGGCGCACGATTTCGGCTACGAAGCACACGCCGTGTTCTTCGACGTGCCGACCGAAGTCTGCATGGAGCGCAACCGTCGTCGCGCGCGCAATGTGCCTGATGACGTGATGCTCCGCATGGCAAACAAGCTCAGACCACCGAAGTTCGAGGAAGGCTTCGCGAAGATCACCGTGGTGCGCGTGAAGAAATCTGCTACAGCGAACCCGGAACCGGAGGAAGAAACTCCGGAAGAGTAGCGACTACCATATGCAAAAAGCCCAGCGATGAGCTGGGCTTTTCTATCCAGCCCGACAGAAGCACCTACTTGATGTACTTCAGTAGCTCCTTGAATTCAGCGGTCCCGCTCTGTCTCAGTAGTTCATAGATCATCATCTCGGTGCTGGAGATCACTGCTCCCGCTGTCTGCGTCCGCTCGAGCCCGACCTTCCAGTTCCACTCAGCGCGCGAACCCACCGCATCGGATGCCACGTGAACAAGATATCCCTGCTGTAGTGCGCCGAGCGCGGTCTGCATCACGCAGATATGCGCTTCCATGCCGCACAGCAGCATCGTGTTTCGGTTCCCAGGCAGAGACTTCACCGCGGAACAAAACGCATCCTTGCCGAAGCAGGAGAACTCGAGCTTGTCGATCGGCTCGACGTCAGGAACGAGTTCCGCGATCTCCTTGACCGTCCCACCGAGTCCCTTGGAGTACTGCGTCGTGACCAGAACTGGCATCTTCAATATTTGCGCCACTCGGATCAGCAGCTGCGAGTTCTTGACTAGCGCATCTTTGTTGAAGATCGGCGGCAGCAACTTCTCCTGGATGTCCACCACCACCAGCGCGCAACGATCCGCGATCAGCGGACGCCGCGCGGTTTCGGAGTAATCGATGATCGTCTCAATATTGCCGATCGTTGTAGCCATAACACGCCTCTCTGATCCAGTCTAAATCTCCCCACAAAGCGCCTATTCTAACAGCGAGCGGAACGTCGTTCGTTCCCCCGTGACTTTCGACTCGGCGATCCGGAGATGGCGGCAGCACGCGCCTTTCCCATCGAGTCTATTGGAGGCAGCTGCGTGCTGCGCATCAGCCTCTTGGGTTGACGCACCCGCGCCCAGCACTTATTATCAAGGCAGGCCACAGTAGGCACTTGAGCTGCGGTCCGACAACCTAGCCTGGCACTTGCTGCCCCCTCGTTCAATGGTAGGACAGCTGACTCTGGATCAGCATATCGGGGTTCGAATCCCTGGGGGGCAGCCAAACTCTTCTTCGTAATTCGGGCTCGACCGACTCTCCACGGACGACGGTCACTGTTCTTCGATTCCCACCTCATCTATCTGGATATTCACTTTTGTAAACAACAGCTTTTCGGCTTACCATTCGGCGTCGTGCATGGACGGCATTCCCGAAGATGTGGCGTTCGAGAAAGCCCGCGGGAGGCCGTATGAGACGCATGTCGCTGATATCGAACTGCCCCACTCAAGCCAAAAGATGGCTTGAATGGGCCACCCGCCCGCAAGATCTAAACAAAGAAGTTCAATTTCAAGTTAGGGCGAGGTGCTAGACGGCAGCGCTCAGCAGTCAGCATCAGCACTCAAGGGTTCGCAGCCCGATGCGCGACGGGAGGTGCTCGACAGTATCGGGATTTGGTGCGCCGGATTGAGAAGGATCGGGAATGGAACGGCGCCTATCGGGCCCGCGCGGAATTGCTTTCATATTGACTATACGGGTCGGTCAAGAGCTCGGAATTGACGATTGTCACATTGACGATTGAAGACTATAACGACTCTCGAATGATGAATGCTGTATGGAGAGCGAAAGATGATCAGCAAGACTGCATTTCTATTCCTTCTGGCGCTGACAATTGGCTTCTGCGCTTTAATGAGATTCGAGGTGCCGGTGCAGGCAGGAAACAAACAAGATACGGCGGCCAATATACTTGCCATGGAACGCGCTGCGATGGATCGGTGGATCAAAGGTGACCCTGATGGATTTCTCGATATCAGCGATCCAGACGTGGTGTATTTCGATCCAGCAGTAGCGGCGCGCATCAATGGGCTGGAGGAATTGCGCAAGTATTACGAACCCGTTCGCGGCAAAATCAAGATCGATCGTTACGAATTCATCGATCCGCGCGTGCAGATCAGTGATGACGATACGATGGCGCTGCTCACGTTCAACTTCGTCTCGCACGGCAGTGAGGGCGATTCGCGCTGGAACACCACCGAGGTCTATCGGCTGAACAGAAACAAGCAGTGGCGCATCATCCAGACTCACTGGTCGCCGACACAGCCGAAGTTGCAGAAATAGCGCCTTCTGTTACCGCAAACGAGAAAGCTCCTATTCTGGCCGTCGTTGTTTGCTTGGGGTTGTTGCTCGTCTGTGTCTGGGTCCTGGAAAAGTGCTTCCGTTTGGCGACGGGACGCAAGAACCGCGGCGGCTTGATGAGCCCATCGACGCTGCGGGTAATCTCCGTCTTCTTTCTCGTGCTTCCCGTTGCGGGCCTGTTAACTGGCTACTATCGGAAAATGGGGCCCGTTAATTTCAGGCGGTGAGCTACTGCTCCCCTTTTGTAGGGCTCCGCAAGTTGGCGAGCAAGCGAGAAACAACGGCGGTCGAACCCGACGTGTCCTCTGAGAGGAACGATAGGCCTTAGCAGATCCTGCTTAAACCACTTGATGTGGAGGTTCGAATCCCCTTATCTCATCAGCACTGGGTTTGATTCCAGCCCGTCAATCTGGACCGGGAACGACTTGAAATGCTGGCCGAATCCCTGGGGGCAGCCAAAGTTTGCCCTCGCGACTGCTCACCTCACTGCGTCCGCCGAAAGAGATAACGTTCGCGTTCTGCTCTCAATCGCCATTCAATAGCTGAACCTGTACGAGACCTTCACGAACAATTGACGACCGTCGTTGATGAACGTGTTGCGCGTTCTAAGCAGACGTCCGTTGTCGTCGGTGGCGAGATCTCGCGTGTAGTTGTGAAAGTTGGTGTTATATCCCGCGTGCACGGCAGTGCCGGGGTGCACCAGGTAGGTGATCAGGAAATCGTAGTTGATCTTCTTGTCAGGTGCGAGGCGCGTGCCGAGCGGATTCGACAGTACGGCGTTGTAGTCGGTGATGAAGCGGAACGAGAGTGTTTTGTTGTACTGGAAGTTGAAACGCGTGCGTACGATGTGGTTGTTGAAGATGTTGGTGTCAACAATGTGATCACTAAGTCGAAGCCAGATATATTCGTTGCGGACGTTGAAGCGCTTCGAAGGCCGGAAGATCGAAACCAGCCGCATGTACTTGGCGTTCGCGAGTTCGGGAGCGCCGGAGACCGGCACGTAATTGATCCGCGTTTCCCATCGCCAGTTGGCGCACAACTGATACTTGCGCCAGACCCCGACGTCCCCATGAAAGCCCCAACTGTGATGTCCATAGGGCCGCGTTGAGGCGAGCGAGGCGAAGTCCACTGGACGCAGATGCTCCAGGTACTTGTCCCAGATCACCGCAAAATTCGATTCGCGCTTGAAATGGAGTGTGAAAGCGGTCGATGCCCACCGATTTACCTCGAAACCGTTATGGTCCCACGACTCGCCAATTTCCATGCTGGGTCCCAGATCCAGAAGAACGCCCTTCCTCTTCGGCCGGTACGTGTAGCCGACGTAGTTCTGCACCGTTGCGATGTCGGTCTGCGGAATGTAACCAGTTTCCGTGTAGAAACCCGGACTGATGTAACTGGCCTGCGTTTCCAATTCCAGGTTCAAGCTTTGGTACTTGAGATTCGTCCAATACGCCGGCCCAGCCAGATACGTTCCATCCTCAAACCGCGTCTGGCTCGTGACCGCCTGTGCCGCAGCGACCACACGCGAGTGCAGTTTGACTCTTGCATCGACGCTGGCAACTTTGTTGCTTGCCTGCTCGAACTCGCGGTCTGTGAGCAGCAGTCCTATGGTGCCCTGATCTCCGAGGTCTCGAGTCACGCGTGCCACTCCGAAGAACGCTCGCTTGCCAGAAAGTGGGCTGCCGGACGGCACGATCTTTCCGGGCTCCTGGTCGTCGGCAAAGAGCCCGCCTAGAGTGTACTTCCCTATCTTGCCCGTGAGTCTTGCTCCGAACTGCGGGTCGGCAATGCGACGCGTAAACAGCAGGTCGAGCGGAGTTGTGAAGTAGTTGGTGTTCTCGAGAAAGAATGGACGTTTCTCCGGAAGGTAGACCTCGAACCGGTTGTTCACGAGCACCTGCGGTGCGTCAGCTTCCACCTGGCTGAAGTCCGGATTGACGGTCGTATCGAGTACCAGACTGTCCCTCAGGATGATCTTCGAATCAAGTCCACCGTCAAACTTGTTGTCTTCGCCCTTGAAGCGATACGGGAACGTGGTGAAATCGGTGCTGCGCGAGGCACGAAACACTCCGTATGGAATGAACTGCATGTTCCGGCCCGGCGAGATGTGCTCCAGACCGGAAGTCTGCGCCGACTTATTCAGTTGTCCGGCAGTGCGAGTTGTGTTTGCCGGCCAGTAGTCGTGCTCGTTGAGCCGCGGGATGACTCTCGCGAAGACAATTCTCCAATTCTGCAATTCGCCGGCCGGGAAACGCAGGCTCTTGAATGGCACTGACATCCAGACGACGTAGCCCTCTTTGGTCACGGCTGCACGCGCGTGCCAGACGGCGTCCCACGACGAGTCTTCGCCGAACTCCTCAGAGAATGTGCCGTCCCACTCGATGCCGCTGGCATTCACAATCAACTTGTATGCGCGGCGCTGGTCCGCAAATGTGTCAAGCGTCAGTACGACTCGATCGTCATTGCCGACATCTTCGCGCCGAGAAACCCCTGTTCGAATCTTGTTCGGTTCGGGGTCGAAACACGTGAAGACCACGTAAAGGTGCTTGTCATCGTATGCAGCGTAGGCGACCGTCTTGAAGGTACCTGCCTCACCGTCGCGCGGGGTTCGCTGGATGAATCCGCTGGCCTGCGCGAGCTTGCCTTCAAAACGTGGACCAGGACGCATATCGAGAAAATCTTCGAGGGTTGGGGCCGTATCGACGCGCGCGAGTGCCAGCTTTGGAGGCGCCGAACTCTCGATGGTTGAGGAGGCCAGCATGGTTGAACAGCAGATCAGGACCGC